>OIXA01000858.1_pt1 | contig 41600 bp, 40 predicted proteins | sample 1587721 | NCBI WGS metagenome assembly OIXA01 (sample SAMEA3888900, study PRJEB22519) | human gut metagenome | biome: human gut; feature: human-associated habitat; material: faeces | place: Denmark | collected 2013
GGTGAAAAGGTATGCGGATACAAGCCGTATCAGTGTAAGCGCATCGGTGTCGGCATGATTTCACGAGGCGAGGTCGCCTTAATTGTAGCCAGCAAAGGTGCGGCACTCGGCATGATGGGCAGTGCCTTTATGGGACCGGTTGTTATCGTGGTTGTTATTACAACGATTATCACACCGATTTTGTTAAAAATAGTATTTAAGAAAGGTCCAAACAATTACATACCGGATTCAGAAAGCATTTCCACATATCATACAAAGATCAGCGATTTGAGAAAGAATCTGTTTGGATAGGTTAAAATAGAATGATTAGAAACTGCAGTCTGGAAGAAATTTCCGATGGAAAGTTATATAGTGAAAATGATATGGTAAAGGCAGATACGAATCAGTGTCAAGGCTGCAATTCCGTATGCTGTCACGGCATGGGAGATTCGATTGTGTTAGACCCGTATGATATCTGCCGTCTGACAAGACAGCTTCAGATGCCGTTTGAAAGTCTGGTGGAGAAACATCTCGCGTTAAATGTGGTGGACGGCGTGATTTTACCGAATCTGAAAATGGCAGGGGAAAACGAAACCTGTACATTTTTAAATGAACAGCAGCGCTGCCGGATTCACGGCGCAAGACCGGGTATCTGCCGGCTGTTTCCGCTGGGAAGATACTGGCAGGACGACACACATTTTCAGTATATCCTGCAAAAGGACGAGTGCCACAAGCACAATCTCACGAAAATTAAGGTGAAAAAGTGGCTGGATACGCCGGATTTAGAAGCGTATAACGCATTTCTTGTGACATGGCATGCTTTTTTAAAGGAAATTCAGGCGGCACAGCAGGGACTGGATGAAGGGCAGAACAGAATTTTAACAATGTATATTTTAAAAAGCTTCTTTGCACTGCCGTATGACGGACGCGATTTTTATGTGCAGTTTGAAGAACGCATGAAAAAAGCAAGACAGGATTTGGCAATGGACTAGCCAGAAAGAGAGGAAACATCAATGAAAATCGACTTGTTTCAAATCGGAAATTTTCATGTACGCGGATATGGCTTTATGATTGGACTGGGATTTCTTCTGGCGTTGGTGCTTGGCTGTAAGCGGGCAAAAAAGCTGGAGTTGAAAGACGAATCCGTGATTGATATCGCAATTCTTGCGATTATCTGCGGCTTCTTAGGCGCAAAGATTTTGTATGTGATTGTAAGCTTTAAGGATTTTTTAAAAGACCCGCTTGCGGTTTTGGGGTCTGAGGGCTTTGTTGTTTACGGCGGCATTATTGCGGGGGTGCTTGCGGCGTGGATTTACTGCAAAGTAAAAAAACTCGTATTTTTGGAGTATTTTGATTTAATCATGCCGGAAGTGGCACTTGCACAGGGCTTTGGCAGAATCGGCTGCTTTTTGGCAGGCTGCTGTTACGGACGGGAAACAACCGCCGCATGGGGTATTACATTTCCCGCAGACAGCATGGCGCCGTCAGGCATAAAGCTTATTCCGACACAGCTTCTTTCAGCAGCAGGGGATTTTTTGATTGCCGCAATCCTGATATGGATTGCACACCGTTTTTTATATCAGCAGAAAAAGCTGATAACAGGCGATATCGGCAGTATTTATTTACTGCTGTACGGTATCGGAAGATTTCTGATTGAGTTTTTAAGAAATGATTACCGCGGGGCGGTCGGATTTTTGTCCACCTCCCAGTTTATTTCCGTTTTTATCGTGGCGCTTGGGGTAACGCTGATGGTTTACCATAGAAAAAAGAATCCGGTAAAGTAAAAGAACAGGATACGGAGTAAAATTTCAAAGGAGAAAAGGGGTAGTGTATGAAAAGTGCAAAAAATGAATTAAAACAGTTTGTAGCCGGAGTTGTTATGTTGATTGTGGGGTTGTTTATTTTATCCCAGAAAGTGGTTGTATCGTCCGGCTGGTTCGGTTACGGCGGAACAATTATGCTTGGTGGTGTCCGTCTGAATTCGGGGATGATTATGATTCCGTTTATTATCGGTATTATATGGATGTTCGCAAGCGGAGCCTCTTTTGCATCGAAGTTGTTTACGGCATTGAGTGTCATTTTGATTGTAGCATCCATTATTTTAAATACAAATATTTACATGGTTTCAATATCAATGTATGAATGGGTTATTATGCTCGTGCTGATTTTTGGCGGAGCAGGATTTGTTGCAAAGGTCTTATTCTCCGATGCATATAAGGAAGAAAAGCATAAGGGGAAAAAGAAAGATGCAGCCGGTGAAGATTCAACACAGGATTCACTGGATGCGGAGATTGAACGCATGAAAAAAGGCTTAAAATAGGCAAAAAATAAAGATACTACTAAAAATACTACCAGGATTCGTCTATGGTAGTATTTTCATTTTCAGCCGGATTTGATAAATAAAAGGTGTAAACAAAATAAATCAACCGCCGCAGGAAGCGGCAGAAAGGAAAAGGACTGACCCAGAGGGAGGCAGAGGTCGCAAGACTGGCATGTTCCGGGCGCTCTAATAAGGAAATTGCAGAAGAACTGGTCATTTCCGAAACGACAGTCAAAAAACATATGCAGCATATTTTTGAAAAACTGGAGATAGGGAGCCGGGAGGAACTGCGGAATATGTAAATAATGGTAAATAATAACAAGCGGTCAGTTCACCGTTGTCACTTGACTTGACTGACCGCTTGTTATTATTTCTGCTATACGGAATTGCTTTTTTTTGATAATATATATTAAAGATACAGTACATGTTTTAGGATATAAGAATATTGGGCAGGTGATTTTGATGAAAGCAGATGAAGTGATATGTGAGGTTTCAAAGCTGTGCAGGGATTTTCATGCAGATGAAGTGATTTTATATGGTTCAAGGGCAAAGGGGACAGCCAGAGAACGCAGTGATATTGATATAGCGGTGTCAGGAGTGGAATGTTTTGACGAACTTGTTGAAAAAATAGAAGAACTGCCGACACTTTACAGCGTGGATTTATTAAATATGGATACTTGCAGGAATGAATTGTTATTGGAGGATATTAAGCAATATGGACGAAAAATTTAGCAGACGTTTTAAATCTTTTTGTAATTCACTGGAGGCGTTGTCGGAGGCAAGGGAAAGAGATTTATCAGATTCTTTTGTATTAAGTGGGACAAGTGCTAAATTTAGTATAACATTTGATTTGTCATGGAAGGTTATGAAAGATATACTGGTGCAGTATTACGCGATAACAGGTTTTGTGGCAGGCTCGCCAAGGGAAGTCCTGCGGGAAGCTTTTAAGGCAAATTTAATTTCAGATGATGCATGGATGGATATGTTAAAAGTGAGAAATGAACTTGCGCATGATTATGATTGTGAAATTGTAAAAAAGCACTGCAATACAATTGTTGAAAAGTATATTGATTTGTTTTATGAGTTTGAGGAAGTCGTGAAAAAACTAGGGGATTAGAGGGAAAACAGGTATACAAATTATGAATATAAAACTTATAATATTTGATTTTGATGGAACGATAATGGATACCAAAAAGACGATTGTAGTTTCAAAACAGGAAACATTACGTCAGATGGGATTAGATGTGGCAGAAGAACAGGCTTGTGCCGATACAATTGGTATGTCAGCAAAAATAGGATTTCAGAAGTTATGTCCGGAATTGTCAGATGATATGATTGATTTATGTATGAAAAAATATCGTGAAATTTTTGATGAAACCAAGAAAACAATCCCGCCGTTATTATTTCCTAATATGATTGAAACATTAAACAGATTAAATGAAAAAGGTATTGTTTGCACAATTGCTACTTCAAGAGGACGAGATTCATTACTTGGTTTTCTTGAAAGCATGAACATTGCAAAATATTTTTCGTATTTGTTAGCAGCAGAAGATACTACTTTGCATAAGCCTAATGCAGAACCGGTAAAAAAGACATTAAATGAGTTGTCATATAATGCACAGGACACTTTAGTCGTTGGGGATATGCCATTTGATATACTTATGGGCAAAAATGCAGGTGTGTATACATGTGGAGTAACCTATGGGGTTTCAGGCAAAAATAGTTTGTTAGAGGCGGGAGCAGATTGGGTAATTGATGACATAAGCGAATTATTGGAAATTGTATAAGGAAAGTTTTTTTATCGGCACGATTTCAGATATAGAATAGGTAAATGAATAATTACTTAATTTACAAACACTATTTATTTTATATAACAGAAAAAGTAAACGGAGAAACACACCATGTACTTATTAGCAGAAGTCTTTTTTTATGCCGGACAGCGAAGCAGTCTGCCGCAAGTGGGATACCGACCCGATGCTGTTTTTGATAACGCGGGAAATTACTGGGGAATTACATTTGTTGAATTGCAGGCTGACCGATTTGATGTTCCGATTCCGGCGATTATAAAATTTACATTTGAGGAGTATCATTATAGTGAGGTCAGTGTCGGAGCAACGTTTTCGATTATGGAGGGCGGACACAAGGTTGGGACTGGAAAAATTATTGGAAAGGACATTTAAAGGGGCAGGACAGCCAACGCATGATATGAGATAAGGGGAAGAAAGCATGAAGAAGACAGCAGTAAAATTAAAACATATAAATTTTAATATGAAGGAACATGGTCTTGTGGGACATCTTGCAGAACCGGAGCAGACCAACGGCAAAGCAGTCATTGTGATTATGGGCGGAGAGCAGAGCTTTCTTCCGGGGATTAAAATAGCAGAGCGGTTTGCGGATTATGGATTCACCGGCTTAGCCGTATCATTGTTTGGCGCAGAGGGGCTTCCGGACACGCCCGACAGATGTCCGCTGGAAATGAAAGGCTTCAAAATACTACAAAACAGAAAGCGTTTCGCACAAAGTTATGGGCATGTGGCTTGCGTATTATGAAGCTTATCAGGATAAGGCGGCGGAAGAAAAAGCACATTTAGAGATCAAAAAGACAAATGCAAGAATATTGATGATTGCGGGAGGTGCAGACGAAGCGTGGCCGGAGATTATACCGCATGATTCCGCTTGTCGGCATGATGTATAAAAGCTTTGGGAAACACAAAAAGGAATGTATGGCGGCGTTTGAACAGTCTGAAAAAGAAATAATAAACTGGTTAAGATAATAAGAATTGGCATGGCAAACTGCTATCCGCATGTACTGGCAGACCTTTGTGAAACCTTTGAAATAAAACCGTCTATTGTGAGGTGGTTGTTGAGAGGGAGATAGATTAGGCATATATAATGTTAATTATTAAAATTTCTGTACGAAAGGTAAAATTATATGATTACGATAAAAGAGTTCTATGGTGATGTTAAAGATATAGATGAGAGTGTTCTTGCAGTGAAATCAGATTGTTTATGGGAGAAAGGTTCACTATTGGATATAAAGAATCTGGTTACACCACAGTTATTTCATTTACATATTCTTGTTAATCTGATTGGAAATTGGAGATACGAAGGCTGGTGGTTTATAATGTGCGAAATGGTGCAATTTGTACCTTATATTGCTGAGACATTAAGCCAGGCAGGGGCAGAAGATATGAAAACAGCTTTTGAAAAGGTAATTGACTGCTTTCCCGGAGACACGAGATTTGAAGATTCAGAGGAATATTTTGATATTGTTAATTTTTTACAAAGCATGGCATATAAAGTAAAGAATGAAAGCTTGAAAACTATAACGCGGGAGGAGCGCAAAGCCAATATAAAAAAGCTGCAAAAGTGTGTAGACGAATTGGATGAGATAACCAGCAGGTATTGGGGCGATGATGCGCCTGGTCATGGGTGGAAACAGGCAATAGATTATATTGAATTGAACCGCTAGTATAAAATCAAAAATATATGTATTTATGGACGAAAAATCGCTTAGATATGCGATTAAAGCTCAAAGCATACGGAAAATTTGGAGGTTTTGTCCATTTTCCAGATGTAAAATCTGCCGAAACATGATGACACGTATGAACTGCACCGTCTGCTGGGAGCACTGTTATCCAAGGAACTTACAATAGATGAAAAACTAAACATAAATGGTTTTACTGTAGAGCAGATTGCATCTCAATTACCCTATCGACACATGCTGAACGTATGGCACAAATCAAGCTTTAAAGGTACGGGAGTAATCCTTTATTTATAAAAAATACCGCCAAAGAAATAGTCACCTTAAGCTGTCTGTTTCTTATGGCGGTTTTTGATTTTTTACCGGTATTTACAGAGGACAAAACAGCGTGCAATTAAAATTTTGTTGACAAATACCCCATAGGTGTATATAATTAACTGCGATATTAATACCTGGCAGGGGTATATTTTAATCGGTAATATTAAAGGAAAATGAAACATGGGAATGGAAAGAAAAGTTCTTATTATCGATGGCATGACCTGTATTAACTGTCAGAATAAAATAGAGCAGGAATTAAAGAATACAGCAGGAATTTCTAAAGTGCAGGTTTCCTATAGCAAAGTACAGGCTGAAATAGAATTTAATCCGGAAATAGTGACATTAAACCGTATTGCTGCGATTATTGAGAAGCTGGATTATACAGTTATCGATAAAAAGCAGGCAGATTCTTTAAAATGGGTTAGAAGGATTGGAACACTGGCGGTTATTATTTTACTGTATTATCTGTTACAGCATTTTGGTATTTTAAATTTACTTGTTCCGTCAATGCTTGCCGATTCCCAAATGAGCTATGGCATGCTCTTTATCGTAGGGCTTTTAACATCTGTTCACTGTATAGCGATGTGCGGCGGGATTCATCTTTCACAGTGTATTCCTTCGAGGAACGCTGAGAATACAAGTTCATCCAGAATAAATGTCATCATGCCTTCGGTACTGTACAACGCAGGACGTGTAGTTTCGTATACGGCAGTCGGATTTGTGCTTGGCGGAGCAGGAATGATTTTGACAGGCGGTTCGGGCAGTGGAATGCCGCTGCTGTTACAGGGCATATTAAAAATAACAGCCGGATTATTTATGGTGATAATGGGAATCAATATGCTGGGGATTTTTCCGGCATTGAGAAAGCTTCAAATCAGATTCCCGCGAAAGTCCGTCATAAAAATCAATCAGAAAAAAAGAACAGAAAAAAGACCGTTTGTTGTCGGGCTGTTAAACGGATTTATGCCATGCGGTCCGATGCAGTCTATGCAGATTATTGCACTCGGTTTGGGCAATCCCATATCGGGAGCACTGGCAATGCTGATGTTCAGCTTAGGCACGGTTCCGCTGATGCTGGGGCTTGGAAGCCTTGTATCGGCGCTTGGGGAAAAATATACGAAGCTTGTCATGCAGACAGGCGCGATACTGATTGTGGTGCTCGGACTTGCAATGCTTTCACAGGGAGTGGGTCTGGCAGGCATGAATCCGGTCAGAATTTCACAGGGATATCACAATACAGCGGAATTTGATACGGCGGTGATAGCGCAGTCAGGGGATATTCAGTATGTGGAAAGCAATCTGGATTTCGGAACGTATCCGGAGATTACGGTTTATACCGGGATTCCGGTAAAATGGACGATAAATGTGCCGGAAGATGTTATTAACGGCTGTAATTACAAAATGATAGTAAAGACTTACGGAATCACCCATGAATTTACACCGGGTACAGAAGATAAAAGTGCAGGTTCTAAAAATACGGCGGCTCAAAGTACAGCTTCGACAGAAAACGCCGCAGCTGCGTCATACATAACGCCTGCCGTAGAAAACGGACAGTTAGCAATAGATATCGGTACACTGACAGAACATCCGTTATATGTAAATTATGATTCAAACGGAACCAATATACAGATGATTGCCGTAAATGCGTCTGACGGCTCAGCACGATTATCATTGAACACCTGTCAGACCTGCAATCCTTCTCCAAAAGCGTATTTCAAGGAGAGAAGCGGCAAATTAGTATGTCAGAACTGCGGAAATGTATTTAAAATGGACAGTGTAGGCGGCACTGCGGGCGGTTGTAATCCGATGAATATTCAATATACGGTTGCAGACGGGAAGATAACCGTAAATACGGCGGATTTAGACAGCCATGCAAAACAGTTTTCTTCATGGAGCGGTCCGGTAGAATAGAGTAAAATAGCGGTACGGTATATTTTCAAAATGAATATACCGTGCCGTTATTTTTATGATACAATACAGGTATGGTACAGAATTTTTTTAGAAGTTACAAAAAGAGGGGTGTGATAACGATGAAAATAAAACAGCAAAAGCAGATAAAAGCATTTTTAATTGAAGAATTCGGAAATAAAAAGGGATGTGCAGTATCTGACAGGCAGGAAAAAATGCTGGATACATTGATTCAGAATACAAAAATAAATCCGAAAATCAGATGAAAACCCTTGCCCAGACGATACTTCCACGCATAGCGTTGCATAAGTGCTTGTCTGAGGAAGGCTTTTCAGAAGAAGATGTATATAAGTATATGAGAAAATATATGCTTGATAAAGTAGCAGCAAAAAACACGCTTCAACGGCTAAAATGGAATTAGTACCGGGATTTTATGCCATTTATAGCAATATCTTTCTTAAAATTATGCGTACAACCGATTTGCAAGAAAGTACGCAGGCATATGGAAATGATTATTATGATGTTACGATTAAAAAATGCCTGTGGCACACCGCCTGCGTGGAAAACGGCTGTGAAAATCTGTGTCGCCTGTTCTGTGATGTCGATGATGTGACATACGGCGGCTTGAAAAAAATAGGTTTTACGCGGACAAAAACCTTAGGTTACGACGGTGACTGCTGTGATTTTCATTTTTTCAAAAAATAAGCTCTTTTATAAAAACTTTTTTGTTTGACTTTTTTAAAAATCAGAAATATAATAGTCCTTGAACGAGTAGCAGACGAGCGTAAATCCAGTTTTGCTGCTCGTTTTTTTATTTTAAATCTATAACGCCATTAAAAAGTGTGTAGCTTATCAGCGTAAGTCCAGCTTATGCGGTAACTACACACTTTTTTTGTGCAAAAAAACAAAGAGGCAAATCCTCTGCTCCTGCAAAGAGCGCATGCTATGCAAGCTATTGGGCATAGCATACATAGCAGACATTTGCTTCGCAAACAAGGAGGACAAATCCTCTGCTCCTGCAAAGAGCAGTCGCATTTGCTTCGCAAACAAGGAGGATTAAAATGGCAGAAAGTAACAAAATGAAAGAAATTCCGGTAAATAAGCTTATGGTGCAGATGGGAATACCGATGATTTTATCCATGGCACTGCAGGCAGTCTACAATATTGTGGACAGTGCTTTTGTCGGCAATATGAAAGTGGGGAGTGAAGCGGCTTTGAATGCGCTGACACTGGTATTTCCGGTACAGATGCTTATGGTGGCAGTCGGAATCGGAACCGGTGTGGGAACGAATGCGCTTCTTGCAAGAACTCTTGGAGAGGGAAAAAACAAAAAAGCTGCGAAAGTCGCCGGAAACAGTCTGTTTTTAGGTGTGATAATTTGTGCGGTATGTCTGTTGTTTGGCATTTTTGGAGTGAAGGCATACATTTCATCACAGACGGCTGACACGGAAGTGATTGCAATGGGAACAAGTTATTTAAGAATATGCTGTGTGCTTTCTTTTGGAATTATTTTCTTTTCATTATTTGAAAAGCTGTTACAGGCAACAGGGCGTTCCCTTTATTCCACAATCGGACAGGTTGTGGGTGCTGTGGTCAATATTATTCTGGACCCGGTAATGATTTATGGTATCGGACCCGTTCCTGAAATGGGCGTAGAGGGCGCTGCGTATGCTACGGTAATCGGTCAGATTGTATCAGCAGGGTTGTTATTTATTTTTCATATGAAATTAAATAGGGAATTTGAACATGGAATAAAATTCATGAAACCGGATGGCAGAACGATTGCAGGAATCTATTCAATAGGTCTGCCTGCAATCATTGCACAGGCGCTGATGTCTGTCATGGTGTATGTCATGAATCTGATTTTGAAGTTCAGTCCTTCTGCACAGACTGCATACGGATTGTTTTATAAAGTCCAGCAGTTTGTATTGTTCTTAGCATTTGGTTTAAGAGATGCCATTACGCCAATCATAGCGTATGCATATGGAATGGGAAGTAAAAAACGAATCCTGGACGGAATCAAATATGGTCTGATATACACGACGGCACTGATGATTTTAGGGATTTTTATTACAGAAATTTTTCCGGACGCATTTGCCATGCTGTTTAATGCGGGACAGTCAAGAACGTATTTTATCAGTGCAATGCGGATTATTTCAATCAGTTTTATTTTTGCGGGAATCAATGTTGCCTATCAGGGCATTTATCAGGCGTTGGACGGCGGTCTGGAATCGCTTGTGATTTCACTGCTTAGACAGCTTGTCCTTATATTACCGCTAGCAGGAATTTTTTCAATTTTTGTAAAAAACACAACAGCAGGCATTTCCCTGATTTGGTGGGCATTTCCGATAACAGAACTTGTTGCCTGTGCAGCAGGATATGCATTTTTAAAGAAAATCAGTAAGAATAGAGTGGAAAAATTAAGTTGAGGAGGAAGCAGCAATGGCAAAAAGAATTATTACAATCAGCAGAGAGTTTGGAAGCGGCGGACGTTTTATCGGTGAAGAAACAGCTAAAAAACCGGCATAGACTATTATGACAAAGATATTATCGGTCAGATTGCCGGACAGTCGGGGTTATCACAGGAGTATATCAGGGAAAAGGCAGAATTATCGCCAAGGAAAGGCTTATTTGCATATGCTTTCTCAGGGCGTGATATTACCGGAAAATCAATAGAAGATATGGTATATGAAGCGCAGAGAAAAGTGATTTTGGGGCAGCAGGCAGTAGATTATATTCAAACACACTGCAAAAAATTTACCAATATCTTACAAAATACAAGCAGATTCATTAACATGAGTATGCCGCAGATGACTTATACAAAACAGATAAAGTAATATGGGTTCACATACAGACAAATTTCATGTATAATAGAACCGCATGAAAGTGGGGAAAATCCGGCAAGTGTTTTCCCACAGCGTTGAAATCACGGCAGTGAAATGCCTGAGGAATGGAGATTAACATGGAAATTTATGAAATGATTGAATTAGAAGACTGTCCGAGATGTTTAGGACCTTCTATTTTAGAAGAAGAAAACAGCGGTTATTATGTCATGTGCATGGACTGCGGCTGCCAGTCGGCAACATTTGGCTTTAAAGACGATGCCGGAAGACTTGAGGCGGCAAAAAGAACAGCTGAACTGTGGAATGCCGGCAAGGTTATTTTCAACGGCTTTGGCGATTAAATTTGAAAAAGAAAAGGAGTAATGAACGCATGAAAAGTAAAGAAGAACTTTTTAATATGACTGTACTGGAATTAAAAGAATATGTGAATTCTTTATCAAACCCGGAAATTAAAGAAGTGGCAGAAATATTTGAAGACGATGAACATGAAAGAGACCCGCTGGAACTTCTTGCGGCACCGAAGCTGTTTGACTATATGAAATATGCTAATGGCACTGTGGATATTGATTTTAGCCTTTAATTTGACAATGAGGATTAATGTAAATGAAAATAGTAATTATAAATGGAAGTGCCAGAAAAGGCAATATTTTAACAGCAATCAATGCATTTATGAAAGGTGCTGCCGATAGAAATGCGATAGAAGTGATTCAGCCAGACAAATTGCATATCAGTCCATGTAAAGGCTGTGGTGTCTGTCAATGTCATAAAGGCTGTGTAGATAACGATGATACAAATCCTACAATAGATAAGATTGCTGCGGCAGATATGATTTTATTTGCAACACCAGTATATTGGTGGGGGATGTCCGCACAGTTAAAACAGGTTATTGACAAATGCTACTGTCGTGGAATGCAGTTGAAAGGGAAAAAGGCAGGTGTTATTGTAGCGGGTGGTTCACCAGTAGATAATATACAGTATGAGTTAATCAGGAAACAGTTTGAATGTATGGCAGGTTATTTGTCGTGGGATATGCTGTTTCAAAAATCATATTATGCTACGGATAGAGATGAACTGGCTAAAAATACAGCGGCAATTGAAGAATTAGAAGATTTAGGGAAAAAGATTGGCTGACGGGTGTTTAAAACGAGAGGAAAATTCAAATCATGAAAAAACGTAAAGCAGCATTTATTTGTGTTCATAATTCGTGCAGAAGCCAGATTGCAGAAGCGTTTGGAAGACATCTGGCGGCTGATGTATTTGAAAGTTATTCAGCAGGAACGGAAACTAAGCCGCAGATTAATCAGGATGCGGTCCGCATTATGAAAGAATTATATGGAATAGACATGGAAGCGGAGGGACAGTATAGTAAGCTGATTGATGAGATTCCGGCTCCGGATACTGCCATTTCAATGGGCTGTAATGTAAGCTGTCCGTTTATTGGCAGACCATTCGATGATAACTGGGGACTGGACGACCCTACCGGAAAAAGTGATGAGGAATTCAGAAGAGTTATTGAAGAAATCAGAAAGAATATCCTTGCTTTAAAAGAAAAGCTGCAATAAAATCAAAAGCAGCCCTGACCGAAACTGCACAGCAGCGGCAGGGCTGTTTTTTCGTTATAGGAAATAGTATCTTATAAAACTTTCGATAAAAATTCTTTCAATCTCGGACTCTGTGGGTTTTCAAAAAATTCCTTTGGTGCATTTTCTTCGGTGATATTGCCGTCAGAAAAGAACATACAGCGGTTGGAAACTTCCTTTGCAAATCCCATTTCATGCGTAACAATTAACATTGTCATGCCGGACTGGGCAAGTTCTTTGATAATTGTTAAAACTTCGCCGACCATTTCCGGGTCAAGCGCAGAAGTCGGTTCGTCAAATAGCATGACTTCCGGATTCATTGCCAGCGCACGGGCAATTGCAACACGCTGTTTCTGTCCGCCGGAAAGCATGGCAGGATAGGTATCCGCTTTATCTTTTAAGCCGACACGCTCTAAGAGTTCATCAGCTTTTTTAGAAGCTTCTTCCTTTGTCATCAGCTTTAATTTGACCGGTGCAAGACAGATATTTTCACGGATGGTCATGTTCGGGAACAGATTAAAGTGCTGGAATACCATACCAATCTTTTCGCGGATCTGGTTGATGTTGACCGACTTATCGGTCAAATCCGTGCCGTGGAATAAAACGTGTCCGCCGGTCGGCGTTTCCAGCATATTTAACGAACGTAAAAATGTGGATTTACCGCAGCCGGAAGGTCCGATGATGGCAATGACATCGCCTTTGCGGACGGTTGTATTGACATCATTTAAAACAACATGTTTGTCAAATGCCTTGTGCAGGTTTTTGACTTCGAGGAGAACATCTGATTTAGTTTCGCTCATTGCTTCTTAATCTCCTTTCCAGTTTCTTTACAAGTGCCGAAAGAATAACAACCAGTACAAGGTAAATAAATGCAACACCGAGTAATGGCAGGAAAGCATCATATGTAATGCTTCGGATAATATCACCGCCGCGGGTTAAATCGGTCAGTCCGATATAACCACTGATAGAGGTCTCTTTCAGTAACACGATAAATTCATTTGCAAGGGCAGGCAGTACATTTTTAAATGCCTGTGGCAGAATAACGCTAAGCATGGTCTGACGGTAGGTAAGGCCTAAGCTTCTTGCAGCTTCAAACTGTCCGTTGTCGATAGACATAATACCGGAACGGAAAATTTCGGCAACGTAAGCACCGGAGTTAATGCCGAATGCCAGAATTGCCACCAGCAGCTTGCTGATATTCATAGAGCCGAAAATAATATAGTAAATAATCAGCAGCTGTACCATACTTGGTGTACCACGGATAATGGTCAGGTAAACGGTGCAGATTGCATTTAAAATCTTTAAATTGCCGGTCTTATCATGGCTTGAACGGACAACGGCAACTAAAAAACCGATGACAATACCGATTAATGCGGCACAGGCTGCGATAATCAGTGTATTTTTCAGACCGGTCAGGATGAACTGATAACGGTTATCGGTTAAGAAGTCTGTTTTAAATTTTTCAGAAAGACTTGTACCTCCGGATACGGCATCGTTATTGCGCACAACAATAACCTGCTGTGAAGTGGTGTAAGAATCTGAAAAGTCAATATTTTTCTGACGTTCCGGTGTAACGGTCATACCTGCAATACCGACATCGGCTTTACCGGAAGATACGGCAGTGATGATGGAATCAAATTCCATATCCTCTACTTTTAAGGTCATTCCTAAAGTATCGCAGATCGCCGTGGCGACATCGACATCAATACCGACAATCGTGCCGTTTTCATAGTATTCATACGGCTGGAAATAAGCATTGGTAGCCATAACCAGTGTGCCGTTGGAACGGTTTACATTTTCAGGAGAGGTATACGGAGTTTGTCCAATATTTTCCCCGATGTAATTGTTTAAAATGGCATCAAGCGTGCCGTTGGCTTTTAATGTGTTTAAAGCGTCGTTGATAGAACTTGTCAGGGAAGAATTGCCTTTTGCAATTGCAATAGCGTAGTCTTCGTTAGCAAATTCTTCAGGGAGAATCATTAAGTCGCTGTTTGCGGCAACAAAAGACTGTGCCGGTTGTGCATCAATGACAACTGCATCAATCTTTCCCTGTTTTAATGCCTGAATGGCATCGTTTCCTTTGTTGAAACGTTCAACGGTTGTATTTGAACCGTCCGTTTCATAATCTGATACGAGCGTATCGCCGGTTGTACCAAGCTGGACACCGATTTTTTTGCCGGAAAGGTCGTCTACTGAAAAAACAGTGTTTTCAGCCTGCTTTTTGCCGCAGGAAGTAAACTGTAAAGACAGACCGATACAGAAAAAAATCAACAGCAGGCGAAATACGCGCCAAGCATGATTTTGTTTTGTACGTTGCATACTTTTATCCTTTCTTTGTCGATTTATTTTTTGACATTGTATCATATTATACACTGTAATTGAAAATGCTACAATCTGTATTTGTAAAAAAAATAAGATATGCTATACTAAAAATGCTGTTGGGGGCAAAAGTCCCCAATAATGATACCTGCGGATTGTTCCGTGCTGCGCACTCCCACAATCCTGCCCAATATTCGCATATCGCAGAACTATCGTCCTGCTTTTATGCTCATATTAGGGCGGGTCACAAGGTCATTCACCCACTTATGAGCAAGCTCATGTGGGTTTAGACCTTTTGACCCTGGTATCAAAAAATTTAGAAAGAAGCAGGAAATGATGAAAATTAGAACACCCGAATATTATAAAGATTTTAAATGTATTGCAGGGGCATGTACGGATACGTGCTGTGCGGGCTGGGACGTGGATGTAGATGAAAAGTCGTATGACTATTACAAAACGGTTGCAGGAAGTTTCGGACAGCGCTTACAGTCGGTTATGGTGCCGGAGGAGGGCGGCGGCTGTACCTTTACGCTGCAAAACGGCAGATGCCCGTTTTTAAATGACAAGAACCTGTGTGATTTATTTATTGCACTGGGCGAAGATAAGCTGTGTGATACGTGCGCCGAATTTCCGCGGTTTATCAACGAATACGGCAGTGAGCGGGAAATCGGACTGGCGCCGTCCTGTAAAACAGCCGGCGAGCTGATGTTTAGCTATCAAAAGCCGCTGACATTTACGGTAGAAGAAACAGATGAAACTGTTTCTTCCTATAATAATATCGACCCGCAGTTATATTTTAAGCTGCGCCAGGCAAGGGTAACGGTGTATAATATCATCCGCAACAGGGCATTTTTAATAGAGGAGCGCTGTATGCTGTATCTGGATTTTGCAAAAAAACTGCAAAAGAAGCTGGATACCGACAGAGTGGATTTAATGGATTATGAAATTCAGGCATACGCACAGGCGGATTATCTGCAAGACCGTTTAAAGGATTTGAAAAAGAAATACGGCGGAAAAAATCATACGGCATATGAAAATATCCCGCATTTTTTTGACTGCTTTGCCGGCATGGAAGTTATCAACCCGGACTGGTACGTCTGTCTTGAAAGAAACAGCAGATATTTTAAAAACTGTTGCGGTGCGGAGGACTATGAACGGGAGCTTTCTGAATTTGCGGCATATTATAAGGAGAAGGAATGCGAATACGAGCAGCTGATGATGTATTATGTATACAGATATTTTTTGAATGCGGTCAATGACAGCGAAATTCTTTTAAAGGCGAAAATCGGTGTCATCGGATATCTCATTTTAAAACATCTGGATATGCAGTGCTGGCTTGAAAACGGGAAGACGTTGACCTTTACACAGCAGGTCGACCTGGCGCATTTGTATTCGCGCCAGTTTGAACATTCTTATACAAATTTTGAAGTGTATAACGGATATTTTAAGACGAAACGCAGATATGCGTGGAGCAGGCTTATGGAATATTTGGGTACAGGGTGTCCAGATACTCAATAAATGCGCGGGAGCATTCCGGCAGATAAGTGGAATTGTATGCAAGGACAACATCGGTTGCGATATCGCAGTTTTTAACCGGTCTGCATACAATTCCTTTTTTTTGAACCAGCGTGGCGGCAGACTGCGGGATAATACCGACCCCCATGCCCATTTCCACAAAATAAAGGGTCGTACGGGCATCGTCATTGATACAGAACCAGTTCGCACTCAGGTTCTTGTCCTCAAATTCTTTCCGCAAAAGGTGTTCCCAGCGGCGGTATATGATAAGCGGGAGCTTCGTAAGATCATCAAGCGTAATGGCAGAAGAACGGTTGTCGGCAAAAAATGATTCCTGCCCCACTGCAACCAGTGAATCCGTAAACAGCTTCTTGCAGGTCAGCGAGTCCGTGTGAAACGGCGTGCGCAGGAGTGCAAGGTGGATGGTATTGGTTTCAAACTGGGAAAGCAGGTGGTAGGTGTCTGCTTCATTAATTTCATAATGAATACCGGGATACTGCTTGGAAAAGCCGCACAGCCAGCCAAGCGCGTCCGAACCGATTAAGGAAGAAACAATACCGATACGCAGTACACCGTTAAAATGTCGTGCCGCATTCATGGTTTCCTGCTTTGCAACATTGCTTAACTGCAACAGTGAACGGCTGTAATTATAAAGGGTTTCTCCAGCTTCCGTCAGACGGATGGTACGCGAACCCCGCTCAAACAGCGTGCAGTCCAATTCAGCTTCCAGAAGCTTCATCTGACTGCTTAACGGCGGCTGTGACATAAACAGTTTTTTTGCCGCCCCCGAAATACTCCCTTCCTCCACAATCTTCACAAAATAAGAAAGCTGCTTCAAATCCATATCAAAAATCCTTCCTATATAAAAAACGTATATCACATATACATTATAAATATTTTCTGTATTGCTGTATTTATGATAAAATAACAAACGTATGAAATCAAGTCCTAAATCAGAACTGGTCCTATGATAATACAGGCGGTCTGGTGCGGATAGAAAAGGGGTAAAATATGAAGCGAATTTGGATGTATCTGAGTGCATACAAAAAAGAATGTGTCTTCGCGCCGTTGTTTAAAATGCTCGAAGCACTGTTTGAATTGTTTGTACCGCTTGTCGTATCGGCAATCATTGATACGGGTATCGGCAATGCGGATAAAGGCTACATTGTAAAAATGAGCCTGCTTTTAGTGGCACTGGCAGTCATCGGGCTGACCTGTGCCATTACGGCACAGTATTTTGCGGCGAAAGCGGCAGTCGGCTGTGCAACCGGTATGCGCCATCATTTATTTAAGCATATCCAGAGCCTTTCCTTTACGGAAATGGACACCATTGGTACGTCAACACTGATTACACGTATGACAAGTGACATTAACCAGGTGCAAAACGGTGTCAATCTGGTACTGCGTCTGTTTTTGCGCTCACCGTTTATTGTATTCGGTGCAATGATTATGGCATTTACGATTGACGTCAAAGCGGCGCTTGTCTTTGTGGTAGCGATTCCGGTACTGGCAGTTATTGTTTTTGGCATTATGCTCTCGACAAGACCGCTTTACAAAAAAGTGCAGGCGGGGCTGGATAAGATTCTTGGCATTACAAGAGAAAACCTGACCGGTGTGCGTGTTGTACGTGCATTTAACAAGCAGGAAAATGAAATCAGAGAATTTAAACAGGCCAATGAACAGCTTAATCATTTACAGAAATTTGTCGGTAAGATTTCCGGACTGATGAATCCGCTGACCTATGTGGTTGTCAACATTTCCATTATCGCACTGATCTGGATTGGTGCGGTGCGTGTCAATGCGGGAACACTGACACAGGGACAGGTTGTGGCACTCTACAACTATATGTCACAGATTCTTGTTGAATTAATCAAGCTGGCAAACCTGATTATCAACATTACCAAGTCACTCGCCTGTGCGGGCAGAATCGAAAATGTATTTAGTATTAAGTCCAGTATGCAAAACGGCAGTACCACGGAAAGCACAGATACACAGGCTGCGGCAGTGGAATTTAAAAATGTATCCTTACGCTACAGCGGTGCGGGCGATGAATCGCTCACAGACATCAGCTTTACGGTAAAGAAAGGACAGACCATCGGTGTCATCGGCGGTACGGGCTCCGGAAAATCGTCCCTTGTCAATCTGATTCCGCGTTTTTATGACGTGACAAAGGGTGAGATTTATATTGACGGTGTCAACGTCAAAGACTATCGGATTGAAGCCTTACGAGAGAAAGTCGGCATTGTTTTGCAGAAAGCACAGCTTTTTAAAGGAACAATCCGTGACAATATCCGCTGGGGTAAAAAAGATGCGACCGATACGGAAATTATGGAAGCATTAGACATTGCACAGGCACGGGAATTTGTCGAGAAAAAAGACGGTAAACTTGATTCCTTTGTCGATCAGGGCGGTAAAAATTTATCAGGCGGACAGCGCCAGCGTTTAACGATTGCCCGTGCAGTCGTAAGAAAACCGGATATTTTGATTTTAGACGACAGTTCATCGGCACTCGATTATGCAACCGATGCGGCACTGCGCAAATCAATCCGTGAAATGAAAGATGCACCGACACTGTTTATCGTATCCCAGCGTGCGGTATCGCTTATGCACGCTGACCGGATTATCGTACTGGATGACGGAAATGTGGCAGGTATCGGAACACATGAAGAACTGCTTGAAAACTGCGAAGTATATCAGGAAATTTATTATTCACAGTTCCGGAAAGAAAAGGAGGCGTAAGTTATGGCAAAGGCAAATACAGGTACAACCGTAAAAAAAGTGCTGCTGCGCATTAAACGCTACTGGTTCTTTTTGATTCTGTCAATTTTAATGGCAGCAGTGACCGTGGCATCATCTTTATATGTGCCGATTTTAATCGGAAATGCGATTGATTACATTATCGGACCGCAGAATGTAGAATTTAAGGCAATTACGGCGATACTTTCCGAAGTCGGAATCGTTATTGCAATTACGGCACTGTCCCAGTGGATTATGAATATCTGCAACAACAAAATTACGTATCATGTGACAAGGGATATCCGTGACGAAGCGATTGAAAAGATTGAAGTGCTGCCGTTAAAATATATTGACGGACACTCCTACGGTGAAGTCGTCAGCCGTGTTATCGCCGATGTAGACCAGTTTGCGGACGGTCTGCTCATGGGCTTTACCCAGTTTTTTTCCGGGGTGCTGACGATTCTGGGAACACTGGGCTTTATGTTGTCTATTAATGTAAAAATTACACTTGTAGTTATTGTAATTACTCCGCTGTCCCTGTTTGTGGCAAGCTTTATTGCAAAGCATACGTATCAGATGTTTAAATTACAGTCTGAAACGCGTGGCGAGCAGACGGCGTTGATTGATGAAATGATTGGCGGACAGAAGGTTGTACAGGCATACTGCTATGAAGATGAGGCGCTTGAAAGATTTGATGAAATTAATGACCGTCTGCAGAAATGTTCACTCAAAGCCATTTTTTATTCATCGATTACCAATCCGTCTACCCGTTTTATCAACAGCCTTGTATATGCGGGGGTTGCGGTAAGCGGCGCAATTTCAGCCATTTACGGCAGATTGACGGTCGGACAGTTATCCTGCTTTTTAAGTTATGCAAACCAATACACGAAGCCGTTTAATGAAATTTCCGGAGTTGTGACAGAATTACAGAATGCGATTGCGTGTGCGGCACGTATCTTTGAATTAATCGAAGAAGAGCCGGAAATCCCGGACAGCAAAGATGCCGCAGTGCTTGAAAATGTAGATGGAACGGTTGATTTAGAACACGTAGCATTTTCTTATGTGCCGGATAAGAAGCTCATTGAAGATTTTAACCTGCATGTAAAGCAAGGACAGCGTATTGCAATTGTCGGTCCGACCGGCTGCGGAAAGACGACACTGATTAACCTGCTCATGCGTTTTTACGATGTGAATGACGGTAAAATTTCCGTATCGGGCATTGATATCCGTGAAATGACCCGACACAGCCTGCGTGCGGGATATGGCATGGTATTGCAGGATACATGGTTAAAGACCGGAACCATCCGTGAAAATATTGTCATGGGCAAACCGGATGCGACCGATGAAGAGGTGATTGCGGCAGCCAAGGCGGTTCACGCACACAGCTTTATCAAGCGACTGCCAAAGGGATATGATACCTTTATCACAGAAGATGGCGGTGGATTATCACAGGGACAAAAACAGCTTCTTTGTATTACAAGAGTGATGCTGTGCCACCCGCCGATGCTCATTTTAGATGAAGCGACTTCGTCCATAGATACAAGAACAGAAATTAAGATCCAGAACGCATTTGCAAAGCTGATGGAAGGCAGGACGAGCTTTATCGTTGCGCACCGCCTGTCTACGATACAAAATGCCGATGTCATTTTAGTCATGAAGGATGGCAAAATTATTGAGCAGGGCAATCATGAAGAACTGCTTGCAAAGCAGGGATTTTATGCAAATCTGTATCAGAGTCAGTTCGCAAAGTAAAAAATTATAAAAAAACAGTAGAAATATATTTATTTCCGTTGTATAATACGAATAATAATGTAAAGAAATCATACCGGTAGCCGTTTTATGCTGCCGGATATTTCTTTTTACTGTAAATTTTGGGATTGCCGGATACGGCAGAATGGAGGAACTAATGCCCGTAAAATACGTTTTTGTAACAGGTGGAGTCGTTTCAGGACTTGGAAAGGGAATTACAGCAGCATCACTCGGACGCCTGCTGAAAGCACGCGGCTTTTCTGTAACAATGCAGAAATTTGACCCTTATATCAACATTGATCCGGGAACAATGAACCCGATTCAGCATGGAGAAGTTTTTGTAACCGATGACGGTGCGGAAACGGATTTGGACCTTGGACATTATGAAAGATTTATTGATGAAAGCTTAAATAAAAATTCCAATGTAACAACCGGTAAGGTTTACTGGTCTGTTTTACAGAAGGAGCGCCGCGGTGATTTCGGCGGAGGAACCGTACAGGTTATTCCGCACATTACGAATGAAATCAAGAGCCGCTTTTTCAGGGATTTCTCAACAAAGGATACAAAGATTGCCATTATCGAAGTCGGCGGTACAGTCGGTGATATCGAAAGCCAGCCGTTTTTAGAAGCAATCCGTCAGTTCCAGCACGAAGTCGGCAGGGAGAATGCGATTTTAATCCATGTTACCCTGATTCCGTATCTGAAGGCTTCCGGAGAAATGAAGACAAAGCCGACACAGGCGAGTGTTAAAGAATTACAGGGAATGGGTATCCAGCCGGATATTTTAGTATGCCGTACCGAACATCCGTTAGAGCCGGGTATCAAAGATAAGATTGCGCTGTTTTGTAATGTACCGAAGTCACATGTATTACAGAACCTCGATGTGGAAATCTTATACGATGCGCCGCTTGCAATGGAAGAAGAACATTTAGCACAGGTAGCCTGCGAATGTTTACAGCTTGAATGCCCTGAACCGGATTTAGACGAGTGGAGAGCAATGTGCAAGGCTTGGAAGAACCCACAGAAGAAAGTTACGGTTGCGCTTGTCGGTAAATATATCCAGCTTCATGATGCCTACATCAGTGTTGTTGAAGCATTAAAGCATGGCGGTGTATACAACTCAGCCGATGTAACAATCAAGTGGGTGGATTCAGAACTGGTTACGGAAGAAAATGCAGCCGAACTGCTTTCAGATGTATCCGGTATCCTTGTTCCGGGTGGATTCGGTGACCGTGGTATCGAAGGAAAGATTCAGGCAATCCGCTATGCAAGAGAAAATAAGGTGCCGTTCTTAGGACTCTGCCTTGGTATGCAGTTATCCATCGTGGAATTTGCAAGAGATGTTATTGGCTATTCCGATGCACACAGCGTTGAGTTAAAGCCGGATACAACACACCCGGTTATCCACTTAATGCCGGATCAGGAAGGGGTAGACGACATCGGCGGTACATTAAGACTTGGTTCTTATCCATGTGTACTCGATAAGACAAGCAAGGCGTATGAAGTATACGGTGAAGAAACGATTCATGAAAGACATCGTCATCGTTATGAAGTCAATAACGATTACAGAAATGTATTAGTAGAAAACGGTATGAAGCTTTCCGGTATTTCACCGGACGGAAGAATTGTGGAAATGGTAGAAGTAGAAGACCACCCATGGTTCTTAGCAACACAGGCTCATCCGGAATTAAAGTCCAGACCAAACAGACCACATCCGCTCTTTAGAGGATTCATCGGCGCGGCACTGGAATATCAGGAAAAACACAACTAGGTAAATGATAAATGCTCCTGCCTCAACGTTAGCACTTAACTTCGGCAGGAGCATTTATCATTTATGGGGTGGGTGGCAGTCGGGACTTTATTGGTGTTGGTTCATTTGCAGTGAATGTGAATTTACGGAAAGGTGGGACAGAGGTTATGTCTTCAGTGGCGGCATTTGACCTGCCGTTGTCGCGTCTGTTCCGGGGACACCATGACCCTGCAGGAGCGTGTGAAAGGACAGACCGAAGTCAAGTGACAACGTTGAGGGATGTTCTTTCACACGCTCCCCATTTAAAACTCAAAATCCGCATAGTCTTCCGGCAGAAACCGGTGATAGATGATATGACAGCCTTCATCTTTAAAGCAGTAGTAATAAGGGTCGTTTTGATTATCGGTAAATCGCACCAGCCAGTCAAATTCACCATGATTCATTTCTTCAAAAATAACATTTTCAGAAGTATCCTTAAATAAGGAAAAAATATCGTCCATGGTACAGCCGTGGTGCTGTAAAAGTTCTACCAGACTGCGGATAAATTCGTTGGCATCGGTATGCTCATGCACATAGACGCTGCCGTCTTCCGGAATATGAAAGCAGAAGCGGTCTTTTTTAGCCGTAACCGTGACATTTCCCAGCTTTTTCGTAAGAGAAGCCGGAAATCCAGAAAGCCTTGCAAGCATTTCGGCTTCAGAATCCTCTGCTTCAAAAAAATGATTCAGGGAACTGAGTGGATAGTACAGGCGGATGGCTTCTTTGCGAAAACCCAGTTTTGCCTGTTCTTCTTTAATAATATCAATCAGATTTTTTTCAAGTCTGTCAAAATACATACATATCCTCCATATTTGTATTCACGTAAATCATACTACAATTATAGGAATTGCACAAGCGCATTACAAACAGAATAAAATTAAGGAATATATCAGAAAGCAGAATCCGACAGTACCGCGGCAATCCGCAGTCCGTTGTATTCGGCTTCTTTTATTTGAAAATGCGCGGCAGTTTCAGAATCTGCAAAGCACAGACCGTCGCTGTCCGTATCCGGGACATAGGACGCTGCGTAAATTTCTGCGGCAATCCCGTTTCCGGTAGCTTTAGCATAGGCTTCCTTTAAAGTCCAGAGACGGAAAAAACGTTCCGCCTGTACAGATACATTTTCTGTATCATAAATCCAGTGATATTCCGTTTCTGAAAAAAATCTTTTTGCAACGGACGGCTTAAACGGGCGGTTTCCCTCAATGTCGATACCGCAGGGCATATCGGCAACGATACACACTGCAAAATTCCCGGAGTGGGAAAGGTTAAAATACAGATTTGCATGGCCTTTAAAGTAAGGTTTTCCGTTTGCGCCGCAGGCGGTTTCATAGTCGTATTCCTGCATATAGGTGCTGGCAGCATCTGAAACAGTGACCGGAAATGGAAGTTTTTTGGCAAGCGGTGTATTGTCTGCCAAAGAGCCTGTAACAGAGCTGGATATAAATGCGCGTGTTGTGTAATTGAGCAGAAGTCCGGCGGCAAGAGAGCGGCATTTAGCAGCATCGTTTTTTAAATTACAGATTTTTTGCTGCCGGTATCCGGGTACAAGTTTAAAAGCCTTGTCATACAGTGCCTTGTCGCCTGAAAGGCTGTCCGACAGCGGTGTTATATCCATAATTGAAATTAAAAATTGTGTCATTTTATCTGTTCCCATTTCTCAATCAAAGCCTGCGGTTATGATGTCTGCGGATTATTTTATGCGGTACACTTATGCAATACAGACATCTTGTTACTGGTTTAATCATAGCAGACTACAGCAAAAACGCCAACAAGAATCTAAAAAGATTATGAATACTTCATACAAATGCTAACAATAATAGTAAGGAATTTTACTGATTTTTTATTGATTTATCGTGATATTGTATTTATAATAAGAAATAAATGGGTACAGTGTACTGCCCTTTATAAAATAATGACGGTCCGGCGGAGGAATTTATGGATAATAACAACAGAAATAACCCCAATAACGGCAACAAAAATGACAAAAAGCCGAAAAATATGAATACTATCATTATTATACTGATTGCAGGCGTAATTACATTTATTGCGATTACGATGTTAAACAGTATGATAAAAGATGCAACGTATAAAGAAATTACGTATTCCGAATTTTTGCAGATGATAGATGAGGATAAGGTTTCAGAAGTCAAGTTTGACTCGGACAGAATCTTAATCCAGCCATCGGATTCACAAAAAGACAGTAACGGATTTTCCTATACGTATTATACCGGTTATATTAAAGATAAGGATATTACAGATAAATTAGACGATAAAGGTGTGACGTATTCAGGATATATTCCGGATCAGAGTTCGTCTATTATTGATTTTCTGCTGGTTTATGTACTGCCGATTCTGTTTATCTATCTGATGTTTACATTTGTATACAGAAGACTGTCTAAAGGCGGCGGTATGATGGGCGGCATGGGTGTCGGCAAGAATACAGCCAAGGTCTATGTACAGAAGCAGACCGGCGTGACATTTAAAGATGTAGCGGGACAGGATGAAGCCAAGGAGTCTCTGACAGAAATCGTCGATTTCCTGCACAATCCGGATAAATACGCAAGTATTGGTGCAAAACTGCCGAAGGGCGCACTGCTTGTAGGACCTCCGGGAACCGGTAAAACCCTGCTTGCAAAGGCGGTAGCCGGTGAAGCCAATGTACCGTTTTTCTCGCTGGCAGGTTCTGATTTTGTAGAAATGTTTGTCGGCGTCGGTGCATCACGTGTGCGTGACTTATTTAAGGAAGCACAGAAGCAGGCACCGTGTATCATCTTTATTGATGAAATTGATGCCATCGGTAAAAGCAGAGATTCCCGCTATGGCGGCGGCAATGATGAGCGTGAGCAGACATTAAACCAGCTGCTTGCAGAAATGGACGGTTTTGATTCTTCTAAGGGCTTATTTATCCTTGCCGCAACGAACAGGCCGGAAGTGCTTGATAAAGCGCTGTTAAGGCCGGGACGTTTTGACAGAAGAATTATTGTCGATAAGCCGGATTTAAAGGGCAGAATTGATACCTTAAAGGTTCACTCCAAAGATGTATTAATGGATGATACCGTTGATTTAGAAGCAATCGGACTTGCAACGAGCGGTGCGGTTGGTTCGGATCTTGCCAATATGATTAACGAAGCGGCGATTGCGGCAGTCAAGGACGGCAGAAAAGTGGTATCCCAGAAGGATTTATTTGAAGCCGTGGAAGTGGTTATTGCCGGTAAGGAAAAGAAAGACCGCATTTTAAGCAAGGAAGAAAAACGCACGGTTGCATATCATGAAGTCGGTCATGCGCTGATTACGGCATTAAAGAAAAATGCCGAGCCGGTGCAGAAGATTACAATTGTACCGCGTACAATGGGTTCTCTCGGCTACGTTATGCAGGTGCCTGAAGAAGAAAAGTACCTGATGACAAAGGACGAACTGATGACAAGACTGGTAACACTGCTTGGTGGACGTGCCGCAGAAGAAGTTGTTTTTGATACGGTAACAACCGGTGCGTCAAACGATATCGAAAAGGCAACACAGATTGCCAGAGCCATGATTACCCAGTACGGTATGTCGGAAAAATTCGGGCTGATGAGTCTGGAAACCGTTGAAAGCAAATATTTGGACGGTAGTGCAAGACTGAACTGTTCCGATGAGACAGCAGCAATGATTGATGATGAAGTCAAGGAATTGTTAAAAGAGTGTTTTGCAGAAGCAAAGCAGCTTTTATCTGAAAACCGCGATGTATTAGACGAGATTGCAAAATATCTGTATGAGAAAGAAACAATTACCGGAAAGCAGTTTATGGTAATTTACCGTAAGGTCAAAGGAATTCCTGAACCGGTAGATACAAGCCATATGACGATTTCAGAAAAGGTGGCAGAAAGCGTGTCCTTTAATGAAGATGGAAGCTATTCCTCAACGGTCAATCAGGCACCGCCTGCACCGTGGGAACACCCGCAGCAGACGGAAGCACAACAGCCATCACCAGAGCAGACGGATAAAGATGTTCCGGCACAGAATACAGAAAAAGAGGAAGACCGGAACACAGAGCAATAAATCATAAAAGTTTCAGATATGAAATCCCCATTAGCAGTAAATAAGCTGCTGATGGGGATTTTCTAACAGTACGCTTGACAGCGCACGTTTTGAAATAAAGATTGACAGGGTAAAAGAAATGGGATAATATCAATTTATATTTAGGGAAGGAAAGAAAAGAATGTCATTAGTAGTGCTTGTACTTTTTGGAATTGTACTTTTTAATATGGTACGTGGATACCAAAGAGGTGTTCTTATGGTGCTTTATTCCATTGCAGCATGGGTTGTCATTTTGATTGCGGCGAATGGTCTTGCACCCAGAGTCAAAGATTTTATGGTAAATCACACAGGAATTTATCATTCGATTGAACAATCCTGTGAAAAAACTATCAATGACCGTTTGAGCCAGTCTGTAGATGAGCAGCTGGATCATACTGGAGAAGATACGGCAGGAGTACTGCAGAATCAGGGGATTTATCTGCCAAAGCAGATGGTTGAGCAGTTGGAGAACAACATGGCACAGGCAGGTAATAAAATTGTGCAGGAGAGCGGCATTGCGCAGTATGCTGCAGAATATATTACGCAGTTTATATTGACAGGTATTTCATACTTTTTGACGGTGCTGGTATTAAGCATTCTGTTGGGAATTGTAAAACGTATGTTTATTGTTGCCAACCATATTCCGATACTGGGTGGTGTCAATAGAATTCTGGGACTTTTACTCGGTCTGGTGCAGGGTGTTATGGCTGTCTGTATTATTTTATATTTTGTATCCTTAATCAGCACAACCGGATTAGGAAGCTGGCTCTATGGTCAAATAGAAGTGAATCCTGTCACGCTTGCCATATATAACAGCAATCCGATTGTGGTTTTTCTATTGTATATTTTTAACAGCTGGATTTAACAGCTGCGTTGAATAAGCCGGAAGGTTCCACTGCCGCCTGTATTTATAGAAAATAAATACAGGCGGCAGTGCTTTATGGCAGATTGTCAGTCTGTGTTATAGTTTTTTAAGTTCTCATTTTATTTGATTTATGCTACAATAAATTACAAAAGCTGGAGCAGGCTGCTTTGATGGCAGAAGAGAAATCGCCTGCGGAAGTGAGGAAAATGCGAAAATCCTTAAATCAAAGATTTTCGCACGTCAAGTGTAACTTGACGTTGCGCTTTGTGTCGCAGGCGCCACAAAGCCGCTTTTTATCGCAGAACTGAATTAATTCAGTTCGCGATTCCTCCGGCATTAAAATGCCTGCGGAATGAAGCGAGTATGAAAAATAATGCTGATGCGATTATTTTTCATACGGATATTTGTTTTTGAGCAAAAACAAATATCCTTGATGGCAGAAGAGAAATCGCCTGCGCGAATTTCTCTTCGCCTCCTCGCAACAAGTTGCTCAGAAGTGAGGATAGTATGAATTTTACACATTTACATGTCCATACGGAATATTCACTGCTGGATGGTTCGAGTAAAATCGGAGAGATTACAAAGAGAGCAAAAGAGCTGGGAATGGACAGCCTTGCGATTACGGACCACGGTGTCATGTATGGTGTCATTGATTTTTATAAAGCGGCGAAGAAAGCTGGTATTAAGCCGATTCTTGGCTGTGAAGTTTACGTAGCGCCAGGTTCAAGATTTGAAAAGACACCGGGCGAGTCTGAAGACCGCTATTATCATCTGGTACTGCTTGCGGAAAATAATACCGGTTATCAGAATCTGATGAAAATTGTTTCAAGGGGTTTTACAGAAGGATTTTATTATAAGCCGCGTGTAGACTATGAAGTGCTGACCGAGTATCACGAGGGCATTATTGCATTAAGTGCGTGCCTTGCAGGGGAGGTGCAGCGTTATCTTGCGCGTGGTATGTATGAGATGGGAATGGAAGCGGCAAAACGCTATGAGAACATTTTCGGAAAAGGCAATTTCTTTCTGGAATTGCAGGATCACGGTATTTCCACACAGCAGTATGTCAATCAGCAGTTAGTCCGTATGTCGGAAGAATTAAATATTGAACTGGTTGCGACAAACGATATCCACTATACGTATGCAGAAGATGCGGATGCACACGACATTTTACTCTGTATCCAGACCGGCAAGATGGTAACGGACGAGAACAGAATGAGATACGAGGGCGGGCAGTATTACTGCAAGTCGCCGGAAGAAATGGCAGAGCTGTTTTCGTATGCACCGCAGGCAATTGAAAATACGTACAAGATTGCACAGCGCTGTAATGTGGAAATTGAGTTCGGTGTGACAAAAGTGCCAAAGTACGAAGTGCCGGAAGGATATGATTCATGGTCATATCTGAATCATTTATGCTATGAAGGACTGGCAAAGCGTTACCCGGATATGAACGCAGACGGGGAGATTGACAGCACACAGGGGATTTACAACATCAAAGAACGTCTGGAATATGAACTTTCGGTTATTCAGACCATGGGATATGTCGATTATTTCCTGATTGTATGGGATTACATCAATTATTCGCGTGTCAACGGAATCCCGGTAGGACCGGGACGAGGTTCTGCGGCGGGCAGTGTGGTTTCATACTGCCTTGGTATTACCGATATTGACCCGATAAAATACAGTCTGATTTTTGAACGTTTTTTAAATCCGGAACGAGTGTCCATGCCCGATATCGATGTCGATTTCTGTTATGAAAGACGGCAGGAGGTCATTGATTATGTTGTGGATAAATACGGAAAAGACCGTGTGGTGCAGATTGTTACATTCGGTACGATGGCAGCGCGTGCCGTTATCAAGGATGTAGGCCGTGTACTGGACCTGCCCTATGCCATGGTAGATTCCATTGCTAAAATGGTGCCACGCGAAATTGGGATTACGATTGATAAAGCGTTAAAAATGAATCCGGATTTGCGGGCAGCGTACGAGTCCGATGAACAGGTGCGCGATTTAATTGATAAGAGTAAACGTCTGGAAGGACTGCCACGCCATGCCTCCATGCACGCGGCGGGTGTTTTAATCAGCCAGAAAGCGGTTGATGAATATGTACCGCTGTCAGTCGGCTCGGATGGTTCGGTGGTTGCCCAGTTTGTTATGACAACACTGGAAGAACTGGGACTGCTCAAGATGGATTTTCTGGGACTGCGTACCCTTACGGTAATCCATGATGCGGAGGAGCTTATCCGCAAGCACACACCGGAATTTTCGATTGATGCGATTGATTACAGCGATAAGGCGGTTTACGATTTAATCGGTACGGGAAAATGTGACGGCATTTTCCAGCTTGAAAGTGCGGGGATGAAGTCGTTCATGAAGGAATTAAAACCGCAGAATATCGAAGATTTAATTGCCGGAATTTCACTGTACCGGCCGGGTCCGATGGACTTTATTCCGCAGTATATAAAAGGAAAGAACAGCCCGGATGCGGTTACATATGACTGTCCGCAGTTAGAGGCAATATTAAAGCCGACTTACGGTTGTATCGTGTATCAGGAACAGGTTATGCAGATTGTACGTGACCTTGCAGGCTACTCCTGGGGACGAAGCGATTTAGTGCGCCGTGCCATGTCAAAAAAGAAAGCTTCCGTTATGGAAAAAGAGCGGAAAAATTTTATTTACGGCAATCCGGATGAAAATGTGCCGGGCTGTGTCAACAACGGCATTGATGAAAAGATCGCCGGCAAAATTTACGATGAAATGATTGATTTTGCAAAATACGCTTTTAACAAATCCCATGCGGCGTGCTATGCGGTGGTATCCTTTCAGACAGCTTATTTAAAGACGCATTATCCGGTAGAATTTATGGCGGCGCTGATGACTTCCGTAGTCGATAATACGGCAAAAGTGGCAGGTTACATTTATGCCTGCCGTCAGATGAATATCCGGCTGTTACCGCCCGATGTGAATGAGTCCGAGCGTGGATTTTCCGTTGAAAACGGTGCAATCCGATTTGGTCTGTCTGCAATCAAAAGTCTTGGCAGACCGACAATTGCAGCCATTGTTAACGAACGGAAAAATGCACCGTTTACGACCATGCAGGACTTTATCACGAGGATGTTTTCCGAATTAAATAAGCGTACCATTGAAAATCTCATAAAATCGGGGGCATTTGACACCTTTGGCAATAACCGGCGTCAGATGATGTTTGTTTATGCACAATTACTGGATAATGCCGTAAAACAGAGTAAAGATGCCATATCAGGCCAGATGTCACTGTTTGATTTTGTATCTGAGGAAGAAAAGATGGCTTATGAAGTGCAGATGCCGGACGTAGCGGAATATTATAAAGAAGAACTGCTCGCATTTGAAAAGGAGATTCTGGGCGTTTACGTCAGCGGACACCCGCTGGATGAATACGCGGCGATGTGGAAACGGCACATTTCTGCGATGACGACCGATTTTGAACTGGACGAGGAAACCGGCGAATTAAAGGCAAAAGACAATACGCGGGTTACAATCGGCGGCATGATTATGGATAAAACCGTAAAAACGACCAAAAACGGACAGCTCATGGCATTTCTTACGATTGAAGACCTTGTAGGCACGGTGGAAGTACTTGTTTTTCCACAGAGCTTTAACACCTACCGCAGTGTCATTGATACAAGCGATAAAGTATTTGTAACGGGACGTGTCAGTGCCAATGCCGATGAGAATGGAAAACTTATTTGTGAAAAAATTGTCAGCTTTGACAGTGTGCCGCAGAAGCTCTGGATTCGTTTTGCCAATATGGCAGAATATCAGGAAAAGCAGGAGGAGCTGACAAAGATACTCGCACCGTCAGACGGACACGATAGTGTCATCATTTACTGTGCCGAGGAAAAGCTAAAAAAACAGCTCCCGCCGTCCATGAATGTCAAAGTAGAAGCCGGGCTGGTTGCACAGCTCCGGGAAGTGTTCGGTACAAAAAATGTCGAAACAACCTAGAAATTATATGGAAAATTGACAGAAATCATAGAATATTCATATTGAAATGCACATTTTTATGAGATACAATAGAAAATAGCAGGAATATAACAGATGATTGAGAAAGGAAGGGGAAGTTCTTATGGCAAAACAGATAAAAACAATTGGTATTTTGACAAGTGGCGGTGATGCACCGGGAATGAATGCGGCAATCAGAGCAGTTGTAAGAACGGCAATTAACAAGGGGCTGAAGGTAAAAGGAATCCAGAAGGGATACAATGGATTAATTAATGAAGAAATTATTGATATGGATAAGCGCAGTGTTGCCGATATCATCCAGCGTGGCGGTACAATTCTTTACACGGCAAGATGTATGGAATTTATGACACCGGAAGGTCAGAAAAAAGGCGCAGAAGTCTGCAAAAAGCACGGGATTGACGGTATTGTCGTTATCGGCGGCGATGGTTCATTCCGAGGTGCACAAAAGCTTGCGGAAGCCGGAGTTAACACCATCGGACTTCCGGGAACAATTGATTTAGATATTGCCTGTACCGATTATACAATTGGTTTTGATACGGCAATCAATACGGCAATGGAAGCCATCGACAAAATCCGTGATACATCGACTTCCCATGAGCGTTGCAGTATTATCGAGGTTATGGGCAGAAATGCAGGTTATATTGCGTTGTGGTGTGGCATCGCAAACGGTGCGGAAGACATTTTACTGCCGGAGCGTTATGACAATGACGAACAGGCATTAATTAACCATATTATAGAAGCAAGAAAGCGCGGAAAGAAGCATCATCTGATTATTAATGCAGAAGGTATCGGACATTCTACCGGCATGGCAAGAAGAATCGAGGCAGCCACAGGCATTGAAACAAGGGCAACCATTTTAGGCTACATGCAGCGAGGCGGTTCACCGACCTGCAAGGACAGAGTCTATGCTTCTGTAATGGGGGCATATGCGGTGGATTTGCTCTGCGAAGGCAAGAGTAACCGTCTGGTAGCGTATAAAGACGGTAAATTTGTCGATTTTGACATCGATGAAGCACTGGCAATGACAAAGGATATTGACGAATACGAGTTTAATATCAGCGCATTGCTTTCAAAATAACAGATAAGGATACAAAAAATTATGATTACAAGTACAAGCAGCAGTCAGGTAAAAACAGTCGTTTCCCTGCAAAAAAAGGCGAAAACCAGAAAAGAAACGAAGCAGTTTGTGGTCGAAGGCATGAAAATGGTGTCGGAAGTACCACAGGACAGACTGGTGAAAGTCTATTTTTCGGAAAGCTTTGCAGCGGCAAATGTATCGTTTTTAAACAAATTTGCAAAAGAACAGACGGAACTTGTCAGCGATATCGTTTTCGCGCAAATGTCAGATACCAAGACACCGCAGGGTGCGCTTGCCATTGTAAAAATGGCACAATATACGGTGCAGGATATGATGAAAGATAAACCGCTGCTTCTGCTTGTTGAAAATTTACAGGACCCCGGAAATCTGGGAACGATTGTGCGAATGGCAGAGGGTGCGGGCGTGACCGGCGTGATTTTAAGTCCGAACACCGTGGATATTTACAATCCAAAGACTATCCGCTCCACAATGGGTTCTGTCTATAGGGTTCCGTTCTTTTATGCAAAAGATTTTACACAGCAGCTTGCGGATTTAAAGCAGGCAGGCGTGCGGCTCTATGCGGCACATCTGAACGGAAACTGTGAATACACACAGCCGGATTATACCGGCTCCAGTGCATTTCTGATAGGAAACGAAGCCAACGGATTGACAAAAGCTTCGTCTGATGCGGCAGATGTACTTGTAAGGATTCCGATGCAGGGGCAGGTCGAGTCTTTTAATGCAGCAGTAGCCTGTACGATTCTTACATTTGAAGCAGTCCGCCAGCGCCGGACAGGGGTCAGGTAGAAAATGGATTTATAACGTGTTGTAATTAAGAATTGTAACTTTTTTTAACAAATTTGTAATAATTTTGAAGGGATATGGATATAGTTATCTGTGTCCCTTTTTTAGTGCACACTTGCGGTGTATACCGCTTATGCGGTTAAAACGACCTCATGGACAGCGCCAAAATCTTGATAAAAGACAGGCGGATTTCTAAAAAGGCGGTTTGTAAAATTAAATTTTTTATAAAAAAATCAATGAAACTGTCGGGGAATAAACGGAAACCCTAGAATCTATGCGGCTTTGTAACGAATTTGACAAATAAGTGTAACTTTGGTATTATACTTTCGTAACAAAATGTAACAATTCTGTAACATTTTGTCAGGCGTCGGAAAGGACACCGGAAAGGAAAAACTTTATGAAACTTAGAAGTAGCATAGCGGCGAAGTACGCTGGAGTAGCAATGGTGATGTGTCTTATGCCAGTAGTGCCAGTAGTAGCCGACGCACAAACTACCTATGAGCAGCAGCAAAGTACAGAACAGAATAATACATCAAACATTCAGGTATCTTACGTAGAAAAGGTATCCGATATTGTTGCAGCAGGTTACGAAACAGTATATGAAACCAATTTTGCAGGCGCGCAAGATTACGCAGCAGAAGCCGTTGCTTTAACCGATTCTTATATTGAAGTCAAAGCAGGTGCTGACGAAGATGCCGAAACAGTCGGAAGATTATATGACTATTCTTTAGTATATGTGGATGAAACAGGTACAGAATGGACAAAGATTACTTCCGGAAATGTTACAGGCTATGTAAAAAATGCGCAGTTATGTTTCGGACAGGAAGCCCAGGCAGTAATGCAGGAGAGTGAAGAACAGGACAAGGAGCTTGTTGCCGGTTATACGCTCGAAGAAGCAGAAGAAAAAGAGGCGAGAGAAGAAGCAGAACGGATTGCAGCAGAAGAAGCTGCAAGAAAAGCAGAGGAGGAAGCAGCCAAGAAAAAGCAGGCGCTTTCAAGTGTCGGCACGACATACGGTTCTTCTGTGGATGCATCCGACGAGGAAGTGTGGCTTCTGGCATGCATCATAGACTGGGAAGCAGGAAGCGAAAGCTATGAAGGAAAGCTTGCAGTTGCAAATGTTGTTTTAAATCGTGTAAAGAGCGGCAAGTGGGGCAGCTCCATTACATCAGTAATTTATGCACCAAAGCAGTTTTCAGGTGTATCAGACGGCAACGGCAATCCATCCGCAAAATTTGCAGCCAGATTGTCAAGCGGTCCGAACCAGGCATGTATCCAGGCAGCAAAGGAAGCTTTATCCGGTGTGAACAATGTAGGAAATTATACATTTTTCCGTTCGCTTTCCATTGCAAATTATTCATCTTATGACAGTTATATGATTATCGGAAGCCATTGCTTCTATTAATCATTTAAATAATAGTAGTTTTTATGGAACGGTATTTTTGTATACTGTATTCAGAAATAATGAATACAGTTCTACAGAAGTACCGTTTTCTTTATATTATTGGAATTTTCAGATACAAATCCATGTATTTTCATGGAAAACAGTGCTTGAATATTTACAGCTTTTTGATATAATATGAATAAATATGATATGTACGTGAGGTGATTCATATGATAAATATTAAAGATTTTTGTGATATGGAGCAGTTTGAACAGATTATGTCCAACTGGGCGAAAGCTACGGGACTTGCGACAGTCGCTGTAGGTGCTGATGGCAGATACATTTCCGAGTGTTATAATTTTACGGAATTTTGTATTGATTTGACAAGAAAAAGTCCGGAAGGGTGCAGACGATGCGAAAAGTGCGACAGGGAAGGCAAGGGCGTATATTTCTGTCATGCAGGACTGATTGATTTCGGTATCGAGTTAAAAATCGGGGACGAAGTGGTTGGCTCTGTGATTGGCGGACAGGTATTGTCCGAAGCACCGGACGATGAAAAGTTCCGTGCGGTCGCAAGGGAAATTGGTGTCAATGAAGACCGGTATATTGCAGCATTACATAAGGTCACAATACGCAGTGAAGAAGCAATTCGTGCCAGTGCAGAACTGCTGGGGCAGGTTTTAAACAACTATATTAATGCCCAATATATGGAAAAGCACAATAAACAGATTATTGGAAAGCTGGGTACAGGCGCAAAGGATGCCGAAGAGCTGGTCAACAGGATTAAGGAAAAGACGGTACAGCTAAATACCGTTCACGGAAAGCAGAAGATTCTTGCGTTAAATGCGAGTATTGAAGCGGCAAGAGCCGGGGAGAACGGCAGAGGCTTTGCGGTGGTTGCCGGAGAAGTCGGAAAGCTGTCCGATTTTATCAATGATATTAACAAAGATATCAATAAGCTTGTCGGAGAAATTGATACCGTTGTTCATAAAATGAATGAATAAGAAAATGAGAACCCGGTCGTCAGGCAGGGGATAGGAGGACACATGAACTTAACAGGACGCGATTTTTTAACATTAAAGGATTTTACACCGGAAGAAATTCTGTACTTGATTGATTTATCCGCAAAGTTAAAGGATATGAAAAAGAAAGGCATTGTAGAACAGCCGCTGCGCGGTAAAAATGTAGCACTCATTTTTGAAAAGACAAGTACAAGAACACGCTGTTCCTTTGAAGTGGCAGCACATGATTTAGGCATGGGCGTGACCTACCTTGACCCGCAGGGTTCCCAGATTGGCAAGAAAGAAAGCATTGCAGATACGGCAAGAGTGCTTTGTACAATGTTTGAAGGCATTGAGTACAGAGGATTTGAGCAGACGATTGTGGAGGAACTGGCAAAATATTCATCTGTACCGGTATGGAACGGTTTAACTAACGAATACCACCCGACACAGATGCTTGCGGATATGCTGACAATCCGTGAAAAGCTTGGCAGATTAAAGGGCGTGAAGTTTGTTTATATGGGCGATGCAAGATACAACATGGGCAACTCTCTGATGATTGTCTGTGCAAAGCTCGGACTGCATTTTACAGCCTGCACGGCAAAAGAATATTTCCCGGATAAAGAGCTGGTAGCACAGTGTGAAACATGGGCAAAGAGAAGCGGCGGTTCAATTACATTGACAGAAGACGTAGAAGAAGGCACAAAGGGCGCTGAAGTTTTATATACCGATGTATGGGTATCCATGGGTGAACCGGACGAAGTATGGGCAGAGCGAATCAAGGCACTGTTACCGTACCAGATTAATAAGAAAGTTATGGAAAATGCAGCACCGGATGCAATCTTTATGCACTGCCTGCCGTCTTTCCATGATTTAAAGACCAAGATTGGCAAGCAGATTCATGATAAGTTCGGCTTAGATGAAATGGAAGTAACGGATGAAGTATTTGAGTCTGAACAGTCCGTTGTATTTGATGAAGCAGAAAACAGAATGCACACCATTAAAGCGGTAATGGCAGCAACACTGGGTGCGTATTAATTCAAAAAAAGAAACGGAGCAGAAGATGTATTATACCACGAGTGGAGCATACCGGAAATCTAAAATGCTGATTGACTATGCAACGATTGCACTGACGGCAGTGATTATGATTTTATTTATCTTAATCCTGTTTCTGCGCAGTAACAGCGGAATCTTATTTCCAATCGTTTTCCTGGCAGGAGCGCTTATCAACGGCTTATCCGGGATAAAAGCATTTATGAATAAAAAAAGGCTGTCGGGAGTATTTCTGATAATTGCCGCAGTGATTCTGCTGATTGTAAGTGCAGCAGTCGGACTGGCAGTATTGTAAGATGTAAGAACCGACAGAAGCATCAGCCGTAAAAATGGGCTGCCGTACTAAGAGAGAAAAGATAGATTCTTAGTGCGGCAGCCCTGCTATATGAAAGATTTTAATGGAGCAGGAATTCATGAAAACAAAGATATTAAGACAGTTAAGAACAACAAATGAATATGTTTCCGGTCAGATGTTATGTGATGAGCTGGGGGTGTCAAGAACTGCCGTATGGAAAGCAATCAACCAGTTAAAAGAAGAAGGTTATACGATTGAGGCGGTGCAGAATAAGGGCTATAAGATTGCGGGATATCCGGACATTTTAACGGCAGAGGAAATTGAGAGCCAGTTAAATCCCGGCGATACGGTAAAAAAAGTGGTCTATGCGCCGGAAATTGATTCCACCAACAATGAAGCCAAAAGAAATGCAGAAAACGGAGCAAAAGACGGCACACTTTATATTACGGAAAGCCAGACCGGCGGCAGGGGCAGGCGGGGCAGACAATGGGTGTCTCCGTCAGGAAGCGGAATCTGGATGACATTGCTGTTACGTCCGCAGATTAATCCTGCCAATGCCTCCATGCTTACAATCGTTGCAGCGATGGCAGTGACTATGGCAATCCGCAGGGCAGTTGCGGAAACAGGCGCAGACGTGGAATGTCATATTAAGTGGCCCAATGACGTCGTTATCAATAAAAAGAAAGTCTGCGGCATTTTAACAGAGATGAGTGCAGAGCTTGACTGTATCCACTATGTAGTGATTGGTATCGGAATCAATGTCAACACAACGGAATTTGCAGACGAAATCAAAGAAACTGCATCGTCCCTTTTTGTCGAAACAGGAAAGAATATCAAACGAAGCCGCATTGTAGCACTGTTTGCCGAAGAATTTACAAAATACTATCAGAAGTTTTTAAATACAGGCGATTTAAGCGGTTTGGTGCAGGATTATAATGGAATGTTAATCAATGCGGGCAGGCAGGTGCGGATTTGTGACGCAAAAGAAGAATTTACCGGTGTTGCGGCGGGGATTGACAGCCATGGGGAACTGCTTGTGACCAAAGAGGACGGCACACAGGCGGTCATATCGGCAGGAGAAGTATCAGTGAGAGGATTATATGGATATGTTTAATGAAAATGTAGTGCTTTGCGCGTCCAGTGCGTATGAGAAAAAGTTTTATCTGAACGAAGCCTTTGACAAGCTTCCGGAGGATATTAAAAATGAATTAAAAATTATGTGTGTGCTGTTTACCGAGGAAGTCGGCGGCATTTTAACACTTGAATTTGACGAAAACGGCACGCTGTTATTTAAAACCGAAGCCGATGAAAATGACCTGCTCTATGATGACATTGCCTGCGGTATGCTGATTAAGAAATTACAGTATGAAAAGCGGGATTTGTTAGAGTCGATGGAAATGTTTTACCGGGTGTTTTTCCTTGGAGAATAACGAATAGGAGAGTGTGAATGTTTATAGGAAATGTAGAAATACAAAATCCTGTTGTACTGGCACCGATGGCAGGCGTTACAGACCTGCCATTTCGTCTGTTATGCAAAGAAATGGACTGCGGTCTTTTGTATACGGAAATGGTCAGCGCAAAGGCAATTTTATACGGCAATAAAAATACAGAAGCATTAATGCAGGTAACACCGAACGAACACCCGATTGCATTGCAGCTGTTTGGCTCAGATCCGGAGGTGATGGGTGAGATTGCAAAGCGTGTAGAGGAACGGCCGTTTGACATTATTGATGTAAATATGGGATGCCCGGTTCCAAAGGTTGTCAATAACGGTGAAGGCTCGGCACTGATGAAAAATCCGGTGCTGGTCGGAAAAATCGTAGAAGCCATGGCAAAAGCCGTTCAAAAACCGGTAACGGTTAAAATTCGTGCGGGCTTTAACGATGAAAGCATTAATGCGCCGGAAATTGCCCATGTGATTGAGGAGTCCGGCGGGGCGGCAGTTGCCGTACACGGGCGTACAAGAGAACAGTATTATTCGGGAAAGGCAGACTGGGACGTTATCCGCAGGGTTAAAGAAACGGTTAAAATTCCGGTGATCGGAAACGGTGACATTTTAACGGGACAGGACGCTATCCGGATGTTTGAAGAAACCGGCTGTGATGCCGTGATGATTGGACGCGGTGCGAGAGGCAACCCATGGATATTTTCACAGGTGAGCCGCTATTTAAAAGATAAGACGGTGCTTGCACCGCCGACAACAAAAGAAATCTGTGATATGATACTGCGCCATGCCAAAATGCTCATTGAAGCAAAGGGCGAATACACCGGAATCCGTGAAATGCGCAAGCATTTTGCATGGTACACGGCAGGTATGAAACATTCTGCGGCACTGCGCGGCAGGGTCAATCAGGTGGAGCATTTTGAAGAACTGGAACAACTGGTGGATATGGTACACGGGGCTGATGAAACAAAGTGAAGTTTGATACAGCTGATTGACAGATGAATATGATTAGGCTATAATATTATGACTAGTTTTAAAATGTTATAAATGTAGAAAGGGATAGATGAAAATGGCAGAGAAACAGTTTCTTACAAAGAAAGGTTACGAAGAACGTGTTGCATTACTGGAGAACTTAAAGGTTGTCAGAAGAAAGGAAGTTGCCCAGAAGTTAAAGGAAGCAAGAGAGCAGGGCGATTTATCTGAAAATGCAGAATACGATGCAGCCAAGGACGAACAGAGAGATATTGAAACACAGATTACAGAGCTTGAAGCAATTTTAAGCAATGCAGAAATCATTCAGGACAATGATAAGAGTACAGACCGTGTTAAAATGGAAAGTGTTGTAAAGCTGCATGACATCGAATATGATGAAGATATTGAGTATGTTATCGTCGGTTCTTCCGAAGCAGACAGCTTAAACAATAAGATTTCCAACGAATCACCGCTCGGTGCCGCTCTCATCGGCAAGAAGGTTGGAGAAATCGTAAAGGTAGAAGCACCGGCAGGCGAAATCGAGTATAAGATTGTAGAAATTATAAATGAATAGTCGATAAGGAGAAAGAACAGTGGCGGAGAAGAATAATACACAGATGCCTGATGTCAATGAACAGATTAAGAACCGTATGGATAAGTTAAAGACTTTGCAGGAAGAAGGCAGAGACCCATTCGAGATTACAAAGTACGATGTGACAAACCATACACAGGATATTAAAGAACATTTTGAAGATTTTGAAGGCAAGGAAGTATCCATTGCAGGACGATTAATGGCAAAGCGTGTCATGGGTAAAGCCTCTTTCTGCAATGTGGCAGATTTAAAGGGCAACATTCAGTTATATGTAGCAAGAGATTCTGTCGGAGAAGAACCGTATGCACGTTTTAAGAAATTTGACATCGGCGATATTGTCGGCGTAAAGGGTGAAGTTTTCAGAACACAGAAGGGTGAAATGTCTGTTCATGTATCTGAAATCACACTTTTAACAAAGAGCTTACAGGTGCTTCCGGAAAAGTTCCATGGCTTAACAGATACAGAAGTGCGTTACAGACAAAGATACGTGGATTTAATTGTAAATCCGGAAGTCAGAACAACATTTATGAAGCGTTCACAGATTATTAAGGAAATCCGTAACTTCCTTGATGGCAGAAACTTCATGGAAGTAGAAACACCAATGCTCGTTTCCAATGCAGGCGGCGCGGCTGCCAGACCATTTGAAACACATTACAATGCACTGGACGAAGATGTAAAGCTTCGTATTTCACTGGAATTATACTTAAAGCGACTGATTGTCGGCGGCATGGAACGTGTTTACGAAATCGGCAGAGTATTCCGTAATGAAGGTGTGGACACCAGACACAATCCTGAATTTACATTAATGGAACTGTATCAGGCATATACCGATTACAACGGCATGATGGAACTTGCAGAAACCATGTACCGTACAGTATGTGAAAAGGTAAACGGTTCACCGGTTGTAAAATACGGTGATATCGAAATCGATTTTTCAAAGCCGTTTGAGAAGATTACAATGGTTGATGCTGTTAAGAAATATGCAAATGTGGATTTCTCAAAGATTGAAACACTTGAAGAAGCAAGAGCTGTTGCAAAGGAACACAATATTGAATTTGAGGAAAGACATAAGAAGGGTGACATCTTAAATTTATTCTTTGAAGAATATGTAGAAGAACATCTGATTCAGCCGACATTTGTTATGGATCACCCGGTAGATATTTCTCCGCTGACAAAGAAAAAGCCGGATGCACCGGAATATACAGAACGTTTCGAGCTGTTTATGAACGGCTGGGAAATGGCAAATGCGTACTCTGAATTAAATGACCCGATTGACCAGAGAGAACGTTTTGCGGCACAGGATGCGCTGGCAGCAGCCGGTGATGACGAAGCCAACCACACAGATGAAGACTTCTTAAATGCGCTGGCATACGGTATGCCGCCAACGGGTGGTATCGGATTCGGTATCGATAGAATGGTTATGCTGCTCACAGATTCCGCAGCAATCAGAGATGTTTTATTGTTCCCGACGATGAAAACTTTGAGTAAAGAAAACCAGTAAAATCAAGGGTTTC
>OIXA01000863.1_pt1 | contig 41478 bp, 27 predicted proteins | sample 1587721 | NCBI WGS metagenome assembly OIXA01 (sample SAMEA3888900, study PRJEB22519) | human gut metagenome | biome: human gut; feature: human-associated habitat; material: faeces | place: Denmark | collected 2013
GGGGGGGGGTAAAAAGAGAAAAACTTTATATAAAGGCAGCTAAGTAAATTGCAAACTATAATAATTTTTAGTATAATGAAAACAGATTCTAAAATAAGTATAAATAAAAATTTATATTTATGAGGGCATTAAAAAAAGCCCGGAGAGTAGTCGGAGAAGACGGTGAAATCAAAGACGAAGGAGGAGACAGATATGGCAAAGTTTTGTATGTATTGTGGAAAGCCGCTGAACGGCGGGACATGTGATTGCCCGCAGGCAGTGGCAGAGGCAGAGAAAAAGGCGCGCATGAAAGTGCAGGCGGCGATGCAGGCAGCCAGAGGCGGCGCGGCACAGCCACAGAATCAGCAGGCGGCACAGATCCAGTATCAGCAGCCAGTACAGCCACAGTATCAGCAGTCAGCACATAGTGCACAGCAGCAGGCGGCAGCTGCACAGGCAGCACAGCAGCAGACAGCGGGTGGAAAGCAGATTCAAATCACGGCACCGAGCGCGGAGCAGGCAGCGGCAGTTGGAAAAGATGTGAAAAACCTGTTTACTGGTCTTTTTACTGCACCGGTTGAGACAATGCGGCAGGCAGCAGCAAGTGCCAATAAGATTCCACAGTATCTGATGGCTGCGGTAATGGCAGTTGCAATGATTTTGCTGGCATGTGTGACCGGAAAAAGTTTTTTGGATGGAGGCACCTTATTTGGATTAGGCCTCAAGATGGCGATCGGTGCAGTGATTCTCAGGGCGGTTTATGGTGCGGTTGTCTATGTGTCGGCAAAGAAACACAATCCGGCGCTGACGATTGGCACAGCAATGGGCGTATATGCACTGACTTTTGCATATGACGTAGTTATTTTACTGCTTCAGATAGTGATGGGATTTATCCATATGTATGAGATCAGCATCGCGCTGTATTTATTCTGGTTTGCGGCATCTGTACTCAGTGCTTATCTGGCGGCATATGTTCTGACGGGCGAAAATGCAGGGGCAGCGTTCCGCATCAATCTGATGGTCCAGCTGGTATTTCTGATTGTCATGGTATTTGTAATCCGTGGTATTGGTATCAGCCTGGTTCAGGAGCTGAGCGAAAGTATTATGAATGAGTTTATGGGCGGCATGGGCGACTTGGGAAGTATGTTCTAAGCGCGTATATAAGATAATTGACCGCCTGCATAGCGCTGGAAATGCAGCGAATGCAGGCAATATAAGGAGGAAATGGTATGTTTTGTAAAGAGTGTGGACATGAAATGCCGGATGGCGTAATGTTCTGCCCGGAATGCGGTGCAAAACAAGATGGCAATGCGGCACAGACCAATGCAAGCGGAACACAGGCGGCAGGAGCAGTACCGGTAGGACAGGTACCGCAGCCACAGGGAGAGGCACCGAAAAAGCAGATTCAGATCGATAAAAAATGGATGGCTCCGATTGCGGTCGTGGCAGGCGTAGTGGTGGTAGCAGGCATTGTTTCTATGACGATGAAGCCAACCATCAAGCTGGATAAATATATGGAAGTTTCCGCGGAAGGCTACAATACGGTCGGAAAGGCAACGCTTAGTTTCGATACAGAAAAGTTTGAGAAGGACTATGAGAAAAAGCTGGAGAAGGCGCTGAAAAAGGGAAAAAATAAGAAAAATAAAAACGCATACCAGGCAAGCGCATATCTGTCAGATTATTTCGGAGATTACGACCCAACCTCTGAGGCGGCTAATTTACTTTCCAATGCAGTTAGTGGAGAACTGGATAAAACATCCAGTTTGAGCAATGGGGATGTCATTACCTATCAGTGGAGTTGTGATGATGATTATGTATTAAATAAATATGGTTTTAAGTTAAAATATTCTGATATCCAGTATACGGTATCAGGTCTGGAAGAGGCGGAAACATTTGATCCATTTGAGGGATTAGAGGTAACCTTTGAAGGCATTGAGACAGAGGGAAGAGCTACTTTGAATGGACAGCCGACGGCAAGAGAAGCGCAGGATCTGAATTATGATTTTGATAAGAGTAGTGACTTGAGCAACGGTGATACGGTCACGGTCAGCGTATCTACTTACAACGGGGATGTCATCGATTACTGCATCGATAAATATGATAAGATTCCGTCCCCGATGGAGAAAACCTTTACGGTAGCCGGACTTCAGCATTATGCATCTGGAGCAGTCGACATTTCGGATGAAGCCAGAAAGAGTATGGAGAACCGTGGTCAGGAAATCTATTACAGTTCCATGAAAACGTGGAGTAATGAGGAGAAACTGGAAGGCTTTACATATCTTGGAAATTACCTTTTAAAAAGAAAAGAAGGCAGTTCGGGAACATACAAGAATGTTTACTATGCAGTCTATAAGGCGACGATCCATGATACCTACAGCAACAGTACAGAGATTTATGATAAGCCGGTGGACATTTACTGGTATATTCGTTTCTATGATCTGACAGCCGACGAGAATGGCAATACAACTGTTGATCTGATGGATTATGATGTGCCGGGGACACAGGTACAGGTAGATAGTGGTGTTGGCTACTGGTTCTCGACCCGCAGCTGGTATTATGATGGCTTCCAGAATCTGGATGAACTGAATGATGAAGTAGTTACCTACAATCTGGATAACTATGACTGTGTAGAGAAGAATTTCAGTGGTTCTTCTGATAGCGCAGGGAGTGAATCCAGTGAGGTCGCATCGGAAGAAAGCGGCGATACAGCAGAGACAGAGGCAGCAGAAGTGGAAACTTCTGCTGCAACTGGTGGGGAAGATGGACAGATCTTCCCTGACAGCTCCAGCCAGATCATTGATACAGCCCGGATTAAGGCATTATCTGATGCGGATTTAAAATATGCGATCAATGAAATATATGCCCGCCATGGATATATTTTTAAGGGCGAGGATTTAAAAAACTATTATAAGCAGTTTAGCTGGTATCATGAATCCGTTCCGGCAAGCCAGTTTACAACCAGTATGTTTAATTCGACAGAGCATGCAAATGTCGATGCGATGCAGGCAGAGAGGGACAGCCGGAAATAAAACGAAATATGACGAGGACACAGCAGATATGGAACCATATCGTGAAAACTTGAGAGAAAAATGAGGCAATGTTTTTGAACCGACATGGGACAGGAACATTGCCTTTTGGAGAATTTAGTAAAAAAATTTAAATTGATAAAACCATTTGTCCGTTTCGCGCGTCTTATATAGTGAAAGGGGGCAGATGGAATGTATACGTTGACACAGATACTAAAAGATTTGGCGAAAGAGAGTGTACCTCCGCCGGAGATGATTCGGACGATCTGGGATCGGATATTGCTTTCGTTGTCGCAGAAGAAATTGGAGGAGAAATCACAGGAGAATAGCTGGAAGGATTCCATGAAGGCTTAGGAAAAGGGAGGAAAACCAATGAGCGCGATATGGCCGAAAAGTCAGCTTCAGAGGTTGTGTGAACTGGCAAGAGCGGAACGAGCGAAAAAGGATAAAACGTTAAAACATCCAGGAAAAGATGCGGGAATTGAGGAAAAGTGTAGTTACCTGGAAAAATTGAATTATTCCAATATTTTAAGTGAAGAAATTTTAATTCAGGTAATTGAACGCCTGGAAAAACTGTCCAATAGTGGAACGGAAGCCAGAAATAAATATGCTCAAGACTTAGAACTCTTGAAGCGGGGAATGAATGCACTAAAAAACGGTGGAATAGAAGTAAATCCTGCAGAATTAGAAGAATTAAAAAATGAGGCCGTAACAAACCTGAATGCATTAAAGGTTGGGTATCCACAGGCATCGGGAAAAGAATTACTGGTGCTCATGGAAAACGATAAAAACCAGGAAAAATATTTTTATATTATCGGACCTTCAGAATTGCTGGAAGAGGTAAAAAAACCAAGGGGAAACAGCAGGATATTTTCAAAAGAGTATGTTGATAATATTCGGGAATTGTACTCAAAAGAGAAAAATAATTATGAGAATGCTTTTGAAAGCATAGGGAAAGCCATTCAGGAGAAAACAGGAAAACCATTTGTTTTGAAGGGTGAAAGAGACCTTGAACTGTTCTTGAATGAGTTTGAATATTATAAGGAAATAGAGCATGGAAAGCAGAAACTTAATAAAGAAAATTGCGATGAATTTCTGCGAGAAATGGAAAATAGAATTTTGAAGTTGATTTGCGAAGCTAAAAGTGGTGGAAGCTTGAAACAATCGATGATATTGGCTTTTTGCTACCCAGAGTGCTTGGAACGATTTTGTTCAATACGAAATCTGGCTCAGTTAAACGAACAGATTGAATATAATAAAGAATTGACAGAACAGTTGATTTCACAGATGATGCAGCAGGCACCTGGACTTACACAGCAGGAAATTGCCCGGATAGCGGCAGGACTTAATATTAAATTAGCAAATTCTGCGGAAGAAAAACAGGAAGCTGTAGATACGCCGAAACGTGAAGTGAGCAGTTCAAATCTGACACTGGTGCACAGCTATATCATAAAAGAAATGCCTGCGTATATACAGAAGGTTACTGCTTATTACAATGAATTTTGCCGGATTGTCCAAAATTATAAATCGGAGGATTATATAATAAACCTGGACAGATTGAGGAAAATAAGCGATAATTTTTGGCTCGAATATCAGAAATGGACGAAACATCGCAAATTGTTAGAGGATATTAATTTCAGCAATAGCAATGAGGCAATGATGCAGATTGCTGAGGGAGACCGTCAGATGCAGAAAATGGCGGAAACCGTTAAAAAAGATGGTGCACAGCTGGAACGCATTTTGGCAGAGTTTTTATCTCCGAGAATGGAATGTATAAAGGAGTATGATCAAAGGTATAGACAGCTGGCTGCTCAATCGGAAGAATTGATTGATATATTCATAAATCCGCTGAAGTACAATTTAAGTAGAAGAGATAAAAAGAAAAAAGAACGAGACTTGAATGAATGTGCGGGAAATTTGAAGCAGCTGGATGATGAAATATTAAAGGAAAAATATCGGCTGGAAGAAGATGGAAAAGCAAGCGGAGAATTAATGAAAAAACTGCTGCAGGTGAGAGCACTAGTGCGGGAGACCAAGGAGCAGGCTGAAAGAAGATTAAATAAAAATAGAAGTACCAGGACAAGGTGGAAAGCGGCCATAATTGTACCGCTTACATTGCTTTTATCGTTTGCTGCTTTTGTATATAAGACAAGTTATGATACTAATAAAAAATATATGCCAACAGAAGAAGAGGTGGCGAAATATAATGAGCTGATGAATGAACCTACATTGGAAAAAATGGCACCGCTTTTTCCAGATTATATGGATGTTACCCGTATATCAGATTTGCATGGTGATTCACTGACGAAAGATGATTTTAAGAGAAGCGGGGTTGAACTTACACCGCTGGAAAAGGAAGAGGAGGTTCCCTCTAAATGGGATACATGGAGATTATTTGGAAATGATTTTGTAAATAGAAAAATTTACGGAAAAGCGGTTACCTTTAATTATGAAGTAAATGGAATTAAGTATCAGATAACAACCATTCTGGATCTGGTTCAGTGGGTTTTGGATTACGAAAGAAAGCTAGAAAAGGGAGAAGATGTTTATAAGAAAACGCTGTTTACTGCAAGTCGTGATAAAGTTCTGGAATATGGAACATTTGATGGACGCGTTCTGGAAGGAACATTTAGAAAGAGAAAATATCGTTCTTTTTTTGACATACCTTCTTTTAATGATTATCCAATGACGTTTGTATTTGGAACTACAAATGATGGCGTTAATTATGAAAACTGCTATGTGCTTTGGAATAACGGTGAAACGATTCCATGTACAGACGTGAAAGTTGAAAAAGTTGAAAATGCTGAAAGAGATATAATAAAGAATACATATTACAGAAATCGTATAAGATGGGCACCGAGTACAGAAATTTTGGGAGATCAGGTGCAACTACAGTTTTCGATGGTGGACCCGTTAGGTAGAGATACAAAAAAATTTGTTTTTGAATTTAGTAGTTGGGGTGGAGAACTTAAATATCACGTTGACGGTAGAGACAGCACGGAAGAGGTTTGTGATTTACAATTTGTTCAATAATAGATTTCATTGAATACCAACCATTATACGTGCTACGAAAGAAAAGCTGATTTGAAAGAACGAATATTAAAGGAGGACAAAAGATATGGCATGTTGTGCAGCTTGTGGAGAAAGCGCAGGTTTACTGGGCAGACGAAGCATGACGAACGGAACTGTATTATGCAGCCGGTGCAGTAAAAAAGTAAGAAATGAACATCAAAAATCATTGCTGACTGGATGGAATGTAGAGGATTATAAAAATTATTTACAATTTAGAGAGAAAGCGGAAACAAGAAGAAATATATTTGCTCCGGATGTGACGTTGGGAACACTGTTGATTGATACGGCACAAAAATTGTTTTGCGTGCTGGACAATGTAAAAGCGGATTTTCGAAAAGCGGATATCGATATTTACTCGTTTGATGAAGTAAGGTATGTTGATTTTCCGTTAGTTTTATCAAATTTCACCTCTCAGCTTTTTAGCAGCAAAAAAACGCTGGAAATAAGGGCTTATATAACATTTGCAATGAAAGACAGATGTATTACAGTTTCAAAAGAAATTGGATTGTTACGTGATTTGATAGACACGAAAAAAATGGAAGGAATCGGCACGGCAAAAAATTTGAACAATCTTTATATGACAATGGTTTTGTTTGTGGGATTGGTTAAAGCTTCGCAACCAGATATGGCAGCAGCGTGGGATGAAACAGATTATGTAATAAAATCTAACATGAACGGATTCAATTTGGAAAATAAATTTTTATGGTACAGTATCGATGATTCCAAAGAACTGGAGCGGGCAAAAAGTCTTTTCCAGGTGGATGAAGTCAATATAGGAGATATTCATGAACTTATAGAAAAGGCGGTAAAACTTCTAGCGATTGTTACAAACGAAAAAGATAGTGGAGAAACGGAAAAATTGAAGAGAAAAATATTTTCAGCATTGCAGTTGCTTTTGGCCAAAGCACTTTGCAGAGGGGAATAGGGAGGAAGCATAATGGGACTTTTTAAAAAACAGTATTGCATAGATTGTGGAGCTGCTTGTGGAATTACAAGCCCTATATTAGGAGATGAAACAAATGTTTGCGGGAAGTGCTTTGATAAGACTGTGTCAGATACGGTAAGAGAGGGCTTTTATTTTTGCGACAAGAGTCTGAACTCGGTAGTATATCTACAGTATAAGAGAGATAGAAAGGAAAAGGAAGATTTCTGGAACCGGCTTCGTGCTTCGGATATCGGATTAAGAGTAAAATTTAGCAAATTAATTGGTAAGCTTTATGTATGTGAAGAGTATAAACTTCTTCTAATAGGAGAGCTGCCGGAAGATTGCACATATTCGACTAAATTTGATATTTATTCAATTGATGAAATATTGAAAATGAAATTCATGTACATTCCAGGTAAGAAAAAAGACGATATTGGAGGATTGGCTGTAATTATTACAACGACTTCTAATTCGCTATTCCATATACTCAATCGTTTCCAGTATACAGAACAAGGAATATCCAGCGGGATGGTAGATGACGTCTTTACTGAATTATCGGATAGATATGGAATTGAAGGAGAATGGATGCAGGATGTTGAGATCGCGAAAGCCAGAATCGGACGGATTAAGATCATGTCAAAAATGGAGAGGCTGGCGATTCCGTGGGAAGAGTTTGACCCAACCCGTGAAAAAGCACTCGGATTGTTTATGCTGGACGATGGTCAGCCATATGATATCAATTATCTTAGCAATATTCGGAACAACCTGATTAAAATGTATGGTCCGAAGCAGGAGATTGATCAGGCCTATGATTACCTTCTAATGTGCCTTTCAGATCCATCTAAACAGGGAAATACTGAGAAGGATATCCTGCGTTTTTGCCCTAATTGTGGACATCAGAACAAGGAAAATGCAAGATTCTGCGAAAACTGTGGAAATATTTTGGAGTAAAGGAAGATACAAATAAGTGGAAGAGGAAACGGGAGGATGGAAAGAAGTATAGAAAAATTGGTTGATCTTGCGAAACAGGAAGATCAAGATGCAATTAATGAGCTATATAATCGAACGTTTAAAAAAGCATATTTTGTGGCTCGGGCGTCCATCAAAAGTTCGGATGGAGATTATACTTCACAGATAGAGGATATCCTGCAGGATGCATATGTAAAAGTGTTTGCGAACCTGGATAAGCTCACGAATCCGGAGAAATTTCAGGGATGGCTGGATACAATCGTGATTAACTGCTGCAGAGATTTCCTGAGGCAGAAGAAACCAAAGCTGTTTTCAGAAATGTCTACAGAAAATAGTGAGGATGGAAGTGTTCTGGAATTCGAAGATGCCAGGGAAGATGAGCGGATGGAGTTTAATCCGGAGAAAACAGTTGATTATACGGAGACGAAGCGTCTGATTGCAGAAATGTTGGATCGGATGCCAGCCGATCAGAAAATGTGTATGCTCATGTACTATTATGAAGAAATGAGTGTTCGCCAGATTGCGGAGGCACTTGATTGTTCAGAAGGAACGATTAAAAGCCGTTTGAATTATGCAAGAAAGAATCTAAAAGGCCAGGTTTTGGAACTGGAAAAGAAGGGAACAAAACTTTACTGTGCACCACTTTTCCCATTTCTGTATTGGTTTTTCCGTCAGCAGGCGGAGGATTTTATCAGCGGTACTGCTGCAGCTGCAGTGGGTTCTACTGTTATCAAGAGTACAGTATCGGGAGCAGGAGGCTCAAACATAGCATCAGGTGCAGCCGGAGCAGGTGCCAAGACAGTGGCAGCAGCAGGAAAGGCTTCATTAGGACTGGGGGCAAAGATTGCGATAATCGCGGTTGGAGCAGCAATCATAGTCGGAGGCGGAGCGATAACCGTTAAGACGATGGCGGTGAAGAACATAGATAAGACAACCGAAACGGTTACGGAGGAGGAAAGCAGTGAACCGGAGACAGAAGAAATGCCTGTAGTCAGTGTGCTCTCAGAGCCAGAAGAAGTTTTTGAATGTTTTGGACTTACAGAGGATGAAATTATCGAAAAGTATGGCGAACCGACAGAATCATTTGCTGATCCGAATGGACAGTTAGAATTGGTTTATGGTACAGGAAAAAAATTCTTATTTGAGTGGGAAACTTGTGATTACATACTTTATGATTTAAAAGAATCTTTTGGCATTACGGAAAGAACAGATATTCACACTCTTCTAGATGCAATTGGTGGCCGAGTAGTAAATTATTGGACAGAAGATCTGGAATATTCGATGTGGAGTGGAAAGGAAGGACAAACGGAGGTTGATATCGTATCTCAGAATGACTTTTTATATAAGCTATATTTGAATAACCCAGGTATTTTAGAGCCAGAAAACAGCAGTGACTTTGTCGTTGCAATGAGAATCGGAGAAGATACTCCGGAGGAAGATATGACGGGTGATTTTGACGATTATCTTCATACAATAGGAAATGCAGATACAGATGCCGACGATACAGAGGCTTCTCAGGGAGGAATGAATGCTTCTGAGAGAAGGAAAGCCTACTATGAGTTGATTCGTTCTATGTCTACAGGAAACGCGGCTCAAAATGCATATAACTGGAATATGGATGGACTTGAAAAATTGGAATGGAGCGAAGCAGACCTGGATGGAGATGGAGTTGATGAAATTTTATTTGCTTCCGGAAACTATCATGCGGCATCGGTTGGCATTGGAAAAATGGTTGATGGAAAGGCTGTGTACTGCGGAGAATTAGGAAACAGTGGTGCTTTAAGCTATTATCCAGGAACCGGATATCTTATGGATGACTGGACTGGAGGCGGAGGTCATACAGAGACACTCTATTCTTTGAGTGAAAGGGAGATTCAGCTGATTGCACAGGCAAATTATTCAGATGAATATAATGCAATAACAGATGAGTATGATTTAAAGGAGTATTCTGGAGAACTCAATGGTACGGAAGTATCCACATCCGAAGCACAGCAGTATATCGATAATATCAAAAAGCAGCATGGGGATGGAATAGCATTTCAGTATGGAGATGCTGAAAATCATAGATTTGAAGAGCTTCTAAAATAAATTAAAATGAAATGAGGAGCAGATTATATGGAAAAAGAAACCATACAGGTATTTGAAAAAGAGCAGCAGACATCGGAAAATAAAGTAGATGATCTGGAAAAAGAAATCACGCAGGGTAAACTTGAGGAACGGGGTCAGTCAGAAAATGATTCAGAAACAGTACCAGAAGAACCGTCTCCTTCCAGCCCGGAAGAGGAAAATGCACCTTCACAGAAAGATCTTCTGGAGAAGATGATGCTGATGGATCAGAAGCTGGATTCCCTGGCGGAGAAGTTTGACGATAAGATTCAGACAGATACGTATAAAAACCAGCTTTTTGATCAGATGCACAACCAGCTGAGAAAATATCAGGACGATGTGCTGGAGGCAATACGGGAACCGATTATCACAGAGCTTTTAGATCTTCTGGACGGACTCAAAAAATATGAGAAGCATATGCCGGAGGAAGCAACACAGGAAAATCTGGATAAAATGAAAAAACGGTTTTCAGATGTACGGGAAGACCTGGAAGATATTCTGGAAAACATGGATGTATGCAAATATGAGACGGAACCGAAGCAGCCGGAACCGAAACGCCAGAAGATTATCAAAACGGTTCAGACGGAACTGCCGGAGCAGAATAATCAGATTGCGGAGAAGCTTTCAGATGGATATCTGTACCAGAACCGGATTTTGAAGTATGAAAAAGTATCGATTTATAAATATAAAGAAAATATCGAAGCGGACAAAAAAGAATGATTCCGGTGGCTGTAAAAAAGCAAAGCTGTGAGAAAAGGAGAAATTAGCATGAATAACGGTATTTTTGGAATTGATTTAGGAACGACATATTCTTGTATTGCCTATGTAGATGAGTTTGGCAAGGCAGTCACCATTCGAAATGCGGATGGTGAGATGACAACGCCTTCCGTTGTATATTTTGAAGACACAGAGAAGCAGATCGTAGGAACGGAAGCCAAGACTTCCATGGTAATGGAGCCGGAAAATACGGTTGCCTTTATCAAACGTGAAATGGGAACGGATTTCAGACGTGAAATTCACGGAGTTTCATATTCACCGCAGGAAATTTCTTCAAAAATCTTGAAAAAAGTAGTGGGGGATGCCAATGCAGCGTTGCGGGAGCAGGGAATTTTAAAACAGGATGAGGAGATCAAAAAAGCGGTGATTACCTGTCCGGCGTACTTTGGTATGGCAGAGAAGGATGCAACAAAGAATGCAGGCATCATAGCTGGTCTGGATGTACTGGATATCATCAACGAACCGACTGCAGCCGCGATCAACTATGGTGTTATTAATGCCGATCAGAAGAAAAATGTGCTGGTATACGATCTTGGCGGCGGCACCTTTGATGTAACGATTATTTCAATTGGTGGTAATTCAATCAACGTTGTCTGCACCGGCGGTGACCCGAAGCTGGGAGGAAAAGACTGGGATAATCAGCTGAAGGATTATCTGGTAGATCGCTGGAAGAAAGAAATGGATACGGACGAGGATATTTCAGAAGATCTGGAGACTCTGAGCGCCCTGATGGAAAGTGCTGAGAAAGCGAAAAAGACACTTTCAACCAGAGATACAGCTAAGATTATTGTCAACCATGAGGGCGAGCGCATGAAGGTGGAGATTACCCGCGAAATGTATGACAATATGACCGGACGTCTTCTGGAGAGAACGATCGAGCTGACAAACAGCTGCCTGACAGAGGCTGAGAAAAAAGGAATTTCACTGGCACAGATCGATGAGATTCTGCTGGTCGGCGGTTCTTCCCGTATGCCGCAGGTAAAAGCAATGGTGGAAAAGACCTATGGGAAGCCAACGAATCTGTTTGATCCGGACGAGGCGGTAGCAAAGGGTGCGGCGCTTTATGCACAGGATATCAATCAGTACCAGATCATCATCGAAGCGCTGGCTGAAAAAACAGGTAAAAGTACGGAACAGGTGGAGAAGGAAGCCAAGGAAGGCATGGATCTGCATCTGGCAGCGAAACGGGCAGGAGTGAGCCTGGGCTGTATTCCAACCGGTGGAAAGCTGGATATTAAGAATGTATCGAGCCGTACATATGGTATTGTGACGATTATTGATGAGAGAACAAATCAGGAAGCAGTTTCCAACTTTATTTTCCAGAATGATACACTGCCTTGCACCGAGGTAAAAGTATTTGATACAATTGCGGATGGAACCGGCGTACAGTTCCCGCTTTATGAGTCTTTGAGTGATCAGAAACTTCTGGAAAACTATAAAGATCTGGCGACTGAAATGACGGTATTCCAGATGGAGTTTGATAAGGTTTTACCGAAAGGAACGGAGATTGAGGTAAAAATGACTTTAAATAACTCAGGATTGATTACAATTGAAGCGGAAGAGCTGACCAACCATAAAAAAGCTAATTTTACCTTCCAGATCAAGAACAGTCTGGATGAAAATGAGATGAAGAATGCGATGCTTCGAAGCAGCGCTTCAAAGGTAGAATAATCGGAGAAATTCAGAAGATTGCAGGGATGAAGGATGACTGCAATCTTCTGAAAATTGTGAATGGGATTGATTTGACAGGGAGAGAAGAGAGTGAACGAGAGGCTTTCAATTGCTGAGATACAAAGGCTGTGCGAACTGGCAAAAAAACAGCTTTCTAAAAAAGATAAAACATTGAAAAAACCAAAAGAGGATGCGGGTATAGAGGAAAAGCTTGCCTACCGGGCGGCGATTTACTACAGCCATCTTTTGGATACGGAGGCTTTGCAGCAGGCACTGAAAAATCTTAAAAACCTGGTGGCAACTGGTGGAAGCGATGCGAAAGAGAAAAACCAGCCAGATATTGATCTTTTAGAAAAAGCACTTCGAATTTTACAGGAACAGAAGGTGGAGGTGTCAACGCAAGAAAAGTATCGCTTGATGCAGGATGCGATGCTTCAGCTTGGAATTATCAAAAACCAGGATCCGGATATGAGCGAAGAGGAATGTCTGTCTCATTTAAATGAAAAATATTTTTACATTCTGTCTCCTTCGGAATTGCTTGGTGGTTCTGGGGAGGAGCAGGAAAATCCGGAACTATTTTCAAAGGAGTTTATAGCGGGGATCCAGAACTTATATAAGAAAAAGGAATTGTATAAAGAAATTATTTTAGAAGAGTCCACAAATGAAAAACATCAGAAGTCGCTTTCTTTTGAATCATTTCAGGAGAATTTTTCAAAGCTTAAGGAAGTAGAGAAGGGAAAACAGCGTATCAATAAAGAAAACTGTGCGGAGTATCTGCAGGAGATAGAAAAACAGCTTCTTGCACCGATAAAGGCAGCTGATGGTTCTTTAAAAACAGCGATGTTTCTGGCGATCCGCAATCCGGAATGCATCGTAAAGCTGTGTGAGAGCCGGGATCTGGATCGTTTGCAGGAAAAAATTACATTTGATGAGAAGCAGACAGAGCTTTATCTTCGTACACTGGTAGAAAATTCAAACCATGAAATTTCAAAACGGACGGTGCTGGAACTGGCGCCTCATTTGAATATTGAATTTCAGATCGGAAATGCAGAAGAGCAGACGGAAACAGCGCCGGACAAAGTATCTGGAACCGGGGCAAATCTGGCGCTGATACATACCTATATTTTGAAAGAAATGCCGGAATATCTGCAGAATGCGAAAAATCAATATGACTATATGATGCGCTTGAACCGCAATGCGGCTTCTTCGGATTGGGCCGGAAGTCTAAATAGAATAAAACCGGTTCAGGAGGCATTTGAGTCAGTTTATCAGAAGTGGAGATCACACCGCGATTTAATTGGCGATATTGATTTGACAGGAAGCGAGGAAGCATACCACCGGATCGCAGCAAGTGATCGGGAGATGGAGTCTATGCTGCAGGAGGTTGAGGAGGTCAGCGCCCAGCTGGAACGGGAACTGTGGGCGAAGGTGCAGCCGTGCTGGGATGAGATTGGAAAAATTCATCAGAAATTCCAGGATATTGTAAACAAGAGCTATAGCAGCTATGAGATGCTTATAGGTTCGAAGCGGCATAGTGGGAAAGAAAAGAAAAAAGCATTAAAAACTTTACAGGAAATTCAGGAACCGCTCCAGAAGCTTTTAAATGAAATGTCGGACAAACTGAAAGAATGGAAGCAGACACCCGAGACGAAAAATACACTGATCAACAGCCTGAATGAAAAAGAGGAAAAGGCACAGGCTTATTATGATAGCATTCAGGTGGTGGTGCGGGAGTATCGGAAGAAACATAGGAGAATGATGATAAAGAGGCCGTTGATTACGTTGATTGCACTGTGGATACTTTTGCCCCCTGTGCTGAAACTGGGCCATTATTTGATAAATCAAATAGCAATATATCAAATGGATAAAAAGGATGATTATATTCATTATGCGGAAGGAGAAGTGAGGTTAGGAAGAGAAAAACCATATAGTGCTCACGGAGCAAAATTTCAACAAACTGACTTAACGATGGGAGGAGAGCGGTGGTTAAATGGAGTATCCCTTTTAGCAGATGGACGGGCATATTCTAATAATAGTGAGGCATATGTAACCTATGAGTTGGGAGCAAAGTATAACAGACTGTCATTGAAATTTGTGCCAGGCTCATATACGAATACGGAATTTGATATCAGTAATGCAGAGAATGGAGATGTATTGTATCACATAACTACATCAAGAAAAGAGACGGAAATATTGCCGATCACGCTTGATATTAGCGGTGTTAATCTTCTTAAAATCAGTTTGGATGGATGTGATGTTGGCGGGTATTGTATTTTGGGTGACATGTGTGTTTATAATGAGTAAAAAAACGCAGAAAAAATATAAAAAAATATCAAAAATATAAAACCAATCAAACCACTCACTCGTCTATATACTAGAAACACAAAAATACAACGAGTGAGAAAAGGAGAAATGAATTATGAGTATGGCAACATTAACAGAATGCAGAGAAAGATATGCAGTAGAGAAAGGATTCCGGGGTAAAATCTATTTGATAGCATTTCTGGTAACGGTGTTTAACTGGGCAATGTGGTATTTAATGGCGGTTGTGAAACCGTTGGGGGTAATTGGCTTGATTGTCGGCTTTGCTGCAATTATAGGGCTTTATTACATAAGCAGCGGGATTACTACCTTTATTGCAATTGCATGCCATTTAGCAGTTGTAATAGCAAATCTTGCAACCGCGCTTGCGTTCTGTGTTCCTGGAATTGGTATTCTTCTTGGATGGGCTATAGGTATCATGGCTGGTTTAGCAGTGTTTGCATATGGCGCAGTATTTTTATATTTTCTGCCGTTTATCATGATACCGTTGGTAGGATTTCTTGGGAGACATTTTCTGTAAACCGTATTATATTAAAAGTCAGATATTACAGAAGAAAAGGAAGAGACGATGGGAAAAGGTATAGGAGAACTGGTCTTACTGGCAAGGCAGGATGACCAGAATGCGATCAATGAACTGTATAACCAGACGTTTAAGAAAGCATATTTCATTGCACGTACGGCGATTAAAAGTTCGGATGGAGATTACAGCTCACAGATAGAGGATATCCTGCAGGATGCATATGTAAAGGCATTCAGCAGTCTGGATAAAATGGAGGATCCGGAGAAGTTTCAGGGATGGCTGGATACGATTGTCATCAACCGGTGTAAAGATTTTTTGAAGAAAAAGAAACCGACGCTGTTCTCGGATATGGCTTCAGAAAATAGTGACGATGGAAGCATACTGGAATTTGAGGACAGCCGGGAAAATGACCGGATGGAGTTTAAACCGGAGGAGACCGTTGATTATGGTGAGACAAAGCGCCTGATCGCGGAAATGTTGGATCGGATGCCGGAAGACCAGAAGATGTGCCTTCTTATGTATTATTATGAAGAAATGAGTGTCCGGCAGATAGCCGAGGCGATGGATTGTTCGGAGGGAACGATCAAAAGCCGTCTGAATTATGCCAGAAAGAACCTGAAGGGACAGGTTCTCGAACTGGAAAAGAAGGGTACCAAGCTCTACTGCATGCCGCTTCTTCCATTCCTATACTGGTTCTTCCGCGAGCAGGCTGCCGAGTTTATCGGCGGTACTGCTGGCACAGTGGCAGCTGGGGCAGCAGCATCGACGGCAACCGCAGGTGCGGGACAAAGTGTTTCGGCTGGAAGTGCTTCATCGGTGGCGGGACAGACCGCTTCGGGAAGTACAGCAGCACAGGCGGCAGCGACCGGCCAGACTGCTTCTGGAAGTGCGGCAGCACAGACAGCGGCAACCGGTCAGACCGCTTCGGCAGGAGCAGTAGGCACAGCGGGGACTGGAACAACGGCCGCATCTTCGTCGGCAGCGGGGGTAGCCGGTGCAGTAGCTAAAACGGCGGCAGCCGTAGCCGGAAAAGCTTCGCTGGGCTTGGGCGCAAAGCTGGCGATGGTCGGAGTTGGCGCGGCAGTCGTGGTCGGAGGCGGCGCAGCGGCAGCTGCTAGTGGAAAACTTCCGGTAGATCTTCCGTGGGAGCAGGGAATCGATGTATCGAAGTTTGAATTGGATGAAAATGGTCTGCTTCCGAAAGAGGCGTATGATAATAAGAAAAATCATAAGGCTGTAGAGGCGTATATGAATGCGCTGGATGATATAAAAAACACATATAATACAGAGTATGCATATGTATACATAGTCGATTTAGATCAGAACGGAGTCGTAGAACTGCTGGTAACCGGAGTTGAGGATGAGGCAGATGATAGCCACATATTTTCGAATTATTATATGAACTATGAAGCGGAAGATCAGCCAATTAAGTTGGAAAATCCGTTTGACTCAGATCTGGTAACTAGATGGACTGCTTATGCGGCGCTCTTACCGGAAGAGAATGAGCTGATATTAACATACGGAGACTCTCAGGAGGTAGAAGGTCTTTCGATGAAAATATCGGATCAGACGCTGACAGAAACAGGTACCTTCGGCTGGGCTGAAAACAATCCGGATGAACAGAGATTCACAACGGATCAGCTGCGGCAGGCGGAAGATGTTTTTAAGAGAGCCGATTATCTGGAGAAAAACTGGGATGATATAAGTCAGGAGGATATGCTGTATCCATCGAATATTGTGGGGCTTACAAGAAGGGACATGGATGGAATGATGTTTATCGGGGATGAAGACATGGAAATAGTACGTCCATACATCCCGGCAGTGGATACAGAATTTGCGATGGAAGGCGATGATGATGGAACGTTAGATACAACGCTTCTTTCGTACGCAGATTATCGAAGTGATAAGAACCGGGAAGCAGTTCGGGCATATGCAGATACGCTTCGGAATGATTCACGGTTTACGGAAGTGAAGTCGCTGCATATAGTAGATATTGATCAGGATGGAGTTGTAGAATTTGTAGTTCACTCAAAGGTAGAAGATGAGATGTATGCTCCATATTATTCAGATTGGGTTGTAAGTTTTTTGTCTTATGATGGAAAGGTGTCTGTAGAAGAAATATATAGTACTATCGATCGGTTTGCACCTCCTGAAATAGGTGTGATTCCGAAAGAAAAGAAACTTGCATTAATTTCTCCAGAAGATGAATCTTTAGTCCTCTATGAATACTCTTTCGATGGAACAAAAATGCTGGAAGGTGAATCGTATTTCTTTGATGGTCAATTTGATCAAGATCCATCGATTTACAATTACTATAATGAGGCGGGTGAATACATAACCGAAGAGGAAGATTCTAGTAAAAAGAAGAATGAGAGGGCAGAAAATGAATTAAATAAGATAATTTTACCTGTATTTGCACTGGGTGATTATGTCCTGGAAAACAAATCAGAATATAATACTACGCTGGATCACATGGGAAGTGATATGGACACATGGAATATATATCCAAGCTTAGGTTATGCGACAGGAAGTGTTGCGGTGGAAGCAGTAAGAAAAGATGGATATTGGTCGAGTGAATGGTAAAAACTTATATTCTATAATGAATCAGGGTTTTCACATAATACTGATTTAAGTAGGAGTGAATTTTCACTGAATGGAAGAAGATGTACAGAAACAGGAAATTATTCTTATACTGTAGGGTATGCACTGCATCCATATTCATACAATTATCTGAATTATGAGGGAGATAATGTAGCAGATATAGTAGAGAAAGAAAATAATGAGGCAGAGACAGAATTTAATAAAGTGATTTTACTTCCGGAATCGAGTGACAAGGATTTTATATATCTAATGGATGCGATAGAAGGTGGAGAGAATTCTGAAGAAGGCTTTTATTATCTATATCCGTTCCAGGGTGTGAATTATGGAAATATTGTGATAGAACAGTTGAAAGCAGATGGCTCTTGGTATGGACCTGGAACAGCAGATCAATAGAAGTTATATGTTGCGTGAGAGAGCAGATATTTCTGCTCTCTTGCGGATTAAATGAAAAATTTAGATATTGCAAAAGGAATAGACGATGGGAAAAAGTATAGGAGAACTGGTCTTACTGGCAAGGCAGGATGATCAGAATGCAGTTAATGAACTGTATAACCAGACGTTCAAAAAAGCATATTTCGTTGCACGTACAGCGATTAAAAGTTCGGATGGAGATTACAGCTCACAGATAGAGGATATCATGCAGGATGCATATGTAAAGGCATTCAGCAGTCTGGATAAACTGGAGGATCCGGAGAAGTTTCAGGGATGGCTGGATACGATTGTCATTAACCGGTGCAAAGATTTTTTGAAGAAAAAGAAACCGACGCTGTTTTCGGACATGGCTTCGGAAAATAGTAACGATGGAAGCACACTGGAATTTGAGGACAGCCGGGAAAATGACCGGATGGAGTTTAAGCCGGAGGAAAGCGTTGATTATGGTGAGACCAAGCGCCTGATCGCAGAAATGTTAGATCGGATGCCAGAAGACCAGAAGATGTGTCTTCTTATGTATTATTATGAAGAAATGAGTGTCCGGCAGATAGCCGAGGCGATGGATTGTTCGGAGGGAACGATCAAAAGCCGTCTGAATTATGCCAGAAAGAACCTGAAGGGACAGGTTCTCGAACTGGAAAAGAAGGGTACCAAGCTCTACTGCATGCCGCTTCTTCCATTCCTATACTGGTTCTTCCGCGAGCAGGCTGCCGAGTTTATCGGCGGTACTGCTGGCACAGTGGCAGCTGGGGCAGCCGCACAGGCAGCCGCAGGTGCGGGACAAAGTGTTTCGGCTGGAAGTACTTCATCGGTGGCTGGACAGACCGCTTCGGGAAGTGCGGCGCAGGTGGCGTCCGCCAATCAGACCGCATCAGGAAGTGTAGCGGCGCAGGCAGCAGTTACTAGCCATGCCGCTTCGGAAGGTGCAGTACAGGCGGTTTCAGTAGGTATGTCGGCAGGTACGGCGGGTGTTGGAACGGCAACAGCGGCAGCCGGAGCCGTCAAAACAGCAGCTGCAGTAGCCGGAAAAGCTTCATTAGGTCTTGGGGCAAAACTGGCGGTAGCTGGAGTCAGCGCTGCGGTTGTGATTGGAGGCGGAGCGGCAGTAACCGGACACTTACCAATATCGCTTCCATGGACACAGGAGGAAACCGAAGAAACAGAAAATGAAACGGAAGCGATGATGGAGAGCGAGAATGATTCTTCGGAAGAGAAAATTCTGGCGGGAGTGGATGTATCGCAATTTCAGCTGGGAGAAAATGGAATGTTTCCGGATGAAGCATATGAGAATGATATAAACCGAGCGGCAGCAGAAGCGTATGCAGAGGTTTTATCAACACAACCGGAATTTCAGAAAACAGCCGATATAAATTTCATTTATGTATATAAATTGGATGTAAATCAGAATGGGGTACTGGAATTGCTGGTAGAACTTGAAGGTGAGGACTCAAAAGGATTGGGATTAGAGCCATATTTTTTGTCTTATGATGGAAATGTAAATATTCAAAAAATTCCAGGAGACTATGCTTCGCTTGATTTGATACTATCTCCGGGGCTTCTTCCAGCGGAGAAAAAATTAATATTATTTGATGGAGGCGATGGAATACGTGTTCAGAGATTTTCCATGGAAGATGGAGAGTTGCAATTAGAAAAGAAATCGAAAGTAGGTTTTGATTATGAGGGGGAAGAGGCTTCCATGCAGACGGATAAAGAAACGGAAGAGGAAATCAAAATCTTGGTAGAAGTGGATGCTATACGGAATGAAGAGATAAAAGAACCAGATGCGCTTTTATATCCATCGAAAAAAAGTGAGTATCCAATTCTCATGGAAATAGACCAGATGGAGAATACGGGAAATTAATGATTCAAAGAAAAAGAAAAATCAGAAAAGGTGGAGGGATACAACAACCGTTTATATGGCATAAAAGAGGATATGAGCGTATTTTATCCGGACGAGGCAATTAAACTGGCGGAAGAGTATATGGAGAATACACAGGAATACACCGCCAGAGATTTATATGAGAAGTGGGAAGATCCGGAACATTATCGGAATATCTTTTTTGATGATGCCAAAACGAGATTTGACAGTCAGTATGGGGATGATTGGAAGATTACTTATGAGGAGAAGGAAGCGACTAAGCTTTCCCAGGAAAAGGTAGATCAATTAACCCGGGAGTATCAGCGGGATCCGATTACTGTGTATCCGAAATCGGTGTTTCCTGTCATTTATATGACCGGATCGAAAGATGAGCAGAAATTGAAAGATTGGTTTTGTCAGGAAGAGGTAAAGGAAGCATACGAAGTTACGGTGGATATGAAGATCGAGGGCTCCAAAGGAGAGGGCGAAAATGAGGCAAAAGCGATCGTGGTAAATTATGGTGGAGACTGGATCCTGTATGGCAACAGTTCACCGGATGCTCTGGTGTATGAGCTTGAGTTCAATTAAGGAGAAAGAGCTTCGAAAAACAAGGCGGGACATTGAAAGTGTCTCGCCTTTGTCTATCTTGTGTTAAGATAAAATCTTTTTATACATTTCTCATTAAAAAAATACCGGAAAAAATAAAATTTTTTTTAAAAATATAAAACCGATTGCAATCCTGACTCGTCTATATAGTAGAACAGCAAAAAAGCCCCTTTTTGAATAGAAGAAAGCGGGTGGAAATCAATGGTTCAAAGAAAAAAGAAAAATCAGAAAAGAAAAGGAGAACAGGATTATGAAAAAGACGATGGAAATGAGAATGAACAAGGTGATGACAGCAAAGGCAGCAAAACAGACTCTGGCAGCAGTCGTTATGACAGCTTCGATGACAATGACGGCATTTGCAGGCACAGCCGGAACGACGACAACACTTCCAAAGGAAAGCTACCAGAACGACATGAACCGCGAAGCGGAGGCTGCTTACATGGATGCGATGAGAACGAGATGGACGGCGGATCAGTTGAAAACCGTGTATCCGATCGATATTAATCAGGACGGTGTGCTGGAATATGTGGTTCAGACGGCGACGAAGGATGAGGACTATATTTGGGAAGATATCTGCACGTATGTGATGAGCTTTAATGGAATGTTACAGGTGAATGAAATTGATGACCGTCTCAGCCGTTACCCAATGATTGAAATTGGCATCATTCCAGAGGAAAAGAAAATGGTAGCGGCAAGCCTGACAGGAGTCCGTGATACAGAACTGGTTGAGTATTCACTGGAAAATGGCCAGCTGGTTCAGGGAAAAGAATATTATTGGGATTTAAACACAAGCGGAAGTGACAGAGAAGCAGAGGCAGAGCTTTGCAAGACGGTATTTCCGAAAGCGATTGAACTGACAGATGCACAGGCAGTTATGAATTACTTGCCGTCTGCCAATGATGCAGCCGGAAACCGCGATGAGAGCCGCCTGTATCCGAATGAGATGAGTGAACTGGGTAAGAATGTAATGATGAAGGTTAGAAATAATCTTTACTAGGATGAAAATAAAAACGAACGGAAAGAAAACAAATAGAATTTTATTGTATAAATGAAGGAGAACAGGTATGAGAAAACGACAAATGAAACAAGAAAGAAAAACCAGAAGAAACCTGCCATACGCGGCATTAACCCTGGCGGCGCTGATGACAATCTGCCACGCTTCAGCAGTATTTGCCGGAAGCTGGCAGAAGGATGAGAAGGGCTGGCGGTTTCAGCAGGATGACGGAAGCTATGTGCAGGACGTCTGGAAATGGATCGATGGAAATCAGGACGGAGTATCGGAATACTACCGTTTTGGCGCGGACAGCTATCTCTATACAGATACCAAAACGCCGGATGGCTGCATGGTAAATGCGGACGGCGCATGGATGGAGAATGGAGTCGTCCAGACACAGGGAACCTTGATTTCACAGGCTATGAATGTGGGAGTTGATGTGCCGGAAGGAAGCTGGCTGAAAGGTCAAGGAGAAAATGCAGATAAATGGTGGTGGAAAAATACGGATGGAACCTATCCGGCAAACCGCTGGATCTGGCTGGATGGAAACCGGGATGGTGCAGCGGAGTATTACTATTTTGACGCAAATGGCTGGCTGATCGTATCAGGCGTGACACCGGATGGAAATATGGTCGATGCAGATGGTAAATGGCTGTTAAATGGTGCTGTTCAGACCCAGAAAGCGATTCGAAATAATGCAGGAGGTCCAGGCGGAGGCCCGGGCGGCGGAACCGGAACATCCGGAGCAGGTGGCCCTGGCGGCGGCAGCGGCGGTTCCTCCGGCGGTGGCGGCGGAAGCTCTTCAGGCGGCGGATCTTCCAGCGGAGGAAGCTCCGGCGGCAGTTATACGGATGATGACATTAGTTTTGACGAGTGGAGTGACAGCGACTGGGATGATTATTCGGATAGCTCCGTTTCCGGTTCGGCAAATGACTTTAAAAATGCAAACCGTTCTATGATGTCCGACAGCCAGTGGAAGAAAGCGAAGGAAGCGATCGAAGAATTTAAAGATGAGTATATCACAAGTGATATGAGTGATTTTGAGAAAGAGATCAAAATCATTGAGTGGCTGGTGGAAAACTGTACCTATGAAAAGGGCGAGAGCTGGTCACGCTCAACGGCATACAGCTGTATCGTGCTTGGAAAAGCACAGTGCTCCGGTTATGCGGATGCATTTTTGCAGACGGCGAAGCTGTGCGGTTTGGAGACCCGGTATGTTTATAACAAAACACATGCATGGAACCTGATTAAACTGGACGGCGACTGGTACCATGTCGATGTTACATGGGAAGATCCGATTGGAAGCAATGCCTATGGATTTGGTAATCTGAGAAATCAATATATCAACCTGGAGGATGCTCAGATTAAAAATATAAGCAGTCATCGCACCTGGACACCGGATTCTGTGAAAGCAAAAGGAATTAAATATGGTCCGGATGTTGTGAAGAATTATATGGAGACGGGAAAGGTAGATACGTCTCTTGGACAAAGTTATCATGATAAAACGCAGGCATATTTTGATAAGATAGAAAGCGATAAAAATTGCGGAGTCATCACGTATACAAATGTCAATGATACGGCAAATGCAATTGTTTCGTACCTGAGTGGCCGGATTGACAACCGGATGGATAATTATAAGTTCGTGCTTCATTACGGAAGTGCATTTCCGGTGGGCGCATCGAACAGCTACAGCCGATTGAAAAATGTTCGGAGCCAGATGGAGACGATCATAAACAAAAAAATCAATGAAAAGTATGGGGCTGCCCTGACGCGGGAGTTTAAGCTCAGCCTTTTTGCAGATACAGCGGAAGGGGAGTATTATAGTTACCGCACAGGATCCCTTGCTTATAATCTAGGATATGGACTTCAGGTGCCATATACAATCCACTATATCTGTGACGGAAAAGAAGTGGCTGCCCAGAAAGGAACCGGAGAACGGAATCAGTACACTGCATTTCAGATACCGGAACCTTATCGCTATATCATAGGGCAGAAGGACAATCCAGTGAAAGGAAAAGCAACCACCAGCAGCAAGGGAATTTATATCACAGGGCGGACCGAATTGGAAATGAATGTACAGGTGCAGAATACTACGATGGTAAGCTATCAGGTAGATTATTATGAATATGGTTCTAATACACCGATGCTGACCGTCAACGGAAAAGGAAAAATAGGAAGTTCCTTTACGCCGGAGGCAAAACAATTTGACGGATATATGCTGCTAGATGAGCCAAAAACCTATACGCTGGATAAAAAAAATAGCAGAAACGTTTTTTCTCTGCGTTATCAAAAGACCTGTTCTTACACCATTAAGTATGTATGTGATACGGATGGAGAAACGCTGGTTACGGTGACAGGAGTTGGGGCAGTGGGAAAGAAGATCAAGATAGAGAATCGCACCTTTGACGATCACACGCGCACGACTACGACGATGGAATATCAGCTTCCAAAAGAAGGAAACGGAGAATTTACGGTTTATTACAAGAAAAATGCGGAAAAATATAGCTATACGATTCAGTATGTGGATGAGGACACCAATCAGATTTTGGCAACGACGAATGGAAGTATAGAAGCAAACAGCGCGATCCGGGTGCCGCAGAAAGATATTTCCGGATATGATCCGTCGGATGCAGTGAATACATGGATTATTTATGTGACAAAGAACGAGCAGGTGATTTCGGTGCCATATGCGAAACAGTACTCGTATACGATCCGTCATATTCGAAAAGATACAGGATATCAGATTGCCAGCCCGGAAACTGGAAAGGTTAGGAAAAACGGAGAAATTCAGATTCAGGCTGCAAAGCTGTCGAAAGAAGATCAACTGGAATGCGAGAGCGGAACGGGTACATTTAACGTCACAGAGGATGGCCAGGAATTTATTGTTTATTATAAGTATGTATCGATGGGAAAAGCCGATATCGTGATAACTCCGGCACCGAAGCAGGAGACAGAAAGCACAGATGAGCTGGAAATAAATGAGGAAAAAGCAGAAAATCAGACAGCTACGTCTGTAAAGAAAGATGAGAAGAGTGAGGCGGTAAATTCAGAGAAGACAGAAGAAAAAGAAGGTGAGGCATCGGAAGAGACGGAAAAGGAAGAGAATACAAAAACGGAGGAGAAGGAAGAAAGCAAAGAAAGAAGATCTGAGACATCGGAAGAGGAAGAAAAGGGGAATGTAAAAGAAGAGATGGAAAAAAAGGAGGTTCTGAACCGAGAGGAGGAAAAAACGGAACTGGAAGAAGCAGAATTGCTGCTTCCGTAAGAGCTTCTGGTAAGCTGATAGAAAAAAAAGAGCTGGCGCCGAAAGCAGAAATGTGCTTTCGACGCCAGTTTTTTGGATGGCAGAGGCGGATCTACCACGTCACCACCCGGTCAATCACCGTCTGCTGTTCCTGACTCGATTTCATCAGGTAACCCCGGGTTGTTTCGATGCTGTCGTGTCCTAACAGATCCGCCAGCAGGGAAATGTCATTGAACCGTTTCAAAAAATTGATGGCGTAGCGGTGCCGGAAAGAATGCGGGTACATTGTTGCCGGATTGATGCGGTAGCGCTTTGCGATGTTTTTTAACTGCATCTCGATGGCGCGTGCGGAGATGCAGGTGCGGCGGCGGGTCAGGAAGAGAAAGCCGCTGTCGATGCCGCGGGAGGCAAAGTAGGGGATTGCTTCCCCGCAGAGGGAGCGGGGGAAGAACAACCGTCGTATCTTGCCGCCTTTGGAGTAGAGATCGAGATAGCCAAGCTGCAGATCCTCCATTTTGATCTGGCGCAGTTCACTGACGCGAGCGCCGGTGGAGGCGAGAAAACGCACGATGAAATACCAGAAGTAATTTTCATCCTTTTTTAGCCGCCGTTTGAGCCGGTCGTAATCTTTTTGGGAGATCACTGTATCAAGGTAGGTATGCTTCTGCTCCCGGATGGGGCGCAGGCGGTAGTGACCCGTGGGAGTGATGCGGAGTGAATCTGTGGGGGCGGATATGGGTGATTGAAAATTCGCCTTTTCATTATCTAACAATCCACTGTTTTGCATAAAATCCAGAAACCGGTTCATCCCCAGAATCCGCGTATTCACTGTCGATAGCTTATAACATTCCAGCAGCCAGCGCCGGTACGACTGCAGGTGCTCGACCGAAAGGCTGTTATAATGCGCAAAAAACAGCCGGACGGAACAGCTGTAGACCCGGATGGTGCTGGCGGCGTGCCCCTGTTTTTCAAGGTAAACGCCAAAGTCGGAAATAAGTGTTTCAAAATTCATATGTGCTTCATTTACTCCTCTCTACCAGGTGACTACCCGGTTGACAATCTCATACTGCTCGCTGCTGGAACGACGCAGGTAACCCCGGGTTGTTTCGATGCTGTCGTCTCCTAACAGATCCGCCAGCAGGGAAATATCGCCGCATTTTTCGATAAAACTCTTGGCAAACCGGTGGCGGAATGCATGCGGATGTATCATTTCCGGTGTCATGTGGTAGGAGAGGGCGATGGTTTTGAGCTGGCTGCGGATGCCGCCTGGAGAGATGGGGGAACCGAAGCGGTTGAGGAAGATGGGACCGTGGGATTTGTGGAGAAAGGAAAGCCATTTGAGGGTATCGGTTCGGAGTGACTGTGGGATGTAGATGCGCCGGACTTTATTTCCTTTGGAATAGATGTCCTTATAGCCGGAGAAAATATCTTCTGCCTGGAACTGAATCACCTCGCTGACCCGGACGCCGGTTGCCGCCATGAAACGGATAAGAAAATAGTAAGTGTACCGTTCATCCCGAAGCAGGCAGCGTTTCAGGTATTCATAATCCGCCTCGCTGATCATGTGATCCAGATAGGTTTTCTGCTGGATTTTTACCATGGGAAGATGCCCGGGATAGAGCTTTTTAAAATCCAGGTAGGCATTCAAAGCCCGGATCCGCTGGTTGATGGTCTGCGGCTTGTAGTGCTCGAGCAGAAAGATTTTGTATAGCTTTAAATTGGGGTAGGTAATGTCACGGTAATAGGTAAAATACTGCCGTACCGCATAAGTGTAAGCGCGGAGTGTCTCCGGTGTCTTTATCATACGGATACATTCTTCGCAGGTTCATCGGTTTCACAGTTGAATTTCTTCATTAATTCCATCAGGCGGCACAGGCACTCGTCCATCGATGCCAGTTCTTCCGGGGTGTAAGCGCGCAGCCCAAACAGGGTGGAAGACAGCATTTCCTGCTTCATCTGGTTCATCATCTCACGGCCGGAATCGCAGATGCGGATGTAGACGCGGCGGCGGTTGGCTGTATCATGGATCCGCTCGACCAGACCGCGTTCCTCAAGAACCTTGATCATATGGGAGAGCTGCTGCTTTGTGATACTCAGCTTGTCCGCTAGCTCAGACATGGTATAGTCCTGATCTGCCCAGCTGTCGAGCGCGATCAGGGCAAAAAATGGAAGCGAGTTGACTTTCATATCATGGCTTGGCTGGTAGTGGCATTTCGCCAGGGAGAGAAAGCCGAGTGCAAACTCCAGGAAGTGGATACCGGTGTTTTTTAAAAGATTTGAATTTTTTTTGCCTGGATTCATAGGAAAACCTCCAAATTTAAATATCAAAGTAATAAAATGCGGTCCATTTCACAAACATAAATTGCAAACAAGGAAACATCAATTTACTTGTACTCTAGCACATCCAGACAAAAAGGTCAACAAATATAAAAAGTAAATAAATATTTACTATTGTGGATTGACAAATAACAAAGAATGCTGTATATGTTAATGTATCACGAAACGATGTGACAGAAACACAGAAACCATCTGTCACAGACTCACAATAAGGAGAACAATCTATGGTAGAGAACACGAACGGCGGCGGAAAGCAGCCGCCCAGAAAATCATTTTTATATTATTATGGATTGGTTATGCTGATTGTCATGCTGTTAAATATTTTCCTCTTTCCATCTATGATGGATCGGACGCAGCAGGTGCGGTTTGACCAGTTCAGCGATCAGTTGAAGGAAGATAATGTCGATGAAGTGTATGTGACGACGAACAATGAGATCATTTATACGCTGAAAAATGACAATAAAAACACAGCGTGGAATGTTACCTACAAAACCGGCGAGATTCCGGGTGTCAACCTGTATGACCTGCTGGAAGGTAAGGACGTGAAATACAGTGCGGAGATCAACACACAGGCGTCACCGCTGCTGAATTTCCTGTTGACCTGGATCCTGCCGTTGATTCTCTTTGTGGGAATCGGACAGCTCATGGGACGCTCGCTGATGAAACGGATGGGTGGCGGACCTGGCAACGCAATGACGTTTGGCAAGTCGAATGCGAAGATTTATGCAGAATCCGAGACGGGTATCACATTTGCAGATGTGGCTGGCGAGGAAGAGGCGAAAGATGCATTAAAAGAGATTGTCGATTTCCTGCATAAGCCGGAAAAATACTCGGAGATCGGTGCGGTGCTGCCGAAGGGCGCCCTGTTAGTCGGACCTCCAGGAACCGGTAAAACGATGCTGGCGAAGGCTGTTGCCGGGGAAGCACACGTTCCGTTCTTCTCGATCTCCGGTTCGGAATTTGTTGAGATGTTTGTCGGCATGGGTGCGGCGAAGGTGCGTGATTTATTTAAACAGGCCAATGAAAAAGCGCCGTGTATCGTATTTATCGACGAGATCGATACGATTGGTAAGAAGCGTGACGGCGCCGGCATGGGCGGCAATGACGAGCGCGAGCAGACGCTGAACCAGCTTCTGACTGAGATGGATGGTTTTGACGGTAAGAAGGGTGTTGTCATTCTGGCGGCGACCAACCGTCCGGAATCCCTCGATCCGGCTCTGCTTCGTCCGGGACGTTTTGACCGCCGGATTCCGGTAGAGCTGCCGGATCTGAAAGGCCGTGAGGCAATTCTGAAAGTCCATGGCAAAAAGGTTAAAGTGGATGAGAGTGTGGATTACAATGAGATCGCCCGTGCCACTAACGGTGCGAGCGGCGCAGAGCTGGCAAACATTGTCAATGAGGCGGCGCTGCGGGCAGTCCGGATGGGACGAAAGACCGTGTCCCAGCAGGATCTGGAAGAGAGTGTCGAGACGGTTATTGCCGGATATCAGAAGAAGGATGCCGGTGTTTCCGGGGATGAGAAGAAGATTGTCTCCTACCATGAGATCGGTCATGCGCTGGTAGCGGCGCTGCAGACGCACTCGGCTCCGGTCCACAAGATCACGATTGTGCCGCGAACCTCCGGTGCACTCGGATATACGATGCAGGTGGAGGCGGATCAGCGCTTCCTGATGAGCAGGGAAGAGGCATTCAACAAGATCGTGACACTGACCGGCGGCCGTGCGGCGGAGGAGCTGATCTTCCATTCTATCACGACAGGGGCTTCGAATGATATCGAACAGGCAACCAAGATTGCCCGTGCGATGGTGACGCGTTACGGCATGAGTGACCATTTCGGCATGGTAGCGCTCGAGACGGTCAACAACGCCTACTTAGGCGGCGATACTTCCCTGGCTTGTTCGGCAGAGACGGCGGCGAGGGTCGATGAGGAAGTGATTGCGCTGGTAAAGAGCGCGTATGAGAAAGCGAAAGCTATTCTTTCCGGGCATGAGGATAAGCTTCATGAGCTGGCAGACTATCTTCTGGATAAGGAGACGATCACCGGTGAGGAGTTTATGAAGATTCTGGAAGAGAAGAAAGAGGATGGCGAGGCAGAGGCTTAAAACAGAGCCGTGTATTATAAGGTGGACGGTTACGTGTTTGCCGAAGTTATAAGAGAAATCAGTTACAGTGAGCTGAGCAGGTATCAGGCATTTTGAAAGGAAATGTCTGGTGCCTGTTTTTGTGTTGTATGCGTCGAAAAAAGATGCTGGCAGCTGATTCCTCCGATGTTCCCTTCCTGCATATCGGGGGATTACAGGAGGGAAACAGAAATAAGTAAAACTTATGAGAAGAGATTAATAAATATCACAGTAAAAATCAGGCAAATTCCTTGAAAACCGTCTGTAAATATGCAATAATATTTCCTGTATCGATCCAAATTTTCGGGAATGCGGTTTTATTTTCGGATTTCAGGTTCTGCGAGGGAATTCTGACAAACGATGAGAAAGGGAGAGAACCGCATTCGCAGGCATTCTTAGGAGGAAATGTTATGAGAAAAGTAGTAAGCGTGTTACTGAGCGCTGCCATGGCGCTGTCCCTGTGTGCAGGCTGTTCTTCTTCGTCTTCTGATACAGCAGATACGAAGGCAGCGGAGGAAAAGGGAGCTGACGCGGCAGACACAGAAGCAGGCGAGGCAGCAGAGGGCGTGATGCCGGCAGTTGCTAAAGAGGATCTGAAGGTCGGAGTGATTCATATTGGAAATCCGGCGGATGGTTCCGGTTACAGCTATACGCATGATCAGGGTATCGTAGCGATGCAGAAAGCCGTTGGTCTGGAGGATGATCAGATTATCCGCAAGAACAACGTAGCGGACGATGATCAGACTGCCATCGAGACAGCAATGCGCGAGTGTGTCGAGGAAGGATGCCAGATTATCTTCGCGACAAGCTGGGGCTACATGGATGCATGCGAGGCACTGGCAGAAGAATATCCGGACGTTATCTTCTCCCATGCAACCGGCTACAAATCCAACGGTGTGAACTTTAACAATTATTTTGGACGGATTTATCAGTCCCGTTACCTCACTGGTATCGCGGCTGGTTTAAAGACAGAGAGCAATAAGATCGGTTATGTCGGCGCCTGGGGCAAGGACAATGCCGAGGTTACCGGCGGATGCGACGCATTTGCAATGGGTGTATATTCTGTAAACCCGGATGCAACCGTTTACATTAAGACCACCAACAGCTGGTACGATCCGGAAGGTGAGAAACAGGCAGCCGTAGCCCTGATCAACGAGGGCTGTGATGTCATTGGACAGCACTGCGATACACCGAACCCGCAGCTGGCAGCTGAGGAAGCTGGCGTATTTGGTGTTGGTTACAACTCTGATATGAGCAAGGATGCTCCGAAGGCAGTTCTGACCTCCACCGTTTGGAACTGGGGCGCTTACTATACCAAAGCTGTACAGGATCTGATTGATGGTACATGGACAGGCGAGAACTACTTCGGCGGCCTGGAGGAAGGTCTGGTAGACATTTCCCCGTTATCTGACCTGTGCGTAGATGGTACGCAGGAGAAGATCGATGAGGCACGTGCGCAGATCGAGTCTGGCGACTGGGATGTATTTGACGGCGTGATCGAGTGCAACGACGGAACCACCGTTGGCACCGAGGGCGAGCATATGTCTGATGCAGATATCACAGGCAATATCCACTGGTACTTCAAGAACATCGTAGAGAAATAATCACGGAATTATATACCTGGAAGCGATGATGAAACAGGTTCGGAAACGCTTCCGGGTGTTACAGATTCCAAGAGTATATAACAGATAAAAGGAGGCAGCTTCAAATGGATCCACTTTCATTTGCGGCACCTCTTTTTTCTTTTTTAGGAAATTGATTAAAAAATTGGTTAAATATTCATTTGAGGTGACGATATGACAGAACAGTATGCCATTGAGTGTAGGCAGATCACGAAAGCATTCGGAAGCGTCGTGGCGAACGATAAGATTGATCTGACCGTCCGGTACGGCGAGATTATGGCACTTTTGGGAGAAAATGGTTCCGGTAAGACAACGCTCATGAACATGCTTTCCGGTATCTACCACCCAGATGCCGGTTCGATTCTGGTTGGAGGAAAAGAAGTCTCCATAAATTCGCCGGTAGATTCGAGAAATTTAGGAATAGGTATGATTCATCAGCATTTCAAACTGGTGGATGTGTTCAGTGCGATGGATAATATCGTGCTGGGAACCAAGGGAAAACGGCTGGGAAGAAAGGCGTTGCGGGAAAAAATTGAAGCGCTTGGACAGTCATTTGGACTTGAAATTGAACCGGAGAAAAAGGTCTACGACATGTCGGTCAGCGAGAAGCAGACGGTCGAGATCCTGAAGGTATTATATAGAGGCGCCCAGATCCTGATTCTGGACGAGCCGACGGCAGTCCTGACGCCGCAGGAGACGGAGCGGCTGTTTAAAATCCTGCGCCGGATGCGGGAACAGGGCTGTGCGATTATTATTATTACCCATAAATTAAATGAGGTCCTTTCTATCAGTGACCGCGTCACGATTCTGCGAAAAGGAAAGAGCATCGAGACGGTAGAAACCGCCGGATGTGATGAGAAGAAACTTACGGAGCTTATGGTTGGACGACCAATCAGCCTGAATATCGAGCGCCCGGAGATGGAGAAGAGAGAGACTATTTTGAAGATTGTCGATCTGACCGTCGATAAGAGTGACGGCGGCGTGGCGCTGGATGATATTTCTTTTGAGATTAAAACAGGCGAGATTCTGGGCGTTGCCGGTGTTGCCGGAAGCGGTCAGAAAGAACTCTGCGAGACGCTGACCGGGTTGATGGACGCGAAAAAGGGCGCTATTTTGTACCGTAAGGAAAATATCATCGGTAAGACTCCGGCGGAGATCATCCGCCTCGGAATCAGCATGAGTTTCGTGCCGGAGGATCGTCTCGGCATGGGACTGGTTGCTTCAATGGGTATGGTTGATAATATGCTGCTCAAGTCCTATTCGGAAGGGAAAGGATTGTTTGTAGACCGGAAACCGGCGAGGGAGATGGCAGAACGCCTGATCGGAGAACTGGGAATCGTGACGCCGGGCGTTGATACGCCGGTGCGTATGATGTCGGGGGGCAATGTCCAGAAGGTACTTTTGGGACGTGAGATTGAGTCGAGCCCGCAGGTGCTGATCACGGCTTACCCGGTGCGAGGGCTTGATATTAATTCTTCCTATCTGATTTACGACCTCCTGAACCAGCAGAAGAAAAAGGGCGTGGCGGTTGTCTATATCGGTGAGGATCTGGATGTGCTTCTGGAGCTTTCAGACCGGATCATGGTACTCTGCCATGGAAAGATCACGGGTATCGTGGATGCGAAGAAGCTCACGAAAGAACAGCTGGGACTGATGATGACCGGTACCGAGGCGGGCGAGCTGGGGCTGGATAAGAGTACGGCATCCGAAAAGAAGGAGGAACAGGCATGAAAGAACCGTGGATCCGCGTTGTAAAAAAGGCGGAACTTGGAAAAAGAGAAACATTGATCCTCCGTCTGGAGGCGATCGTGCTGGCTCTGGTGGCAGGCGGATTCTTTATCCTGCTGATTGGGCAGAATCCATTTGTCATTTATCAGACGATTGTAACCGGAGCGCTGCGAAGCGAGATGGCGATACAGGCGACGGTCAAAATCATGATTCCACTTTTGATTGCGTCGCTGGGCGTGACGCTGGCATTTAAAATGAAATTCTGGAACATCGGAGCCGAGGGACAGATCATTATGGGTGGTATTTTTGCCTCGTATTTTGCACTGTTCCATGCGAACTGGAATCACTGGCTGCTGGTGATCGTGATGTTTCTGGCAGGCGCGATCGGCGGAGGTCTGTGGGGACTCATTCCGGCGTGGTTTAAGACCCGGTATGATACGAACGAGACGCTGTTTACGCTGATGTTAAACTATATCGCGCTGAATGTCATCGTATTTTTGAGAGAGGGTGCATGGCGTGACCCAGGTTCCCAGGGATATGCGAAGATTGCCCGTTTCAATAAGAATGCGGCGCTCGATAAGGTGTTCGGCATCCAGTTCGGCTGGGTGATTGCGCTGATTCTTGTGGTAGTGATAGCGGTTTACTTAAATCGTTCCAAGCAGGGATATGAGATCAGTGTCGTGGGAGAGAGCCAGGAGACAGCCCGCTATGCCGGAATGAATGTAAAAAAAGTGGTTCTGCGGACGATGTTTCTGTCCGGCGCTGTCTGCGGCATCGGCGGCATGGTGCAGGCGACCGGTTCGGATGTCACGCTGACGACGGCAGTTGCCGGAGGTGTCGGATTTACGGCGATCATCGTGGCATGGCTGGCACAGTTGAATCCGCCGGTGATTCTGCTGGTTACCTTTTTGTTCAGTGTGCTGGAAAAAGGAAGCAGCGTAGTTCAGTCTTCATTCGGATTGTCCTCGGACTGCGCGGATGTGCTGCAGGGAATCATCCTGTTCTTCATTCTGGGATGTGAACTGTTTATACGGTATCAATTTGTATTTCGCGGAAAAGGAGGTACACGCGCATGAGCAGCGAGATCGTAATTAAATTTCTGGTGGCGGCTGTATTGGCGGGTACGCCTTTCCTGTTTGGCACGGTTGGCGAAATTTTGAGTGAGAAGGTCGGACACCTGAATCTGGGCGTTGAGGGCATGATGTCGATTGGCGCGTGCGCCGGATTCATGGTCGGCTATCAGACGGATAACTTTGTTGCGGCGCTGTTAGCTGCGGCGGTGGCTGGAATGCTGTCGGCATTGATTTACGGTGTTTTGACTGTCACATTTATGGCAAATCAGAACGTAACGGGATTGACACTGACGATTTTCGGCGTCGGATTAGCCAATTTTATCGGCGTCTTCATGCTGGAAAAATCAGAGAACGGCACCCTGAAACTTCCGGATGCGGTGACGGCACAGATGCGTAACATCCACATCCCGGGGCTCAGTGATATGCCGGTGGTCGGAGAATTATTATTTTCCTATAACCCGTTCGTTTATCTTGGAATCATCATCGCGATTGTGGCGAGTTTCTACTTATATAAAACACAGGTTGGTTTAAATGTGCAGGCGATCGGAGAAAATCCGGGCGCAGCAGATGCGGCAGGTATCGAAGTTACAAAGTGGAGATACATTAATATCCTGCTATCCGGTGCGATCTGCGGTATCGGCGGCGCATATTGCTCGATGATCATCAACGGCGGCGTGTGGCTGCGCGACAGCGTCGGCGGTCTTGGCTGGATTTCCGTTGCCCTCGTTATCTTCGCGGCGTGGAAGCCGATCAATGTTATTTACGGTTCCTTTATTTTCGGGGCGCTGCGCGTGCTGAAATACTATGTGCCGAAAAACACGTATGCGATTCCAACGGCATTTTTCGATGCCCTTCCGTTCATTATCACCGCATTGGTGCTGGTGATCGCGTCGATGCGTAAGAATAAAGGGGCACATATCCCGGCGCATCTGGGCGAGAATTATTTCCGGGAGGAACGGTAGGAAAATGAAGGGAAACTTATAGGATTTGTGGGAGGGCTGCAAAAAGTAGTCACATGAAATAATAAGGGAAGCCCTTGATAGGTGATGTCAGATGGCGGCTTGAGATGATAGGACGACATCAGAAATGATATAGAAATAATAGAAAAGACGGTTGTTTGTCAAAGATTTTAAAGGGATAGAACAGAAAGATCGGACGAAAACCGTCTTTTTCTGTTTGAAATGGAAGGAAAGGTTATAAAACGATGTGGCAGGTTCGGAAATTCAGAAGATAAAAGGAAGAATTTGAAAAATGAATTTCGGACATAGAAAGGCTGATGGGAGGAAAATCTATGGTTGCATCGAAACAGATTGCAGAAAATTATGTGGAGACGGGCAGAAAAAAGGCGGAACTTCCGGTGTCTCATATGCTGATACTCGGCTTTTTCGCCGGAATGTTCATCGCGCTGGCAGGCGCGGGGGCTTCGGTTGCCTCGGCAGCAATGACAAATGCCTCGGCATCGCGGATTGCTTCGGCACTCGTATTCCCGGCAGGATTGGCGCTGGTGGTCTGCACCGGGGCGGAACTTTTCACTGGGAACTGCCTGATGATGATCTCGGCGCTGCAGAAACGGATTTCCGTGGGCGGGCTGTTTAAAAATCTTCTGTTTGTCTATCTGGGAAATCTGATTGGCGCGATCTTTGTGGCGATTTTATTTGTCTACGGGCATATTCCAAGCCTGTACGGCGGCGATCTGGCGCAGGTTCTTCTGAATACAGCCGTTTCCAAGGTGACCCTGACTCTGCCGGAGATGCTGTGCCGTGCGATCCTCTGTAATGTGCTGGTTTGTATTGCAGTCTGGGCGGCGATGAGCTCCGAGCAGGTATCTGGCAAAATTCTGGCGCTTTATCCGCCGGTGGCGATTTTCATTCTCTGCGGCTTCGAGCATTGCATCGCCAATATGTTTTACATCCCGGCGGGGTTGATGATCATGGGCGAGTACGGTCTGGCAGCGGAAGGGCTGACGATCGGAACCTTTATTCTCAATAATCTGATTCCGGCTACGATCGGAAATATGATCGGCGGGATGCTGGTGATTGGAGGCGGGTACTGGCTGGTGTATCTTCGGGGAACGAAAAATCGTGAAATAAAATGAATGCGTGAAAAAATGAAATAGGGCGAAAGGGTATTTTTGTCTGGTCTCCATGTTAGGTTTGGAGTCGGGCGGAGGTGCCCTTTTTGTATTAGAATTGATGAAAAGTTTGACTTCTATTCCCAAGGAATATCTATGTTTAGCTGATTCAATTTTATCAAACAGAACAAATGTTTGCAAAGGCTTTTGGAATGTGTTATACTAAGCATAATTACAGGGAAGACTGTGACTATAATGACTATAAAATAAGTCAGCAGCGACATGATAAAACAGAGCAGAGTCAATGATAATTGAGGTACAGATATGGCGAAGCAATATATAAAGATACGAGGTGCCAATGAGCACAATCTGAAAAACATTTCCATTGATATTCCGAGAAATGAGCTGGTCGTCCTGACCGGACTTTCTGGTTCGGGTAAATCATCTCTGGCATTTGATACGATCTATGCCGAAGGGCAGCGGCGGTATATGGAGTCCCTGTCGTCCTATGCGCGTCAGTTCTTAGGTCAGATGGAAAAGCCCGATGTCGAGAGCATCGAGGGCTTGTCCCCGGCGATCTCTATCGACCAGAAATCGACGAACCGGAATCCGCGTTCGACGGTCGGCACAGTGACGGAGATCTATGATTATATGCGTCTATTGTACGCACGGATCGGTATTCCGCATTGCCCGAAGTGCGGTCGTGAGATCCGCCGTCAGACGGTCGATCAGATGGTTGACCAGATCATGGCGCTGCCGGAGCGCACGAAGATCCAGCTTCTTGCCCCGGTCGTGCGCGGGCGGAAAGGACGCCACGAGAAAGTGCTGGAGCAGGCAAAGAAGAGCGGCTATGTCCGTGTGCGGGTGGACGGCAGCTTATACGAGCTTTCCGAGGAGATCACGCTGGATAAAAATATCAAGCACAATATTGAGATTGTGGTCGATCGCCTGGTGGTCAAGCCGGGGATTGAGAAACGCCTTTCGGATTCGATTGAAACGGTCATGGGTCTCTCCAATGGTCTGATGCTGACCGATACGGCGGTGCGGGATGAAAACGGCGAAGAAAAGCACGATACCCTGACGTTCAGCCAGAATTTTTCCTGCCCGGACTGCGGTATCAGCGTGGATGAGGTCGAACCGCGCAGCTTCTCTTTCAACAACCCATTTGGTGCGTGCCCGGACTGCTTCGGTCTGGGATATAAGATGGAGTTTGACGAGGATCTGATGATTCCAGACAAGAGCCTGAGCATCAATCAGGGTGCGATCACGGCGATGGGATGGCAGTCCTGCACGGACAAAACGAGCTTTTCCGGCGCGATCTTAAATGCATTGGCAAAAGAATACGATTTCAGTCTGGATACCCCGTTTGAAGATTATCCGAAGGAGATCCATGATATTTTAATTTACGGAACCGGCGGCAAGGTTGTGAAGGTGTATTACCGTGGACAGCGTGGCGAGGGAATTTATGATATTGCCTTTGAGGGGCTGATTCAGAGCATGAACCGCAAATACCGTGAGACGTTCTCTGATTCAATGAAGGCGGAATATGAGACATTTATGCGGATCACGCCGTGTCCAGCCTGCAAGGGGCAGCGATTAAAGAAGGAATCTCTGGCAGTCACGGTTGGTGGGAAAAATATTTTCGAGGCGACCGATATGTCGATCGTCAAATTCCGCGAATTTATCGATGCGCTGGAGCTGACGCCGATGCAGCAGGCGATTGGTGCGCCGATTTTGAAAGAGATTCGGGCGAGGATCAGCTTCCTTATCAATGTCGGTCTGGAATACCTTTCCCTGTCGCGTGCGACTGGCACGTTGTCCGGCGGCGAGGCGCAGCGAATCCGCCTGGCAACCCAGATCGGCTCCGGTCTGGTCGGTGTGGCATATATTCTGGACGAGCCGAGTATCGGACTTCACCAGCGGGACAACGACAAGCTTCTGGATACCCTGAAACACCTGCGGGATCTGGGAAATTCAGTTCTGGTGGTTGAGCATGACGAGGATACGATGCGCGCGGCAGACTGTATCGTGGACATCGGTCCGGGCGCGGGCGAACACGGCGGCGAGGTCGTGGCGATCGGCACAGCGGAAGAGATCATGAAAAATGAAAAATCGATCACCGGCGCATATTTGAGCGGGCGCATTCAGATTCCGGTGCCGTCCGAGCGGAGAAAACCGGCCGGCTGGCTGACGGTGAAAGGCGCAGCAGAAAATAATCTTAAAAATATCGACGTCAAATTCCCGCTGGGCGTGATGACCTGCGTCACCGGCGTTTCCGGTTCGGGAAAGAGCTCACTTGTCAATGAGATTCTTTATAAAGCGCTGGCAAAGAAGCTGAACCGAGCACACACGATTCCGGGAAAACATAAATCCATCGAGGGCGTCGAGCAGCTCGATAAGATTATCGCGATCGACCAGTCTCCGATCGGGCGGACGCCGCGTTCCAATCCGGCAACCTATACGGGGGCATTTGATCTGATCCGGGATCTGTTTGCGGCATCTACGGATGCCAAGGCAAAAGGCTACAATAAAGGACGTTTCAGCTTCAATAAAAAAGGCGGGCGCTGTGAGGCGTGCTCCGGCGACGGTATCATCAAGATCGAGATGCATTTCCTGCCGGATATCTATGTGCCGTGTGAGGTCTGCGGCGGCAAGCGCTATAACCGGGAAACGCTGGAGGTCAAATATAAAGGGAAAAGCATCTATGATGTCCTCAATATGACGGTCGAGGAGGCGATGAAATTCTTCGAAAATGTGCCGTCCATACACCGGAAGATTGCGACACTCTACGATGTAGGACTTTCCTATATCCGACTGGGACAGCCGTCCACCGAGCTGTCCGGCGGTGAGGCACAGCGAATCAAGCTGGCGACGGAGCTGAGCAAGCGTGGAACCGGCAAGACGATCTATATTCTGGACGAACCGACTACGGGACTTCATTTTGCCGATGTACACCGTCTGATTGAGATATTAAGACGTTTGTCGGATGGTGGAAATACCGTGGTTGTCATTGAGCATAACCTGGATGTCATCAAAACTGCTGACTACCTGATCGACATCGGACCGGAAGGCGGCGAGGGCGGCGGAACCGTGATTGCGAAAGGAACACCGGAAGAGGTGGCAGCGACGCCGGGATCGTATACGGGGAAGTATGTGAAGAAATATTTAAATGTTTAGGACAGTAAGCGGGAATCCTCGGCAATTCAATTACCGAGATGAAAGCGCAGGGGGTGCATATCTGCACAATGCAAATAGTATAATAATTCTCATCCTTTGCTCTCAGTTGAGAAGCCCCACCTCTTTAGGTGGCGAGTAATAACAAATTTGTCTCAGTGGGAGTTAGGTCTCCGATTGAGATAAACGCTCCGCGAGGATGCGCAGTGATTCTGCATAGAATATGCATTTTACTTGCGGATAGGAATTTTCTGCACTGAAAATTCCGTACGATATCATACTGGTAGCGGATTTTGCCGATGCTTCGCTGACCAGAATCACGCGCCAAGTCTCACGGATGTTCGACTTGAATTGAATCGAAAAGCATTTTTCTGGAAAAAGTGCCTGAAAATACCGTAAAAATGGCTTGTCTTTAATTGTCGGGTATTTTATAATAAAAGTTACAGGAATTGACAGGAAGAGAACGTGGTATAGCTGCTGAACAGATTGCGACCGGTTATTTTTCGATTGGCGGCGATGGGGCTGGAACGGAATGATTACCTGCGGCAGCAGTATGACTGTTACAGTTCACATGTTGTGCAAGCGTGTGACCATAAATCCTGGAAGTTGATTCGAAGCTACAAGTTGATGAAGTACGGATCGCAGCATAAAATTATAGGAGGAATACTCGTGGAGAAAGAGATGATCATTGTACTGGACTTTGGCGGACAGTACAATCAGTTGATTGCCAGAAGAGTAAGAGAGTGTAACGTATATTGTGAGGTTCATCCTTACACCCTGCCGCTGGAAAAAATCAAAGAGATGAACCCGAAGGGTATCATTTTCACCGGCGGACCGAACAGTGTATACAAGGAGGAATCTCCGAGATGTTCAAAGGAAATCTTTGATCTGGGAATCCCGGTACTGGGTATCTGCTATGGCGCACAGCTGATGTCCTACCTGTTAGGCGGCGAGGTTGCCACAGCACCGGTCAGTGAATACGGAAAGACTGAGGTAGAGGTAGACACAACATCTAAGCTGTATGAGGGTGTATCCCCGAAGACCATATGCTGGATGAGCCATACCGACTATATTTCCAAGATGCCGGAAGGTTTCCGTGTGACAGCCCATACTCCGGTCTGCCCGATTGCAGGTATGGAAAATGAAGAAAAAGGCTGGTACGGCATTCAGGCACATCCGGAGGTACTTCATACACAGGAAGGCTCCAAGATGCTGCATAACTTCGTATACAGTGTCTGCCATTGTGCAGGTGACTGGAAGATGGATGCGTTCGTAGAGAAATCCATCGAAGAAATCCGTAAAAAAGTAGGAAATGGTCGTGCCCTTCTGGCTCTGTCCGGCGGTGTAGACTCTTCCGTAGCAGGCGTCCTGATGGCGAAAGCGATCGGCGACCAGCTGACCTGCGTATTCGTCGATCACGGTCTGCTTCGTAAAAACGAGGGTGACGAGGTAGAGGCAGTATTTGGTCCGAACGGTCCGTACAAGCTGAACTTCATCCGTGTCAATGCACAGCAGCGTTTCTACGACAAGCTGGCAGGTGTAACCGATCCGGAGCGCAAGCGTAAGATCATCGGCGAAGAGTTCATCCGCGTATTTGAGGAAGAAGCAAAGAAGATTGGCAAAGTAGATTACTTCGTACAGGGTACGATTTACCCGGATGTAATTGAGTCCGGTCTTGGAAAATCCGCTGTTATCAAGTCCCACCACAACGTAGGCGGACTTCCGGAACACGTAGATTTCAAGGAGATCATCGAGCCGCTGCGTATGCTGTTTAAAGATGAGGTCCGCCGCGCCGGTCTGGAGCTTGGTATTCCGGAAAATCTGGTATACCGTCAGCCGTTCCCGGGTCCGGGACTTGGCGTTCGTATCATCGGTGAGGTAACCGCAGAGAAGGTACGCATCGTACAGGATGCAGACGCTATCTACCGCGAGGAGATCGCAAAAGCAGGTATCGACCGCACACTCGGTCAGTACTTTGCAGCCCTGACCAATATGCGTTCCGTAGGCTGCATGGGCGATGTCAGAACCTATGACTATGCCATCGCACTTCGTGCCGTCCTCACATCCGACTTCATGACCGCAGAATCCGCAGAACTTCCGTGGGAAGTACTTGGAAAAGTCACAAGCCGAATTGTCAATGAGGTAAAAGGTGTAAACCGCGTACTGTATGATTGTACGGGGAAACCGCCGGCTACGATTGAGTTTGAGTAGCTTGAAAAATCGCGGAAAAGCCCATAAATAAAGGCTTTGC
>OIXA01000878.1_pt1 | contig 41162 bp, 15 predicted proteins | sample 1587721 | NCBI WGS metagenome assembly OIXA01 (sample SAMEA3888900, study PRJEB22519) | human gut metagenome | biome: human gut; feature: human-associated habitat; material: faeces | place: Denmark | collected 2013
GTGGAGTATCGCCTTGCCAAGGCGAGGGTCGCGGGTTCGAATCCCGTCTCGCGCTCTTATCTAAAGAAGGTCGTAAAGATCTTCTTTTTTTGTGCTTTCTTCCACTTGCTTCTAATTTCTTTTGTGATATAATAACTGATGCAAAAAATGTCTTACATTTTGTCTTATATTGACACTGAGAGGTTTTTATGAAACGCTTATTTCATTTTTTATCACTTAGCTTTATTTTTATGCTGTCTTCTATGGCAGTCTGTGGATGTGTCCCTGCCCAGACACCGCTCTACTACTTTCATGCAGGTCTTAGCACCTACCATGAGCTTCTTGACGATGTCTTAGGTAAAAGAAGCGAGGTTGATCTTTTCTCTTCAGCAGCAGATTCATCTGCACCTGTATCATCTGTTACAGAAACGATCTCTTGTGCCCCACTTTATGCAGATTATAGCTACTACCTGCCTTCTCTTGCAGATGATGAAGCAGCAAACTTTCAGGCTCTTTACGCTGGCATACAAGGTTTTCAGAGCACTATTTCACTCCCTGTTGCCGTCAGTTCTGATAATGTCAGCGATTTGATGCATCTTCTGACAAATGAATGTCCTGAACTGATGCAGCTGTCATCACGATGGGTTGAACATTCAAATCTGCTTGGTCTTGTTGTATCTGTATCACCTGAGTACACAATATCAAAGGAAACTTTTGATGCGCAGACAGCAGCTGTTAATACACTTATTCAAAGCTGGCAGACAACGCTGTCGGGACAAAGTGCTTATCAGGCTGAGCTTACTATTTACAATTATATAATTGAAAACTGTGCATATTCTACTCAGGCAGACAATTGCCAGAGTGCCTATGGTGCTCTGATTGATGGTCAGGCTAAATGTGACGGCCGCGCCAAGGCGCTCGTCTGGGGACTTCGAAGTCTCGGCATCAAAAGCTCTGTTATAACTGGAAATACACATGCCTGGGTCATCGCCCACATCGGAGACTATGACTACAATGTCGATCCGACTTATGATGACAATGAAAATGACGGCATTCAGCAGCCTTTATGTTACGCATATTTTAATATTCCAGAATCAGCTATCTCATCTGATCCATACCCGGCAGATGATTTTTACCAAAGACGAGGCTACCCTGCCACTGTGCGCTGGGACTTTAATTTTCATGTTCAGGCCGGTCTATGGATTTCTGCTGATGACCCTTCGTCAAGTGACCCTGCTTCTGGTACCGCACTTGACCGTGCAAGAGCACTCTTTGTCGCGCAGGCAGAAAGCATCTGGGAAGGCGGCGGTGAAGGTCTTGTAATGATTCGTTTTGAAAATGCATCTGACTACGCTGATGCTGCTGCATCATATAATGACTGGATCCAATCCTTCATTAACATGCACGCTGCCGGCTGCAACATTGTAAACTATGATTTTTCCAATCAGCAGCTCTTAGCAGTGCGACTTTCATTTTATTAAGAACATATCTAATAGTTAAAAAAAGGTAATTATTCAGAACCCCATTCGCAAAAAAGATCAGTGACAATGGAAGTAAACTCCATTTTCACTGATCTTTTCTATTGCCATCTTAAATCCCAGAATATCACTGTGATGTATACTCTTTGTTTCCAAAGCGACACAAATCTCCCATCCAGACAAGCTCAACAGTTCCAATCGGACCGTTACGCTGCTTGGCTATGATAACCTCTGTGATTCCCTTTGACGGCGAATCCTTATTATAATATTCATCTCGGTATAAAAACATTACAATATCTGCATCCTGCTCAATTGCTCCTGACTCACGAAGGTCAGAAAGCATAGGACGATGATCCGTTCTTGACTCACAGGCACGTGAAAGCTGTGACAGTGCGATGACTGGTACATTTAGCTCTCTTGCAAGTGCCTTTAGAGAACGTGAAATATCTGAGATTTCCTGCTGTCTGCTGTCTCCCTTTCTTGCTCCGCTTCCGCTCATAAGCTGAAGATAGTCGATCATGACACAATCAAGACCATGCTCAAGCTTAAACTTACGGCATTTAGAACGAAGCTCTGCCACCGTTATACCTGGCGTATCATCAAGTAAAAGCTTTGTGTTTGCAATGATACCAGAACTCTCGACAACCTGATCCCAATCACTGTCGGAAAGATTTCCTGTACGAAGCGTCTGGGAATCGACACGCGACTCCATGGCCAACAGACGGTTTACTAATTGCTCCTTTGACATCTCAAGAGAAAAGATTGCAACTGTTTTCTTGTCTTTTATGGTCATATTGTGTGCTAAGTTAAGTACAAATGCCGTCTTTCCCATGGACGGACGCGCCGCAATCAAAATAAGATCTGACGGCTGCATACCTGAGGTCTGACGATCCAAATCAGTATATCCAGTAGAAAGGCCAGTTACCATGCTGTGATTTCGCGATGCAATCTCAATCTTATTTACAACATTTATAACTACATCACGTATTGGCACATAGTCACTTGTTGCTCTTGTTTCCAGAAGACCAAAAATACGCTTTTCCGTAGATTCCAGAATGGTATTTACGTCTTCTTTTTCCATGTAGCAATCATTTGCAATCTCTTCATTGATACGAATCAGGCGGCGAAGCAATGCCTTCTCATACACCAGATTGGCATAATAGCGAATATTAACGGAAGTCGGCACCATATTAAGCAGCTCACGGAATGCAGCAATGCTGTAGCTTTCCGGCGGCACATCCTTGGTCTTTAGCTGCTCTTGAACAGCTACTAGATCTGTTGGCTTTCCCTCATTGTAAAGCTCCATTATAGCCTCAAACATGGCACCGTACTGCCGTCCGTAAAAATCATCCGAATGGATAATCTCACTGGCTGCCGATATGGCTTCCTTGTCCATGAGCATACAGCCGATTACTAACTGTTCGGCCTCCGTGTTGTGCGGGAGTACTCGTTTTATTAATGCCTCTTCCATGTTTTTTATGCTTCCTGAACTTTAACGGTCAGCTTTGCAGTTACTTCTCTATGAAGCTTAACCGGAACAATCGTAGTTCCACATGCCTTAATAGGCTCTGGCAGAACCATCTTCTTCTTATCAATCTCAAGACCTAACTGCTTCTCGCATGCAGCAGCGATTTCCTTTGTGGATACAGAGCCGAACAGCTTGCCGCCCTCACCTGTCTTAACACTCAGTACAACTGACTTTTCCTCAATCTTTGCTGCCAACTGCTTTGCTTCCTCTAACTTCTGTGCTGCAATTCTATCCTCATTTGCCTTCTGTAGCTTCAGATCATTTAAATTTTTTGCTGTTGCTTCAATTCCAAGCTTCTTTGGAAGCACAAAATTTCTTGCATAACCATCGTTAATCTTTACGCGCTCACCCTTTTTTCCAAGTGATTTTACATCCTGTAATAAAATTATTTCCATTTTTTTCTCCTCCAATTCTAATATCTATATCAGCCCTTCACTTCGTCACCCTTTTCTTCCTGAGCCATAAGCACATCCTTCAACATACTTCTGGCCTCTCCAAGTGTGACATTGCGAAGCTGGGCACCTGCGACGTTCATATGACCGCCTCCGCCAAGCTTTTCCATTATGGTCTGTACATTTACCTCATCAATAGAACGGGCACTAATATAAATCTGATTTTCATATTCTGTCATCACAAATGATGCACGAATGCCGCGAATACCCAAAAGCTCATTTGCTGCCTGCGCTGCAATAACTGTCGGATTTCCAGTCATGTCACTTGGACATACACTGATTGCATAGCGCTCATGGAACATCTCCACCTCACGCACGGCCTCTGCCTTTGCCTTGTAATCCTCCATATCATCACGAAAGAGCTTTCGCACTTTTGTAATGTCGGCACCATTTCGACGTAAGAAAGCCGCCGCCTCAAACGTTCTGACACCTGTATTATTCATGAAATTATTTGTATCTACAACAATTCCAGAATACATTGCATCTGCATCAGTCGGACGAATCTTGATTGAATCTGAATAATACTGCAATATCTCTGCCACCATCTCACTGGCAGATGATGCATAAGGCTCCACATAGCTAAGCACTGCACCCTCAATACAGTCACGCGACTGACGATGATGGTCAAGCACTACCACATGCTGTGCTAACTGCAAAAGCTGCGGACACTCTGTTCGGCTTGGTCTGTTATTATCCACCACAATCAGAAGTGTTCCTTCTGTTATCCTCTGAATTGCAGTCTCATTATCAATAAACAGCTTCTTTCCATATTCTTCATCCTCGGCAAGACGATTTAGAAGAGGTTTTATGCTGTTTGCAATAGTATTCAGCACAATATGAACATCCTTACCAGATGTTCTGGCTGCGCGATAAATACCAACTGAAGCACCAATACAATCTGCATCGCTGATTGAATGACCCATGATCAGCACATCAGAAGATGCCTCTATAAGCTCCTTTAACGCCTGTGCCTTGACACGCGCCTTAACACGCGTATTCTTGCCCTGGCTCTGTGTACGACCGCCATAATAGGTGATCTCATCCTGATTTTTAAGAACAACCTGATCACCGCCGCGTCCAAGTGCCATGTCAATTGCCATGCGCGCGTAGTCATAATTTTTCGAATACGTTCCGCCGTTTATGCCAAGTCCGATACTGATCGTAACATTTATCGTGTTTCCGATACTGATCGTCTTCACATCCTCAAGAAGTGAAAAATCATTTGCCTGCATCTCTTTTAAATGCTCGTTGCTGACGATGGCAAAATATTTATCATTCTCTAGCTTTTTAATAACACCATGATAGGCACTGATATACTTTGTAATCTGACGGTCAATCAGCGCTATCAGCAAAGGTCGTCTCGTCTCCTCTATGGAGTCTAGGACTTCATCATAGTTATCAAGATAAATCAGCGCCGCAACAAGCTTTTCATCCTCAACCTTCTGCTTCCACTCAAGCATCTGTGTCTCGTCTGACAAATACACTGCATACATCATTGGTGCCTTTTTTCCCTGATCCTCTTCATCAACAACCGTCTCCACAATATCACGAATCGACACAGCCTTAATCGTGATCTGATATTTTCTTCCCAGATACTCCGAATGGACCTGTGATGTTCTTTGATTCTTTGGAAACTGTCTGTCGATTCCCGGAAACAGCGTACCCAAGTTTTTATGTGAATTGTTATTTAGCTGAACAATTCGCTGAAATGACTGATTCATCCATATTAGACGGCCAATCTCATCTGCCACACCATATGGAAATTCCATTTCCTGTAGCAGCTGCTTTTGAATCTGGGCATAACCTGCGCCAAAGCCAACCATGTCACTGTTAATTCTGCGGTGATAATAGATTGAAAGTGCCATAAGACCTATGATCAGAACAATTGAGCAGGCGCTTGCCGCCACACCAGCCATCCAGTCAATCATAGTGATAATGATGCTTAGAATCAAAAGCGAAATACATACAAGCAGCGGCCAGTTCATATACGCACTTAAGCTTCCATGTACTTTCACAGCCTCCTGCTTTTGCGTCTGACGAAGCTTTTCCTTCTCCTCGCGCTTTCTGTCTATATCCTGCAAAGCAGCTTTTCTCTCTGCCGATATTCTCTCAGATTCACCCGGCTCCGGTACCGTTTCACCCAGCTTATTTTTTTCCTCCATATCCATCTCTCCCCTGCCTGTCATGCAGGCAACGTGAAATCATTCAATATAGTTACATTCTTTTTACAGAAACTATACGGAGCAATTATAACACATCTAATGGTAAATGGAAAGTATTAATTCAGTACGCAGCCACTCCCTGAACCCATACACCGTTCTCATCGACATAATACCTGCCATTGTCAACCCACTCAGAATGTGCCATCTTTCCATTTTCCTTCACGTAATAAACGCCAATCCAACAAGATGATGCCATATAGCCAGACTCATCGAAATAATACCATTCTCCATCGATGCTCTCCCAGCCATTTGTTGTGTAACTTCCATCTGCGTGACTGTACCACCAGCGACCATTACTAATCTGCCATTTTGCTACCTTACTGGAATCCCATACACCATTTTCATCCACATAATATTTACCATTTTCAATCCATTCAGAGTGTGCCATCTTTCCATTATCTTTCACATAATAACGGCCATCAACCCAAGTTGAAGATAACATATAACCTAACGCATCAAAATAATACCATTCTCCATCAATGTTCTCCCAATCATTTGTTGTGTAACTTCCATCTGCATGGCTGTACCACCAGCGACCATTACTAATCTGCCATTTGGCTATCTTACTGGAATCCCATATACCATTTTCATCCACATAATATTTGCCATTTTCAACCCATTCAGAACGTGCCATCGTTCCATCTTCCTTAACATAGTAACGGCCTGTAACCCATGTATTTTTAAGCATAATACCATCAGAATCAAAATAATACCAATTTTGACCAAGTTCTCTCCAACCCTTCAAAGGTTTACCCTTTACAATATATACCCAGCCATCATCTGTCTCATACCAGCCATCATTCCAAACAATTTCATATATATCGCCAGTTGAATAATATGGACTCCAGTCTGCAACAAATGTAATTGCACCATTCTCTTCTCTGCATCCATTTATGATCGCTCCAACAGAGTCCTCCAAATCATACAATACATATTCGGTACGATCAGACAGATCAAATTCTAAAATTTGATTACTTGAGTTATAGCAGATACCTCCATCATAATAGAACAATCCAGTATCCTGCTGTCCGCTGTAAGCACCAGTATCATTGGTTGAAGTATTTGTCAAAATCGTTTCTGCACCAGTGCTATTGTTTCTCTCAATCAATGTAGTCCAATCAGAATCCATATAATAGCTATTTCCGCCTGCAAGCACAATCGGAGACTCACTATTTCTCCAAAACGCAGATTCATATGCATTACTTATACAGGTCATACCCTGCGCATTCCAACTGTAATGATCCATCTGACTGATTGCGTTATCACTAAGTAAAAAATACTCATGGCTTGCCATTCCAAATCTATCACTCACTGGATCATCATATGTACAATCTACATGATAGAGCTGTCCGTTAATACGAACAATATTCCAGCCATGCCACATCTCATCACTCGGCACAAAATAACAGTCAATACCAAGTGAATTTAAAATGTACATATATGTACACGCATATGACTGGCATACTCCAATTCCACGCATAAAAATACCTTCACATGCATAAATGGAATAGGATGTATCATATTCTGAATGGCTAACAATATAATCGTGGATTGTCAATGCCTTCTGCTCCTGTGTCATGCTGTCATTTACAAGAGACTGATAAAAAGCAAGCTTTGCATCGACCTGTGCAAAATAAGCTTTTGTTTCCTCTATTGACAATGGATTTTGAATGTCTGCCTCTACATATAATCCATCTTCTGCATAATAAAGCGCTACAAACGATCCTTCCGGGAAATATGGAGAATATCCATAATAATAAGGAAAGACACACTTTGTCTCATAAATATTCATATCCGAAATATCGACCGTTGTCTGTCCACTCAGCATGGCATCCTTCACACGTCTCTCAATCTCTGAATAAATCTGATATTCAGAAACATAACTCTGCGGACTAATCTGGTTATCCTCCCGTTTGGCATACCGCTGCTCCATCTCCTCATCTGCCTGCTTCACTCCAATCGGAGCTAAGCCATTGCCAGACTGGGATAGTGCTGTTTCATTTCCTGCTGCCTGACTTCCCAAATGATAGATTGCTGCCGTTCCATTCTCAGCGGCAAAGCTGCTTTGTGGGCTAATCGTGCATGAGAGCACCGCCAATCCTACCAATAATTTCTTAATCATAAAGTTCTCCTTCCTCTCTTTTGGTATCTTCAGTATACCGTCTAACCGCTCTCTTCGCAACCCAAATCTTGATGATAAAAATCTTGACACTAAATGGAAACATAGAAAAGCAGCAGAAAGAGCCCTGCTTACGCAAGACTCTTTCCATAGCGATCAACTCTTAAGATTCCATACACCATAGCCATCAAATTCATACAGAACGCCATCAATAACTGTCGTTCCAGTCACTGCATGACCATTTCTGATGTAATACCAGTTTCCACTGTCATTCAAATGCCATCCGACATAACCTCTCTCAATGCCCTGGCAAGCGCCATTTGCATCAAAGTAATAGAACGCACCGTCAATTACTCGGTAGCCTGTGTACATGAAGTGATCTGGACTGCCTATAAAGTCCACCTTTCCCATATCCCCATTAAGCTTTGTGGTTGTTTCAAAATAATACTTTACGCCATTAATCGTCTGCCAACCAGTAGCGGCTCTTGAATACTCATCGAAATAGTACCACTTTTTGTCAATCAACTGCCAGCCCGTGTAAGATTGTCTTCTTCCATCCTTTCCATAGTAGTAATATCCACCATCGTACTCATTTGTGGAATACCATGAATGTGGAACCTCCTCAGGCATTGCAAAACCAGTTACCATCTTTCCTCGCACATCAAACAGATACCAGTCTCCATTGATCTTCTTTGCCTGATTGCTTACAAAATCTTCTCCTTCCTTATAGTAATAATCGTCATCAATCAGTACCCAACCTGGAGCAAATGTCTCTGCTGCGAAATACTGACCGTCCTTTGCGAATACACCATTCTTCGCGATCGTTTCTGTGGTCTTTTCAAAATTCTCATTAAAATAATACAGCGTTCCATCAATGTTCAGCCACTCGTTTCGTGCCAGCTTGCCATCTGCCTTTGCATAATAACGACCGTCATCACACCATGTATTTCTCAGGCGAACGCCATCTTCACCCACATAATACCTTGCATCATCCGATAAAACTGATATAACCGTATTATGAAGCATGATACCATTTGAAACATAATACTCGCCAACCCAGCCAGTGTATGACATTCGATTGCGATAATAATACCACTTGCCATTGTAACAACTCCAGCCATCTGTCATTGTCTGAATCTGTGTTACAGCGCCGCTTGCATTAATTATCATCAATCTTTCGCCTTCCACTACCGTGTTCGTCTGCATGATGCCATCACTATCAAAATAGTACTTTACTCCATTGATTATATGAAGTCCTTTGTATAATGTTCCATTTGTCGTTGATCCATAATACCAGTTTCCTGCAAGCAAAATCCAACCCGTCTGTGCCGCTCCGGATTCTCCATACCAGTATAACTCACCAATCTCACCTCTACCAAATACATTTACCAGCATTCTGCCCTGAGAATCAAATCCATACCAGTTTCCATCTGAAAGCTTATAGTTTCCGGACTCTAATATACTTTCTCCTTCCAGATAATAGTAATCTCCACCAAGCAGGCTCCATCCCTGTCCATTTCCGGTTTCAAGCAAACTTCCATCTTCGCTGTAAAGCTTGCAAACTCCATTTTCCACAACGATGCCAGTCTTCTTTTCTGTTTCTTCCTGCATCACACCCTGTTTATTGAAATGATACAAAGTTCCATTAACCGTCACATCTCCTGTTGCCAGTTCACCGGACGCAAATGCATAATACCAGTTTTCACCAACCAGCTTCCAGCCATTTAAAACCATCGTTCCATCGGCATTAAACAGATAATACTTGTCATCAATCTTATATGTACAATCAACGACTGGTCTGCACATACCATTTGAATCAAGGTCATCAAAGTAGTACCAACTTCCATCAATTACTTTCCAGCCCTTTTCCGGGGTCTTTCCATCTGATATATAATAGAGTCGATCTACAACTTTTCCTGCCAGATTGATTCTCTCAGTACTTACTTTATGATAAAAACCATCTGGCACTCGAACCAAATGTCCATCGGCACCAATGTTATACAAGCTATTATCAATTAACTTTAATTCTACATTGGTTTCCATTCTTGGATTCAAATAATAATACTCGTTGTTATCCTCTAAAAGTCCTATACACAGGCTGCCATCTGTTCTTACATAATACCAATAGCCGCCTTTCTGAACCCAGCCTAGTGTCTGAACCCAGATACCATTTTCATCAGCCAAATAGTAATTCTCTCTAACCTGAATCACACCATTTGTTTTCATTGCCCGCGTGCTGTCAAACAAATAGGTAACTCCTTTGATCTCCACCTTACTACTTTCTACACTAACTGCATTCTGATCATAATAGTACCAGCGTCCATCTGCATCCTGATACCACTGTGAAACATACAGACTTCCATCTGCTCGTGCACGGTAGATCATGCCTTTAATGCTGTACTCGCCATCTGCGCACATTTTTCCGTCATAATCAAATGCATAGTAGGCATTGTTGATTTTTCTTATGCTTAATTTTACGATTGCACCATTCTCAGCATAATAGTAATCACTTCCAACCAATATCCAACCAGTATCTGGAACCTGTGTCAGATATCCACTTTCATTTGCTGTATAATAGACGCCATTTTCATTAACGATCGTAGATTTGCTCATATAGGTATTTGAGAAATGATATTTTACGCCTTCAATCTCGTAAATTCCATTCTCATACATCTGGCCGTCTGGACCATAATACTGCCAATCCGTTCCATTGTATTGCCAGGTATTGGTAGGATTTTCACGAACGCTTCCATCTTCATTAAAGCCTGCGCCCTGTGTCTGCATCCTTCCTCTCCAATCAAAGCGATACGTCTTTCCATTGATCTCTAAAGAACGACTTTTGACAAGTTCGCCATCCTGCACATAATACCAATATCCATCCTCCGAATAATACCACTGATTATCCGATAATTTGTCTACTACTCTGCCGTCCATATCACAATAATAAATCGCGCCATCTACCGTAATAAAGTCTGATTGAATGAGGCTACCATACTCACTAAAACCATATTGAATGCCATCAATTGTCTGCATACCCTTGCAGCGTTTTGCGTCTGGTCCATAATAGCAGTCTGTTCCCCACCTATTTGTATAAAGAGAGCCATCTGCTGCTGCACGGTAATAATCCTTGCTTTGGGTTTCTTCATTCCAAAAGAAAAACTCAACATTTCTGCACATATAACCAATGACATCAAAACCATAATATACACCATTGATTTCGGCCGCACAATTTTTTAAAAGCTCGCCATCCTTTACATATACATACGTATAGTCCTTACCTTTTCCAATCTTTGTCCACTGATTATTCGGCAACTCACTGATCGTTCCCTCTTCATCACAATAATAGTTCTTTCCACTTTCCGAAAAGACACAGTCCACTCCCATGCTGCCATTTAAGTTAAAGTAATACTGCTTTCCATCTACCGTCTGAAGACCCGTATATGCTTTTGCGTCCTCTCCATAGTAATACTTTGTAGAGTCACCATACCACTCATTTGCATAAAGGCTTCCATCTTCTTTTGCTCGATAGTAATCATTTTTCTGAGTTTCTGGATTGAAAAAATTAAACTCACAATCCGCATACATGATTCCATCATTGTCAAAACCATAATAGGAATTATCAATTTTCTCAACACAGTTTTTCAGCAATTCACTATCTTTTACATAGTAATAGTTTCCATTAATCTGAGTCCAACTGTTGTTAATCAGTTCGGTTGCAACTCCATCTGCATCACAATAATAGTTTTTACCGTCTTCTGCCGTGACAATGGTATTTCGACTAAGATACCCTCCATCGTTAAAGTAATACTTCTTTCCTTCGATTGTATGAAGTCCAGTATATCGTATTCCTCCTTCTCCATAATAATATTTACTATCTTTTGCTGGTCCCGGTTCTGACGGATGCCACTCATACCATTCATTTACATACAAACTTCCATCTGCTTTTGCTCGGTAATAATCATATTTTGCTGTTTCAGAATTCCAAATATCGAATTCTCCCTCTGAATATAAACTGCCATTCCCATCAAATCCATAATAGGAATTACCAATTTTCTCTACGCAATCTTTCAGAGTCTCACCATTCTTCACATAATAGCGGCTTCCATCACTATTTTCATGCCATCCATCCTCTTCGGCGGCCAGCGCAACAATATCTGCCTCTGTCTCTACTTCAGCCGGCTCAGATACATTTTCAATTTCTACAGGCTCTGTCGAGAGCATCGTTTCCTGTGTTTCTTCTGTTGTTTCCTGCAATTCTTCTGCAGCTTCTGTTACAACTTCTTCTGCAGCCTGCATTTCCTCAGTTGATACTTCTACTGTCTGAATACCTTCAGTCGAAGCTTCTGTCTCTTCCACTTCCACGCCTTCAGTTGAGGTTTCAACTGATGTCTCCTGTGTAGTTTCCTGCGCTGGTGTCTCTTTTGTCGTCTCCACTGCCATTGCCGGAGTCTGAACTGCCATCATCGCCGCCATTCCCACTGCGCCGATTTGTTTCTTTGATATTTTTTTCCTCATGCCTCTGCCTTTCCCTTTCTTAGATTTGTATTAGCTTTCTATAAACTGTTTTAAGTATTAAATTTTTACTTTTATTATACCCTACTGACAGAAAATTGCAACATATATAGTAGACTTTTTTAATATTTATAGTGCTTTTTCAGCAAAAAGAGCCATGCTCTCGCATGACTCTTTCGCACAATTACCAAATCATCAAATTACCACTCAGGAACCCAAACACCATTCGAATCAAAATAATATTGGTTGCCATCTATTGTATTGCTTCCAGTTACAACACATCCGCCTCGCATATAATACCAGTTTTCACCAGCCTGATACCAACCAGTTTGTGGTCCACAAACACCCTGGCATGCACCGCTTGTATCAAAGTAATACAGTTTTTTATCAATTGCACAATATCCGGTAACCATTGCGTGTTTATTTGTACCATACTCGGTATTAAAATAGTATTTCGCACCATTGATAATCTGCCAGCCTGATACTGCCTTGGATGCTGCATCAAAGTAATACCAGTTTCCATCAATTACCTGCCATCCAACATAGCTGCATCTTCTTCCGTCTGCTCCATAGTAGAAATTGCCATCATCGTAATAATAGTTTTTCCATCCTCTAATGTCAAAATCACTAGTTGAAAAACCGGTTACCATTCTTCCGTGCACATCAAACAAATACCAATCTCCATTGATTTTCTTTGCCTGATTAAATACGAAATTCTCTCCCTCCTTGTAATAATATGTACCGTTAATCAGTGACCATCCCTGCGGATAACCATCAGCAGACAGGTATGCACCATCAACTCCGTATACACCATTCTCTGTTGGCATGTAATCATTTATGCAGCTCACAACATAACCCGATTTATCAAAGCAATATAGCTTTCCAGCAATTTCCAGCCATTCGCTTTGTGCGATAGAATCCCCACTCCCCTGTTATAGGATCTACCAAGTTGAAATTCTGACTGTACCATAAAAATCCCTGCCCATCAAACCAATACTATAATACCTGTGACAAATTTTTATTCATATCAGCCAATCCATATTCCATCTTCTCCAAAATAATAAATTACCCCATTGATCATTTTGATTCCTGTGCAAACAGTACCATTATCCTGTATGTAAATATAGCCATTACTTAACAATCTCCATCCTTTTTGTGTCACAATTGCTCCGTCTGAATTAACGTAACGAAGACCGTTTTCTTTTACGATTGTATCTGCATACATTTTACCATCACTTGCAAAAATATATTCAATACCATTTACTGTAGCTCTTCCGGTCGTGACTCTTTGTCCTTTCATAAAATACCAAGCATTTTCTTCTTTTGCATAATACCACCCATTTTCACAGCCTCTTATTCCTCTATAAGCTCCATTTTGATCAAAATAATACAGCCTTCCATTAATCACGCGATACCCTGTACACATCACGCCAATTCTTCCATAATTTATTTTGTCAGCTGTTTTCTCTGCAAAACAATCTTCTTCTGTCAAAAAATAGTATCGTTCCGTTCCAATCATAGCCCATCCTGTGATGTATTCTGATTTTGAATTTAAATAATACCATTTTCCATCCAGCAGCTTCCAACCCATACCAGACAACCTTATTCCATCTTCTCCATAACAATACTCTGACAAACTTGCTGTACTCGCTGTGTTTTTCATCATTATGCCGTTTTCAAAACAATACTCTTTTCCATCTATCTCTGCTTTACCATTCAAAAGATTAGCGCCATATTTATAATACCACTCACCATTTATAAGATTCCATCCCAATTTCATATCATTAGATGAACCTATATATATTCCATCTGCATCAAATAAATCAGCTGCTTTGCCTTCCTGATAAACCAGACCTGTATCCTTATTAATTCCTTCAAAATAATATTTTTTTCCATCTATTTCAAGCCATTCATTTTCTGCCAACGTCCCATCTTCTTTTGCATAACTACTTCCCCCATTTACCCATCTGTTTTTCTGGCGAACACCATATCCATCCACAAAAAAATGTTTTTCTCCCTCAGCTCCAATCACTTTTTCCCGCTGCATGCAGCCATTATCAACGAAATACTCACCTACCCAACCGCTATAAGGTTCTCCATCTACATAGTAGTAATACTCACCTCCATAACAGCTCCAGCCTTCAGATAAAATGGTTGTAATAGTAACTGAACCATTTTCATCTGCAATAATCAATTTCCCATCCACTATTTTATCACCAATCAGCATAGTGTAATCTGACTCATCAAAATAATATTGGACACCATTAATCACTTGAAAACCTGTACAAATCTGTGCAGTAACAGGATCCGCATAGTACCACGAACCTGCTTTAAAAATCCATCCTACCATACACCATCCGCCTTCGCTGTACCATCTTCCTTCAAACTGCTCATTTTTTCGCATTATTCCCTGACTGTCAAATGTATATCTAGCCCCATCCGATGTCTGAAAATCTGTATCTGTCAACATTTCTCCGTCTTTAATATAGTAATAATCTCCATTCAGTAAATTCCAGCCTTCTTTATTGATTGTGCCTTGTTGATATCCATCTAAATCATAAAGTGTATAGCCGTTCTCAGTCTTAATCATACCAGTTTTCATGATTCCATTACTGTCAAAATGATAACAGGTTCCATTTATCATTACATCGCCAACTGCAAGTTTTCCTGACGCAGTAGCATAGTACCAAACTCCTGATGATGTATAGATCCATTCTTCGGAATACATAATTCCATATTCATCAAATCCATAGTATCCGTCATCAATCCACATTATACAATTTTTCATTCTATTTTCGTCTAATACATAATGATATCCTGTCTCATCCAATTCCCATCCATCTGAACAAACTGGTTTAAATTGCTGAATGCTATTTTCCTCTTCTCCATCACATTCTAAAAAATCTGTATCATCGATCACATCATTTAAATCTTCTTCTTCATTTGTAGCAATCATATTTAATTCTTCATTTGTTTCCTCTTCAAAAGGCTCAGTATCTTCTGCTAATGTTTCTTCTTCCATTATTTCTGATGTTACAAATTCATCCATTACTTCATCTGCCATAGGTTCCTGCATTGTCACTAACGTGGTAACTACTATCACTTTAATATATATTGCAGCTTTCAACAATTTTCTTACCATCATAAAAACTCCCTCCATTTTTGATTCAAAACTTTTATCTCTCACTCGACATATATTGTAATATACATGGCAAATGGCAACACAATATTTTTTTCGGCATTAAATGTCCTTAAAGTTTTTCTCTAGTATAATGTTTATGGTTGCTTCTTGCAATATCTGTAACAGACTTTTCCTTATTTTTGCCACACGTAAAAGAAATTTTCATCAAAAGTTTCCTGACAATGTTAAAATAGTAAGCTGCAATTTATAATGCCCTCACGGGCTGCTGTGCAGAAGATTTTTACTTTCTTCCGCACAGTATTTTTTGTAACTATGATTCAAGAGATAAGCGCTACGCATAATGAATGGTAATTATCATTCAGAGATCCATACACCATAATCGTCAAACTCATACTTGATGCCATTAATGATAATACTGCCGGTCACAACGTGTCCTTTTCTCATGTAATACCAGTTTTCACCTGCCTGATACCAACCATTTCGTGGTCCACAAACGCCCTGGCATGCACCGTTTGCATCAAAGTAATATAAAGTTTCATTAATTACACGATATCCGGTAACCATTGCATGTTTATTTGTACCATACCCCGCATCAAAATAGTATCTCACACCATTGATAATCTGCCAACCAGATGCTGCCTTGGATGCTGTATCAAAATAATACCATTTTCCATCAATTACCTGCCAGCCAACATAGCTGCATCTTCTTCCGTCTGCTCCATAATAGAAATTGCCTTCATCGTAAGTATAGTGTTTCCATCCTCTAATATCAAAGTCGCTGCTTGAAAAACCGGTTACCATTCTTCCGTGCACATCAAACAAATACCAATCTCCATTGATTTTCTTTGCCTGATTAAATACGAAATTCTCTCCCTCCTTGTAATAATATGTACCGTTAATCAGTGACCATCCCTGCGGATAACCATCAGCTGACAGATATGCACCATCCGTTTCGTATACACCATTCTCTGTTGTCACGTAATCATTTTCATATCTTATAGCGCAACCCCATTCATCAAAACAGTACAGCTTTCCAGCAATTTCCAGCCATTCGCTTTGTGCCAAAGTTCCATCTGCCTTTGCATAGTACATACTACCCAAGTAGCCTTCGTACCATGCATTTCTCATGTAAACGCCATCTTTTTCCAAATAATATCTCTTATTCTGCCAGCTTACTATGTCATTATGACACATCTGACCATCCTGAACGTAATAGTCACCAACCCAACCGGTATATGGCTTTCCATTCTGATAATAGTACCATTCGTTACCATAGTAGCTCCATCCATCCTGCACCGCACTTGTCGCTACTATTGCACCACTATCATCAATCGTTAACAGTTTGTCTTCAACTACTACCTGGCCAGTCTGCATCACTCCCATCCTATCAAAATAATAGTCAACACCATTAATCGTATGGAAACCTGTATACATCTTCGCATCTATTGCCGACGCATAATACCAGCTTCCAGCATATACAAACCAACCTGTCTGAGCGGCTCCTGATTCTCCATGCACGCGACGGTCACCTAATGCATTTGCAATCATTATACCTTGACTATTAAAGTAATACCATTTTCCATCTGCAAGCTTATATTCTCCATCCTTTAACAGTGTATCACCGCTCAGGTAGTAATAGTATCCATCAATCAAATTCCAACCTTGTGCTGCACCGGTTTCAATCAAGACTCCATCCTCATTGTATAAATTACACTTTCCATCTTCTACAATGATGCCTGTTTTCAACTTACCATCATCAGCAAAATGATATAACGTTCCGTCAATCATGGTGTCACCTGTTGCTACCACACCTGACGCATATACATAATACCACGTTCCTTTTGAATCAAGCTGCCATCCTGCTAAAGCCAGCGTTCCATCCGAATTGAATAAATAGTACTGATTGTCAATACTATACGTTCCATCCGATACGGCCCAATACATATCAGCGGTGTTGCTCTTTCCAAAATAATACAAGTTTCCGTCGATTTCCTTCCAGCCCTTTTCAGTGGATTTTCCATCTATTATATAATATAAGTTCTTCAAAAAGTCACTGTGATAAAAGCCATCCGGTGCAACTGAGACATGTCCACTTGCATCAATGTTATACACAATACCATCAATCACTTTCATTTCCGAATCTGTTACCATTCTCGGATTCATATAATAGGTATAGCCACCATCTTTCAGGATTCCCTGATACAAACTTCCATCATTCTGTACATAATACCAGCCATCTTTCCAAAACCAACCTGATGCCTGAATTCTGACGCCATTTTCATCTGCAAGATAGTATTTTCCTGCCATTTGTACTACACCATTTCTTTTTAACATTCCCTGCGAATTGAACAAATAGGAAATTCCGTCAACCTTTGCCTCGCCGCTTACACGACCTGCATCCTCACCATAATAATACCAGTTGCCATTTAAATCCTGATACCACTCTGAGACGTACAAGCTTCCATTTGCACGTGCACGGCATGTAACCAGGCTGCATACATATTCGCCATTTACAAGCATCTTTCCGCTATTATCAAATGCATAATACGCACCATCGATCTTTCGAATATCATTTGTTATCAGATTGCCATCCTCTGCATAATAATAATCGTTTCCGACCAGAATCCAGCCATTCGCAGAGAGTATTGTCAAATGTCCATTCGCATCCGCCACATACTTTTTCCCATATATGGTGACGATCCTTGATGCAGCCATACTTCCGTCTGTGAAATAATACTTCACACCATCAATTTCGAAAAGGCCCTCTGCATACATTTGACCTTTGTCTCCATAATAATGCCAATGCTCACCATCATAAAACCACGTATTGATACGGAGACTTCCATCTTCATTTACATTCAATCCCTGCGTCTGCATTTTTCCATAGCTGTCAAACTCGTACCAAACTCCTCCAATTTGTACTCTACAGTTTCTTAAAAGGGTTCCTTCCTGCACATAATACCAGCTTCCATTATCACCTTTGTACCACTGATTATTTGGCAGCTCAATTACTTCACCTTCCGCATTGCAATAATAATTAACATTATTTAATGTGGTTGCTTCTGACAAAATAAGGTTTCCATCATTGTTTTTAAAGATATATCGAATACCGTCAATTGTCTGCATACCTCTACAGCTCTTTGCATCTGCTCCATAGTAATATGTATTGTTATAATCACCGCCCCATGTATTCGTATACAAAGCGCCACTTGATGATGCCCAGTAATACTCATTTTGGTTGGTATCTTTGTCCCAATTAGAAAAGGTACAATTTCGATACATAATTCCCTTATCAGAAAATCCATAATATGCACCATTAATCTGTACAACACAATCTTTCAGAACCTGTCCATCCTGTATATACAGATAATCCACTCCGACTTTATTCCAGCCTTCCTTGTCCAACTCAATAATGCTTCCATCTTTATAGCAATAGTAATTCTTTCCATTTACAGAAAAAGCAACATCAACGTATACGGAACCATTCTCTCCAAAATAATATTGCTTTCCTTCTATTGTCTGGAAACCGTTAGCCGCCTTTCCGCCTTCTCCATAGTAATACTTATTAGATACGGTCTCATACCACTCATTTACATAAAGACTTCCATCCGTCTTGGCACGATAAAATTCCATTTTTCCCATTTCATCATTCCATAACGAAATTTGTGCATTACTATACAAAGCTCCCGTATTATCAAAGCAATAGTAGTTGTCATCAATTTTCACAACACAAGAGGATAAAATTTTGCCATCCTTTATATACACACGCTTGCCATTGATCTGATTCCAACCTTCTGAAAGTTCTACTGTTACTCCATTTGCCTTACAGTAATAGCACTTTCCATTTTCTGTAATTACTCGATCTTCATATCTCTGTCCATTTGGTCCAAAATAGTAGAGTACTCCATCGACTTCTCTAAGACCAACATAAGCCTTTCCGTCCTCTCCATAATAATACGGAGTTTCATAGGAACTATCTGGAATATACCATTCGTTTGCATAGAGTGTTCCATCCTCTTTCGCACGATAGTAAAACTCTTGTCCACTTTCCTTTGACCATATAGAAAAACTTTCATTTGTGCGCAGGACCCCTTCAGAGTCGAAAGCATAATAAAAGCCGTCAAATTTCTCTACACATGATCTTAAGAAATCGCCATCTTTTACATAATGCATTTCCCCATCGATTTCAAACCATCCATTATTTTCCAGCTTTGTTGCAATTCCGTCCGCATCGCAATAATAACGAGTTCCATCTTCTGCTGTAATGGTTCTTTTCCGACACAATTCTCCATAAAACCCATTAAAGTAATATGTTTTTCCATCTATTGTATGAAGTCCCTTATATGCCTTTGCATCTTCTCCATAATAACGTGGAGCTATATAAGGGTCCTCTGGAATATACCATTCATTTACATAGAGAGTTCCATCTGGCCTTGCTCGATAACAATCATCTTCTTCTCTCTCGGCATTCCATATATTAAAAAATCCTTCTGAGCGCAATTTTCCATTATAGTCAAATGCATAATATACATCATCAATTTTCTCTACACAGTTTTTTAGGACCTTTCCATCCTTTACATAATAACGTTGTCCTCCCATTTCAACCCAGCCTGCTTTAGGTAATTCTGTCGCTATTCCCTCTGCATCGCAATAATAATAGGTTTCGTCTTTTGCTGCAACGATAGTATTGGTATAAAGCCAATCACCTTCACTAAAATAATATTGTTTTCCTTCTATTATCTGAAGACCACTACATCTCCTTGCATCTGCTCCATAGTAATATTTCGTTTCTCCATCCTTATACCACTCGTTTGCATAAAGTCTTCCATTTGCTTTGGCTCGATATGCCTCCTGCTTTTGAGTCTCATTGTTCCAAATGAAGATCTCTGTATCAGAATACATAACTCCGTTATAATCAAAACCATAATAGGAGTCACCAATTTTTTCTACACATTTTTTCAGAAATTCTCCATCTTTTATGTAATAATATTTTCCACCCATTTCTGCCCAACCAGTCTCAGGCAGCTTTGTTGCAATTCCATCTGTGTCGCAATAATATTGACTTCCATCTTCTGCTCTAATAATGGTATCTTGATAAAGTGAGCCATACTTATCAAAATAGTATTGCTTTCCTTCTATTGTTTGAAGATCAGTGTATGCCTCTGCATCTGCTCCATAATAATATTTTTCATCTCCACCATCATACCACTCATTTACATAAAGACTTCCGTCTGCTTTTGCTCGATAGTAATGCGATTCTTGCGTTTCTTCGTTCCAAATACTAAACTCACAATCAGCATACATAGCTCCTTTCCAACCAAATCCATAATAGAAATCTCCGATTTTTTCTATACATTCCTTTAAAGTCTGTCCATCTTTTACGTAATAATATTCTCCATTAACCTCTGTCCAATCATTATTAACGAGTTCTGTTACCACTCCATCTTCATCACATAAATAAAGTTTGTCATCAATGGTAACAGTAGTATTTGTATAGAGCCATCCACTTTCATCAAAATAATATTGTTTTCCTTCTATTATCTGAAGACCACTACATCTCCTTGCATCTGCTCCATAGTAATATTTCGTTTCTCCATCCTTATACCACTCGTTTGCATAAAGTCTTCCATTTGCTTTTGCTCGATAATCATCTGATTTTTGAGCTTCTTCATTCCAAATACTGAACTCACAATCAGCATACATAACCCCATTATCATCAAAACCATAATAGGAATCACCGATTTTTTCTATACATTCCTTTAAAATCTGTCCATCTTTTACATAATAACGTTTTCCATCTATTTCCGCCCAATCGTTATTAATAAGCTCTGTTGCAATTCCCTCTTCATCGCATGCATAAGCTCTACCATCTTCACTTGTAACAGCAGTATTTATACAAAGACGTCCATTATCTTCAAAATAATATTGATTTCCATCTACTGTCTGAAGGCCAACATATCCCTTTCCATCTGCTCCATAGTAATACTTACTCCATTCATTAGGAATATACCATTCGTTTACATAAAGGCTTCCATCTGCTTTTGCCCGATAGTAATCGTTTTTCTGAGTCTCTGCATTCCAAATGTCAAACGTACGATTCGCATACATAATGCCTTTATAATCAAAGCCATAATAGAAATCACCAATTTTCTCTACACAACTTTTCAGCAGTTCCCCATCTTTTACGTAATAACGTTTTCCATCAATTTCTGTCCAATCATTATTCGCCAATGTTTGTTCAGTTGCAATTCCTTCCTCATCGCAAAAATAGTATTTGCCATCTCTAGTTGAAACATTTTGATTTTTACATAACCATCCCGCCTCACTAAAATAATATTGTTTTCCGTCTATTGTCTGAAGACCGCTATATCTCCTTCCATCTGCTCCATAGTAACACTTACTCCATTCACCAAGAATATACCATTCGTTTACATAAAGACTTCCATCTGCTTTTGCTCGATAGAAATCAGCCATTTGAGTTTCTTCATTCCAAATACTGAAATCATCATCCGCATACATAACTCCATTCCAATTAAAGCCATAATAAGAATCGTCGATTTTTTCTACGCAATCTTTCAGAATCTCTCCATCTTTTACATAGTAGCGACTTCCATCATCATTCTGATGCCAGCCATCTTCTTCTGCCGCCAGTACGGCTATTTCTGCTTCTACTTCTGCTTCTGTTTCCTGTTCAGTCTGTCCAACCTGCTCAGAAGCTTCTTCAACTTGAGATTCTGCATTTTCTGTTGAAATTGCTGTTTCTTCTGTTTGAGTTTCTGTCGCATTCACTTCCTCTGCCTGATACTCCGTAGTAGTTGCCTGTTCAGTCTCCGCTTCCGCAATCTGAGATTCTGCGGTCTGAGATTCTGTAATCTCTACCTGTGTCGTCTCAATCTCCGCTGCCTGAGATTCTGCGATCTCTACCTGCGTCGTCTCAATCTCTTCTGCCTGAGATTCTGCGATCTCCATCTGTGCGGTCTCACTTTCTTCTGTCTGCGGCTCTAACATCGTCTCCTGCGTCGTGGATTCCTGTGATGTTTCTGCTGCCATCGCCGGAGTCTGGACTCCCATCATCACAGCAAGTCCCATAGCTCCGATCTGCTTCTTTGATAATTTTCTCCTCATGCTTATACACCTTCCCCTTCCTAAAGACAATAAAAACGCATTCTAAATGCATAAACCGTTTCTGTCTTTAAAGTTTTTTTCATTATACCCCCACCCGAATTTTTTTGCAATATGCGTGACAGATTTTCGCTCATTTTTGTCACATTTTTGAGTACCATTTTTTAGCACCTTGATTGCCGCAATTAAACCTAAACAGACAAAAAGAGCCATGCTTTCGCACAGCCCTTTCTGCTTTCATTTTTCCAGCTTTTACATTTTGCTGATATTTTGCGTCAATAACTCAGTCATTGAATATTCAAGAATTCCTACGTCAGATTCTTAAATCACATTGCAATCCACTCTTTAACAGTCTCTATACTAAATCCAACCGAATCTGCAATTACTTCTATTGGAAGCCCCTTTTGATTCATTCTAATTGCAGTCGCTTTTGCCTGCTCCTGACGGCCTTCCTGCAAACCTTCCTGCCGACCTTCCTGACGGCCAATTTCTTTTCCTTTATTTTCAATTGCACTACTTAAGTTGCACATATTTTGCACCTCACTTTCCAACTCTGCAGTTGTTGCAATATTGAACTTATTTTTTAGAATCTCCTTCTTCTCGTCCGGCGTTATTTCCTGCGAAAAAAGAGTATTCAATAAATTCAATATCTTATATTCATTTTCCATTCTGGCATCCCCAAGATTTAGAATCACCACTTCCATCAAATCATAGTCTTCTTTTTGGACATACGGCCTTCCATATATCGCCTCTTCTACTGTATGATAACGGAGAATTCCGTTTTTCCTGCGCACAGCCACCGATGGGCATATCCAGATAGAATATACTTTCTGGATTTCCTCATAATGTTCATCTACAAATTCTGTACCATATTGTTCTGATATCATTCGTGCACAATAATACAAACCTCGTCTCACCAACGCATACCCTGGCTTATCCTGATTTTGAATCTCAAGGTTTATAATCAATGTTATTGGCTCTTTCTCTCCAGGCAAAGTTGCTTGAAAGCGTACATCAAAATAAACTGTCTGCTCCTTTATTGCTGTCGACTCGGAATTCATCTTTATAATCTGATTATCACCATTTATTTTTGCATTACGGTTTAAATGATCCTGATGAACTGCATGTTCTGCCACCTCTACACTTCCTGATAGACAATGTTCACAAATATAGTCAATACTATAATCTGCAAATTCCCGTGTACAACATTTCAAGATCCATGCATCAATCGCCTTATATGCCAACAGCTTTTTTGCACAATTATCATACTTTGCTTTATCTGCCACTACATCCAATGTATTCGAAATACCGGTTTGCCTTACCATCGCCAATCACCTCCATTATGAATTTTATATATACAATACTCTTTTTATTTTATGTTACCATAAGTCTATCCTTTTATCAAGCAAGCCTTTACAAGCTTTTTCGACAATTTTCGTATAAATATTTGACACATAATAATATCATCATTGGCTTAAATGCAAAAAGAGCCATGCTTTCGCACAGCCCTTTCTGCAATCTAGTTCAATCTGCCTTTCTCTGAATTAATTTTAATGTCAAATTATCCCTTGAGTCTCGTATTTCTCATTCGATTACTCATTGACCCATACACCATTCTCATCAAACTCATACCAAGCATTATTGATAACTGTTCTTTCTGATGTCAAAGCTCTGCCGCCTCTGATATAGTACCAATTTCCATCTGCCTGATACCAACCATTTTGCGGTCCGCTAACGCCCTGGCATACACCGTTTGCATCAAAGTAATACAATTTCTCATTAATTACCTGATAACCAGTAACCATTGCATGGCTTTCTGTGTCAAAGTAGTAACGCACACCACCAATAATCTGCCAACCCGATACGGACTCCGAAGCAGTATCAAAGTAATACCACTTTCCATCAATTACCTGCCAGCCAACATAGTAACATCTTCTTCCATCCTGTCCATAGTAGAATTTACCCCAGTCATAATAATAGCTAACCCATGCACTACTATCATACTCATATGTTGAAAAGCCAGTTACCATCTTTCCATGTGCATCAAACAAATACCAATCTCCGTTGATCTTCTTTGTCTGATTGACTACGAAATTCTCTCCTTCCTTATAGTAATAGCTTCCATCAATCAATGCCCAACCTTGTGCATAGCCTTCCGATGAAATATACGCACCATCTTCTCGATATACACCAGTTTCCTTTGCTTCACTATAATAATTTGGATACTTTATGTTGGCTCCCCATGAGTTAAAATAATACAGATTTCCAGCGATTTCCAGCCATTCGCTTTGTGCTTCCAATCCATCAGCCTTTGCATAATGTTGACCGTCAAGAATCCATGCGTTGGTTTTATAGGTACCATCTTCTCCCAAATAATACATCTTGTCATTCCAGGTTATTCCTGAATTGCAAAGCATCTTACCTGCATCGATGTAATAAGCGCCAACCCATCCTGTATATGGTTTTCCATTTTGATAATAGTACCATTCTTCGTCATAGCAGCTCCAACCATCCTGCATTTCTTTCGTACCTGTCACGACACCACTATCGTTAATTGTTAACACATGGTTTTCTGATACTACCTCTCCAGTCTGCATGACGCCTGTATTATCGAAATAATACTGAACACCATTAATTGTGTGAAGTCCATTGTACAGATGACCATTCATCGTGGATGCATAATACCACTCTCCTGCAACCGTAAACCAACCAGTCTTAGCTGCTCCAGATTCTCCATACCAGCGACCATCTACCTGTGCATTTACCTGCATTCTTCCTTCACTATCAAACGTATACCATTTTCCATCTTCAAGCTTATGGCTTCCCTTTAATAATGAATCACCTTTCAGATAATAATAGGCTCCACCAATATAATTCCAACCCTGTGCTGCTCCGCTTTCAAGTAAAGTTCCATCATCACTATATACATTGCATTTTCCATTTTCTACAATCGCTCCAGTCTTTAACTCACCATCCTCATTAAAGTGATATAAAGTACCGTTCAGCCATGTATCGCCTGTGGCTAAAGCACCTGATGCATCTACATAGTACCATTTGCCACTTGATTCAATATGCCAACCCACAGAAGCCAGTGTTCCATCTGAATTGAATCGATAATACTTGCCATCTATGCTATTCGTACTATCCGCAGCCGCCCAATACATACCATTTATGCCAGTATCTCCAAAGTAATACCAGCTTCCATTGATCTGCTTCCAGCCTTTTTCAGCAGACTTTCCATCCGATATATAATATAAGCCATTTGACAGGCCACAATTATAGAAACCATCGGCAGCGACAGATGCATGTCCATTTCTATCAATGGTATACACGGTATCGTCCACCTTTGTCAGTTCCAAATCTGTCACCATTCTCGGACTCATATAATAGGTATAGCCGCCATCCTTCAGAATTCCCTGATACAAAGTTCCATCCTGCTGTACATAATACCAGCAATTATTCTTTTGAACCCAACCCGGTGTCTGAACCCAGATGCCATTTTCATCTGCAAGATAGTATTTTCCTGATCGTTGTACTACACCGTTTGTTTTTAATGCATTTGTCGTATCAAATAAATAGTGAACTCCATTAATTTCTGCTTCATCAATTACACGCACTGCCTTCTGATTATAATAGTACCAGCTTCCATCCAAATCCTGATACCACTGTGACACATATAGGCTTCCATCCGCACGCGCACGGCATCTGCCAGATAGAAGTAAATATTCGCCATCCGTAACCATCTTTCCCGAATTGTCAAATGCATAGTAAGCGCCATTAATTTCTTTCACTTTCAATGTGACCAGTTTCCCATCTTCTGCATAATAATAATCACTTCCAACCTGAATCCAGCCATTTTCAGGAATCTTTGTCAAGTATCCATTAGCATCTGCTATATAGGAAGTACCCTTAAAACTAATCACTTTTGACGTAATCATCTTCTCATTTTTAAAATAATAGGTTGCACCTGCAATCTCAAAGATTCCAGTTCCATATGCCTGACCATCTTCGCCATAGTAATGCCAATCGCCATCATAGACCCATGTATTGATACGAAGGCTTCCATCTGCATTTACGTTCAGACCATGTGTCTGCATTTTTCCATGATCATCAAATCGATACCATGTATTTCCGATCTGCTTGGAACAATTTCTTAAAAGTGTTCCGTCCAGTGAATAATACCAATATCCATTCTTGTCTTTATACCACTGATTATCTGGTATCACATCAGTTCTGCCTTCTTCGTCACAGTAGTAGTTTACACCATCTATTGTAAGCGTCTCGGACATAACAAGATTTCCTCTGCTGTCAAAGCCGTATTGGACACCGTCAATGGTCTGCACACCCTTACATCTCTTGGCTTCTGCTCCATAATAGTACATACTGTATCCACTATCACTCCATGTATTGGTATACAAAGCGCCACTCGGTGATGCCCAGTACCAATTTTCCTCATGAAGGTCAGCACTCCACATATTAAATGTAACATCATGATACATAACGCCTGAAGAGTTAAACGCATAGTATACACCATTAATTTGAACTACGCACTCCCTTAAAACCTCTCCATCTTTTACATACAGGTAGTCATCATCAATTTTATTCCAACCACCATCATTCAGTTCATAAACGATTCCATAGTTATCACAATAGATATTTTTCCCGTCCACTGAAGTGCAATAATTTTTTGCAACTTCACCACTGTGATAGAAATAATACTGCTTTCCATCTACAGTCTTAAGACCAGAATACGCCTTACCACCTTCGCCATAATAAAACTTTGTTGTATAGCTTTCATACCACTCATTTACATAAAGGCTTCCGTCTTGTTTTGCTCGGTAATAATTACTAACTCCATCTTCACTACTCCAGCTCAAAAAGGTTGTATCTGTATACATAATTCCATTATAATCAAAGCCATAATAGACACCATTACTCTGGACTACACTACTCGTCAAAAACTTTCCGTCTTTTACGTACAAATACTTTCCATCTGCCTCGAACCAGCCATCTACCTCGATCTTTGTTGTTTTTCCATTTGAGTCACAATAATAGAGTTCTCCATCCTCCGTTGTAATGCCTCGATTCTTATAAGCTTCTCCTGAATCACTAAAATAATACTGTGTTCCATCAATTTCATACAATCCAGAATAAGCCTTTCCTCCCTCTCCATAATAATATAAATCACTATATTTGGACGTATACCATTCATTTACATAGAGACTTCCATCTTCTTTTGCACGATAATAAACCCGGCGCTGGCTTTCCGAATCCCAAAGGTCGAAATAAACATCTGCATACATAATTCCATTATAATTAAATCCATAATATACATCTCCGATTTTTTCGACACATCCCTCCAGAAACTTTCCATCTTTTACATACAGATAGTTTCCATCTGCCTCGAACCAACCGTTGCCTTCAACCTTTGTTGCTTTTCCAGTTGAATCACAATAATAGAGTTCTCCATCCTCCGTTGTTATACTTTTATTTTTGTAAATCTCTCCGGTCTGGTAAAAATAATACTGTATCCCGTCAATTTCATGCAAACCAAAATATGCCTTTCCCTCTTCTCCATAATAATATAAATCACCATATTGGGATTTATACCATTCATTTACGTAAAGACTTCCATCTGACTTTGCTCGATAATAAATACTACGTTGGCTTTCCGAATCCCAAAGGTCGAAATACTCATCTTCATACATGATTCCATTATAATTAAATCCATAGTATGCATCTCCGATTTTTTCGACACAATTCTCCAGGAACTTTCCATCTTTTGCGTACAGATACTTTCCGTCTGCCTCGAACCAACCGTTATTTTCAATCTTTGTTGCTTTTCCAGTTGAGTCACAGTAATAATTTTCTCCAGTCTCCGTTGTAACAACCTGGTTCTTATAGATCTGCCCAATATTACTAAAATAATACAAGGTTCCATCTACTTCATTCAAACCTGTATATGCTTTTCCTTCGTTTCCATAATAATATGGATTCTCATATTCTGGCGTATACCATTCATTTACATAAAGACTTCCGTCTGACTTTGCTCGATAATAAATGTAACGTTCGCTTTCCGAATCCCAAAGGTCGAAATGCGCATCTTCATACATGATTCCATTATAATTAAATCCATAATATGCATCTCCGATTTTTTCGACACATCTCTCCAGAAATCTTCCGTCTTTTACATAGAATTGCTTTCCATCTATTTCAAACCAACCGTTGTTTTCGACCTTTGTTGCTTTTCCGTCTTCATCGCAGTAATAGTTTTCTCCATCCTCTGTTGTCACCATTTGATTCTTATAAATCTGTCCTGAATCACTAAAGCAATAGAATATTCCCTCAACCTCATGCAGACCAGAATATGCCTTTGCATCTTCTCCATAATAATATGGAGCCCCAGATTCTGGCATATACCATTCATTTGCATAAAGCACTCCGTCTTTCTTTGCTCTATAATAAAAGTTGCGTTGACTTTCCCAATCCCAACTGCCAAACTCCCAATCTGTATACATAATTCCATGATTATCAAATCCATAGTATGCATTTTCAATTTTTTCGACGCAGTTCTCCAGAAATCTTCCTTCTTTTACATACAGATACTTTCCTTCTGTTTCAAACCAGCCGTTGTTTTCAACCTTTGTTGCTTTTCCAGTTGAGTCACAATAATAGAGTTCTCCGGTCTCTGTTTTTATACCTTTATTTTTGTCAATTTCTCCATCCCCTCTAAAATGATACAGGGTTCCATCTATTTCTTGCAAACCCGTGTAAGCTTTTCCTTTCTCTCCATAATAATATACGTTCCCATATTCCGACGTATACCATTCATTTACATAGAGACTTCCATCTGATTTTGCTCGATAAAAAATACTACACTGGCTTTCCGAATCCTCAAAAACAAAATAATCATCTGCATACATGGTTCCCCAACTACTAAAACCGTAATATGCATCTCCTATTTTTTCAACGCAATTCTCCAGAAACTTTCCATCTTTTACATATAGATACTTTCCATCTGCCTTGAGCCAGCCATCGTTTTCAATCTTTGTTGCTTTTCCAGTTGAGTCGCAATAATAGAGTTCTCCAATCTCTGTTGTTACGCTTCGATTTCGATAACTCTCACCGTCATAATCAAAATAATACAAGGTTCCATCTACTTCTTGCAAACCTGTATAAGCTTTTCCTCCCTCTCCATAATAATATGGATCGCAGTTTACTGGTGTACACCACTCGTTTACATAAAGACTTCCATCTGACTTTGCACGATAATAAACGTTGCGTCCGTTTTCTAAATCCCAAAAGCTAAAGTCAGTGTCTGCATACATAACTCCGTTATAATCAAATCCATAGTAACTACCATTAATTTCAGCTATCGTATTTGTTAAATACGCGCCGTCCTTAACATACATGTAATTTCCATCACTGTCCTGATGCCACCCGTCTGTCAACACTTCCTGATTTTCCGTAAGAGCATATTGATCAATCAATTCTTCTATTGAAGCCTCTGTTGATGTTTCTGTTAATGTCTCTTGTTCCTGATCCTCTGTTTGCTGTGGTTCTGCAATTTCCAGCTCCTGAGTCTGAATTTCTTCTGCCTGTGTCTCAGCCTGAACTTCTATTGTCTGTGTCTCACTCTGTGCTTCTTCGGTCTGATTTTCTTCCGTTTCCACTTTTTCTGTCGAAATTTCTTCCATCTGCACTTCTGTAGTCTCCACTTCCTCTGCCAACGGCACTTCTGTCTGTGGTTCTACAATCTGCTGTTCCTGCGTTGCTGCCTCCTGTGAAATTTCTATCGCCATTGCCGGCGTCTGAACTCCCATCATCACAGCAAGTCCCATTGCTCCAATCTGCTTCTTTGATAATTTTCGTCTCATGTGTATACCTTCCCCTTCCTTGAGATTGTGAGATTGTATTCAAACAATTAACGCTATAAAAACCATATAAATCATACAAAGCGTTTCTAATCTCAAATATTTCTTTCAGTATATCGCTGTTAGTTATCCTTTGCAATATGTGTGACAAATTTTTGTCTTTTTTTGTCACACTTACGCAAAAAGAGCCATGCTTTCGCACAGCCCTTTCTGCAATCTAGTTTCTCTGAATTAATTTTAATGTCAAATTATCACTTGAGTCTCGTATTTCTCATTGATTACTCAGTGACCCAAACACCATTCTCATCAAATTCATATACAGCATTATCAATAGTCGTCTTTCCAGTCACAACACGACCACCTCTCATATAATACCAATTTTCCTCTGCCTGATACCAACCAGTCTGCGGTCCAAAGATACCTTGTGAAGCGCCATTTGCATCAAAGTAATATAAGACGTTGTCAATTACACGATATCCGGTAACCATTTCATGATTTTCCATATCAAAGTAGTAACGCACACCACCAATAATCTGCCAGCCAGATGCAGCCTCAAAAGCTCCGTTAAAGTAATACCAGTTTCCGCCTATTACCTGCCAACCGGTATAATTGCATCTTCTTCCGTCTGCTCCATAATAAAATTTTCCACCGTCATAATTATAATAGATCTGCCATTCTCCCTTTTCTTCCTTTGAAAAGCCAGTTACCATCTTTCCATGTATATCAAACAGGTACCAGTCTCCGTTAATTTTCTTGGACTGATTGCTTACGAAATTGGTACCCTCTTTGTAATAATAAGTACCATCAATCAATATCCATCCCTGCTCGTAGCCATTTGGTGACAGATATGCACCGTCCTCTTGATATACACCTTTTTCCAGTGTGTGAATACTATTATTGGTTGCAAGCTTACCTCTCCAGTCAAAGTAATATAACTTTCCGTCTATATTCCACCAGCTGCTAACTACCATTGTGCCATCTGATTTTACATATCCCTTTCCATATGTATCATCAATCCAGGTATTGGTTAAATAAGCACCATCCTCACCCAAATAGTAATAGTTTTTATTTGAGACTACGATATCATTGCAAACCATCTTTCCATCTTTAACATAATAAGCGCCAACCCATCCTGTATATGGCTTTCCGCTCTGATAATAGTACCATTCACCGTTATAGCTTTTCCAACCATTTTCCATTACAGTACGACTTGTTATCGCACCGCTGCCATTTGTTGTGATTAACTTTCCGTCTGCCACTACTTCGCCAGTCTGCATCACGCCAGTTTCATCAAAATAATACTCTGCACCATTAATTACATGCAGACCTTTGTACAGCAATCCATCAACAGCTGCCGCATAATACCAATCTTCTCCAACCGTAAACCAGCCAGTTTGTGCCGCACCAGACGCACCATACCAGCGCCCATCCGCTTTTTGATTTACCAGCATTCTTCCTGTAGAATCAAAATGATACCACTTCCCATCCTCAAGTCGAACACCTTTTTCTTTTATCAATTCATTCCCACTCAGATAATAATAGCTTCCGCCAAGCAAACTCCAGCCCTGTGCATTTCCAGTTTCAAGAAGCGTACCATCATCACTATACAACTTGCAGACACCATTTTCTGCAGCAGCACCTACCTGTAGTCTTCCATCTTTACCAAAATGATAGAGAACTCCATTGATCAATGCATCTTCTGTTGTTAAGGTTCCTGCTTCTGATATATAATACCAATTTCCATCATTTGACAATTCCCAACCAGGTGCAGCAAGTGTTCCATCCATATTGAAGCGATAGATTTTTCCATCAATTCTGTAGTCAGTTCCTCTTACGGCATAATACATACCATCGGAATCTGTTTTAGCAAAATAGTACTGTTTTCCGTCAATTTCCTTCCAACCTTTTTTTGCTGTCTTTCCATCTGAAACATAATACAGATCGCCTGAAACTTCTTTTCGATAAACACCGTCTGTCGCGGTTGTTGCATGTCCATTTGCGTCAATCTGATATGCAATCCCATCTATCTCAGTCAAATTAACACTCTGCATCATTTCCGGATTTAGATAATACGTATATCCATTTTCCTGTAAAATACCAGTATATAAGCTGCCATTTTCTTTTACATAATACCATCCACCATCCATTAAAATCCAGCCCGGTGTCTGAACCCATACGCCATTTTGATCAGCGAGTTTGTAGTCAATTCCCATTTTTACTGCACTGCTTGTCTTCAAAATACCATTGCTGTCAAATACATACATCGTATTCTGAATCTGTACTGTTCCCGTTACATACTTTGCATTTTCATCATAATAGTACCAACTTCCATCGTTGTCCTGATACCATTCTGAACAATACAAACTTCCGTCTGACTTTGCACGATAAAATATATTAAATGTATCATTTGTATACATTTTTCCACTATAGTCAAAGCCGTACCAGACACCATTGATTTTATATGCCTTGTCCTTGATCAGCTGACTATTTTCTATATAATAATAAGCCCCATCAAGTAAAATCCAACCATCCTCTGTAATCGGTGTCAGGTATCCATTTGCGTCAGCCCTATAACATACACCATTATAGGTACAAATTTCAGAGCGCGCCATTCTTTTATTTACATCAAAATAATAATTTGCACCTGAAATTTCATAAATTCCATTCGTATATGGATTGCCATCAGAGCCATAATAATACCAATAAGTTCCATCGTAGCTCCATGTATTCATCAAAAGAGCTCCATTCTCATCGATATTTAAGTCCTCTGTCCTCATTTTTCCAAGATTATCAAAGGAATACCACTTTCCATTAACTTGTATCGAACAGCCCTTCGCCATTCTTCCGTCCTTTACATAATACCAACTACCATTATCGCCTTTGTACCACTCATTATTTGGCATCTCGTGAACAGCACCTTCTGCATCACAGTAATAATTGTCTTCACCTAATGAGACTGCACGTGAAACTGCAAGCTTTCCATTTGCATCAAATATATATTGGATTCCATCTATTGTCTGTAATCCAGTGCACTGCTGTCCATCCGCTCCATAGTAGTAGATTTCTGCACTATTTTTATTCGTTTCATAATACCATTTATTGGTGTACAATGCGCCGCTCGGTGATGCCCAGTAACTATGATACAACAAAATTCCAAAATCAGTCATACTAAATATGGTGTTTGCATACATAATTCCAGTTGAATCAAAGCCGTAATAATTTCCATCAATCCACATGATACAGTTATACACATAATTTCCATCTTTGATGTACAGATAGTTTTCCCCTACTTTATTCCAGCCTTCGTTTTGCAGCAAGGTGACCACTCCGTCTTCATCACAATAATAATTACTTCCATTGATAAGAATACAAAGATTTTTTCTTATTCTTCCATCAGTGAAATAATATTGCTTTCCATCTATTGTCTGCAAACCTGAATATGCTTTTCCGCCTTCTCCATAATAATACGTATCTGAATCTGTACTCGCTTGATACCATTCATTTACATAAAGCGTTCCATCCTGCTTTGCTCGATAGTAATCTGTCGTGTATGTTTCTTCATCCCAAATAGAAAATTCTGTACCTATATATACAATTCCTTTTTGATTAAATCCGTACCACTTACCTTCAATCTGCTCCACGCAGTTTTTCAAAATCTCGCCATCCTTTGCATACAGATAGTTTCCATCCATTTCAATCCAACCGCTTCCCTGAAACTCGATTATGGTTCCATCTGACTTGCAATAATAATTTTTTCCCTCTACGGTAATACTCATATTTTGGCATCGTTCTCCACTTTCACTGAAGTAATAACGCATACCATCTACTTCCTGAAAACCAGAATATGCCTTTCCTTCATTGCCATAGTAATAATGACGGTCAGAATACCAATTATACCATTCATTTACACAAAGCGTTCCATCTTCCTTTGCGCGATAAAAATTATTTTTTCCAGTTTCTTTATCATATGCAGAAAATTCCTCATCGGTATAGCGTCTTCCATCAAACATAAATCCATACCAGTTGTCCCCAATTTTTTCTACGCAATTCTTTAATACTACTCCATCTTTTACGTACAAATAACCTATAGACGTCTGAAACCACTCATTATTTTGCATTTTCGTTGCAATTCCATCGCCATCGCAATAATAACATTCTCCACCCTCTACAGCAACTGCTTCATACGTATACATATGTCCTGACTCTTCAAACACATACAGTTTTCCATCAATCTCCTGTACACCAGAACTTGCTATTCCATTTTCTCCGTAATGATAATACTTATCAAACCATTCATTTACATAAAGACTTCCATCTTCCTTTGCACGATAAGATATGCTAGTATGTGTTTCATAGTTTGAAATTGAAAATCCTTGGTTTACATACATAACTCCATTCCAGCCAAATCCATAATACAAACCATCAATTTCAATTACGCATTCTCTTACATATTCACCATTTTTTGCATAGAAACGATTTCCATTCTCATCCTGATGCCACCCATCTGCAATTTCTTCTGGTCTCTCAATTTGTAATGCTGCTTCATCCATTAAAGATGTACTCGGCTCTAATTCTTCAGTGACTTCACTTTCCAGTTCGGATTGAGTCTGACTTTCATTTTCAGTTTTCATTTGGGTCTGCATTTCCGATTCAATCTCAGTATCTGATGAAATCTGCATTTCCGATTCAATTTCAGTTTGACTTTCTGCTTCCTGTAATTTTTCTTGCTCCACTTGAGTTGTATTTTCTGGTAACTCATTTTCCTCGTCTTGAGCAGAAGCTGATTCTACCTCCGTAATTTCTGACGCAGGTTCTTCTTGCTGCTCTGTTTGAATCTCTTTCGTTACTGCTTCTGTCGATGTCTCTGCCGCCATTGCTGCTCCCTGCGCTGACATTAACACCGCCATTCCCATTGCTCCAATTTGTTTTTTTGACAGTTTTCTTCTCATCGATACCGTCCCCTTTCTCAAAAGAGCCATGCTTTTACATGACTCTTTTTAATTTTTGTATTTAATTTTGGATCTTTTCAACGTGATTTTTTGTAGAATATCTTCAAGCACTCTGTTTTAAATTAACCCATCCAGACACCATCACGGTCAAAATACCAAACATTTCCACCGATGATTTGCTTTCCAGTAAGCATTGCTCCATTACCATCCAGGTAATACCAAGTATTTCCAAGCTGCAGCCAGCCCGTTTGCATTGCGCCGCTCGCATTGAAATAATACCAGGTATTTCCGACCAGTGCCCAACCAGTTGCCATGCTTCCGCCTGAAGTCAAATAATACCAAGTACCATTTAAATGTAACCAGCCGATCTGCATTGCTCCACTTGCATTCAAGTAATACCAGCTATCTCCAATCATTGCCCAGCCAGTTATCATATTTCCGTTTCCATTAAAGTAATACCAATCATTTCCAATCAATACCCAGCCGGTTGCTATCTTGCCATTTCCATATAAATAATACCAGTTTCCGTTTTGGTTCATCCAGCCAACCTGCATCGCGCCACTAGCATTCAGATAATACCAGTCTCCATCAATCAACTGCCAGCCAGTCTGCATAATGCCATTTTCATCAAAGTAATACCAGACGCCATCGACCACACTCCAGCCTGTTGTTATTTTTCCTGCTGTATCATAGTAATACCATGACTGGTTTTCATAAACCCAGCCCTGACGGATCCACGCTGCAATGGCTACAAAATCATCTGCCACTACCATTCCTGGTAATATATAGCTTCCGGTTCCACCTTTTATCTGCCAGCCCTTAAATACATATCCATCACGCGTTGCAACCGGCAGCTCACCAATTCCTCTTAAATTCCATTGTGCGTACAGCGTGATATTCTGATCTAATGTATAGCTTCCACCTGGATAATAGCTGTCACCGACTCCCCAAATATCAGATGTACTCCATCTAGCAAAGATATACTCGTCAGACTGTGTTGTGCGGTCTACGACACCTCCATTTGGATCAAATGTAATCGTTCCTGCTTTTCTGGTCGGCACAACATCCGATAATGTAAGTGCTGCTCCCTGCAGCTTAACCTGATCTGCCGGAGCACCTGTTCCACGATTAGCATCATAATGAACGGTATACGTTGCAACCGTTCCTGTTGTAGTAAAGCTTCGATAATCACCATAGTATATATTTCCACTAAACACACCATAAAAACGATAGAGATATGTGGTTGCTTTTGTCAGTGTGACCTTTAATTCCGCATTCACATCAAACCATGAGTGAAAGATTGTCTGAGCAGCACTTACGTTACTTACATTCTCAGAATAATCTTTAATCAAGTTATAATTTCCATCACACAGCTGAATACCCATTTTTGTACAGGTTAAACCGCTTGTCTTTGTAATTTGAGAAACTAAAACAGCATTTGTATCCCAAACACCCTGTTTGCCTGCATATGTTGGATCAGTTGCTGCAAAAAACTGAACCGTCGGCGTGGTAGCAGTTCCATTCACACCAGGAATTTGGATAATACCCCTTACCTTTGCTGTACAATCTTTGACTTTCATGTACGAAACATTTTGAACATTTCCGCCGATCTCATTTACCATCATATAATAGCCATTTTTGGTACCTGCATAGATTCCCACATGGCCTTCAAACCAGATGATATCGCCAGGTTTTGCCTGATTAAAATCTGTTCCAATGTTCGTACCTGCATTACGTAACTTCGTGCGATGCGGCCATAAGTTAAAGCCAAAATGCTCATAAATCCGGCAAATAAAACCAGAGCAGTCAGCACCCGTAGTCAAACTGGTGCCTCCCCATACATATGGTACCTTACCCACATACTGCATCGCGTAGTCAACAATATCCTGACCATTTGCACTCGCTGCCTCTGTTCGCTTCGGCGCTGCTGTCCAACATACTGACAACACAAGCGACAAGACAAGCATCATCAACATTCGCTTTGAAACTCGTTTCATTCTCTCTTCCTCCTTTACGACCGTTCGGAGCTTTCACATAATATAATTATGAAAGCTCCTTGTTAATTCAAGTTTACAATATGCAAACAAGCCTGTCAATTACCAATTCTGCTTATTCTACCCAAGCGCCATTTTGGTCAAAAATGTAATTATTTCCATCTATTACGTGTGTTCCAGTCAGCATCGCACCATTGATATTCATATAGTACCAAGTGCCGCTCAGATTCAGCCAGCCTGTCACCATTGCTCCGCTTTCGCTCAGGTAGTACCAATTATTTCCAACTGCGCACCAGCCGATCGCCATAGAACCACTTGGTGTCATGTAATACCAGGTTCCATTCAGATTCAGCCAGCCTGTTACCATTGCTCCACTCTCGGACAGATAATACCAGGTAGTTCCTAGCTGCTGCCAGCCAATCTGCATCACTCCACTCTCATTGAAGAAATACCACGCACCATTAACAATCTTCCAACCAGTTGCCATAATTCCTTCTTCATTCAAATAATACCAGATGTTATTCAAGTAAACCCAACCAGTTTTTACAATACCATTGCCGTCACGGTACTGCCATTCACCATTTTCAAGCTGATACCACCCAGTTACCATTGCCCCATTTGGTGCAAAGCGATATACATGACCCTCACCATTAGGATCATAAAACAGACGTTCCTCATTCGCCAGCATTTTTCCATCGTCACTTAAGTAATACGTATATCCATCCACTGTCAGCCACTGAGATTTCAGAATCTGTCCGTCCTGCACATAATACCAGCCAGAATTACCAAATTCTTCTTTTATTTCGCCCCATCCAGTATCGCTTTCCATTTGTGTTAGTTTTCCATCGGATGCACAAATATAAGTAATTCCATCTACCGTTATGCAATCATTTACACATGCGATACCAAAAGCATTGAAATAATACTGATTGCCATCTATTTCATGAAGTCCCACATACGCAACTCCATCCGCTCCACAATACGCTTTATCATTTTCTTTCACAAACCATCCCTCTGTTATCATATAACCATTCTGATCAAAGAAATAGTTCAATGTCTTACCATCTATCCATACACTCATTCCTCCATCACATAATGGAATCCCGTTAACCAGATAATACGTATGTCCATCCACATTAAGCCACTCGTTAACCAAAAGCGCTCCATTCTGCACATAATGCATTCCATCAGACATTTCAATCCAACCGTCCGCTATTTCTATTTGATTCGTTGTCTGTTCATCCGAAAAATTTTTGCTACATTTGCTGCAATGCCAAAACTCGATTTCTTTGCCATTCCTAATTCCACTATAATACGTCAATACATGACCCAGAATGCCAATATTTTTTTCTTCTGCAAATCCACAATTTTTGCAATACCGTACCTTCCTTGTCGGCTCTTCACATGATCCTTCTATCGTATTCCATTCACCAAATTCATGCCCATTCGCTGGAATAATTTGTTCTGTTCCTTTTTCCTTCACACCACATATGGTACAGTGAATTGACTGCACACCTTCACTTTCGCATTTTGGTTGTTTATCTACAGTAGGTGTATCCGCCCAAACATGTTCACATTTTTCTCCATTAAAAAAAATCCTGCAATTGCTAAAATCATTATTTTCATTCTCTATCGTATCCCATTGTTCTTCATTTCCCCCATAATAAATATTTCGAAGAGATGTATCAAAAAATGCATTTCCCGAAATTTTCGTTACAGATGCTGGAATCTCAACAATTTCAAGGCTCGAGCAGCCAATAAACATATATTCTGTAATCTCTTTTAATCCTTGCGGAAGAGTAATTTCAGGTAATTCTCGGCACTCACTAAATGCATATCTCTCTATGCTTGTTACTGTTTGTGGAATATGTATTGTCTTCAATCTTGGACAACTGCCAAATGCTGATTGTCGAATTTCTTTTAAATTTCCTTCATTTATACAAACTTCCTCCAATTGAGAACAACCAGCAAATGCATTTTCCGATATTATCTCTACTGTAGATGATATTGTTACCTTTTTCAAATTCTTGGCATTTGTAAAAGCCCCCATCGCAATTACGGTAACTTCGTCTGGAACTACAAATTCACTATTTTTACTTCCACACGCATAGGAAACGAGGCAATCTTTTCCACTATACAACACTCCATCTTTTGCATAATAATATGGATTTCCTTCCTCTACCTCAATTGTCTCAAACTGATTTTCCTCAAAACTTGCCACAAGAATTTTCTCTGTAGCCGCTGGAATTCTAATATGCTTAACTGCTGTATACGAAAAAGCAAACTGACCAATAAATTGGCACTTCTTTGGTATATTAACTTCCTCTAAAGATGTGCACCCATAAAATGCCCAATAGCCAATTGACTCTATACTATCTGGAAGTTCTAACTTTTTTAAATACGAATTATTTTGAAATGCATGTGCACAAATCGTAGTCACCCCATCTGGTATTTTTACATATTCCACTTTTTTTCCTGCTGGATATTCTATTATATTTGTCATTTGATGATCATACAAGATCCCATCACATACAACAAGATATGGATTTTCATCCGAAACAAAAATCTCCTCCACAGAATCGCATTCCGTAGTAAAGCCATTATTTCCTGTATAAAATGATCCTACTATTTTTGTTGAGGCAGGCAATACTATTTTTTTTAAGTTTTCACATTTTTCTGCAAATCCGCTTGAAACTTCCTCTATTCCTTCACTAATTGTCAACGTCTTCATTGTATCATTATAGAAAAATGTTCTTTGAGCAATTGCTTTTACTTTTCTTCCGTTAATTTCAGCTGGAACTACTACGTCTTCCGCGTTTCCAGTATATGATGTAATCGTAATATCACCTGTTCCAGCATTGAATACAAATCCATCACTGCTTGTTTCGTTTCCTATATTAATTCCAGAATAAACACTTGTACTTTCATTTTGCTGTATTTTCTCAGCCGCAAACGCCGGACTTTGTGATGATATAAGGATAGTAAGTCCCATAATACCGATCATTTCTTTTAAAAATCTCTTCATATTCTTTCCCTTCCTCTATATGTTTTTTCTTTTATTTACTCCCGCCAACGCTCCTTTTCGTCAACGTTTTATCTTTCTTTCAGTATACGTTCTCACATATATTTTTTCAATACGTGTGACAGCTTTTCGCGTATTTCTGTCACACAACTTTTGTCCCTATTTAAAAAAGCCAGGCAGCATCTTTTGCCACCCAGCTTTTTCATTTAAAACTCAGATTTGATTATCAATCGCATTTTTACATTTTCTTTTACCATCACTTCGATGATTGATTATCAAATTAGGCAATTAAAATTCCATTTGCACTAAAGTAATAAGTAACACCATCAATTACCTGTACTCCTGTGCATACAGTTCCGTTTGCCTGAATGTATACATATCCATCAGATGTTAAAAGCCAACCCTGTGTTGTCACAACTACACCATCTGCATTAACATAACGCAGACCATTACTATTTACAACTGTATTTGTATACATCCTTCCATCAAGGCCTAAGATATAGTTTGCTCCATTTACAGAAATCATTCCAGTAGAAACGAGTCCGCCCTTCATGAAATCCCAGATACCATTTGCATTGTACCAGCCATCCTTTGGTCCACATACGCCCTGGCATACACCGTCCTGATCAAAATAGTACAGCTTATGATTAATCACACGATATCCGGTGCACATAATTCCGACTTCATCCAGATTAATATCTCCCCAATAAGCTTCATATGCATACTCAGAACCAGGCATGAAATAATACATCTTTCCATCAATTCTTGC
>OIXA01000889.1_pt1 | contig 40902 bp, 39 predicted proteins | sample 1587721 | NCBI WGS metagenome assembly OIXA01 (sample SAMEA3888900, study PRJEB22519) | human gut metagenome | biome: human gut; feature: human-associated habitat; material: faeces | place: Denmark | collected 2013
TGGGCTATGCGCTTGTTGGGCTTTCAGCCCGTCCCTGCCTAAATCCGAAACTTTAGCCTTTTACCCTTTTACCTTTCCCAGGCAACCGTTTCCAGTTCCTTAGCTGCGTTTAGGCAGAAGTGTTTGAAGTCGTCGGACGTAGCGAGTTGAGGTCGGTTGAATGTAGGGTAGAGCGAGCCATCGGGTTTGCGATTGATATTGATGTACGCACCCTCGTACACGTGAGGGTTTCGTTGCTCAGCCGTTGCCACCTTCTTCTCCATGGCATTTTCGATGAACGAGAAGTGGTCGTCGCCATCGCGTGTTATCACTCCCGACAGGTATTCGCCCTCAGGCAGTCCGCCCGGCAGGATGGTGATGAGCTTCAGGTCTACGCAAGGTTCTGTGGTAGGGAATTGTGCCCTTTGCCATGTGCGGTATCCGCGGCTCATAGGTGAATTACTCTGGAGCATCTTCTCGATGATGTCTCCGATGGTGCGAGGCTCAGACGATTGCGAGCCTGCGAAGCTGTTTAATGCTTTTGTTTTCATTTTACAATTATTTCGGCTTTTACCCTCCGTTCTGAAAGAGGGAGCCTAAGGAGCAGAACGCCTCGTACACTATGTACTTGGTCCTCCCTTATTGAATCGATTGCGATTGCAAAGTTAATGCATAACGAGTTGAGTACCAAGTAAATAAGTGTAAACCTCGACGCGCCTGTTCGTGGATGAAAAGTGGCATTTGTGGAAGCCTGAAAGAGGAAAAAGTGGAATTGTTTTTGATGTAAATCCACGAGTGGGCAAAAAGCTGGAAAATGAAAGCCGAAATTTTCCACGAATTGATAGAAGTGTAACAGAAGTGTTAGATTCGTGGATTTTGAGTGCTGTTTGTGGATAAAAAAAGTGGATAGGCTCCATCAGAACCTATCCACTAATGATGTATTATGCGAGTAATCTTTTCAGTTTATAGCCGAAATTGGCACTATTTTGCTATCCTTTTCGTTGTGAGCATGTCGCTTTTGTGCAAGCTTTTCCACTTCTTGTTTGAATTTCTCGTATTCTTCGCTATCATAATTACTCTTTTGTCCTTGTACGGCAGAATTTCTCACGAGCGAGTATTTACCTTGGTATGTGTCGTGGAAGAATTTTTCCACAAAGCTATATTCGTTGCCTTTGCCCACTACCATGCACCATTTTTGCAACATGGCAATAGCCTTAGCGTTTATCTTGTTGCCGCCATGGCTGTTGTCTTTTCTGCCTTTAGCAAACGATAGTTCGTCGAAGTGTTGCACCACGTATCTTGTGTCTATCGCCAGTTCCCTGTTGTCGCCGAATAGTATTTGCTCAACGTCGGTAAGTCCGTTTTTGAGAGCCGAAGTTCTAATTTCGCTTATCAGAATAGAGCAAAATTCCTCCCATTCCAGGTTGTGAAACCATTTTGCGAGCTCGTTTGTTATCTTTGGGTACACAGGAATAGCCTTAGAAGAGTCGAAACCTTGCATATTAATGATGGTTAGCATCTGTTTTACGGTAGTATTGTTTGCTTTTTCCTTTGTTTTGTTGTAGATAATGAGCAGTTGGTTTGGGTCTTTTCTTATTTCCGCTTCTTTAGTGATGACCTGCCTGCATATTTTGATAGCAAAAATTATTTTGCCAAAGAATTCTTCTAATGTTTTAAGAAAATCTACGACGTATTGCGGAAAGCTATCTATGCCAAACAAGTCGCCTGTATAGTTGCCATGCAGGCAGTAAGCCTTTAGAAAAGCCGACGTTTTGTTTTTCTCAGGGTCAGGATGCTTCTTGTTTATCCTTGGCGAAAGCGTCTTGTATACCTTTTTTAGGCAGCTGACAGATTGTCTGATTCTGTTGAACAACAGATGAGCGCACTCAAAACATTTGTTGTTTGTAGTGGCATAATCGGTATTAAATGTATTAGCAAATCTCCATAACGACGCAATCTCCATGTCCAGTTTCTTATTATAGCTCTCTACCATAAGTTTGTTTTGCATTATGGTAAATTCGTCGAGATTGTTTTGCGAAATTGCGTATAGCAATCCCTCGTCCTCGAATTTATTAACGGCTTCGTTAATTTGGTTTAGTCCTGTTTCATCTTTTTCAACGATAGTTGTTATATTCATTGCCTATTTGGTTTTTAGGGTGTAAAATTGGTGTGAATAAATTGCTACAAAGATAATAAATAATTTATAAGAAATTGATAAAATATTTCGGAAATATTGCTGTTTAAAGTTTTTTTAGTATACAATCATTCCATCTTTAGCATGCTTCTTATGTAGCTTATGTGCCATGGTGTGAAAAAAGTGATAGTGAAATAAGAAAAGAAAGCCAATCACCTACATATAATTACGAAAAAATAAGTAACTTTGTCAACACATATATATAATATAAGGAATTTAACGAATGAACAACAGGATATTTATCCTGCTAACTTGAAAACAATTATGGCAAAAGCTAAACCTTTTATCAAGTGGGTTGGCGGTAAGACGCAACTCATCGAACAACTGGACGCACAGCTACCAGCTGACTTTGGTAATTGGGAGAACGTCACATATATAGAGCCTTTTATAGGCGGAGGTGCGATGCTCTTCTACATGCTACAACGATACCCGAATATTCAACGTGCAGTAATAAATGACGTTAATTCAGATTTGACAACTTGTTATCGTACAGTTAGAGACTTTCCTGAGCAATTGATAGCATCTCTACAAGATATACAAGACTCGTACTACGCTTTGCAGACAGAGGAGGCTCGTAAGGAGTTCTTTCTGGCGGTACGTGAACGTTATAACGAGAAAAATCTCGAACCAATAGAAAATACAACAAAGTTTTTCTTCTTAAATAGAACTTGTTTTAATGGTCTTTATCGTGTAAACAAAAAAGGGCTTTTCAACGTTCCTTTTGGTAAATATGCTAATCCGCAAATATGCGACCCTATGACTATTCGCAAAGATAGTGAAATATTGCAACGAGTGGAAATAATGACTGGCGATTTTGAAGCAACTTTTGGGCATGCTGAAGGCAATACGTTGTTTTATTTCGATCCTCCATATCGTCCTTTGAGCGACACTTCTAGTTTCAACGACTATACCAAAGAAGCTTTTAATGATGATGCCCAGATTCGCTTGAAGAATTACTGCGAACGTATTAATGATGCAGGTTTCAAGTTTATGCTTAGCAATTCTGATTGCATGGGAAAGAATGAGGCAGACAACTTCTTTGATGTGTTGTATCAAGCATTTCAAATTGAACGTGTTTGGGCATCGAGAAGTATTAATTCAAATCCAAATAAACGTGGCAAGTTGACAGAAATACTTGTACATAATTATGAGGATACGAAAGCTACTGCGCATGTTGATATATTTTAGAAGACTTTATGCACGATTAAATGGAATTACCTTTGTCTGAAATAACGAGTAAAAATAGTAACATTATTATGACTAAAGATTTTAATATATTTATGTCTCAACTACAAGAGACAAACCAAACACTTGATTTCTTCTGTGACTTTGATAAGATTTCGCAGAATGTGGAAGATATCAAACTCAGTCTTTGTATGCTTAACAGCCTTGTTGGTGCAACAGATATGCGTAAAGCTGTTGACACAATTTGGAAACGAGATAAGAGTGCATTCAACGTTATGGACATTCTTATTGCTGTCCGTAGCGAAGGCAAAAAGAAAGTGTTAAACTCGCTTGGAGAATGTGTTGTTTTGGATACTCTTTTTACGTCAGTTGACGGAGTAATGGAGTATCTTGATGATACAGGACTCACAGAGGTTTTACAACAGCAAAAGATAAAAGACCTTGTAGATTATGTCTTTGGTATTGAAACTGGTCTTGATACGAATGCAAGAAAGAATCGTAGTGGTCATGTGATGGAAGGCATGGTTGCACGCATTTTCGATAATGCAGGAATTGATTACAGACAAGAGGTTTATTCAAGCGAATGGCCATCTATCTCTGAGGTCTTAGGGGACGATGAAAAGCGTTTTGACTTTGTTGTTGAGTCACATGATATAACTTATCTTATTGAGGTAAATTTCTATAGTAGTGGTGGTTCAAAACTTAACGAGGTAGCGCGTTCTTATTCTGATATTGCTCCTAAAATCAATTCTGTTCCTGGTTTTGAATTCGTATGGATTACTGACGGAATAGGGTGGAAGAGCGCAAAGAATAAACTACAAGAGGCTTATAGCATCATACCAAGCATTTATAATTTGACTAATATTAAAACATTTCTTGAAACGCTATGAAAAAAGGAGGTACAGGAGGCTCTAACACCTTAACAGGGCTTATTTATGAAGCAAAGGTTGATTTAGGAAAATTCTTAAACTCTCAAGATGGATATCGAGTTGATGATACAAGGGTCTACTATAATGAAACACTTGTAGCACGCTTGTTTAAGAAACATGCACTATACAGATTCCTTGCTGATAATAATGTTGATTGGAAGAAACATATTTCTAAAAAGTTGCTTCCAGATAATTGTATTTATGTTATTATCAATAATACTGCATATATACTTGAGGTTAAACACCAAGAAGTTGATGGAAGTGTTGATGAAAAACTTCAAACATGCGATTTCAAGAAAAAACAATATATGAAGTTATTTTCAGAATTGAATTATAAAGTTGAGTTCTATTATGTACTTGATTCATGGTTCAAAAATAGAAAATACAAAGATGTACTTGATTATATCATAAGCGTTGGATGCAAGTATTATTTTGATTACATACCATTACAAGAATTAGGTCTTCCAGTACCTGAACAATATGATCTTGTCATACCTTCCTTCGAAGTATAATTATGGTAGATACCTATTACAAATCCCCGACCAACGATTTCCTTCTTGCTCATGGAGATTCGTTTCAGTTGCTGAATGACTTTAGTTTCAAGTTCGACATGATATTTGCCGACCCTCCTTATTTCCTATCTAATGGCGGCATAAGTCTGCAGAATGGAAAGGTGGTTTGCGTGGACAAAGGCGAATGGGATAAGGGGAAGACGCCTGAGGAGATGAAGGCGTACAATATGGAGTGGCTTCGTTTGTGTCGCGACAAACTAAAGGAGAATGGTACTATATGGATTTCGGGTACATACCATAATATCTTTTCCGTGGCAAACTGTCTAACGGAACTTGGATACAAGATTCTGAACGTTATTACATGGCAGAAAACAAATCCACCTGCCAACATCTCGTGCCGATTTTTTACATACTCAACTGAGTTTATAATATGGGCAAGGAAGAGTAAGAAGGTGGCTCATAAATACAACTACGAGCTGATGAAGAGATTGAACGACGATAAGCAGATGACTGATGTGTGGCGACTGCCAGCTATTGGGCGTTGGGAGAAGTCGTGTGGCAAGCATCCTACGCAGAAGCCTTTGTCGGTTTTGACTCGTATCATTCTATCATGTACAGATAAAGGCGATTGGATTTTCGACCCATTTAGCGGAAGCTCAACAACAGGTATTGCTGCCAACCTTTGTGGTCGCAAGTTTGCTGGCATTGAGCAAGACGAAGCGTTCTGCCAAATGAGTAGGGCAAGGCGTGAGGAACTTGATTTGGCTGGCGTGAGGGCTGATTTGAAGCGACATATTGTTGACTTTAAGACTTTGGAATCATTAGAAAAGCAAAATATCATGGATGGTGGAGATGGCGAAAATGATAATGTTTGCGAATATGCAGATTTGCACTACGGCTCGTTGCCATTCGATACCGAGCCTTTGCATGAATAGATAGTGAGCGAAGGTAATATTCAAAAGACGTATAAAAAAGATTACAATCATGACAACAACGAATCAGAATCTTCGTCAATTATATCGTAGAGTGGCTTTCAATATTGCTATTGGTAATCATTAGCAAGCGTGAGATTGATATGTTTCAGCATGTTTATTCTAAATTTCGATAAGCCAGCTTATAAGGTGGCGGAATCGTAAATCTTTCCACCCTGCTATTAACAACAAAGGGTAGCAGTATCTTTGATGATGCTGCTACCCTTGTTTTATATTATGAGGGGGGGGGAAAGTTAAAAGAATAAAAGAAGTTAACTTCCAATTATTTTTAGAACTCGCTATTGAAATTGCGATAGATGTGGAGCAACTCCTTGCGGTCGTCGTGAGGAACCTGCCATAGAGGCCTGACGCCCTCGATGTGGTTGAGGAGCAGGTCTCTGACCTTGGAGATGCGGCGCACGTTGCGACGTACTTCGAGCACATCAGGAGTTTCGGTTGTCTTGTCGTTCTTCGACTTTGTTTCGAGCTCTGAGATGAAGCTCTCGAACTGGTTGTAGAGCAATGCCATCTGCATGTTTACCGACTCGTCGTCGGTAGGAATGTCGTCGGCAGAGCCAAAGGTTTTCTCTATCCAGGCCTTGAAGCAAGAGTTAAACTTCGCGTTGTCGGCATCCATAAGATGAGCAAGTTTGCTGTGGTTGCGGTCGAGGTCGCCAAGCCAGAACCATTGGAATGCAAGGTCGGCTTGCAACTTGAAGAGACGCTCCAGGCGGTGGCTTGTGTCGCCATCTACTTGCGATAGCATAAACTCATGGAATGCAAACTTATAGAGTAGGGAAGGTAGGTCGGAGAGCATGTCGAGACATGGCACAGCATCGTATGGCCATTCCATTTCTTCGGCTCTGTCGAAGGCTTCGACAACATCGCGCCAAGCAGGATTCATGAATGAGCCATCTTCGAGCATGTCGACGATGTTGCGCTTTCTGCCTTCGCGTATTTCGAATGCTTTAGGATAAACCACTCCCTTGTCTTTGCAATATATCAGCACGTTGTTCCAGTCGGCAGCCTCGGCAGGCAAGATGTATTTGCCTTCAGAAGTTTGCTCGAGGGCGATGCCTGTAGACTTGATGCCGTCTATTTCGAGGTCGATAGCCATGAGAGGCAGAGCTTCGGTTACAGGAGTTTTGAAGGCTTTCGACATAACGGTCCATTCGCCATCTTCGAACTCAAGGCGGTAAGGATAGTTGGCAAGATGTATGCGCCAGCGCTCGTCCTTATGCTTGATCATGATGTTTAGACGAGTTTTGTTCCAGTTGCCGGCTGTCTTCTCAAGCACATTGCCTATGTATTCGTCGCCAAGGAGCAGGTCTGCCATGGTGCCGCTTGTTGGCACTTCGCCAAGTTTTTCTTGCACGTCGTTCATGTTTCTCACAGCCAGGGTGTCGTTGTGAGTGCGAATGTATTGCAAGGTGGTATTGTTGTTTTCGAAGAGTATGGCGAGACGGTCGTCGCCATTGCCGCCCGGGAATTCGAAGCCATAGTTGGCAAGCTGCATGAACGGTAGGGTGAATATGCCCTGCTCGATAGTCTCTTCGCCATGGGTGAGGCAGAATCCCGACATAGGCATGATGATTCTGACGTTGAAGCTGCGCTTTGTGCCCTTTGGCGAGAATACGCATGTTACGGCACGGCTTGCGCCAAGCGAAGCCTTGTCGACGGTATAAACGCCCTTCAGCTTTTCGCGTCCCATCACCTCGACTTTGCCATGAGGCCAATGGAGCTTGAAGGATATTTGATTGTCGTCGTTGTCGACGATTTCAACAAGTTCGGATGCTGAGATGCCGAGGTGAAGCATTCTGACAGGGCACACGAAGTCGTCGTCCATGGTCAGAGCTCGACCATAGATATATCCAAGAGGAGCGTCGTCGACCCACTTTGCAGAATCCTCTCTGCGGAACATCACCATTGCCATTCTAATCTCTTTGTCCTCTTTGCCCTCTTGGCGCTTGATGAATTTCACGTCGCCTTCGAGATATAGAGGTTCTTTGATGTATGGCGATTTGCATTCCGGACTATATTCTACTACGGTTTCAGCAGGTTTGCTGTTTGGGAAGAAGTCGATGAATTCGTCGTCCTCGTTGGTGATACGGTATGGACCCACGTCGCCCTTGTCGAGCTTCATGATTCTTACTGTTCCCCAGTTTTCGGTCTCTTCGCTCTGCAGTTCTATGTCGGCACTATTCTCTATCTCCCATTTGTCGGGAATGAGGATATAGCCTTCGGCTTTGCCCATGGCATTGCCTTCTTTTAGTTCGCCAGCCGAAGTGAGGGTGAAGATTACAGGCATACACCTGCGCAGAATGTTTTCGTTGAGAATGTTATCCTTTAACATTGTCTCCATATAATTAATTACGTGTTTTAGAAAAAATATTGTTAGCCATTACCCATACGATGGTTCGTTTGGGCGAAAACGGATGCAAAATTACTAAAAAAATGAGAGAATAAAGAATGAAAATGCCGATATATTTTCATTGAACTCAAGTTTCGCATGTAAGCTCCACACGCCCTGAAAGGGCAGATGCCCATAGCCCAGGGCATCGCCCTGGGTAATTACGGACGCAAACCTGTCGCCCTGTAAGGGCAAAAGCTTTAAAAACTCCAGGCAAAACATAAGGCTTTTGCCCTTACAGGGCGTCTTGCTGATTGCCATCATACCCAGGGCGATGCCCTGGGCTAGGAGCTTTTGGGCCTTCAGCCCGTACTTGAATCACATGCGAAAGTTCAGTCATGAGCCCACTTTAAAAAGTAAGATATGTCCCTTTTTAAAGTGGACTCAGTCATTGACTATAAATAGTCATTAATGATTCTTTTAATTTTTGTAATCTCTTTGCACAATCGAAATATTTCTACTAACTTTGCATCTTAAATTTTACGACACATTATTATATATGATAGACAGTTCGGTTTTTCAAGGCAAGAAGGCGGCTTACTATACGCTCGGTTGTAAACTCAATTTTTCGGAGACTTCTACTTTTGCCAAACTCCTGGAAGAGATGGGAGTGGTGCAGGCAGCGAAGGGCGAGAAGGCTGATATTTGCCTCATAAATACATGCTCGGTTACGGATGTTGCCGACCACAAATGCCGTCAGGCTATTCATCGCTTGGTGCGTGAGAATCCTGGAGCCTTTGTTGTGGTGACGGGATGCTATGCGCAGCTCTCTACCGAGGCGGTGAGCAAGATAGAGGGAGTGAGCCTGGTGTTGGGAGCCAACGAGAAGGCTAACCTCATACAGTATCTCTCGGATACGTGGGGTATGGAACATCAGTATCATTCGGTGCCTACGAAACAGATTAATACTTTCCAGCCAAGTTGCTCGCGAGGTAATCGCACTCGCTATTTCTTGAAGGTGCAGGATGGTTGCAACTATTTCTGCACATATTGCACTATCCCTTATGCTCGTGGTTTTTCGCGCAATCCAAGTATTGCCTCGCTGGTGGAACAGGCTAAGCAGGCTGCTGCCGAGGGTGGTAAGGAGATTGTGCTTACGGGTGTGAACATCGGACATTTTGGAGTGTCTACAGGCGAGAGCTTCGTAGACCTTGTGAAGGCGTTGGACAAGGTGGAAGGCATTGAGCGCTATCGTATTAGCAGCCTGGAGCCCGACTTGCTGACCGATGAGCTTATAGAATATTGTGCCACATCGCGAGCTTTTATGCCACATTTCCATATTCCGTTGCAGAGTGGTAGCGATGAGGTGCTGAAGCTGATGCACCGCCGCTACGACAAGGCGCTGTTTGCTCACAAGATAGAGCTGATAAAGAAGCTGATGCCAGATGCCTTTATTGGTGTCGACGTGATGGTGGGATGCAGAGGCGAGAAGCCAGAGCTGTTTGAGGAGTGTAGAGATTTTCTGCAGTCGCTCGACGTTACTCAGTTGCACGTGTTCCCATACAGCGAGCGCCCAGGAACCATGGCGCTGAAGATTCCATATATCGTTGACGAGGCAGAGAAGAAACGACGCTCGAAGCAGTTGCTCGATATGTCGGAAGAAAAGCGCATAGCTTTCTACCAAAAGTATATTGGCACAACAGCCGATGTGCTATTCGAGAAGGCTGCCAAGGGCAAGGCTATGCATGGTTTCACCGACAATTATGTGCGCGTGGAGCTATCGGCAACCAAGGCTCGCGAGGAATATGATAATCAGATTATAAAGGTTAAACTCTTGGATTTCAATCACGATAAGTCGGCATTGAAATGTGAGATTATAGGATAACAGCATTATGAAGAAGCGAATAGCGGTAGTAATACTGAACTGGAATGGCGAGAAGATGTTGCGCCAATATCTTCCGAATGTTGTCGAGCAGTCGTCGGAACTTGCCGAGGTGTGGGTGGCAGATAATGCCTCTACCGACGGTTCTATGGCGTGGATAAAGGACAACTGCCCTATGGTGAAGACCATAGTGCTGGATAAGAATTATGGTTTTGCCGATGGCTACAACAAGGCTTTGAAGAAGATAGAAGCAGAATTCTATGTGTTGCTTAATTCTGATATCGAGGTGAGCGAGGGATGGCTGCAGCCATTGTTGGCGATGATGGATGCCAATAAGCAGGTGGCAGCATGCCAGCCAAAGCTTCGCGCCATTCACAACCGCAAGAGCTTTGAATATGCTGGAGCCTCGGGAGGGTTTATAGATAAGTATGGTTATCCTTTCTGCCGTGGAAGAATTATGGAAAACGTAGAAATGGATAATGGACAATATGATGATGCCGTGGAGATACATTGGGCTACGGGAGCTTGCCTCTTTGTGAGGAGCGAATGCTATTGGCAGGCCAATGGTTTGGACGGACGATTCTTTGCCCACAACGAGGAGATAGACTTCTGCTGGCGATTGCGACTGCTGGGGTATAAGCTGATGGTGGAACCCAAGAGCTATGTGTATCATGTGGGTGGCGGCACATTGCCTAAGAGCAACCCTATGAAGACTTACTTGAACTTCCGCAACAATCTGACTATGCTGTATAAGAATCTGCCAGCCGAAGACTTGAAGCCTGTTATGCGCATGCGCCTATTCTTGGACTATCTTGCAGCATTCAAGATGATAGTGTTAGACCGCAATCTTGGCGAGGCTAAGGCTGTGTGGCGTGGACGTAGAGATTTTCATCGTTGGCAGCACGACTTTGACAATGACCGCAAGCTTGTGATGTCGGCATCGCATACGCCTGCACCATTAGCGCCCTTCAGCATTTTGTGGAAATATTATGCTAAAGGCAAAAAGACGTTTAGCCAGCTATAATCTTGTCGTAGATTTTATCGAAATATTGGCGAAGGAGCTCCTTGTTGACAATGATGTCGCGGAGTTCCTTTAATTTTTTCTCGTTAGGAGAGTGGGGAATCCATAGTTTGATGTAGCCATTATTGGAGTATTTTTCCTCCATGTGGCTATCGAAGCGCTTGAATTGCCACTCCTTGTCTTTGTCAGAATCATGCTCGATACCATATTGTATAGCTCGAGTGAAAACGGTATCAATGTCGATATCGCGGTCGGCTTCGGCAACAATCTTGCCATATATGCTTCGTGGCGCATGCGAGGCAGAAGCACGATGATCTTCTACCGCTTCGCGCATAATCTTTATTTGTTCTGGCGAAAACCATTTCTTTAGTCTTGCATCGGCTGTGAGAATCTTGCCACTTGTGATGTGGTGGATGGCACGAGGACCCTCCATTCCCAAGTCGTGGTAGGCAGCTATGGTGTAAGTCATATTGATGTCGGCACCCAGCATGCGTGCCAACTCTAAGCTATTCTTGATGACCCTTGTGACATGGTATAGTCCGTGGCTTTCGCCAAAGGCGGTATAGCGAGGCAGTATCTGCTTCTCTACAAATTCCATCAAGGTGAGGTCTACTTGGTTTTGCATATATTATTTTAATAAGGTGTCAAATTAATGTGGCGCAAAGCACGATGGCGATGGCTGTAGAGAGTCCGAAGACAAACATGTTGCGAGCCGTTTTGCCCAATGTCTTGTTGAGTTCTCGTCCTTCGCCTATGATTGCCATATCCTTGTATGTTGAAATGTGCAACAGCAGATATGGCAGCAGCAATACTATCGAGATTAGGCTAAGCCAAAGTGGAAACATCATGAGCAACGAGATGGCTACGATGGCAGCACCCACAATGCCAGCAACGAGATATAGTCGGAGACCGTTTTCTTTGCCTATTCTCACTATCAGAGTTTTCTTGCCAGCACGGCGGTCGTTGTCGATGTCGCGATAGTTGTTTACTATCAGCAAGGTGTCGATGACGATGCCACAGGCAAGAGCTATCAGCAAGCCTTCGATATTGATGCCTTGCAAGCCTACGCCAGCTGTTGGGGCTGCGCAAAGATATTGGGTTACGCAGACGGGGATGATACCAAAGAATATCAATACCAGCACGTCGCCGAGTCCGAGGTAGGAGAAGAGGGTGGTGTAGAGGAAGCAGAATACCACGCATACCAAGCCCACCATTATCATCTCTAAGCCGCCATAATAGATGAGCGGCAAGCCGATGGCGCAACCAAAAAGAGTGGTGGCGATGATGCCTTTGAGCATGGCAGAAGGAGTGATCCATCCCTCAGAACATGCACGCTTAGGACCAAGACGAGTCTCGTCGTCGTTGCCTCGCTTGAAGTCGAAATAGTCGTTGATGAAGTTGGCATCTATCTGCATCACGAAGGCAAAGAGCATGCACAATATTGCAGGGATGATTCTGAAATCTTCTGTTCCTGCATCGTGGAAAGCCAAGGCGATACCTATCATCACAGGTACCGCAGCTCCAGTCAATGTCTTTGGTCTTGCTGCCAAGAACCAAGCGTGTGGTGAATTGGTTTCCATTTTTTTCTATCTTGTAGTTGCTTGAACTTTAGTAAGTTCAGAAGTTATGGAAGTTAAAGAAGTTATCGCTCCCGTTGGTCGTTAGAAGTTAAAGCCAATAGTCTTTTTGCAAGAGTTTGCTTAGTTGAAGAAATTCCAGCTAAGACCAAATCGCAGCAAGTTTTGATTGAGCGGATAGTGAGGAGCGAAGAAGTAGTTGGCCTTTCCGCTGCCAGCATTAACATGGCTCATCATGATGAAGAAGCGAGTGCGCTTGAGATGGAAGTTGAGGTAGGCATTTATCAGAGGATAGTTGCCAATCTCTACTTTCTGCTCACCCTCCTGCACGGTATATTGTCCGATGGCAGGACTATAGTCGGGAGCATAATACTTAGTGAAGTAGCGCACGTCGGCACCAAGGTCGCACTTCAAAACCTTAGCTATCTTGAATCGCAGATAGAGGTTTGAATAAACGTTGAACGTTGGCACAGGCAACACGCTCTCCTTGCTTGACTTCTGGTATGTGAGAACCGTTTCCCAGTTTAGTGGTCCAAGGGTGAAATCCTGGCTCAATGATGCTGTGATGAGGTTTATGGCATCGCTCTCTTGGCGTGAAGCCACCATAGTAGATGTGCGATTGAAGTCGGTGGTGGTGTAGCTCTGTCCGAAGTAAGTCATATTCTTTATCTCGTCGACAGCCACACGCAGGGTGGTTCGAGTTTTGCGATAACCGAAGAGACCCTCGATGCGACTATGGATGATGGCATCCATATCATCGTTGTCCCACCAGAAGTGGCGAGAATGATAGTGACGATAATAGAACGAAGGATTAATGCGATGGAAGAATCCGCTTGCCGCCAACGTCACGGTGTCGCCAAAGATACGGAAGTTGAGGTCGGCAGTAGCATCAATCTTCAGGTTGCCAGCATCCTCGCCAGCCACATAGAGTTCGCCTAAAGCATTGTAGTGCAAGGTTTTACCCTGCGACTTGATGAGCTGTGCACCAATGCTGATATTGTTTTCGTTGTATGATATGTCGGAAACTGCTCCAGGCAACTTGAAATGACGAAGCTCGTGGGCAGCGAAGATCTTCATGCCCGATTTTGCCCATTTGTTGAAACCTTCGAGCAGCGAAATAGCGAAGGTATTTTTAAGGCTCATCATCTTAGTGCGATCATAGAGCGAGTCGCCTGTAAGTTCCTCTGCCACATCATAATAGTTGGCATAGAAATCAGCAGGAGTTTGATAAGCCTGATAAATGCGGCGATAGTTGTCGAACTGCACGGTGTGGATGAAACTTGTTACAGGCACATACTCGTCCTTCATCCATTTTGTGTCTTCGTTGATAGCTTTTTCCTTAGCCAATAGCGAGTCGGCAGCCTGCTTTCCGTTCACTTTGATGCGCTCAGCAGCAGAGGCTGTCATGGTGCTAATGCTGTCGCCAGCAAGGATGCTATCATTCTTTGCCAACGCAGGACCAGCTATGCGAGCATTATCAGGGCGACCAGTAAGAGGCTTGGAAACCTTTACTTCCTCGTCGTCATCATTGTCGTCGCCATTCTGCTGTTTCTTCTTTCTCTCAGCCTCACGAGCCTTGCGTTCGTCAGCCTCTTTCTGTGAGGCAAGGGCAAACTTCTTAGCCTCGATTTCTTCGGCTGTCATAGGCACTTTGCGCTTGAAACCTACGCTATATCTATGAGTGAGGAAAGCATGCTGATTGTCGTTACGATTCCAGTTTTGCTCAAGGTTTACTGGTATTTCGTTGGTTCGGAAAGTCTCGTTAAATGCCTCAGGATGAACGATATAGTCGTCGTTGGTTATACCACCATTTTCAGTAACCTTCTGATGGTTTGTAGACAGCAAGAGGTGCGCCTGATACCTTTCGCCAAGGTAAGAGGCGTGCATAGAATAATTGAAATGCGCTGTGCTTTGGTTTTGGTAATATCCGCGACCGTAGAGATAATCAAACTTGAAGCCTGCACCAAACTTCTTGCCTGCGTTTACAGCATAATTTGCTGTGAGGTGGTCTTCGCCATTAGTCTTGTCGCCAGCGTTGTTGTAAGTGAGGTTGGTGTAAGGCGAAAGAGTATTTGTAAACTGATATTGCTCTATCGGCTTGATGAAGAAATCATAAGGCTGAGTGAAGATGAACTGCTCGTTGTCGGTAGGGCGGTCGATGAAGATACGCGCTATACGAGGTGCACCAAGGTTGCCCGTAGAATTATATTCTCCGCGCATACCTGTAGTGAAAATGCTGTTCATAAACATGTGCGACAAAGTGTCGACGCATGCAGGAGTGATGTCGCCAAATTTCCTGTCGACATTCCACACCTTTATTCCGATAGGTATCTTTTTGTCAGAATGCAGCGAGTCGCCATGGTTTCTCCCTGAATTTAACCCTCTCTGTGTGATATCTCCATTCTCGTTTATTTGCTGGAAAGACGACTGTGCATAAGCCGTTGCGCCCATGCCAATCAAAAAGCAAAAAGCGGCGAGTGTTTTCTTCATTAACGTATGAATCGTAATATACATTCTACAAACTTGAAAACCATTGCCACAATGATGACAATGGTTCCTATGGTGGTGCTGCCAAAATAGTATGTTGCCATACCAGCTATGGCACCAAGGATAAATATAATGTTCAACCAGTTTCTGATTTTCAGAAAGCGGTCGTTTCCTCTGTCTAACTGTTTATCTAAGAGCATTGCTTATAGTATCAAAAATGTTGTCTTTGCGATCTATTGTCTTAATACGGAACTTAGCAGACATTCTGTTTAGTCCTGTTTTCTTTTTGTTCAAAGCCTCCTCGTCGGTAATCCACTCTTCGGCAGTTACGTTCATGCCCTCGGTATCTGTGCGGTCCATCTCATACTGATAGCTGATGCGCGAGAGAGTGAGGTTGAGATGGCCATCGGTGGCTTTGGCTATGATGGTATAGCTGAATACTGTGCGGTCTAATGCCAAGGCTGTATTCTTGAACACAAGCCACTCCTTAAATTTAGCAGCTATGGTGTGCTCGCCCTTATTGATTAAAGCAATCTTGCTTTTGTCGTCGATGTTCTGCACCTGGTTAGACTGCTGAGTCATCTTCTCCAAGAAGCTGTATACTATGCCATATATCTCGTCGGCAGATTTGCCTGCGACATCTTTATCAAGAGTAAAGGTAACTTTGCCACCAACAACAGGCACGGCACCTGCCAAATATTTCTTGTCAATGGTCTTTTTCTTTTTCTCGAAGAGCGCCTTCTTTTGTACTTGCTCAGTTTGCTGAGCCGAAGGAACCTCCCATGTATTTTGTGCCATTGCTGCCATAGGGGCAAGCATAAGTAATGCTATAATTGATTTTTTCATTTTTCGGTGTTTTGTATTATTATTTGCAAAGTTACATAATAATATAGAATTACAAATGCATTAAGCATATTTTAACGCATAGCTGTTAAGGATATTTTAACGTTTTGAGGTCCGTATAACCAGCTATGGTATAGAGATTTCTTGGTGTTTGTGATATTATCCCCTTAATAGCAACAAAAATGGGATATTTTGGGGTGGATTAAAATAAAAGATGTAATTTTGCATTTTAAATAAACATAACATTATGAGCACCATAAAGAAAATAGTACTCACAGGCGGTCCATGTGCCGGCAAAACTACTGCTCTGGTAAAAGTGATAGAGCATTTCTCAAGCCTTGGATACAAGGTTTTCACGATTCCTGAAGTTCCAACCATGTTCACTCAGGCTGGTATGGACTATCTTACTAAGAATGCCGCTTTCTTTCATGAGGGCGAGAAGGCTACTTTGGAGATACAGTTGGCTTTGGAAGATAAGTTTATGCGTATGGCAGAGACCTGCACAGAGCCTGTGGTGATAGTTTGCGACCGAGGAGCAATGGATATCTCGGCATATATGACTCCTGAAATGTGGCAGGAGATAACATCAGCTGTTGGTGTTACCACTCAGCAACTCAGAGATGAACGCTATGATGCTGTGCTTCACCTTGTGTCGGCTGCCGATGGTGCAGAGCAATTCTATACCACAAGCAATAATGCGCAACGACTGGAGAAGGCTGACGAGAAGGGATTGCAGATAGCTCGTATGCTCGATAAAAAGGTTATCGAGGCATGGACAGGACATCCGCATCTTCGCGTTATCAATAATCACGAGGACTTTGACAAGAAGATTAATCGTGTGCTGAAGGAGATTTCTTCGGTGCTCGAATTGCCACAGCCTATCGTTGAAGAGCGCAAATATATTGTTGAGCTTACAGGCAAAGTGGATGGAAGCATAGACAGCAAAATCACTCAGACTTATCTTACAGCCGAGCCAGGATGCGAAGTTCGTTTGCGTAAGCGCGAATGGGATGGCAAGTGTGTGTATGTGCACACCAACAAAAAGCGCATTTCTGAAAATGAGCAGTTGGAAACAGAGCGTCAGATTAGTTCCAATCTCTATACCTCGCTACTTCAGCAGGCTGACCCATATAGAAGCACTATCATGAAGCTACGCAAGAGCTTGATTTGGAAGGGACAATATTTTGAGCTCGACAATTATCTTGAGCCTATGACAGGACTTATGATTCTCGAGACTAAGGGTGTGGCAGACGATGAGGATGTGAAGTTCCCACCATTCTTGAAGGTTGTGAAGGATATCACAGGCAATAAGGATTATTATAATTATAATCTCGCAATTAAAAAGAGATAACAAACATTATAGTGTTTACACATTAGAGATAACACATTATAGAGTTTACATATTAAGAAGATAAAACATTATGGTAAAACACATTATTCTCTGGACTCTTAATCCAGAACTTTCTGACGAGCAGAAAGAAGAAGTGAAGAAGGGTATCAAGGCTGGTCTTGAATCATTAAAGGGCGTGGTGCCAGGACTCATTGATGTAAAAGTGAATGTCGATGGTCGTTTGGCTTCATCAAATTGCGATGTGATGCTTGATAGCACTCTCGAAAGCGAAGAGGCGCTAAAGGCTTATGCTGTGCACCCGGCGCATGTGGAAATAGCAGATACAAAAGTGCGTCCATATACCGTTCAGCGCACTTGCTTGGATTTTGAAGTATAAAGATCTTTAGCTTAAAGATAATATATAGCTCACCCTTCATGATGGGGTGGGCTTTTTTTGCTTGATATTTTAGCAAGCAAAAAAAGCTAACATTTTATGTGAGTGCAACCACTATAAAGCGAGAATGCCAACTCCCGATGGGAATTGGCATTCTGTTGTTTGTTTGGAATAAGTTGGATATTATTTATTAAGCTTCAGCCTTCTTAGTCTTCTCGGCGTAAACCTCAGGAGCGAGGACTGAAACGGTGCTCTTGTCGCGACGACCCTTGTGGAAGTACACGATACCGTCTGTAAGAGCATAAAGGGTGTCATCCTTACCCTGTGCAACACCTTCGCCTGCATAGTGCTTGTTACCACGCTGACGAACGATGATGTTACCAGCGATGATTGACTGTCCACCCCAAATCTTAACGCCTAATCTTTGTGAAGCTGATTCACGGCCGTTCTTAGAACTACCTACACCTTTTTTATGTGCCATTCTGAAATCCTCCTTGTTTTAAGCGACTACTTGTTTGATTACAACCTCTGTGAACTGTGAGCGATGACCTTTCTTCTTGCGAGAGTCCTTACGACGCTTCATCTTGAAGACAACAACCTTGTCACCCTTTACCAATGGGTTCACAACTTCAACTACTACTTTGGCTCCTTCTACAGTAGGGGCACCAACTGTGACAGCACCCTCATTGTCTACGAGGAGCACCTTGTCAAATTCAACAGTCTTACCAGCCTCTGCATCTTTAAGGTGGTTGATGAAGAGCTTCTTGCCCTCTTCAACTTTGAACTGCTGACCGTTAATTTCTACAATTGCGTACATTAATTAAATTATAAAAACGGGTTTTTCCGCAAGGCGGACGACATTTATCGCCACTTCTCTGAGCCCCAACGGACTAAATCGGTCACAAAGTTACTACTTTTCTATGAATTGGTATGCGTGTGTATGTAATACAAATGCATTATTTAAGAAAGTTTAACCTCGCACAACCTTTATACTTAATTCTATAGTCTTTGAATTTGCCTTTATAGTCTCTGAACTTGCTTTACGCCCTTTATGGTGCGGAGTTTCTTCATCAAAGCTTCAAGGCGAGTGGTGTCTTGAAGTTGGATGACGAGATTACCTTGGAAGAGGCCGTCGTTGCTATCGATGTTGATAGATCGCATCACGATTTTCTCTTCCTTGGATATTATCGAAGTGATATTGTTTACGATGCCGATATCGTCGTTGCCAATGATGCGCAGGGTGATGGCATATTGTCCGTTGCCCTTGCCGCTCCATTTAGCCTTTACGATGCGATAGCCAAAGCGTCGACGAAGTTCGGGCGCATTAGGGCAGTCGCAACGGTGAATCTTGATACCTCCGCTCACGGTGACGAAGCCAAATACATCATCGCCATAGATTGGACGACAACATTTAGCCAGCGAATAGTCGATACCCATGAGGTTTTTGTCTATCACAAGCACATCGTCGCCACCCTTGGCAAGAGCTTCGCCTGGGTTTTCGTATTCAAACTCCTCAGCCGAGCGCACCTCTTTTGGTAGAGTGGTGTTGCTGTTCTGATTGCGTATCTCGAGATACTTCTCAATCACGGTATTAGGGTCGAGCTTCTCGTCGGATATCTGCTTAAAGAAGTCGCTCGTTTCCTTGAAGCCCATCTTCTTGATGAGCTGTCCCATTATGCTTTCCTCGATTTCTATCTTCTTGTTTTTGAAGCGACGCTCGAGAAGTTCTTTCGCCATCTGACCCTCTTTTTTCTGAGTGTCTTTGAGCGCAAGACGAATTTTGGCTTTAGCTCTCGAGGTCTTCACGATGTTGAGCCAATCGAGCTTAGGCTTTTGGTTAGACTGCGTGATAATCTCTACGGTATCGCCAGAGTTGAGTTGCTGGCGAAATGGCACAACCTTGCCGTTAATCTTACCGCCCACGCAGGAGTTGCCCACGCTTGTATGAATATGGTAAGCAAAATCGAGCACAGTAGCTCCCTTAGGGAATTTTATCAAGTCGCCCTTAGGAGTAAAGATGAATACTTCGTCTTCGTAGAGATCCATCTTAAACTGGTCCATTATCTCGAGATTGTTGCCAGCTTCGAGAGCCGAACGAATGTTGGCAAGCCATTGGTCCATGTTGCTTTCGCTCTTTACGCCTTTATAGCGCCAATGTGCTGCAAGACCATGCTCAGCGATGTCGTCCATGCGCTCTGTGCGTATTTGCACTTCCACCCATTTGTTCTCAGGACCAAGCACCGTTATGTGCAAGCTCTCGTAGCCATTTGATTTTGGCACAGAAAGCCAGTCGCGCAAACGCTTAGGGTTAGGCTGATACATATCGGTGACGATAGAGAAAGCCTGCCAGCATTGCATCTTTTCGAGCTTCAGAGGAGAGTCGATGATGATGCGGATGGCAAAGAGGTCGTAGATACCTTCGAAGCCACACTTCTGCTTCTTCATCTTTTGCCAGATGGAGTGTATGCTCTTGGTGCGTCCCTTCATGTGGAACTTTAGTCCCAGCTCTTTCAGTCGCTTATCTATAGGTCCAATAAACTTCTCGATATAGGCATCGCGCGAACGCTTGGTGGCGTTGAGCTTCTCCTTTATCATATAGTATGCATCATGCTCCAGATATTTCAGCGAAAGGTCTTCGAGCTCGCTCTTTAGTTTGTAGAGTCCGAGCTTGTGGGCAAGGGGAGCATAGAGATAGCTTGCCTCTTCGCTCACTTCATGTCTTGCTTCTTCGTTCTTGGCATCACGAATTTGTCGCATCAAGTTTACGCGGTCGGCAATCATGATGAGAATCACTCTCATATCCTCGGCAAACGATAGCAAGAGATTACGGAAGTTCTCGCTCTCTATGACAGGATTCTTGCGGTATAGACTTTGCACCTTTACAAGTCCACGGATGATACCAGCAACGCTGCTGCCGAAATCCTGTTCGATGGCATCGAGACCTACGAGGTCGTGTTGCACACTATTATATAATATGATAGCTATAACTCCGTCGCGCTTCAGTCCTATCTCGTTGACAGCAATTTCTGCAGTCTGAAGTGCATGCAATATAGGGTTTATGCCGAAAACATCTCGTTGTATTCTGTTTTCCGACATAGCAGTCATTATGTTATCGTGAAGTTTCTTCTCGTCGTCAGGCTTTATAGAATCGCCAATTTCAGCCTTAAGGTTGTTGAGAATAGCAAACGCTTCGCTTTTTTCTTCGGGTGTAAATTCGAATATTTGCTCCATATGCTAAAAAGTTTTGTGCAAAGGTAATGTTTTTAATCTAATTATTTCTTGTTTTCAGAAAAACTAACTATATTTGTTGCAGAATTACCATATTTATGTTATAAATATTATGCTAACTGAAAAAGATCTAAAACAAATTGCCGAAAGAGGCATTAGTGAAAAGCAAGTAGAAGCGCAGTTGAAGCAGATTGCCGAAGGGTTTCCATTCCTGAAGCTTGAAGCAGCTGCAAGTACAGAAAAGGGTATTCTTGCTCCTTCGAATGATGAGAAGGCTCAAGATATCAAGGCTTGGGATAACTACAAGGCCGAAGGTCACAAGGTAGTGAAGTTTGTTCCTGCCTCAGGAGCCGCAAGCCGTATGTTTAAGAACATGTTTGCATTTGCCGATGCCGACTATGATGTTCCTACGACAGACTTTGAGAAGAAGTTTTTCGACCATATCCGCAACTTTGCTTTCAAGAAAGAACTTTGCAACAAATGCAAGGAAAATGAGGGTAAGGATATCAAGACTTTGATGGCTGATGGGGAGTATAAGGCTATTGCTAAGAATATGCTCGAGGCTAATGGCTTGAACTATGGCCAGTTGCCAAAGGGATTGCTGTTGTTCCACAACTACGAGGATGGTCCACGCACTCCTATGGAGGAGCACTTGGTAGAGGCTGCTCTCTATGCAAGCTCTAATGGCGAGGCTAACGTTCACTTCACAGTTTCTCACGAGCATCTGCCTTTGTTTAAGGCTAAGGTTGCTGAGAAGGAAGAGAAGTATGCTGAGAAATATGGTGTAAAATACAATATCTCGTTCTCAGAGCAGAAGCCTTCTACCGATACTATTGCAGCTAATATCGACAACACTCCATTCCGCAACGAGGATGGCTCATTGTTGTTCCGTCCAGGTGGTCATGGTGCGTTAATAGAAAACCTCAACGAGATTGATGCCGACGTAGTATTCATCAAGAATATTGATAATGTGGTGCCAGATCGTTTGAAGGCATCTACCGTAGAATGGAAGCAGATTTTGGCAGGTGTCCTCGTAACAAAGCAGGCTCAGGCTTTCGAATACTTGAAGTTACTCGATAAGGGTGCATACAACCACGAGAAACTTGAAGAGATGATTCGTTTCGTTCAGCGTGATCTCTGCTGCCGCAAGCAGGATATCAAGGAATTGGAAGATGCAGAACTCGTACTCTATCTTCGCAAGAAGCTCAACCGTCCTATGCGCGTTTGTGGCGTAGTAAAGAATGTGGGTGAGCCTGGTGGTGGTCCATTCCTTACATACAATCAGGATGGCACAGTAAGCCTTCAGATTTTGGAGAGCAGCCAGATAGATACCAACAACGAGGAATATATGAAGATGTTCCAAAACGGTACTCACTTCAATCCTGTAGACCTTGTTTGCGCTATCAAGAACTATAAGGGCGAGGCTTTCAATCTTCCTGACTATGTGGACAAGACCACAGGTTTCATCAGCTCTAAGAGCAAGAATGGTCGTGAGCTCAAGGCTCTTGAGTTGCCAGGATTGTGGAATGGTGCTATGAGCGATTGGAATACCATCTTCGTTGAAGTTCCTCTCGACACCTTCAACCCTGTTAAGACAGTCAACGATTTGCTAAGAGAGCAGCATCAGTAATCCCTCCTGCTTTCGTAGCATTACATAACCCATTATTGCTCTCTTTGCTTTAATGGCATTACTGAAATAAAAAGGAGACAACCTTTCTCATAGGGTCGTCTCCTTTTCTGTTTGTTAGTTTGAACACAAAAAAACGACCAAGGACTATATTTTTCCTTGGTCGTTTATATTAAATACTATATATAATGTCGTTTATATCAAATATAATGTCTTATATATATAATAAGGTTTGTAACTTAGAGACTTTCGTCATCTGGTCGCTCAATGTTTCTAACAACGACTCTTTTCCCTTTTTTCTTCTTCAACCATGCAGCCTTTCGAGCTTCATAGTCGCGACGTTGGCGTTCAAGAAAGTTGTCTGCCATGAGCTTACTGCTTATTTAAACTTGCTATAGATGACGCTGAGCTTCAATGGCTCATTAGGGTTTTCACTACCACCAATTAGTCGTGTGCTCGACAATGACATGTCGTGTACCACCTTTGACATGTTGCCAGACTTGTCGTAAGTCACGCTAACAGGGATAAGCACCACCTTGTTCCAATCCTTTGAACTACGTGGGCTCTGCTTCATAGCAGTAATCATGTTACCAATATTATTGAACACGTAGGTGTTGTTATAGTTTTGGCTCGATGAAGTTATGCTGTAGCTCCATGATGCGAGGAACGAGTTCTTGTAGTTTGCTATCTGATGGTTCTCGAAGAATGAGTGTATAGAATCCTTTGGAATCATCAGTAGCGTAGAAGGCACCTTCATCGAATACTTACCACCCATCTTGTTCTCCAATCTTGTTAGCGTGAGCTTTGCCATGCTTATAGAGTCTTGAGCATGTCCCTTGATGATATCATCTACAGGAAGAGTTAGCTCTGTGAAGATACCCGCTGGCGACTTGATATATGTACAAGTATTGTCGTCAACCAAGCTTTGGAGTCTCGCCTTATCGTTGTTGATAGTAGATGTCTGCAACACCTCTTCAGTTCCCGAGAATCGGGTGTAGCCCTCTGTTATAGAGTCGCCAGCAAGATAAGTGAAATACAGAGTAAGCTGACTGGAGCTAATATACGCCATGCTACCCAAACCGCTCTTTGATTCAAAGTAGAAACCTGGAGCAACTTTGTTGGCAAAGATTATGGAATTCTTAAAGTTTGCAGGGTCGTCGTAATACTTCTGCATGATGTAGGTTCCATAATTGTTGTATGTCTTGCCATCCTTGTCTGTGTAAGGCTCTGTGAGGCGAATCTGGATATTTGGCGAATAGGTGGTTTTGTCGTTATGCACGCTATCGCTTACAGTCTTATCCCAAAGAGTGTACACTTTATCTTGATGAATACCGTCTTTGCGGATGTAGCCATTAGCCTTAGGGTCAAAATTAGAATAATAATTCTGTGCCTCCGACATAGGCTTCTTCATCTCGTGAGCAGTAAGCTTCATCGGAGCTAAAGAGTCGCCAAAGTATGTATCAAAGAAAAGTCGGATCTCACACGAGTCAGCCTTCACGATGCCACGATGAATCACGCTATCCTTGTCGTAGTATGCCAACGAGTCTTTGGTTGGGAACTCGAAGTTCTCCAAAGTGTGGAACTGCGACATGAAATTGCTTGTAAGGTAGCAACCAGTTTCAGGATCCTTAATTCTTCCCAGGTAGCCAATTGTGTTTCGGCTCAATACTGAGTCAGCAATTATAGATCTGCTGCTAATTGTGAAACTTGCTGTATCAACAGCCACCATGTCGTGGATGTCAGAGATAGAACTTCCTAAGTTATCAGTAGTGTCATCGCATGAGCAAAAGGCTCCAAGAGCAAATGCCAATGCAACAGTAAGTTTTGATTTCATATATATATGATATCCTGTGTAAAATCAATATTCTATGTTTATGCCAGCTTCAGATAATGATATCTTATGCTGTAAGCTTGATTATTCGCCAGCTATCTGCTCGAGGAAAACTTTATAAGCTTCGGTGAAATCTTCGCCTGCATAGTCGAGGGTAGGGATGCCCTTAGTCTTGGCATACTCCATGAGAGTAGCATTAGAGTCAGCCTCTGCAGCAATCACACCATCGCTAAAGTCGATAGCCATCTTGCCAAGTTCGCGGAAATCAAACTTGTCATTATAGCTTGCGAGCAATTCGCTTGTTGCTTCACGGAATTCTACGCACTTCTTGAAGTTGTCGTCAAGTCCGTTCTTCATTTGCTCAGCAAAGATAGATGTTACAACCTTAGTATTGGCGAATGATGGTTCTTCGTGATAAGCAGTCTTGATATAGAATGGTATCACGGCGCCCATCCAACCTTGGCAAACTATCACGTCTGGAATCCAGCGTAGTTTCTTTACAGTCTCGAGCACGCCACGTGCAAAGAAGATAGCTCTTTCGCCATTGTCTGCATATTCTTCACCATTTTCGTCGGTTGTCATCAAAGGGCGACGAAGGAAATAGTCTTCGTTGTCGATGAAGTAAACCTGCAGACGAGAGGTAGGAATAGAGGCAACTTTGATTATAAGTGGATGATCGGTGTCGTCGATGATGAGGTTCATACCAGAAAGACGGATAACCTCGTGCAACTGTCCACGACGCTCATTAATATTACCCCATTTAGGCATGAAAGTACGAATCTCGAATCCGCTTTCTTGCATTTTCTGAGGGACATCGCGTCCTAACAACGACATTGCAGTCTCAGGAACATAAGGTGTGATTTCCTGGTTGATGAACAATATTTTCTTGGCCATTATATATATAATTGTGTTTAAACTATGTGCAAAGGTACAAAAAAATATTGAAAAAAAAAGTCCGTTTTTGTTTCTTTATGACAAAAACGGACTATATTTGGGTATTTTTATATACTATGACCAATATTTTGGTTATAATATGTAATAAAAATGCTATTATTCGATAACTACGAGTGGAGCATCTTCCATAACGCTCTCACCAGTCTTCACGCAGATAGCAGTAACCTTACCATCCTTCTCAGCCTCGATATTGTTAGCCATTTTCATAGCTTCGAGGATAAGAACGGTGTCGCCAGCCTTTACTTCGTCGCCTACGGCAACCTTGATTTCTGTAACAACACCAGGAAGTGGCGACTTAACAGCATTTGCTGTATTTACGTTTGCAGCGCTTGTTGCAGACTCTTCGCCTGCAGCTTGCTCGTTAGGATTGCCGAGAACAACCTTCTTCTTTTCAGGCTCCTTCTCAGGTTCCATTTCTACTTTGTAGGCCTCGCCGTTGACTGTTACTTCAGCAACATTATCAACAATCTCGCCTATTTCGACTTTATATTCTACTCCGTCGATAGTATACTTATATTCTTTCATCTTTATTGCTTATTAAAAATTGGAAGAAAGCATTGTGTTGTCAAGGCTTCTGTGTGAATGACAGGAATTTAGCATTCCACAAAGTATGCTTTGGCTTAATGGTGATGATGCCTGGTTCCTTGTCGTGAACATTATTTCCTTGATGCTCGAACAGCGCCATTGCTATGGCTGCATATACATTCTTGTCCATTTGTTCTGTGTTTAATTATTACATTGGCATGCAACCATGCTTCTTTGCAGGGAGGTTCTGGCGCTTGTTAGCCAACTGAGCCAAACCACGGCAAATGCGGAAACGTGTGTTGCGAGGCTCGATAACATCGTCGATATAACCATAGCTTGCTGCCTGGTATGGGTTAGCAAACAAGTCGGTATACTCCTGCTCTTTCTCTGCGAGGAATGCCTTAACGTCTTCGCCTGCTTCTTTCTTCGCCTTAGCCTCTTTTGCTGAGAGTACTGCCACAGCACCACTTGCACCCATAACGGCAATCTCGGCTGTAGGCCATGCGAAGTTAAGGTCTGAACGCAACTGCTTGCATCCCATCACGATGTGTGAACCACCATAGCTCTTACGCAATGTGATAGTAATCTTTGGTACTGTAGCCTCGCCATAAGCGTAGAGAAGCTGTGCTCCGTGAAGGATTACGGCGTTGTATTCCTGACCTGTACCTGGAAGGAATCCTGGCACGTCAACAAGGCTGACGATAGGAATATTGAAAGCGTCGCAGAAACGTACGAAGCGTGCACCCTTACGGCTTGCGTTGGTGTCGAGAACACCTGCATAAGCTGAAGGCTGGTTAGCCACGATACCTACGCTCTGACCATTGAAGCGGGCGAAACCTGTGATGATGTTCTTTGCAAACTTAGGCTGTACCTCGAAGAATTCGCCATTATCGGTGATAGCCGAGATTACCTTATACATATCGTATGCCTTGTTAGGGTCGTCAGGCAAAATCTCGTTCAACGAATCCTCTACGCGGTTGATAGGGTCTGTGCACTCTGTGCGTGGAGCCTCTTCTGTGTTGTTGGAAGGGATGTAGCTCAAGAGAGTCTTCAACATCTCTACAGCCTCTTCCTCGGTCTTGGCGGTGAATGATGTTACACCACTCTTTGAAGCGTGAACCGAAGCACCACCAAGATGCTCTGCGTCGATATCCTCGCCAGTAACGGTCTTCACAACCTTAGGACCAGTAAGGAACATGTATGATGTGTTCTCCATCATCAAGATGAAGTCGGTAAGTGCAGGCGAATAAACGGCACCACCTGCGCAAGGACCGAAGATACCGGAAATCTGTGGGATAACACCTGAAGCAAGAATGTTGCGCTCAAAGATTTCGCCATAACCAGCCAATGAGCAGATACCCTCCTGAATACGTGCACCACCCGAGTCGTTGAGCGAAATCATAGGTGCGCCATTCTGTACGGCCATATCCATAACCTTGCATATCTTCTGAGCCATAGTCTCCGAAAGCGAACCGCCATTTACTGTGAAGTCCTGTGCAGAAACATATACCAAGCGACCATCGATAGTAGCGCTACCGCATACTACACCGTCGCCATAATAATGCTTCTTGTCCATTCCGAAGTTGTGGCAGCGATGGAGTTTGAACATGTCGTACTCCTCGAACGAACCTTCGTCAACGAGCATTTCTATACGCTCACGAGCGGTATACTTGCCACGCTGATGCTGCTTTTCGATAGCCTTTTCGCCACCTCCAAGACGAGCTTGCTCGCGTTTAGCCACAAGCTCTTTAATCTTCTCTGTTTGTTTGCTCATAATTATAATAATAATATATCTGTTTCAAAAAATTCCGTGCAAAGTTAATCAATAATCTTCAAATTAAAGAAAAACGAATGATTAATTTAGTCTTTTTAGAATTCGAAGAGCAGGCGCGCATTAATCTGTCTGCCTGTGAGATAGTTTGGCACGGCATACTGATGGCTCGTAACATCGGTTATCCAATAAAACGAGTTTACGTTGTTGATGCCGAAGAGATTCAAGCAGTCTATACCGAGCCAAATGTTCTTAAATGGGCTCTTTTTCATCTTGCGGTCTTCGTTGTTCAATGCACGATAGCTCATACCGATATCGGCTCTCTTGTATGCTGGCGCACGGAATGAGTTGCTCTCCAGTTCTTTGTGTGGTGCCGAGAATGGCAGACCATCGGCATAAGCCAACTTCAGCGACATTTTCCAGCGGTCGGTACCAGGGAAATAGTCGGTGAAAAACATGTTTATGCCATATCTTTGGTTCGTAGGCAGAGGTATCGACTTGCCGTTGAGCTTCATCTTTGCATCCATGATTGAAAGAGATATCCAGGAGTCGGTGCCTGGCACAAATTCGCCAAACAGCTTGAGGTCGATACCTGCAGCATGTCCGCTACATTCGTTGTTGCCGTAGTATACCACCTTCACGTTGTTCACAGAGTATGGCACCAAATTGCCCAAAGCCTTGTAGTAAGCCTCTGCCGTAAACTTATACGGACGGTTGTTGAGCTTAAAGCGATAGTCTACGGCTCCTATGAAGTGTATGGAGCGTTGACTTTTTATCTTCTTGTTAAGCTCGGCTATGGTCACTCCATTCACGGTCGACGTGTCGCGAAGCTCCTTGTAGAAAGGTGCCTGATAGTATAGTCCCGTAGCCAAACGGAAGGTCAAGTCTTGGTTGAAAGCTGGCACTATGCCTAATGATACTCGTGGCGACACTATCGTTTCTTTATTGAAATTCCAATGGCTGAATCTTATGCCATAGTTCAGAGTATACAGAGTTTCTTGGTTTGCCCCGCGAAATCTGTAAGTATCTTGCAGATAGCCCTCTATGCGGTTTGCCTTCAAGCTGTTTGCCGCCTTTAGGCTGTATATCATATATAGGTCTTTGCCGTTGTGCGGAATGCTATAGCCTGCAGAGTCGCGCATCTCGTATTCCACCGAGCGCTCCTTCACGCTCTCTGTTTTCCATGTCAGTCCTCCCTCTATGGTGTGGCGCTTTGTCTTGTGGCGCACAATGAGTTTCACGCTCGCCACATTCGATTTCAGATAGTTGCGAGCATGCTCAAAATATGTTCCCACGCCCAGGTTTTCGCTTGTCTCAGTTTGTGTGAGCCAATATTGTCCTTGTATGTCGTAGCGCTCTTGCTCCTTCGATGAAAAGGCTGAGCCTAAGAGCGAAACGCTTGTGGAGTCGCCAAAGTGGCGTGTTATAGAGAATGTGCCGAAATAAGTGCGAAACAGGTCTTTCTCCCGACCGTCGAAATACACCTTAAACGACTTCACGTTCTCCATCGTACCAAACGAAGTTTCGCGGTCGGTAGGGGTAAAGTCATAATGATTGTCTGATATGTTGCCAATGAAATCTATCGTCCACCTCTTGTTAGGCTTATAGCTCAGATATGTCTGATAATCCAAGAACGAAGGCTTGTATTCGCCATCCGTATCGAGCGATCCCAAGAGATATTTATTGGTCTTATATCTCAAACCGTTTGCCCATGCCAATTTCTTGTTCGAGAAACCTACGTATGCGCTTGCGCCAAGTAGCGACATAGCTGCCGTAGCTTCAAACTTCTTCGGGCGTTTGTATGTAATATCGAGAGCCGACGACATCTTGTCGCCATATTTCGCTTCGTAGCCGCCGGTAGAAAATCCTATCTTCTCTACCATATCGGGATTGATAATTGACAATCCCTCTTGCTGGCCCGAACGCACAAGGAATGGGCGATACACCTCCACATTATTTATATATACAGAGTTTTCGTCGAAGCTTCCACCTCTCACATTATATTGCGACGATAGTTCACTATGAGTGGAAACTCCTGCTTGACTTTGTATCAGTTCTTCCACGGCATTGCCTGTAGCCGAAGGCATCTGCTTCAGCTGTTCTGTCTTCAGCTCTTGCGTTTGCGAAGTCTGTATCTTTTGTCCGGTGATGGTCACCTGACTCAGCATCTTGTTGTCTTCGTGCAGCACCATCTGTAGTGTTTGCACACCACGGGGCTTTCTTAGCACTCGTGTCTTTGTCTTGTAGCCTATCATCGATACCTGAACCACCACAGAGTCAGCACTTTGCAGCGTTAGGCTGTATTCTCCCTTTAACGAAGTCATAGCCACCTTTCCTTGCTTCAAGCAAGCAACGGTAGCTAATTCCACAGGGTTTTGGTCTTCGTCGGTAACCTTACCTCGAAGCGTAAATGTTTGTGCTATAGCGTTTATGCTGAATGCCAAAGCCATCAGCAATATCATGATTTTCTTGTCCATACAACAAATATAACGGAATAATGGCCATAATATTGCCATCAGACTATTATTTTGCTAATAAGTCTTCTAATGAAGAAAATTTAAAAGTCTTGCCTGCCTTTACTTCTTCTATAGCTTTTTCCGTTGTTTTGTTTATTTTCTCTTCCTTTTTATTCATTGTCATACCCTTCACTTAGATTCTTCACTCTTCGTTCTTCCCTCTTCACTTACAAAGGGCTCACCTCTTTATTAGAGGCAAGCCCTTTATTTTGATTATACATCCTGCTTCACGCAGACCACTTGCGTTTGTCCTTCGTTCAGATAAAACACTTGGCGGATAGTGTCCGCACCTATGTGGTATCTCGTTTTGATGATGTAGAGCTTCTTAGTGTTGCCACGCTCGGCAAACTTTAGGCTCTTAAACATTTTCAACGACTTGGCGTTGGTCTGCATCTTCTGCAATACTGAGTCGCTAACCATGAAAGTGGAGTCTACATTCGAGAAATACTCCGTGTCGTAGTCGTGGGTGTTGAGATTTTCCTCAAGAAAATCATTCACCACAGCCTTAGCCTGTCGGTTGTTCCCGCACGAGGCAATCATGCCTAAGCCAACAACCACGCATAGCGATGTTAGTGCTCTCTTTATATTGTAGTGGCAGCGCATATTATTTTGCAGGCACATTTTTCATGATGTCGAGCAAATGATCCCAAACCATCTGAACTGTTGGGATGTGGAGCTTCTCGTCAGGAGTATGCACAAAGCGGAGGGTAGGACCAAACGATACCATATCCATGTTAGGATAGCGCTCTGAGAACAAACCGCACTCCAAGCCTGCGTGGATGCCACGCACGATAGGCTCTTTGCCAAACAACTTAACGTATGAGTCAACAGCCAACTTGGTCAGCTTGCTGTCTGCCTTCATCTTCCATGCTGGGTAGCCATCGTTCTGCTCAACCTCAGCACCAGCCAACTGGAATACAGCCTGGATGGTGTTGCACTCGTTGTCCAAGTTGCTCATCACGTTAGAGCGCTGCGAAGCCAACACCTCAATCTCGTTCTCCTCGGTCTTCACTACGGCGATGTTGCTCGAAGTTTCAACCATAGTCTCCAAAGCCTTATCCTGGCACATAGAATATACGCCATTGTCAACAGCCTGCAAAGCTCTGATAATTCGTACGCTGCACTCCTTCTCAATCACAGGCTGCGCCTCTGTGCTCTGCATGTAGAACTCCATTTCTACGTCCGAAACGTGGAACTCGTCTTCAACATTTGCTGCAAACACATTCCATGCTGCTCTGACATTCTCTTTCTCTGCAGCAGGAATAGCAAATACCACCTTGCCATCGCGAGGAATAGCGTTGTGCAACTTGCCTGAGTTGAATGATACCAAACGAAGATCCATCTTCTCCTGAGTCATATACAAGAAACGAGACAATATCTTGATAGCGTTGGCACGCTTCTTGTCGATATCGTCGCCAGAGTGTCCACCCTTCAATCCCTTGATAGAAATCTCCAAGAAGAACATACCCTCAGGAGCAGCCTCGCGCTTAAAGGTAAACTTAGCCGAAGTGCTGCGACCGCCAGCACACGAAACGAAAATCTGACCCTCGTCCTCAGAGTCGAGGTTGATAAGCATGTTGCCAGTCATAAAGCCTGCCTTCATGCCCGAAGCACCTGTAAGTTGTGTTTCCTCGTCGCGGGTAAACACACACTCAATAGGACCGTGCTCAATATCGTTGCTGTCGAGGATAGCCAATTCTATAGCACAGCCAATACCGTCGTCAGCACCAAGGGTAGTGCCCTTAGCAGTCAACCATTCGCCATCCACGTATGTCTGAATAGCATCCTTGTCGAAGTCGAAGTCTACGTCTACCAACTTGTCGCACACCATATCCATGTGGCTCTGCAAGATAACAGTCTCCTTGTTCTCATATCCAGGAGTTGCAGGCTTGCGGATAATCACGTTGCCTGTTTCGTCAACGTTGGTCTCCAAGCCGTGGCTCTCGCCAAACGCCTTAAGATATTCTATCATCTTTTCCTCACGCTTAGATGGACGAGGAATCTCGTTGATTTTAGCAAAATGCTCAAATACAAGAGCTGGTTTCAATTCACAATTGTTCATTTGTCTAATATTTTTAATTAATTCCTATTACTCTTAACCTTTTAATTTACTTAAAGTATGGGGTGGGGGCTTGGCTGCATTCGGGAATCCAAAAGAAAATTTCATTATTCTTTTGTTATTCCACTCTTTTGCACTACCTTTGCAGCCACAAAGTTAATAAAAATGATAGAAACTCTTCTCATTACCGTGTTAATAATTGCTATTTGCATCACTTTATTGTGTGTGAAAGTGATTTTTAAGAAAAACGGCAAGTTCTCCTCACAGCATATTCATGACTCTAAAGCCATGAAAGACAGAGGCATTCATTGCGTTATGGACCAAGACCGTGAGGCTCGCAAACGTGGAGGAGCATATTAACGAATTAGACCACACAGAAGTTAAACCAATTGTAAACTGATAAACCAATATTATAATGAACAAGAAAACAATTTTGCGTACCGTTGCTTTGGCTTTCGTTGCCACAATAGGTATGACATCATGCGACAAGAGCAATCCTCAGATGGATCAGAAGGCTAACGCTTCAGCTAAGGCCGCTGCTGGCGATATGAAGATTGCTTACGTAGAGGTAGACTCTATCATGAGTCAGTATAAATTCTGCAAAGAGTATAGTCTCATCCTCCAGAAGAAGGGTCAGAACATTCAGAACACTCTTGCTCAGAAGCAGCAGGCTTTGCAGGCTGCAGCTGCCAACTTCCAGCAGAAGGTGCAGCAGAATGCTTACACTCGTGAGCAGGCTGAGGGTGTAAACGCAAGCTTGCAGAAGCAGAACAACGACCTGCAGATATTGAACCAGCGTTTGAGCGCAGAATTCCAAAACGAGACCGACCAGTTCAACAAGGCTCTTCGTGATAGCATCCAGCATTATCTCGCTTCTTACAACAAAGACAAGAAGTATAGCATCATCTTCAGCAAGCAGGGCGACAACCTCCTCTATGCTGACAAGGCTTACGATATCACCAACGAAATCATTGCTGGACTAAACAAGGCTTACAAGGGTAAGGCTACAGACAAAAAGGATGAGAAAAAGAAGTAATTCTTTATATTCTTGATCTTCACACACTATAATATAATAAGGTGTATCATTCCAACCTGTGTTGAATGATGCACCTTATTTTTTTGAGTTTCTGCTGAGGGTTAATGAAGGCACAAAAGAGATTTTTTTGTATTTTTATTTAATTACCTGATAATGTGTTTTTATAGTAAGCTATCTATGCTTGCAAACATTATCAATGTTTGTCGCGCATTTTCTTAATGAAATCAAGAGAAATCTATATTATTACTAAATTTGATAATTATTAGGAGTGTTGATTTAGTAAGTTGCTTTCAGTCAGTTTCTTAAGTGACTTTATGTGTTAACGAAGTTATGCTTCGGGAAATCTATGCTTTCTATCAAATTTATCTATGCTTTCAAGCAAACATGTTTTTACTTACTATCAAATGTCAATATGATTACAATCAAATATTATTTAATTCATAGATTAGCTCTGATTCTTGTTAATTATTTATGTAAGGTGTGAACAAAAATGATACATCCAAGCAATAACTTTGCAATTCAAACGTTTTTTCAATAAAAGGAATGATATATAATTAAATCATATAATAATTAGACTATGGAGTTAATAGACAAAATAAAAGAGTAAGGAGAGAATTGAGACTATGAAAAAGGCATGTTAGAGCGATGGTCTAACATGCCTTTTTGTGTAGGGGTGGTGGACTTTTATTTATTCTTCATCGAAGAATTCGAAGTGTTTGCTTCCAAGTTCTTCACCGTTGTCAACGGTTGTCGTTGGCTTCGAAGATGAAACGTCTGTGCCCGAAGCTGCCATTAACGATAGTTGAATGGTATGTACTGTTATCGCAGGCTTAAAATATTTCTGTTTCATGTGTCTTATCTAATTATGAGTTTTTTACCATTATAAATATATAATCCCTTTGGCAGGTTGCTGCCAGAAACCTTCTTGCCATCGATGGTGTAGATGTCATGAGAAGAGTGGGTGATTAGGGTCTTGACAGTCTGGATGCCTGTGGTTACGCCCTCGAAAATGCTCTTCTTGGCTTTAGCAGCCTTGGCTGTAGGGGTGGTGAAGTAGCATTTCCATGCACCAATCTTTGCACCATTAGTTGTTCCTACCTTTACGAATGTGCCGTCAGCAAGCTTGTAGCCATAGTATGTGGTTTGGTCGTTGGAAACGAGTGTCTTCTGGGTGCTTGTGCCAACGAAGGTGAAGTCGCCATGGGTGACTTTAAGTGGAGTGCCACTAACGGCTGTCTTTCCTTGAAGTGAGCTGAGGTTTTCACCTGTTTCGGAAGCTATATATAGAGATTGTAACTTTTTTGTAGCGTAAAGGCGGCGTTTGTTTGTGTAATATGAATAAAAGCATTACCTTTGCACCCGTAAAAAGAGCATACTTTTAAAAACGCTTAGTATGGCACATGGTTGTCATCCCAAGTGTTATCACTCTTCCAACATGCGAGGCTTAGAGCCGAAGAAATTGGAAATTTCAAGTGATACACTTGATAAATCATTTATTATTTATCATTTCTCACAAGAAATTGCTTACGCTGCACCGTAAATCCGTGGCGCATGTTATTTCACAAACATTTTACTATTCTCAAGAATGAAGAAATCTGTTTCTGAATTACTTGAACGCAAGGGCATACTTCCCGTGAGTATGCTAACTGCTTACGACTACCAAACGGCTGGCATCATTGACGAGGCTGGCGTAGATATGATATTGGTAGGCGACTCTTTGGGCAATGTTGTTTTAGGATACGACAACACGCTCGCCGTTACAGTAGACGACATGATTCATCATGGCAAGGCCGTTTGCCGTGGCGCGAAAAACACATTCGTAGTTATTGACATGCCTTTTATGTCGTATCAGGCTTCGGTTTATGACGCCGTGATGAATGCCGGCAGGATAATGAAGGAGACCAATTGCCAGGCTGTGAAGATGGAGGGTGGCGCTGAGTATGCCGACCGCATCAAGGCTATTGTGCAGGCAGGTATTCCTGTGGTGGCACATTTGGGATTGACCCCACAATCGTTTAACACCCTTGGCGGATATAAGGTCCAGGGCAAGTCGGTGGCTGCCGCACAGAAGATTATCGACGACGCTAAGGCGGTGGTAGAGGCTGGCGCTTTTGCCGTTACGCTGGAGTGTGTGCCTGAGGCGTTGGCAAAGATTATCACAGAGAGCATTGATGCATTGACCATAGGCATTGGCGCAGGAAAATATTGCGACGGCCAGGTGTTGGTGGGTCAGGATATGCTTGGCTACAGCAATGGCTTCTGTCCTAAGTTCGTGAAGAAGTATGCCAATGTGCACGACGTGATGCTCGCGGCATTTAAGGAATATAAGCAGGAGTGCGAAAATCGTACTTTCCCTACAGAGGCTCATACCTTCAAGATGAAGGACGAGGTGCTGGAAAAGCTTTATTAATTAACTCATACAAACACATACCTATTTAAAATAACCAAGAAGATGAAAGTTGTTAAAACCATAAAGGAAGTTAGAGAGATTGTTGCAGCATGGAGAAAAGAGGGACTGACAGTAGGTCTTGTTCCTACCATGGGATATTTGCATGAAGGACATCAGAGCCTTATCAGAAAGTCGGCAGAGCAAAACGACCGTACTGTGGTTTCGGTATTTGTAAACCCTATACAGTTTGGTCCTACTGAAGACTTGGAATGCTATCCACGCGACCTTGAGCGCGATAAGAAAGCTGTGGAAGAGGCTGGGGGAGACTTGATATTCAATCCTGAGCCTTCGGAGATGTATCCTGGACATTTCACTTCGTTTATTGATACAACAGAGACTACCGAACTACTTTGTGGTGCCGTTCGCCCTATCCACTTCCGTGGCGTATGCACAGTAGTAGGCAAATTGTTTAACATCGTTATGCCAAATAGAGCTTACTTCGGACAGAAGGATGCTCAGCAGTTGGCAACAATAAAGAGATTTGTGCGCGACTTGAATTTCAATATCGAGATCGTACCTTGTCCGATAGTTCGCGAAGAGGACGGTCTGGCTAAGTCGAGCCGTAACACATATTTGAGCGACGAGGAGCGCAAGGCTGCTTTGATATTGTCGAAGAGCCTGGCTAAGGGTCGTGAGGCTATCGAAAATGGTGAGCGTGAGGCTAAGAAAGTGATTGAGATTATCACTAAGAGTCTGCAATCGGAGCCATTGGCAAGAATCGACTATGTAGAGGCTGTAGACTTCGAGAATGTGCAGCGCATAGAGATGTTGAAGGGCGAGGTGCTCGTGGCTATTGCCGTTTATATTGGCAAGACACGCCTTATCGATAATTTCATCGTAAAGTTGTAATCTCAAATCATATATTGTAAAGACATGGAAATAACACTTTTGAAGGCGAAGATACATCGTGCCATCGTTACTCAGGCTGACTTGAACTATGTGGGTAGCGTGACTATCGACACAAATTTGCTGCGCGAAGCTGGCATCATGGAATATGAGAAGGTGCAGATAGTGGACGTGGACAATGGTTCGAGATTTGAAACTTACACTATCGCAGGCAAAGAAGGTTCGGGTATCATCTGCTTGAATGGTGCTGCTGCCAAGTGTGTGAGCGTGGGCGACAAGGTGATTATCATGGCTTACGCCAATATGACTCCTGAGGAAGCTGCGCAGCATAAGCCAACAGTATTGTTCGTTGACGAAAACAATCATATAGCTCGCAAGGCAAACTATGAGAAGCATGGTTTGTTGTGCGATCAAGAATAAGAATAATCCCATTATGCTTAAAGGAAAGACCATAGTTCTTGGAGTTACGGGAAGCATCGCTGCATACAAGATAGCAAATTTGGCATCGATGCTCGTGAAGAAGCAGGCGGAGGTGCATGTGATAATGACAAAGAATGCTTGCAACTTTATCACTCCAACAACATTCGAAACCCTTACTGGCAACAAATGCTTGGTAGACACCTTCGACCGCAACTTTGAGTTCCAGGTGGAGCATGTGGCGTTGGCAAAGAAAGCCAACGTGTTTCTTATTGCTCCAGCCACAGCCAATATCATTGGCAAGATGGCTAATGGCATTTGCGACGATATGCTCACAACGACTGTCTTCGCAACAAAGGCTCCGGTGATAATATCGCCTGCCATGAATACTGGCATGTGGGAGAATCCTATCTTGCAAGATAATATCGCAAAGCTGAAGAAGTATGGCTATAGTTTCGTAGAGCCAGATAGCGGACGCTTGGCTTGTGGCGATACCGGTAGCGGAAAGATGCCGGCTGAGACTTTGCTGCTTGAGCACATAGAACTCGCCATAGGCATGGCGAAGGATATGAAGGGAAAGAGAGTGCTGGTTACGGCTGGTCCTACTCGTGAAGCCCTTGACCCTGTGCGCTTTATCACTAACCATTCGTCGGGCAAGATGGGCTATGCCATTGCTAAGGTGGCAGCCATGCGTGGAGCAGAGGTGACGTTGGTTTCGGGACCTGTAAGCATAAAACCTTTCGTAGGTATCGACAAGGTGGATGTTGTTTCGGCGGCTGATATGTTTGAGGCTGTGGCTGAGAATAGCAACGATAGCGATATAATAATAATGTGTAGCGCTGTGGCTGACTATACTCTTGCCGACTATTCGGAGCAGAAGATGAAGAAGGCAGATTTGGACCTGTCGTTGTCTTTGGCTCGCACTAAGGATATTCTGAAATATCTTGGCGAACATAAGAAGCAGGGACAAAAGATTGTTGGCTTCTCGATGGAGACAGAAAACCTAATAGAAAACTCACGAAAGAAGTTGGAGAAGAAGAATGCCGACCTTATCTGTGCAAATTCTATAAACGGCAAAGATACAGGTTTTGGCGTAGACACAAATAGAGTGACTCTTATCTCTGCTGCAAATACCGAGGAGCTACCGTTGTGTAGCAAGGAGGAAACGGCAGCGCTTATTCTTCAGCATATAATGCAACTATAATTCTATTATGTATCTGCTTATCGACATAGGAAACTCCACAGTTGTTGCCGCTATTGCAAATGATAATGGCGAGATACTTACAACATGGAGATTTGATACAATAAAAGATCAGACACCAGATTATTTTATAGATAATCTGATGTCTGGACTTTGCGCTTATGGCATAGAGCCAAGTAATATTGATAAGACTGCAATATCGTCGGTGGTACCTGAAATTAATGGTAGATTTGTAGATGCTGTACATAGAATAACTTGTGTAGTACCACGCTTTTTCTCTATTACTGATGCCGAGAGGTTGCTGGATATTGATGTAGATTTTCCTGAGCAAGTGGGCAAAGATAGGTTGGCTGATGCCATTGCCGCAGCTGAATGTTATGGTAGCCCAACTATCGTTATAGATATGGGAACGGCTACTACGGTAGGTGTAGTTACTGCAGAAAGAAAGTTTGTTGGCGGAATGATTATTCCAGGCGTAAAAACCAGTCATAGAGCATTATGCGAACGAGCTTCGCAACTTTCGGAAATTGATAAATGGGAAGCTGAAAGTATCGTTGGTAGAAACACCAAAGAATGTATGCAGAGTGGTGTGATATTTGGTGCTGCTTGCATGATAGATGGTGTGATAGACCGCATTAACGATATGTTTGACATGCCATTTACTATTGTTGCCACAGGCGGAATGTCGTCGGTGATAGTGCCTTATTGCAAACATGAGATAATAGTAGATAAACATCTGCTGCTCAAAGGAATATATCATGCTGTAATAGCAGCTAATAAATGATGGAATTCTATTTAAGCATAACCCGAAATGATAGAAATGAACAAGAGAATCATTGTTGTTGGCTCTGGAAATGTAGCCACTCATTTGGCTTTGGCTTTATACAAGAAAGGATATGATATCCTGCAGGTTTATAGTAGACAACTGGCGAATGCTGAAACACTTGCAAAGAGAGTGGGGGGTGTGGCTGTAGACAGTATAGCAGACATTGTTGACGATGCTGATTTTTATTTTATTTCTGTCAAGGATGATGCTATTTCCGATATTGTTTCAAGTTTGAAGATACAGAATCCTGATGCTGTAGTGGCTCATACTGCTGGTAGTGTGCCGTTGTCGGTATTGTCGTCAAAGGTGGCTCATTCTGCTGTTTTTTATCCTATGCAGACTTTCACCAAGTCGCGCGAACTCGACTTTTCTGTAATACCTTGTTTTATCGAAGCCTCTGATGCAGAGACTTTTAGTAAGATAAAGGTTGTTGCAGAAAGTATCTCAAATAGAGTTGTTGAAGCCGACAGCACAAGGAGAAAGACTATGCATCTGGCTGCAGTATTTGCTTGCAACATGGTGAACCATTGTTATCATCTTGCTGAAAAGATTCTTGCCGACAAGAATCTTGATTTCTCTTTGCTTTATCCTCTAATCGACGAGACAACAAAGAAGGCGCAACTGATGTCGCCATTCTTGGCGCAGACTGGTCCGATGATTCGCTATGACAAAAGTGTGATGAATGCTCAAAAGGCTATGCTCCACGATGAGGATATGAAAGAGATCTATGATGTTATGGCAAAGAGCATTCACGAAAGACATTCCTAATATTTCTTAGAATTTAATTAGCTCACTCACAAATTGTTGGGTGGGCTTGTTTTGTTTGCTATTCAGCATTTTATAGTTTGCTATTGTGCAATTACTTCTTTTCTAATATACAATTTTTTCTTTACCAATGAGCAATAAAAAAGGTGGAAGAACACGATGTTCTTCCACCTTTTGTTATTATAGAGCTTTATGATGATTATTCATCCCAGTTCTCTGCAGCCTTACGCAAGTAAGACTTGTAGCGAACCTGAGCCATCTTCTTAGCCTCAGCGAAGAGCTCCTCAGCCTCTGTTGGGTAAGCCTTCTTAACAGAGAGGTAACGAACCTCACCGTCGAGGAAGTCTTGGAACTTATCCCACTGTGGCTCCTTAGAGTCGAGTGAGAATGGGTTCTTACCCTCTTCAGCCAACTGTGGGTTGTAACGCCACAAGTGCCAGTAACCACACTCTACAGCGCGACGCTCCTCTTCCTGTGAACGTCCCATACCACCCTTGATCTTCAAACCGTGGTTGATACATGGAGCATAAGCGATGATGAGTGATGGACCTGGATAAGCCTCAGCCTCACGGATAGCCTTCAATGTCTGAGCATTGTCAGCACCCATAGCGATCTGAGCAACATATACATAACCGTATGTTGTAGCAATCATACCAAGATCCTTCTTGCGGATGCGCTTACCCTGAGCTGCGAACTGAGCGATAGCACCAAGAGGAGTAGCCTTAGAAGCCTGACCACCAGTGTTCGAGTAAACCTCAGTATCGATAACGAAGATGTTTACATCCTCGCCAGTAGCGATAACGTGGTCGAGACCGCCGTAACCGATATCGTAAGAAGCACCGTCACCACCGATAATCCACTGGCTACGCTTGATGAGATAGTGGTCGAGAGTCTTGAGCTCCTTGCAAATAGGGCAACCCTCGTTAGCACCAGCTTCGATCATTGGCTTCAAAACAGCAGCAAGACGCTTTGTTTCCTCTGCATCGTTCTGCTTCTCAATCCACTCCTGAGCTGCAGCTTTGAATTCTGCTGGAGTGTGCTCGCTTTCGATAGCCTGCTTGAAGAGGATAGAAACACGCTCCTTCATCTTCTTGTTACCAAGAACCATACCGAGACCGAATTCGCAGAAGTCCTCGAACAATGAGTTGTCGAATGCAGGACCCTGACCCTTAGCGTTCTTTGTATATGGAGTAGATG
>OIXA01000891.1_pt1 | contig 40848 bp, 26 predicted proteins | sample 1587721 | NCBI WGS metagenome assembly OIXA01 (sample SAMEA3888900, study PRJEB22519) | human gut metagenome | biome: human gut; feature: human-associated habitat; material: faeces | place: Denmark | collected 2013
GCCGCATTCCTCCATCCGAATGAATTCGGAGGCTTCCTGCGGCTGTTTCTGTGAAAAAGGGGTTCCCGGCCGTGCGTCACGAAGGCGGCCTGCTTGAGCTTGCGCTCGATCAGGTTACGGCATTCGGAATCAGCGTGGCGCTCTCAGGCGGCCGCGCTTGGGAGGACGACGGGCTCGGGCTTCGGATTACGCTTCGCTGACGGAAGGGTTTGAGTCCGACCGTAAGCGTTGAAGGAAGGCCCGCCGGGTGTGCACGCCGGCAGTATCGGGCTAAGCCGTAAGCCGCCAAAAATCAATTTCCGTTCCCGAAACGGAACGGTTATCCTCTCAACTCGTCAGCGTATAAATCGTTAAGATCGTAAAGAACAAGATCGTTCCTATATTCAGCTTTCTTAAACCCTGATTTTGAAATGAAGCCGTAACGAATCGCTTTAAGCGGCGAAGCGTTCACCTGCTCAATCTCGGCCTCAATTTGGGCCGGTGTCATAGGCTGATTTCGGCATTTCACTTCGTAAAATGTGAATCCTGTTTGATCTTCCGTAACAACATCGAATTCACCGTTTTTCTTTAACTTTGGAATGTCATAGTAATATCTTCCGATTTTAAAGAATGGAGGAGAGATCCTGTTTAATTTGTTGGATCGAATAAGGAATTCCCGACAGATGGCTTCGAATTGCTTGGGAATGTGTTTGGTGTCCAAATCGGGACCAATGAACAAGTCGTAAAACTTTTCGGGATTCATGAATCCCATATGGCTGATGTTTTTGTAGATGTATTTATAGTAAAAGTGCACCATGTTGTCTCGGAAGACATACTGAGCCTTTTTGAGATTATCGGGCGCATTGATGGGATAGTCTTTCGAGATCAAATCCAGGGATCCCAACTGATTCAGAACAGAAGCAAGCGAGGAGGCGGGGAGCTTCGTATACGTAGCGATGTCGGAATACTTCCTCGCGCCTTGTCCGAGAGCCTCGAGAACAAGATTGGCGTTGTTCACCTTGGAAACTTCCGCAGCGAGGAACAGCGTGACCTCGTTTGAGAGAATCGCCTCAGGCAACAGAAAGAGCCTTATGAAGTTCTCTTCAACGGAAATGGACGGATCGATGAGCGAATTGTAATAGGGGATGCCGCCCAATGCTGAATAAATCTTTATTTTATCTTCGTTGGAATAAGAGGCATAGAATTCAGCCGATTCGTAATAATCCATCGGATGGAGATTCATGACGAACGAAGAGCGGCCGTAGAGGGGGCTTTTGTAGGCGAGTATCCCCTTCATAATGTCAATGTAAGATCCGCAGAGGATTATTTTTAATTTCGATTCCCCCTTGTATCGATCTACCAAGGCTTGAAGAATACTGTCGAAACCGGGAATCAAATCCCGCAGGAAGGGATATTCGTCGAAGACTAAAACGGTGGCGTCAGATTTACAGAATTTGAACAAGAAGTCGATGGCGTCCTCAAAGTTGTCAACTGCAAGAGGCGGAATGCCCAACTTCAAACCCAACAACGACATCAGCTGACGGAGATTATTTTCTTCCGACGTTTGCTTGCACTCCAGGTAGATGAAGGGCAACCCGGAGCGCTTGAGCGATTCCTTGATCAGGAGGCTTTTCCCCACACGCCGACGGCCGTAAATCACGCCAAGATTCGTCGACGCGTTTGCGTAAAACGCCGACAGCGTCTGAAGTTCGGACTTGCGTCCATAAAAGTTGAATTGAGTCATCGTAGGGACATCCGGCTTGGGGGTGAGCAGTGAAGTGCGCTTGCGAATGGCGGAGTTTGGTTTGCTTCCAAACAATGTAGTAAAACTCACCGCAGGCGTCTGAAGTAAATTTTACTACAACTGTAAGAAGTAAGTTGCGATGATTCGTCTTCGAACTTGAGTCGACTCCGCAGCGAATTCATAAAGCTTGTCGTAGGCAATGCGGTCAATGAGATAGGGTTCCTTGAGATCAGAGTTGAACGCTGCAAGAGCCATGTCGAGGCCAACAGCTTCGTATGCGATCGATGTGTCGAGTATTGACAGGGGGCGCTTTCTAGCCATGATATGGACTCCAAGAAAGCTTGTGACAAAGAGTCGATTTCGAACCTTCGTCTCGCTGCAGCAGTCTTTGCCGGCGCAGAACTGAAGGCGTGCAGGGTTCTTTGACGACCTCGAATTCGATGCCGTCGGCGGCTTGGACGCAACATCCTGACCAACTTGACGAAAGCAGACTTTCAGTCAGCCGGGAAGAGATGCGCAGCCGCACCGAGGGTTGCAGTGGGAAAAAGTCAAGGGAGCGGAAGAAGGGAGGATCTGCTCCCTCGCGAGCTTGCGGTGCGAGGGAGCGTTCCTTCTGGTCTACTGAGGGGACCGATTACTTGGATGAACGCCTGGGGCGCTTGAGCGAGACGGTGGAAGTTCCGCACTCCTCCTCTGTGTCGGACTCGTCTTTTTTACGGCGGGCCTTCGTAGAAGCCACCTCTTCCATCGATTCTTTGCTGGGCGTCTCAAGCTTTGAGCCGTGCTTATGCCTGGGTTCCGCGATCAGGATCGAAGCTGCCAGTTCGTCCTCGGTGATGCCGAGGGCTTTGCACAACTTGACGGCGCACGTCGTGGTGCAAGTGCGGGTTTTGGCAATCTTCATGATGTGGTGTTCCGTGAGGCCTGCGGCTGCGGCGAACTCCTTATACGTAGTGTAGTTGCGCTTCTTGATGAGAAGCTTAAGAGATTTGGGGACGGGATCGAAATCCGAGGCTACAAGTACCGTCCTGATTTCTTCAAGGGATACTTTCAGGGCCTTGGCAAGCTTCATCCCCGTCGAGTCCGTGCAGCGGCGATGGAGGGAGATCGTATTCATGGCGATCGGGTCGAAGCCGTGGACCTCGCTGAAATGGTTCAGCGTCTTGTAGCCATGCTTGACAACGCACTCCTTAAGAGTGTCGGCGGGCTCGGCGACGACGGTGCTGGGCTTCGAGCAGGAGGGCAACGTGAGCGCCGCGTGCGCTTCCATCATGAAGGCCGTGTCGAGACGGAGGTGGAAGGTGATGAGGGCAAGCTCATCCGGGCAAAAGACCTTGCTCTGGAGCATGTCCTCGACCGCGGACATGTCGAGGCGAAGCTCCTGACAGAGCATCTCAACGGTGAGGCCGGCTTCATGCAGGGCACGATGAATGACCAGGTTGAAGTAGTCGGCGGTATCAATCGGGAACCTGGGACCGTTCAACTGGATGGTCGCGTAATGAACCTGTTGACGGTCGATGGCGTCGAGAGAATTCAGAGTAGGCAGTTCAAACATGGAGCTACTGAGGATTAGGTTGATGGGAGGAGAAGCGAAGTCGAAATGACGAGACGGCACCGGGAGCGATTTGGGCATTGTGGGCTTAAAACGACTGTGTATCCGTCGGATGAATGCCGGGCTGTGCGCCGGCCGTTGTGCGCAGGTGCTGCCTGCGGAGACTCGTCCTGTCGGGAGAGATTTGAGAAGGACGGGGAGGTGCCAGTGGTTGTATCGGGAGAGGGCAAAAATTGTTCATGATGATAGTCGATGCAAGCACGATTTTTTATATATGGAAAATGTGAATAAAAATACGTCTAAGTGCGGATGAGTCGATGTCATCCGTTCAGTAATTGCACTCTACTACAGGGTGAAACAAAGATCAAATTCACTGGGCAGCGGTAACTTCTTTTTAGACAGCACTGAGGTGGTGATTAACAGAGTGTTTCATGAGTTGGTTGCTGGTTAGCGATCGCTTAACTTCGGCAGTGGCCCAGGCTTTGACAACGAATACACTATTTGCCCGGAAGTTACTAGGAAAATAGGTTGAGGCCCTGAAAAAACGTTAAAGGCCGGATTTCTACCTAAGTAATCACCCTAGAAAAGGGCGGGTTATGAATGATGCGTTTTTACCACACTGTTTTTGACGAAAAGGTGAGAGCCGATACTTTGTCAAGAAGGCGAGCACAGGAAGGAGGTGAATTTGGGAGGGCCGGAAGGAAGGGAATGTGCGCTTTCAGTGAAATCAGAACTCATGAATTGGTCTCAGTGACCTCGGTCTGTAAGCTTTAGGCCTCTTGGCAGTGTCGCCTTCATTCGCGGTGAGGACGTCACCTTAAAGCGGTACAAGCCGCCCTGAAGTACGTTGCTGAGTGACCGTCCGCAGCAGATGGGGTGAAATCATGGTAAAACCGTCGCATCACACTTGGGAAGGCAAACACCGACTTGTCGGTTGGGTAATCCTGTGACTTGTCTAGGTCCCGTGCTTGATTCCATGGCATTTGAAGAAGACAAGCAGGCGGCGAAGGATACGCTGCTCGCGCCGACAGACAAGCGCGTGGACATGTACCGCAACTGTCTGATTGAGTTGAAGGCGGCTCTGACAAACGAGCAATGGAATCCGAATCCGTACGAGATCAGGCCGACAGTGCCCGCGCCGGGCGAACTCGACTTCCTCGAGGAGCGCGAGGCGTTTCGTCGTGCACAGTTCGCGGCCTTCCTGCACATCCTTCACACTGACAACATGGGGCTCTGGTTCAAGTTTCCCGAGCTCCTCCTTGCGAAGATTCGCTGCGGGGAGGAAACGCGTACTCCTGATCCGACGTTCGTTTCCCTCGTGAGGTATCTGGAGGCGACGCTCCTGCTCAATGAGCGTTGCTACGACGAAGAGTGGAAGGCCCGCATTGCGGAGTACTTTGAATGCCGCTGGCCGGAGTACAGGGGCGAGCGAGTCAATCAGGCCCTGATCGACCGATGGATGGACTGGCTCGCCCGCTCTCAGTGAGGGGCAAGCGGAGTCTGAGTTCAGGCCGCATAAAATATTGTCTGCGCAAAACAGGTTTTTCAGGCGAAAGCCTGCAAGAATTGATGTCATGACTCAGCAGGGCCACCACATCCAACCGAAATAACAAAATGACCGCAAAAACTCTTGTCCTTCCGATCGCCGTATCGATTTCTCTTCTTCTGGCAGGCTGCGCCTCCAAGCCGACTCACACGCCTGAGCAACTGGCTCATGGCGTCAAGTTCGAAGGCCTTCAGGCCGACATTCCGCTTGATCCGGGCTTCTCTCGTCCTCATCAGGTTGCACATGTTTTCGACATTCCCGTCAAAGACCTCGATCCCGAGACCAAGAACATCGCTACCATTGCAGAAAGACGAGGTCTCAACAGCTTCATCAGCGGCGCCGTCGATAACGGGCTCGCCGGTGGCCTTGTTGCGGTTGCGATTTCCTCTCTTGACTCGAGCGCAAAGGTCTTTCGCACGGAGGTCGATGAATGGAATGCGATCGTCGATCCGACCGGGTACGCCACGATCTACGAGGCTGAGTCCGAAGTGCTGAAGAATGTCACGGAACGGACCACCAAGGGTCTCCGGAAACAGGGCTACAAAGTGCTTTCCATGGGCAGTGAGACCGAAGGCGGCAACGGAAAGCCGGTCTTCGTCGAAAGCAGCCTGACTCTGATCAACGAGGCAAGGGGGTGCCCCAAGCCTGCGTCCGACGATGAGGGATGCCGTCTGAAGCTGAGCACGCCCGCGTTCACGCATTCCTCGCGTGAAGCGCCGCCTGCCTGGCTCTCCGACCTGAAGGAGGCCTTCATCATCCGAGGCATGGTCATGATGCCTGCCGGTGAAACCGCCGACGGCAGCGCCTTCGCACTCTCCCGAGAAGACCGCGAGGCCATCGGGCGGGAGGCCGGCGATGGCTGCTATTTCTACGGCGCCTACGACTCCAGTCACGCGGGTTTTGTCGGCGAGGACGGTAAGGTGGAGTATTGCCACCTCGTCCCCGAAAAGCTCGCGCGCCATCGCGAGTACATGAAGAAGAGCGTCGGCGAGCGCGTTGTGGACACAGTGTCCGAGAAGTACCAGAAGAACTGGAAGAAACGCGGGGTTTGGGGCGTCTTGTTCCCGCGCGACGTCGAAGAACTCAAGTGATTGACTGCCAGGCGGGGCCTTGAGGGCAAGGTCTCGCCGGGCACGAACCAAAGAGAGGGCAAGGCGCATTGTTGCGTAGGGCCTTGCCCTCTGGGGCAAATTCAGTATTCCGCCTGAGCGGGAGCAACTCTACTGAAAAACTTGATGAAAGTAGTGGAACATCCGTTCTACGACGTTATTAATAACATCCACTGATCTTGTCAGCGATCTGTTGATAAACGTCTCGTCCGTTGTCGTCCTTATACGTTGCAAACAAAAAGAGACCTTTCCCATTACTGTGCTTCTCCCACAGTTCCCCAATATCCCTCTTTTCCTTGGAGTCATCATTCGTTTTCAGGGCCTCACCCTTATATTCGATGACGAGAATTCGTCCATCATCCAACATCGCCACAAAGTCCGGGAAGAACTTATGACCATTGGAGAGGGGCAGATGGAACGAATATTGTCCTCTAGGAATATTTCGAACCCAGGTCTTCACATGGCAGTTGGTTTCAATCGCATCTGCACAGAAATACTCTTCCGTAGTTCGTCCAGAAAGCAATTTGTAGGTCAGATCGTCAATAACCGGATAGTAGTGTTTCTTGAAAATTCGGCCACCACGGCTCGAATCATATGGTCGAGTAGCCTCATACCTATCCGGATCAAATGGGAACACGTAGCGCGACTCAACATCCGCACAAGCAAGATCAAGCTGCTGTTGATAACCTTCCTTTACCGCCTCCTTGAAATTTTGTTCCAACAAAGCTTTGAAGGCATTTTTCAATGCAACACGGTTACGAACGAGGGTCAACAGATCAAACTTCTGTTCTCCCATAAGCTTGTTTCGAACAACGTCAGCGACGAACCTTGACAAATCTGTAGGTTTGACATCTGGTCGCTTAATCTCCGCCATCAACGATTTGATCAAATCGATTTCTGTGTACTCAACCGCAATCAAGGCTTGCGTCAGAGAGGTTTCCTTGTTTTCCTCGTACTGAATGCGTTTACTCTTCTCTTCCACATCCAGCACCATTTCGGTAACACTTTCGCGCGGCTGAAAAATAATGTTCTTGGAATAACTCAACGGATTCCATGTACTTGGAACCTTGTCATCTACAGGGCGCACGTCATCACCATCTCGATAACAAAGTCTCGGAACATTGAAGTTTGGGAATTCCAACTGTAATTTTTTAGACGAATGACGAGCCAGATCCTGAACAACCTGATCGACAGCCTGTTCATTTTCCTTGACCGTTTTAGTCGTACTCACCTTATGGATAACTTGTTTGAGCTTATCCATATCTTCCGTATTAATGGTGGCCTTAACAGTCAGAACAATCTTCTTTTCGCCGTCCGTCTTCTTGTTTTCAGGATCATCAGGCAAAGCCGTTACTTTAACCGTGTTGCTTAGACCTGCCTTCTTTATCTCATCCTCTAGATCATCCCCAGCCGACACAACCGTATGTGGTTGAGTTTCAGGAACCGGAGCAAACAAACCTCCCAAGGTTTCCTCTCCAGTCTTCTCCTCAACTTGTTCAATAATTTCAGCTGCGGCCATTTGGTCAAATCCCAGCTGTTCCACAATATTGTCGCGTAGCAGATTAGCTGCCACATAAGTTGATGTCGACACCACATCGGCATACGCCCGATTAAGGTCTGGAACCGCGCGTTTCTTCGCATAAGGCATGCGCATAATACGCCCAAGCAACTGTTCAACATCCTTGGCTGAATGAATGTTTTGCAAGCTACACAAGACATACGCAAAGGAACAGTCCCACCCCTCCTTCAGCGCTTTAATCGTGATGACATAACGAATAGGCGTCTTCTGATCAAAGAGATCGACACCGTCAAGATCCTTCTGGGATCCAGTTGCAATTGCGATCTGTACCGCAGGAATCTTCAACGTCTCTGTCAAATAGGTCTTCACCTCTTCTGGACTCGGGCTCTGCCCCTTTTGCATAGCCTGAATCAACAAAATGGGGCGAATGTAGTCCTCATCATCCGAAGCCTTCCTTTCAAGAAGATTTCGTTGATTAACGGACTCTAATAGACAGTTTTCCCAAGAAGAGTCGTAACCTCGCAAAACAATCGGCAACTTGATCATGTCCGCCGCTTTCAATTCCCAAGCAGAAACCTGATAAATGACGTTGTTTACGCTCTTAATGGGTGTTGCCGTCAATTCAAGAACGACAGAAGGAGACAGCCGGTTCAGCGTGCGAAAGAATCTTTCCGTACGGTTGTTGTGAGCCTCATCCACGATGATGATGGGCTTATAAAGAGCTAGCAAATTAGCTAGAGAAAACTTAATCTTTCCAATATTTCTCCTGGTTAAGACGCCATTTTCCTCTTTGATGTCTGTTTCCTGAATCTTCTCTAACGCATCCACATCCTCAGGAATGTCAGCAAAGAACGGCTCCAATGCTTCGTTATGACCGTAAACACATCGTTGATTGGTATTGTCGATGTTGAAAGTCTGAATAGTGGAAACAACCACTACACACTTTTCACCAAGATCGCTAGTTGTGAGCGTCTCGACACCTTCAACATCTGTAACGATGGCCCCAGGGAAATCCTTCTCAAGAGCAAGGCGATACGGATGCTGATTGTCTTTTAATGCCTTTAACGTTTGTGTCGTAATCGCATCAGAAGGCGTTAACCAAAGAACAATAGGTGCTCCTGTTTGACAATAGGAATCGTCAATTTTCTTGATCGCAGCCGCACCAATAATTGTCTTTCCACCACCAGTAGGGATGCGAAGACAGACACACGGCTGTCCATTGAAGACATCATGGTATTTAGCTCTTTGAATCTGCATCCTCTCAGCGTATTCCACAAATGCCTTATCAACAGCTTTTTGGGTGCATTCCGTCAAAAAGTCCTCTAGACATTCAAGTGCAGATACCTGATAACTCTTTAGGGTAAACATAGTCCAATCCTTTACTGACGAATGTCGAACGGAATCTGCTTAAACGTCACATGAAGACGCTTGAGTTCGATATCTGAAATACCGGAACAAGCATCGGCATAGATGATTTTTTCTCCGTCAAACGGATACTGACTAAGCAACATCTTCAATCGTTGATAGTTCAAAACATTCTCATCAGATCCAAGGACGTCACTGAAGAGCAAATAAATGCCTAATCCGTTGTGCTCCCCTAGGAATGGAGACTTTTCCGGCTGAGACGGTTCACCTGTTTCAGATTGCCAAAGGTAGGCTGCCAATGTTTCAAACTTCACTTGAGGATTGATTAACCCAAATTCATCAAATACCGGTTCCCCAAGGATATAAAAATCAAAGCCGCCACCACCATGCCAGTTCACCGATTCACTAATGCCACCAGCCTCTCCCTCAATGACCATCTGAAGCCTAGGGATGCAATGCGTTTGGGCATGCTCACCCATTTCAATACCAATGTATCGCCGTCCCATTTTGTGAGCGACAGCAGCGGTCGTACCAGAACCAAGAAAAGAATCGAGAACAAGATCCCCAGGATTTGTCGCTATCGTCAAAATTCTTTCAATTAAAGATTCCGGTTTCGGATTGTCAAAAGGATGACTCCCAAACATTGTTACTGAATGCTTTTTGGCAAAGTCATTTGTACCCGCGACACTAGCCAACCACAAAGTATCAGGCGTGACCCCTTGCTCCATTTCAGTAAAGAACTTCTTCACACGTGGAGCATTATTGCCAGAAGCCCCAAAGTAAATTCTGTTGTCTTGCAACATAGAACGGAATTTCTCTTCCGTATAGAGCCAACACCTTCCCGAAGGAGGATTTAAGACGCGCCCACCGGGAGTCGTAATCTCATAAAACTGATTTGGTGTTGCATGCCCTGCCTGAGCGGTCATTGCTACAGATTGCCATTCGCCTCTAGGATCATTATCAGGATTCTTATAGCGTTCCTTGATTTCACTAGTCATCGGTAGTGAGTTTCTTGATTGTACGAAACCATCTATCTTTTTAGAAAAAATCAGTATCGACTCATGATTCTCCGAAAACGCTTTCCGATTCTCTCTGGTCGTTCTTTGTTGCCAGGCGATTTCAGTAACAAAGTTGTTTCGTCCAAAAACTTCATCTAAGAGTACTTTTAGGTAGTGAGACTCTTTGTTGTCAATCGAAACCCAGATAGATCCGTCCTCACTCAAAAATTCCCGAAGTAACTGAAGACGAGGCATCATCATCGACAACCATTGAGAATGTTCCAGTTTGTCATCGTAGAGTTCAAACGCACTTCCGGTGTTATAGGGAGGATCGATGTAGATGCACTTCACCTTCCCCTTATAAAAAGGAAGCAACGCCCTAAGTACAATGAGGTTGTCTCCCTGAATCAACAGATTGTTAGCATCAGAAGCACCGTAATGTTCTTGCTTTTCCAACAGATGAAAAGCAACGTTTTTGTATTGACGACGTGCGATATCGTCGTTAATCCAATTCAAGAAAGGCATCGTTATTCCTTCAAATATCTGTATGCGGTTGCCCGGCTGACGCCGACCTTCCTAGCTGCAACTGACAAAGGGACATCATTTGCTACCATCGTTCGAAGCTGTTCGACCTGTTCATCAGTTACCGATCGAGACCTGCCCTTGTAGATGCCATTTGCTTTGGCAACAGCAATTCCTTCTCGTTGACGTTCCCTAATCAAGGATCTCTCGAACTCTGCAACCGCCCCCATCATGGACATCAATAGGTGCGTCATTGCAGATGTCTCACCAGCCGGTTCGAGATCGATCTTCTCTTTGACAAAATGAATGGCCACTCCTTTTTCTTGAAGTTCTGTCGTTATGTTTAGGAGGTCATGCAAATTACGCGCCAGTCTGTCCATACTGCACACGTACAGCTCATCCCCCTCTCGAATGAACTCAACCATCCGTTGGAATTCAATACGCTCCAAATTTTATCCAGACGCCTTGTCAGCAAAAACCTTGTCCAAGTCATAAGGCCTTAGCGCTTCCTCCTGTCGAGCAAAATTTTGGTCGGCAGAACTCACGCGTATGTATCCGATTCGAGCGGATTTCATAGACACGTCTCATTAGGGTGGTACTGACTGAAAAGTGTATCAAATAACCTAGAACCAATCCTAAAAAACACTCGGCATAGGCCGAACGAAGTGCCTCAAAAGGCTGTACCTCAACTACGAGCGTCCACGTAAGCAGCGAGACTTTAAGTCGGCTGGGAACTGCACAGCTTGTCAGGATAATATGCTACTCGACCTTCGGCCGCGCGTACAACGAATACAAGCGAGATCCTCCTGCGTCCATGAAGGATGTAAGTATGGCATCCCAGTCAGGTTGCCTTGATCAATTATTCGGGCGATCCACTTACTACACCAGTGATGGGAAACGGCACAAGGCCGAGATCTTCGTGGCGTTGATGCCGTATTCTAACTTGCCCTTCGGGCTGGCAACGCATAACTAAACAAAACTTAGCAGTCATGGTTGAAGGTCTCCAAGGCACATTCGGTTCGCTGCTTGGGGGCTGCCCTACAGGCTTCGCTGAATTAAGCTACCCCGAGTTTTGAGGCCAGAACCCTTCTTGGAATGAAGCATGAGGGAGGAGCAAATAACCACCGTTTCAATATGAGATAAAAGCCGTTCCATTTTGAGGTTTGACGCTGAAGAAAATCAACACCATCTAGACAAGAAGTTCCTTCAGCTTGTCACGTACGATCGACAGGCGCAGCAAGAAGCCGATCATGTAGAGTCTCAGGATTCTGAAGTCGTACGACAGAGAACGTGTCGAAAATGGCGAAGATCCGGATTTGCCCTGGTGTTCTTGGATATGGCCGGGATGAGGCCGTTGTCGAGGTCTTCAGTTCGGCGATCTCGGCTGGCCGCAGCCTGAGGCGGGGACTAGTGTGTTTGTAGCCCCCCGCCAGCCAAGGACCTGTTGCGCTCTCAGACGAGTGTGGGATCGCGAGGAGGTGCGACTTCTGGCCTCAAAGATAGAGCATCCTGAAGGCGAGAAGACTGTTGTGGTCTGCCGACTCCACGAGCTGCGTCCGCATGCACGCGATGTTCGCCATGGCTGCGCCCGTCGCAATGACGTCGTCTTCGAGAACGCTCTCGAGTGCGTCGAACGGCACGGTCAACATCCCGAGACTCGAGGTGTCGACCAAGGCGATCGGTCGGGTGAGCAACTCGGCCTGCGCGTTCGGTCCGTCTTCGTCCGTACCTTCCTTTCTGAATATGCCATTGATCTGAAGGTCCTTCAGCGTGGGCGGCTGGCGACGGGGAGGGAGGCACAGGTTGGCAAAGGGGAGGTACTGCTGTCCCGGCTTCTGTGAGTCGATGGCTTCATAGACGAGATCCGGCGCAACCGCGATGTTCACGAAGTACTGGTACTTCGCCTGACTGTAGTGGAAGATCTCGAAAGTCACGGTGGCGCCGCAGCGGATCTTGATGACCCACCGGATTGATCCCTGAAGGCTCTTTTCGTTGCACAGTGCGCACTGCCAGGTTACGGACTCCGTCTCTTCAGGATTGGGGACGGTGGTCTTCAGATAAAAGGCTGCCTTCTGGTAGAGCTCCATGAACCGCGGATGCTGGCTGAAGATCTCCCAGTCACGAAGCTCCGAGCGCTCTGCATTCTTGCAGAAGTTCGGCCACTGGGTGAGCGGCGTCTGTCGGGCTGCGATCCGCTCGATGAAAAGGTCCTGCTCATCGGGCGTGAAGATTTGATCGTAATCGTCGGACTTCTTCAGGGTGCCGCACTTCAGCGTCTTGTTCACTAGGGGCACGCCCAGAGCCAGAGCGTCCCGAATGCACAGGTCCTCCTTTTCCATCAGGACGCTTGGCTGCCAGCAGCGGAATGCCAGATAGTCGACGATGACGCCGAGCTCGCGGTGTCGTTTGTGACGCCTGTCAACGTCGAGTGACTGGCCGATGTAGCAGGAGCCGTCGGCTCTGAACTGCATGTAGACGCCGCACCGGTACTTCTTGCCGTACTTTTGGCGAAAATCCTCAGTAAAGAGACGAAGTGCGTTGGTGTCGCCGCGCACGTCGGCAAAGAGTTGGAAGCCAAGGCGCTCGGCAATGGCTTTTGCTTCCTGAAATTCCATAATTGAACGATGCCTTTGAGAATGTCGGGGGATACGTGTTTGGTGAGGTTGTGCTAGGCTAGTTTTGTTAAGAAAGTATTGAGGTCCTGATGTTTTCCTATGTCGAAGAAACTGAAGAGGGTACGGTTCTCTATCAGGTTCGTACCTATCGTTGGTGTATGTGCTGGGCTTTCTTCAATGCCTCAGAGGTGTTTGAACTGACGGGGATTCCATACCTTTACCGGAAAGCCCTCGGCGTACATAAGAAGCCCAGTTTTTTGGAGTGGTTAGCTGCACACCGAGGCCTTTGGTCTACCAAGTATGTTTATCCAAAAGGAACAAGATTCTCACAGCCTTCGAATTGCGTCGGTTTGGGAGAAATTAAACGTGTTCTTTATAGGCATAGAAGGTCAATGTTTTGATTTGAAGGTCTCTGCAATTTGTTCTTCTGTCATTCCAGGTCCAGAAATGCTACCTAACTCAGTTAGTGCATTCTTCAGTTCTGAGCTTTCACTGGCTTGACTGTTTATTAAATTGTAGATTTCCTGTGGCGATGAATAAGTCAGTGCACCGCCGAAAGCTCTTTCAAGAACACTTCTGATTCCAGTCTCTTTTTGTAAGTATTCAGAAGAAGAAACGATATTGAGTCCTAACCTATAATTGGCCATGTCGCGTTCTTCACGTGTTTGAGCCATAAAATCTGCCTTGTTCGGCATGTCAATTCTTTTTTCTTGATGACGACGGTTGACCGAGTCATCGCTTGTAGCTTGAACTGCAGCCGCTGAAGCTTGATAGTCATTTTCAATGTCTGTGCGCGTCGGCCTAATGAAGTTGTCGCGGTTCTTGGCGACAGATTTAGGTGGGGGAGGCATAACATGTTCTAACCCCTTTTGCTGTTGATCAACCATGCTCTTCAAGGCTGAACGGCTTTCCGGGGAGGCGTTAAACATTCTTAATGCAGCAAATGCGTCTCCGCCAGCCATGGCGAGACCGAGCTCTCGAACGCTGTTGTCTCTGTCCTGCGTGACACGGTTCGCGGTTCCGGTGCTCGCTGTATGAGTGAACGAGTCCTGATCTGAAGTGCTTTCTGAGGACGCACGCCCTTCAGACAAGCCATTTACCTCTGCCATTTGTGCATTAGTGGTATCGGCAAGGTTGTTACGAATGCCATTGGATACGGAAGTCGACTCTCCAACGTTTTCGCCAAAAGTCCAGCCATTTCCAGTCTGGTAAGTTGTTTGCGTGGATGATCCGAAATTAATCCCGCTTGCGTCTGCTAATGAAGATGCTGTTGTTCCAGTGGGGGCTGTACTTACTCTGAAACCATTAGAGTTCATTAAGTCAATCGTGGATTTCGGTGTGTTGCCAGTCTTGTTGTTGCCGTTCTTTGTATTATTGGCAAGGCTGATTGGTGCGGAGTTAAGGATGCCCTGTAAGCTCGGAGTGCCAATATAGGATTTCATGTTCTGATAGAAGTCGGTCACATTTAGCTGCCCCAATGGTTCAGAATTTTGTTGGGGTGTTGGGGATTCATTAGCGTCCGTCGTGTTCCGATTGTTGATAGTCGATGCACCGTCAGAGGAGAATCCAACGCCAGAGGAATACTGGAACTGATTCTGAGAATTTCCACTCCGGGAGGATTGAGCACCAAACGCGCTTGAATTTCCCGTCCCATAATTTGCCGATTCATTCGTCCCATACGTAGTACTGGAGTTTCTGGTGACGCTCCAGCCGTCGTCGCGATTGACGCTGTTGGTTACGCCGCTGCCCGAAACGGCCTGAACCCCAGAATTCGTTGCAAGCGAACTTGCATTGGTCGCAACCGACGAGGTGCCAAAGTTATTGGCATCCTGGACAGCGTTCATGTTCGCCGTGTCGGACGAGACCCCGAGGTCGGACTTCCGGACGTTCATGGCAGTCATCTGCCCTGCGGAGCGGTCGAAGGCAGCCGTACCTTGAGCGAGTTCGACCTTGTGCGTGTTGGGATCCGCCCAGCTGCTCGAAGTGTCGGTCTTGTTGCCGGACACGTTGTTGAGAGATGCGTTGTTGAGGGAGGCGTTGCCGGCGGACACGTTGCCCATGGCAAGCTGGGAGCCCTGAGCCTGAGCTGCCGAGGATGCGGGGGCAAGAACGGAGGAGGTCATGGCAGTGAGGGCCATGTCGCTGCCCTTGGCAACGGCGTAAGCGAGCACGGGGACGAGCCACAGGAGCGAGCCCGCCATTGCCTGAGAGGTGGCGCCTGCGTCTCGAATCATGGTGGCGGCCGCAAGGGTCACGCCGCCGGCGGAGTTCACGAGTTGATTCATCGGCTCCATGTCGAGGTGAAGCGTGAGATAGTTGATGATGGCCGTGATCGGCGCCCAGAGGCTCACGGAGATGAGGAGCGTGAAGTAGGCGCGGCAGACCATTGCGCCGCCCGCGCCCGTGCCGAGCATCATCAGGAAGACCATGGGCCAGAGGCCGATGACGGTGAACTCAAGGATGTTGCGAAGCTTCGGGAGGGCCGATCGGGCCATTTCGCTCAGGGTTCTGTAATTGATCTCGGAGGCGAGGTTGCCCTGGGAGCGTGCAATGGCGACGCCTGCCGAAAGAGGCGCCTGACCGGCCTTGGCTGCAAAGGTCATGGTGGTCTCCGGGATCGCGGACATCATGAGGGACTGTCTGAGAGATTCCGCCATGGTGCGCGAGACGCCGAGCATGAGAGATTCGGCCTGCGGAATGGCCGTGGAGAGGGCCGCGTTGACGCTGTCCTTGAAGTCGACGTTGAGCTTGAGGCGCAAGCGGGACTCAAGGGCGGGAATCTCGGTCTTCTCGAGGGTTTTCTTGAGTTCTTCAGCCGCCTCCGTGCAGGTCAGGACCTTGTTGTTCATGAACACGCGACGTGCCGGATTGACCCAGCCGTTGGTGGATATGAGTGCATTGATGTCGGGGGCGTTGAGGAGCTCCTGACGCTTGACGGAGTTCTCGAGAATTTCGGGAACGATGCAACGTTCCGTGAAGTTGGTGAGCGACATCTTGCCGTCGGCCGTGATGGGCTTGACGGAGAGCATGGTCGTGACGACGCGCTGCGGGAAGGCCACGCCGAAGCGTGTGTAGCGTGCCGCGTCCACGTCTCCGAAGGCCGTTTCGAACGATTCGGTGAGCCAGTAGGAGGCGCGGGAGATGACGGATGCGGGCCAGCCGATGCCGAGCGGGATGTTTTGAACGACCTGAACGTTGGCGGAGCGCACGTCTCTCACGGCGATGTTGACGCGGGGAACGAATGCGGCCGAGAAGATGAAGACCATGGCCGCGATCCAGACGATGAGGTCGCCGCCCCTGTAGCGGACGGCGGCGCCTGCGGCTGCGCAAATGAGGCCGAACAGGGCGACGCAGAGGAGGAGCGAGCGGTAGTCGTCGGTGCCCGTGATGAGTGCGAGGGTCGTCCAGAGGTCGGCCACCTGCGCTCCGTTCCAGTATGCGTAGAAGTCAAGTGCTTCGGTTGTCATGAGGATTCCTTACTGGGTGATGCCGCTGCCCGGCATCGTGGAAAGCGCCTCGATGGCGGAGTCACCGTAGATGGTGCGCTGAAGGTGAGAGATGTAGGAAAGGAGACTCGAGACCTGGGAGACCCTGCCCGACATGACCTTTTCACGGCTCAGAAGCTCGGCTCGAAGGACGTCGCAACGGGCGACAAGCGTTTGGGCGTACTCGGTCGCCTGACTGTTGGCCGATTTGGCGGACGAGGACGATACGACGCTTTTGGCGTCCTCGGTGAGCTGTCCGACTGCGGTGAGGATCGCCTCGTAGGCTGCGACTTGGGCGAACGTCTGGAGCATGCCGTCGGAGAAGTTGATCATTCGCGGAGAGGCGGCGAGTTCGGCCAGTTTGAGAAGCGGCAGGGAGGAGATCGTGGCGAGCATGGTCATCTCCTCTGCAGTGACTCTGGAGACGTCCCTGTAGACAAGCGAACTCCTGTAGTTCGTCATGGCCTTGTAGATCTGGTTGTTGAGATTGACGTCGATGTAGGTGGTTCTGGTCGGATTGAGGCACTTGTCCTTTTCATCGCACTTGTAGACGACGGCCTCCGTGGGAATCTTGTCCGAGCCGGGTTCGCCGAGGACGGCGTTGAGAAGGTCGAGCGCGGGGTAGTTGCGCTCCTCGATGGTGGTACTCGTGCCCGAGCCCTTCTTAACGAAGACGCGGGTGCCGATGAGCGACATCATGACCTCGCGCTTTTCCTGAGTGAGGCGCTGAGAGCCCTTGCCCGAGATGAGGAGGGCCCAGGTGAGATTGAGTTCGGAAGCCTCGACGATGTTGCCGCCGGTGTCAGTGCGCGTGGGCGCGCTGGAAACAACCTTGCCGCCGTCAGCACGGGTGAGGGAGTCGGCGTCGTGAGCGTCTTCGGCCTGACCGAGACTGCGAAGGGAATTCCTCGCCTTGTGGCCGAGTGTCGAGATCCATTCGTTGGGTCCCGCGTTCATGATGTTCTCGGCGACTTGACAGGAGTCTCCGAGCATGCTGGCGTAGCGCATGAGCATGTCGCGGAACTGAGAGATCTGTTCGTTGAGGTCGGGTGCGAGCGACTGGAGGGCTGCATGGAAGGCGAGCCCGGGCAGGGCCGTGCCGATCGAGCGCACAAAGCTCACGAACTCGTCTTTCGACGGAATGGAGAAGGCGCCGAGGAAAACGTCGATGCCGCCGCAGCCGGCCTTGAGTTCGGGCCCCTGAAGGTAATAGGGCTGGAAATCCTCACGATTGGCCTTGAGGATGAAGCGGCCGCCCGTGACGGTGTCCATCGAGGCGGACGCGTAGAGGCCCGGAGCCGTGTAGCTGCTCTGAAGGCCGGCGTCGTCATAGAACTCCTGAAGGAACCCGGCCTGAGAGGTGCAGGGCGGGAGCGCAAGGAGGACGAGGAGAGGCAGAAGCGCAGGCTTTGGCAGATGAGGTGCAAATGAGTTTCTTCTTTTCATGGGCTGAGTTTCTTGGTTGGAGATTTTTCGTCAATCAATGTGCTGGTCGGCATACGGCGTCAGCGAACGGGTTTCGGGTTGAGCGCGGCACCGGCGTGAGGGATCACGACGGGCGGAGTATCGGCAGTTTGGGCGGGCGGCATCCTGAGCGCAGGATCGGGTGGCAGGAGCAGAGAGCCAGTGGGCGCGGCGCGGCCCCTGATGTGTGGCGTGTCTTCAAAGCCCGAAGGGTTCGAGAGGATGAAGACGAGGCGGCGCGAGAGTTCCTCGCCCGAAACCGCGCCTGCGGCGATGAGCATGCCGTCGCGACCGGCAAGTCCTCCGCGCAGGAGTGCGAAGTCGGGTCGTGACATGGCCTTGGGATTGGGCACGAGAATGACGGCGGGCAGGGTGTTGACGCCGAGCTTCTTCGCGCGGCCTGCGTCGGGCTGCACGAGGTCGAACCCTTCGAAACCGGGAATGCTGGTCCCGGCGGCGGGGGCGTCGATGCCGTCGGCAACGGCAAGGAGCTCGAGTCCCCAGGTGTTGGCGAATGCACGAACGGGCCCGGCTGCGACTTGCGTGAGGGGATCGCCCTTTTTGCCGATGAAGAGAAGGCCGGCGTCGCCCTGAAGGGACTTGACGAGCGCATGCGACTTGTCGCGCTTCATGGCACCGAGCTCGACGGTGGCGAAGTTCGCGGACGGTGCGGTCGTGGTCCAGTCGTAGCCGGGGTTCTGCATGCGGCCGAGCTGCCAGGCCTGCGCAAAGCGGGCGGAAAGCGCGAGAAGGTGCGCGTTGATCGCCTGATAGGACTGCATGTTGGCGGGCGACGGATTCATGATGGCCGTGTTGAGGCGGCGTTCGCGTTCGGCTCGAAGATCCTCGACGGTCTTGAAGGCGGTGAAGTCCTCGGGGTCGAAGGGCTTTTCATCGGGCTTGACGACAGACTGGGGTTCGGGCGGCTCGACGGTAGAGCCGGGACGCATGTCGGGCACCTCGTTGTCGCCGTAATAGAGGAAGGGACGATCGGGATCCGCCCAGACGTCCTCGTCCCACCAGGTGGACGGATGACGAACGTCGGGTGCATCGTGAGGACGAGCGGGGGCGGAAGACGCAAATTCGCCCTGCGCATTCGAAAGGGATGAATCGAGCGGATGGCCGCCTGTTGACGGAAGAGGTCCTGCGAATGCGTCAGCAAAGGTGCCTGCAAAAAGGAGCGGGCTGAGCGCGGCGAGGATCATTCCGGTGATGATGTTGATCTTCATGGTCGGTGTTTGAATGGACGAGAGGTTCACTTCGAGCTCGGGGTGGAGGGGCCGCCCGTACCGTCAGGTTTCGTGGGCTGGTCTTTGGAGGCGACGGTGTCGGAAGCGCCGGGGAGCTTGGCCGTAGTGGCGAGTTCCCCCTTGACCATGGCCTCGATGCGTTCCCTGGCGCGTGCGGCTGCGGCCTCGGCGGAAATGTTTCCGCGGGCCGTGACTTCCTTGACGATGTCGGCGATGAATTCGGAGAGGTCCATCTTCGAGAAGTCGAGCTTTGCGAATTCGTCGATCGTGAAGCCGCGGGCGTCGGGCTTGATCGGGTTGCCGAAGTCGCGTCCGAGCTGCGGGCGGCCCTGCTCGTTGAGAATGCGGGCAAGGCGGGAGTTGAAGCAGACGTGCTTTTCGGCGGTTTCGACGCAGCCGAGCCCCGTCACCTTCTTCTCGCAGGTGGTGCCCACGTAGTGGCAGAGTCGCTGGGTCTTCGCGAGCGCGGTGCGCTGGTCCGTTGCGCGGCAGCTCTGGTACTTGTTCCAGAACTGGCTGGCCATGGCGGAGACGAAGCCCGCGGACGAGAAGTTGAAGGTCCAGCCTGCGGACTCGGAGTACTGGGCGGTTGCACCCCAGAAGGAGAACGTGGGGGAGTAGGCACCCGTGCCCGACGAGCCGTAGATCTTGTTGAGGAGCCACGAGGTCTTGTCCGACCAGGAGAGGAGGTCGTAAACGTAGGGCGAGCCGATCCACTTGACGAATTCGACGCCTGCGGCAACGCCGAAGAGGAGGTACTGGCCGAAGGCGGCGTTCGAGGTGTTGGGGGCAGCGTCGGCGCGGCAGCAGGTCTCGGCCGCCATGCGGTCGCGGCAGGTGGAGACCGTGCCGCCGAAGAATTCGTTGACGTTGGTGTCGCCGTAGACGGAGAGCTGCCGTCCGATCTCAAGCTGAAGGATTGCGTCGATGAAGTCGCCGTCGGCCGTGTCGCCCACGTCCTGGCACTGGTCGCCCACGCAGATCTGACCGTCGCAGACCTGGCCCACGGAGGCGGAGAGGCCGGGACGCGTGCACGAGTAGACGCGTGAGGGTCGGGGACAGTCGGTGCTGCTGTCGGAGCAGGTTTCGGAGACGAGCTTGCAGGACGGGTCCTTCTCGTACTCGAGACATTCGTTGCCTTCGGCCCTGCAGGTCCACTTCTCCTCCCATGCCCAGCAGGCGCGGTAGGCGGGACGGCCTTCAACAAAGCGCAGGCCCTCGCCCTCGATGCAGGTGCGGGACGCCAGTATGCAACCAGACGAATTGTCGGTGGTGCTCGCGCGCGAGAGGAGCGAAAGGGAAGCAGTCATGACGGAGCCGTCGTCAAGGAGACAGTCGTCGCTCTCGCGCCAGTTCGTGACCGTCATGACCTTGAGGAAGGTGGCGGGTGAGACGGATTCGGAAGTGACGGACTCCGTGCAGACATAAGTCGACTCGGTTCGGCGACAGTTGCCGTCGGCGTCCGTGAGGGTACATTCGGGCTCGGCCGCAAGCATGCAGTCGCCCGAACCCGAAAGGTTTTTCAGGGGGCCGCAGGTGTCGGTCGACGACGATGTGCAGGTCATGGTCGTGCGGTATTCGAGACAGGGGAGGACGCCCGTGGGGTCGGTCTTCACGCAGACCCTGGAATTGACTGTGCAGTTTTCGCCCCGGGCGGCCGCATCCTCGAGCTCCTTCCTGCAGGCCGAGTCGTCCTCGGTCACGTCGCCGGGCGTCGTCACGACGTCGTCGGTGATGATGTCGTCGCCGATGACTTCGTCACGCGTGCAGCGATAGGTCGAGGACCAGCGCACGCACACGCCTTGTTCCTCGGTTTCGCAGACGGGGTCGGTGAGCTTTTGGCAGCCCGCGAGCTCGAGCTTCTGGCAGGAGGCCGCGCCGTCGACGGAGGGACAGAGGATCGTGCGTTCGGTCACCCAGCAGACGGGATTGGCGGAGACGAAGTGTCCCTCCCAGTTTTCGACCTCAATGTCGCGCGCGTCGTCGTCGAGGCAGACTTCGGCCCCGATGATGCAGCCGGCAGGGATTTCGCCCTTGGTTTCCTTCGAGTATGAGACTGTGACGGAGGTGTCGTCGATGCGGATGCCTTCGCCCGAGGGTTCGGACTTGCAGACAAAGTCGGTCGTGGTCTCGAGGCAAATGCCGCCGGACTCAGCCGAACAGACGGGCGCGGAGAGCGTGCAGTCAGTGAGCGTCGGATTGGCGTCGACCGTGCAGCGAGAGCCCGCGGGATTGACCGTCACGCAGGTAAAGGTGTTCTCGTAGCGAATGCATTTCCCGGAATTGTTGTTCTCGGCGCAGACGCGGTTCTCGAGCGTGCAGACGGGATCAGCCGCCTGAACGAGGTTCGGCAGCGGGAGAAGAAGAGGGAGGAGCGAAAAGAGGCGGCGCATGTCAGGAGCCCTCCGCAGTCGCAGCCGTCTTGGGGCGGATCGAGGCGCAGTGGTCGACCCATTCTTCCTTGATGTAGTAGGACTCGTTCACGTAGGTGAGGGTGAGCCTCATGGAGCCCGTCATGTAACCGTTGTAATAGACGCGGGCTCCGAGCTTGGCCGTGCAGGTGGGGCCGGAGCATTCACGCTTCGTCCATTCGTAGTCGGCCTTGCAGCTGCTGTTCGTACGGTGGGCGATGTTTCGGAGGGTGTAGCCGAGCGAGATTCGCGTGGACTTGAACCCCTTCACCTGGATGGCCAGATAGGAGGAGTTGCCGCAGGTGTGCTGGCCGATGAGGACGTCGCCGTCGGAACAGGGGTCGTGGCTGAGACTGTATTCGCCGTTGACGCGTGCGGTGGTCTTGTCGCCCAGGACGCAACCGTGGTCGTTGTTCGACTCGAGGACTTCACTGCACTTGACCGTTTCGGTCGTGGCGTCGGTGGAGGTGCACACGCCCGAGAAGATCGCGCGTGCGACGGCCGAGGTCTCTTCGGTGACGGTACCGGAGGCGGCGGAGGATTCCTTGCCGAAGAAGCATCGCTCGGTCCAGACGGAGGATGCGGGCTTTCCTGAGACGGTCGTGAGGCAGGAGCGCTCGGAGGACGTGCCTTCGCCTTCGGCGCATGCAAAGTACTTTGCCGTGACCTTGCCGATCTCGACGGGGCCGATGCGGCAGGCCTTCTCGTTCCACCAGCCGCCCGCTCGACAGGTCTTCGTCACCTCGACGGGGTCGGCTTCGATGGTCACGTCCTTGCAGGTGTCGTTGTCGTCCGGCGTTACGGTCGGATTGTTGACGATCTCGTCGCGACCCGCGAGCACGTCCTCGCCGATGACGGGACGCTCCGGGAAGCCCTTGTCGAGCACCTGAATGGCGCGACAGGTCGTGTCGGTCTTGCCGCGACACTCGATCACGGTGGCTTCGGCCGAACCCGTGAGCGTGCCCTTGCCGTCGGCCCAGAGGTTCTTGACGTCGTCGAGACCTTCGGTCGACCCGCCGCCCACGGCATCAAGCACGCCGTCGTGGTTCGCCATGATCCCGTCGATGTCGGGAAGCTGAGTGTTGCGCGCAGCGGCAACGGCCTCGGCAACCGTCACGGCGTGCGAGGGCAGGGCAATGGAGAGACCGAGCGCGAACGTCATGAGTGAAATGAGACATCGAACGGGAACTGTACGGGTCATGGCTCTCAAAGAGGTGTAGAGATTGGGTTCCAGGGTGCGGTTTTGGGTGTTCAGGGCGCGATTCGGCCGAGCGGCGTTTCGTCGAGTACGGTTTGAAGGGCGGCGATGCGGGTGCGGTCCGATTCGTCCATGACGGCGTCGGCGAGCGTGCGACGCCACTGAGAAAGGGCCGAGACGATGGAGGCCGTGCCCGAGACCGCATAGACGCTGCGGCCGATCGTGAGGAGAACGGCGGGTGCGGTGGGCGCGGCGGTCATCACTTCGTAAACCTCTTCGGTCTTCGCATCGAGCCTGCCGCCCGCCTCTAGACCCTCTTCGGCAAGGGCCAGAAGGAAGGCGAAGCGTTCAGGATGGATCGCGGCTCCGAAGCCTGCGTCAACGAGCGGCGCAAGACGTTCGGACGTGGCTTCGAAGTCGGTCCGGTAACCCGTCGGGGTGCGCGTCACGGGGAGACCTCGAACGAGGACCTCGACGTCCGCAGCGTCACCCACGAGCTTGAGTTCCTCGGCCGCCGTCTCGACGAGCGAGGACGTCATCCCCGTGTCGAGCAGAATCGTGATGCGGGGTCGCCAAGTGTTCGAGTTGTCGGACTTCGAGTCCGAAAAGGCTTCAGGAGACGAAGAAGCGGAAGGCGCGGCGGCGAGCTCAGTAGACGGAGCCTTCTCCACTTCACGGACCTTGGGCGCAATCGTGGCGGACGAGGGTTCGAGAGCAGTGCCTGCGGGTCCTGAAGCGAAGGCGTTGGGGAGAAGAAGGCAGGAAAGGGCGGCAGCGCCGAACGTGGACACAAAATTCATGACGGCTTTCCTATTAATGGAGGGTTTTAGATGCAGCGGGGCGCACGGCGGGTACGGAGAGGTCGATCGACTCCTTCGAAGCAAGGCCGGCGGGGACGGGCGAATCCGGAATCCCGTCGGCATTGAGCGCAGGGGTCCAGACGGAGATTTCCGACGGCGTGAGTTTCACGAGGGCGGGCCAGTGATTGAGACCGAGACGGCGCGTGAGGACCGAGCCCTGGTCTGCCCAGACGCGCATGCCGAGCTTTTCCTGAGCGAACGCAACGCTGCCCGCCGCCACGACGGGACGAATGGCGAAGGAGGCGGTGGAGAGCATCCTCATCGCGAAGTTGACCTGGCCGCCCGCACGGGAGTCGAAGAAGAGAAGGAGGCGACTCACGTCGTTGAAGAGCTCGGCGCGCCTGATGTCCTCAACCGAAAGACCCGTGGGTCTGCGAATGAGCGTGGTCTTGACGGCCATCGGACGGAATTCAGGAAAGACCGGGGACCGCATCCATTGAATGAGCGTCTCTTCCTTTCGCTTCACACGGCGGGACCATTCACCCGACTCCACGGCAATGCGGGCGTTGGCCTTGAGGATCTCCTCGAAGTCGGGGTCCGACGAGGTCTGCACGGGATGGTCGGCAATGAGCGTCGTCACCTCGTAGTGCTGAGAAGGTTCGGACGTGCAGGCGGCTTCGGCCGAGTCGGCAAGGCTGATCAGGAAGACCGATGCGGCGGCCGGAATGCAGACGAGCAGGCAGAGGCGAAGCGCCGAGGCGCAGAGGCGCTCGATGAGGTTGGGCCTCACGAAAAGGCTCCGGCTGATGGGGTCGTCGGGCGCAAAGGGCGGCGTGTCGTTGGATTCATGCTTCATGAGAATCTCCATTGTCATTCTGCGGGTTTTGGGTTTATGAATCCCCGTAAGGGACTTAAATGTAGGGGAGTGTCGGGCTCATCCGCCCCATTTGGCGGACATCGAGCAGCAGTCGCGGCGTCGCCAGACGAGTACCACGCCGTCCTCGCCGCCGGGACTCCAGCTCTTTCCCGAGCCCGAGACGACGGTGGTGCGCCCGAGCGGGCTGCAGCAGGAGCCGTCGGTGTTCTTCCCCGAGTGCGCGGGCCAGACGAGCTGGGTGCGCCAGACGTCCTTTCGCATCAGGGGCTCGTAGAAGGACTCGCAGAGCCCCTTCGAGCCGTGGGCGGCAAGAAGCAGCCCCTCGCGCGAGAGCTTCATCGCAAAGCGGTGGGTCATCAGCTGCCAGACGGCCGTGTGGGAGGTGAGCGAAGCGCTCCAGCCCGTGAGGGGAAAGACGTTCCCCTGACAGCCCGAACACCAGTAGAGGGAGTTCTGGGGAAGGCCCGAAGAGGCGGACGTGCAGTCGGCGGCGCACGCGCCCTGGGCGATCGGATTCGCAAAGAGCGCGGCGTCCGGGTTCAGGATGAAGCTCGAGAGCGTGTCGTCCCATAGGGGATCAAGTTCGGACATGTAGGCGAGGTCGAACGTCTGCTGGTCCAGACACCCGTCGTCAAGGAGCGCCTCGAGAATGAAGAGCCAGGGCGTCGCATACCAGTGCACCTGACGAAAGTCCGTGTGCCGCTTCATCGATCCGTCGGGCTCGTGCGAATGCACCTTCACGTGGTCTGATATGCGAAGCCCCATGTCGCCCATGTTCACGCCGCCCATCGAGGGAAGGCACCCCGCATGACGAACGATCTCCGCCGTACGAAGGGGCTCCCAGAAGCTGAACGTGACGCCGGCCCTCAGGTTGAGGCCTTTGCCACAGGTGCAGAACGGTCCGCCCGCACCCGTGTCGGGGTCGGGCAGAACCGAGGTGGTGAGCGAGGCCTTGCCGCCGATCTTCACGGGAAAGACGCAGCTCCAGCAGACGTCGGTCACGGGATTGAGGATCTTGCCCTGACAGACCGTGGCGGCATTCACCGTGAGGGCCGCGACGAACATCGCCGCGCCCGCAAGAAGAAAGGAAAGCGGGCGCATCAGGCGTTCTCCTCACGTCGGGCGAGACGGGCGGCCCTTTGGGCCTTGCGTTCTTCGCGCTGCTTTGCCCTGCGTTCGGCCCTTTGGGCAAGCTCGGCCTCACGGAGTTCGCGCGCGCCGTCGGCGAGCTTTTCGAGAATCGAGGTCATTTCGTTTCTCACGGCCACGTAGTTCTCGCGCTGGCGTGCGGCGGCTTCGAGTGCCTTTTCGTCGACTTCAAGCCCGCGGCGAGCGGAGTTGTCGAGCGCAAGCGTCACGGAGAGGAGCGACTTGAAGCGCTCGGCCCAGACGCAGGCTTCGGCTCCCGTGAAGGCGGGAACATTGCCCGCTCTTGCGGCTTCGTCATAGGCGTTGATGAGACCGATTTCGGCAAGGGTCTTCATCCAGGGGGCGAGCTTCTCGCCGTCGCGAAAGCCCTTCGGGTCGACGCGGCCCGTGGCGCAGGTCACCGTAAAGCCGCCGAGGCGGGGTTCGATCAGACAGGGCGTCTTGTCGACGGCAAGGAGCGCACGCAGAAAGCCGCGCGTATCGACGACGAGCGGAATCTCCCACGCATCGAACGGATTCGTCGCGGGGACGCTGTCGCCCGCATAGACGACGGCGGTCTGCGGATCCGCAGTCCAGCAGTCGGTGACGAGCTTCACTGTGTAGGCGTTGATGCGGTCGATGAAGACGAGCGGACGACGGTGCTTCCAGACGTCGGCAGCACCTCGTCCGAAGAGAAGCGAACGGCCGACGGCCAGATGCACGCGCGAAGAACGCTCGGACGTGAGCGCATGGGCCCAGCGCACGAGTCCTGCGGCACGCGAGACTTCACGCGAGGCGAGATGGCCGTCGTGACGGGCATCCCAGGGAATGGCGTGGTACGTGCCCGTGAGCCTTGCGGTGACGGCGGGGCAGAGCGCGCGCTCGCGGGCTTCGCGTTCGGAAATCCCCTCGGGATCCTTCTCGCAGGCCCTCGTCATGGCGCGGGCATGGCGTTCGGCCGCGAGGCCGCACGCTTCGAGCACGTCACGGGCTTCGGAAACGGTGAGCGTGTCAAGCCTCGAGGCCAGACGCCTGCCGTTGGCCACAAGGCCGTCGTGCCCTAAACGCAGGAGCGCTGCCATCACGGCCTCGGCCGTCGCACCGCCCGTGCCCTTGAGGTACTGCGAAAGCTCGACCGTCAGAAAGCCCGCGGCCGACACGTCGGGCCAGGAGCGGATGCGCCTCCGGAGCGCACGCTCGTAGAACTGCTCTCCGGGCTCCACGGCGACGTTGCTCTTCGGAGCGGGCGAGACGGGCGCGGAGCCCTTCACGCCTGAAGGGGGGATCACTTGATTCATGTTTGTGCTTTTTATCGAATGGCTGTTTTCAGCGTTGTTTGTCAGCGGTTTTTGACGGATGCTTCGGCGGAGGCCGAAGGCGCGGTCGTCGTGGCGTTGGGGACGGCCGTCATGGCGGCGGAAAGCCCCGAGGGACTCATGAGGCCCGAGACCACTTCGCGTGCGGCAGCGGCCGACACGTTCTTGAGGCCGAGGCGCTCGATGACGAGGTGAGTCACGTCAAGCGTGCGCCCCGTCGTGGAGTGAGCGGGGTCGGGCATGGCCAGCACGACGGCTCGGGAGAGGACCGGCGCACCCGCCATGTCGGCGGCCTCCATCACGGCGGCCCTGAAGAGACGGTCGTCAAGCGGCAGCGACATGCGCGAGGCTTCGTTGTCCGTGACGATGATCTTTCTGAGTTCACCTGTCAGGTACACGCTGTCGACTTGAGGAGCCGTTCGGCCCGTCGGAATTCCCCTGGCGTCAAGGAGCGCCGTCATCAGCATCAGGTTCCTGATCTCCTCGTCGGCCACGACGGCCGTGACCGACACGGGCGTGTGCATGACCGTGAGGTCGGGCACGACCGACTTCGCCGTCGTCCAAGCGGCAAAGGCGGCCACGGAAGAGACGCAGGCAACGGCAAGCGCCGCCCTCAGACACCCCTCGAGCCCCGACCAGCGTTCATGAAGGCGGTTGAGCCTTTCACGAATGATGTCAAGACGCGATTCGCGCTCCTCTTCTTCACCGCCTTCGGCCTTCCAGGCGCGAGTCTGGTGCGGGGTCGGAAAGCCGCCGAGCGTCTCGTGCGTGCCCGTGCGGACGGGAACGCGGGGACCGGGCTTCGGGCCGCGGCACGACACGCGCTGGTCGCGGGATTCACTCTCCGCCATCACGTCCTTTTCCCAGGCATCCATGCGGCGGGCATAGGCTTCGTCACGCTCGACCTGAGGACGTTCGTCCTCGTCAAACGCATAGCGCGGCGGACGACGCACGTCGACCAACGCGTTCTGCTCGGCCGCGGCATCGCGAACGCCGTTTTCCCAGAGCGAGTTCCAACCCTTGCTGCGGGCGTCCTCGTTCCGGTCGGGAACGGAATCTGAATCACCTTCCTGAGAGGGATCCTTCTCGAACGCAGGATTGCCGCGCTCCATCTGCTCAATCTTCCTGGAGACCAGCATCGAAGCCAGTTCGGCACGCGTGGGCTGGGTTCGGGCGTGAAGCCTGAGAAGGGCCTGCCTCGCCGTATGCTCGGCATCAATGCGCTCGGCCTCGAGGTCCACGGTCCTTGACGGATCGGCGGGTTCCTCAACGGGTGGCTTGACGCGCACGGGCGTGCGGCGGCCGGAGAGAACCTCGGTCGCGTGATAGGGACGGCCCTGACTGTCGAGCTCAACGGGTTCGGGGTCCTCGGCCGCGGGACGGATCACGGAAACGGGCTTTTTCACGGGACGGTCGGCAGAAGACTGATCGTCATCGTCGTCAGGCTCGTCATCATCGATCTCATTGTCGTCGGCCGATTCGGAAACCGAGACCGCCGGGTCGGGAATGTCGTCGTAGTCCTCCTCTTCGTCTTCTTCGCCTTCGATGTCGATGATTCGGGAACCGTTCGGGGACTGACTGCCGGAAGGTCTGAGGACAGGCGAAGATGGCGCTTCGTTCGTTTCGTCCGCGGGTTTTCCGCGGACTTCTCCGGGCGCTGGACGGTCGTCCGCCTTCATGTCCGTCATGACCCCGGACGGGGCCTCATCCATCAGCAGGGAGAGGACGGGCTTGACGTGGGGGACGGGCGCTGCGGGTGCGGCAGACGTGACCGGGCCTTCGGGCTTCTTCGCGGCTTTCGCTTCCTGCGTTTTCTGAGCGGGCTGGCTTTCCGTCTTGGTTTCGACCTTCGGCTCGACCTGTTTCGGAGCCTTCTGAGTCTCCTTGGGCTCGGACTTCTGCGCCGTTTTCTGCGCGGGCTTAGCTTCGGGCTTTTCCGAGGGCTTCTTCACGTCTTCGGTCCTGGCCTGCTGAGTCCTGGCCTGCTGAGCCCTGGCCTTAGCCCGGGGCTTCTTCGCCTTCTCCTCGGACGGGAGAAAACGTCCCGTGGCGTCACGCTCGGGCATCTTGACGGAGGCGGACGGCTTCTTTGCAACGGCCTTTTCGTCGGACGTCGTCTCGTCCTTCTTCCTGTTGATCTGCGGCATGGCGCGCACGGTCTGCACGGGTGGAAGGCCGGCGGATTCTCCTGCGGCCGCGGGTTCCCTGCGCTCGGGCATTGCGCCTGCACGGGCCTTCTCGATCTTGTCCTGAAGGGCGTCGTCGGCTTCCTTCGCGGTCTTCCTTCTTGCCGTCGTGCTCGCGCCTCGGGCCGACTTCGGCTCGATCGAGTGCTTCTTCGGAGCGGAGGCCTTGTCTGACTTGTCGGTCTTTTCCGTCTTTTCGCTGCTGTTCTTTTGTTCGGTCATCGGTCGGATTCCTGATTTCGGTTGAGGGCTGCAAGGGCTTCGGGCGTGGGTTCGAATGCGCCGTTGGCGACGGCGCTCACGGAAGCGGCCATCGTTGCACCCACCTCGCGCCATGCATTGACGGCGGAGACTTCGGCGGGCAGCGACGAGTAGAGGACCTGCATGAAGCGGTCAAGCACGAGGCGTCCGATCGCGGGCGGCGCATCGCCCACCTTCACGATCATTTCGGACCACGCTCCGCGAACGGTCGTGAGTGACGGCAACGCTGCCCTGAACCACGGGTCGGTCGCGAGCTGCCCCTTCGCCTCAAGGCTCGAAAGACATTCGGCGTCCTGCCTCAGATAGATGCGCGTGTCGGCGCAGCTCCAGGCGGCCTCGGCCGTCTCGCTCTTGAAGAAGTCTGCAAGCGACTGCGTGGCAACCACGAACCCGCCCTTGTGCTTTCGCGCACGACGAAAGCCCGAGGCGATGAACTTCCCGCTGTGGCCCGAACCCATCAGGTCCCAGGCTTCGTCGATGAGGACGAGCTTCACGGTGCGACGGTCGAGAGACATCGTCTTTTCGATCCAGAGCATCAGCGTCATAAGAACCGCCTGTCGAAGCGCGGGGTGAGCGGAGAGGCCCTCGAGCTCGAGCACCGTAAGGCGACTGCTGAAGTCGATCGGACGGCCCGAGCCGTCGAACCAGCGCGCGAGCGGACCATTGAGGTAGGGCTCGAGCTGCATGCGCAGGTCGTCAAGTCGCCTGTCGTGAACGGCGCGTTCTGCAAGAAGCGCATCGAGGTCGGCAAGGGTCGCAAGCCTTCCCTGCATCGCCGCCATCTGAGCGGCCGAGGCCGTGAGCTGAATGAGCACGCTGCGCTCGAGGTCGGGAAGAGGACGGCCGGGCGAGACGAGTTCGCCCAGAATCGACACCACCGATTCGATCCCTTCGGAGCGGTCGTCGCCCGCAAGGGCCTCGAGGATCGCAAAGGGATTGAGATCCCAGACGTGCTCCTTGTCGAAGACGAGAAAGGCCCCGTCGAGCACCGCGCAGGTCTTTTCATAGGACCGTCCCACGTCGATGATCCAGACGAGCCCGCCCTGCGCGAGGCAGCTGAAGGCCAGCTGGTTCATCACGACGGACTTGCCCGAACCGGGCTTGCCCACGATCGTCACCGAATAGTTCCCGCTCGCGTTCGCAAAGGGATCCACGTGCATGATCTGGCCGCGTCGGCCCACGAGCGTGAGAAGCGGAGTCCTGCGGTCACGGTCGTCGCGAATCGGCGTTCCCTGCCACTCGGTCATCACGGGCGAGCCGCAGACACCGGTCGCAAGAGTCCTGCGCTGTATGCGGAAGCTCCTCTTCATGTCCTCGACGAGAAGCGGACCCGCACACATCGGAAGGGCTCCCATCAGGGCCTGCGCATGAAGGCAGGTCGTGCGCCTCACGTCCATGCCCGCCTTGCGTGCAATGGACTGGGCGGCGTGAACGGCCTCGGCCTCAAGTCCCGCAGGTGCAAGGAGCAGGTACTGGTGCGCTACGCGCGCGATGCCCCCTTCGGTCTGGAAGCTGTTGACGGCAATCGTCCACTGGCGCGCCTTTTCGGGATACCAGGGACTGATCTGCGAGACGGGCGTGTGCGACATCTGCAGCGCACGCATGCGGTGGCCCTCGGCCTTGACGCGCTCGGAGGCGGAGTCAAGAACCGCGATGATGCTCGTGAAGAGGAAGGGGCACGGAATCTGATGGCCGCCACGACCGAGCTCGCCGAGCATCTGGCTTGTGAGGGCGAGCGAGATGTGCCCGCCGTAGTGTTCGACCCCAAGCCCCACGGCATGAACCGCGGACTTCCTGTCAAGCGTCTCGAATCGGATGCGGTGCTTCTCGACCGTCACCTCCGTGTCGGCCTTCATCACCTGAACGGACGGAGGCTCGAACGGGTTCGCGGACGGACGCACGAAGTCGCCCGAGCGCACGAGCTGCGGGTTGAGGATCTCGGAAGCCGTGCCGACGAGCACGTCCGCATCCCACACGCCCATGAAGAGCCCCGCCTGCTCGAGCACGGCGGAAATGGCCCTGCGCGCGGTGAGGACCTTTTCACGGACCTCCTCGTCGTCGGGCTTCGTCGTCGGAACGACAACCGTGAGCCAGACTCGCCAGTGCCTCGGATACACGGGGGCCTGGGGCGTGAGCTGCTCGACCGCACCCTTCACGAGGTTTTCGGCGGCCCAGTTCGTGGCCGTGTCGATGATCCCTTCGGCTTCCGGGCTCAGCGGCGGAAACCCGTCGGGCACACGTGCTTCGGGAACCATCAGCTCTGCAATGCCCCTTACGGCCGACGACGCGAAGGCCGTGATCGAGAGGACGGATCCGGCTTCAAGCGGAGCCGCGAGGCCGATGAGCGTCTTCTCCATCTCGGACGTGACACCCGTCTGCGGATAGATCTCGATCGCAAAGCCGAGTCCTTCGGGGTATTCGGGCTTGTCGCCCTTCAGCGTGAAGAGGCCGTCGGGCGTGGCGGACTCCCAGGGGAGCGCCGTGGAGAACGCGTCGACGCGCTCGCCCGTACCCGGAATGAAGCCGGGAATCCCGGAGGAGACCTTCAGGTTCTCGTGTCCTGTCCTGATCCGCCGAAGTATTTCGATGAATTCCCTGACGGGATTCTTTGAGGAGGTCATCACGGGTTCTCCTCAGGAGCCTTCATCTTTTCCGCGAGGACGTTGGGGTCATAGGGCGTGCCCTTGAGGGCCGCCTTCTGGGCTTCGATGAAGCGGCGGCTGCCGTCACCGAGCGAAGAGGCGACGTCAGACTCTGATGCACGAACTCTCGGGACCGAAGTCTGAGCCTGCTTCAACGCCGAACGACGGCGCTCGAAGGGAAGGCGCACGACGGCGGAGCCCCTGTCGGCGCTTTCGGCTCGCCGCCGGGCTGCGGCCCAGCGGGCGTCAAAGGCGCGGGCGTGGATCATCTCGCCCTCATGAAAGTCGCCTTCGTCGTCCGTCCAGGGCGCGATCCAGATGGTCACGATCACCTCGGGGAGGCGCTTGGGCGAAGATCGGCGCTCAGGCGCTCGTGCGGCGGGTGCGGCTACGGAAGCCTGAGCCGCATCGGCCTTCACCGTATGAACGGCGGGACCCGCAGGCGTTTCGTCGACGGCCTTTCCGTTCGTGCCTTCAATTTCTGGAAGGCCCTTCGAGGCGGCCTCGATTGCCTTGTCGCGTTCGATCCTGTCGGGCGTGCGGCCGCGGACGCTGTCCTCGTAGGTGTCGGAGAGCGAACGACAGGAGACCCCCGGCGTCATCGGGCAGCTGAAGTCGTTCTCGGCGTTGAGGCCCGTGAGGGTCCCGCAGCCCGAGAGGGCGAGGGCAAGGGGAAGTGTGGCAAGTGCAGGGGCCGTGCGGCGCAAAAGGCGTGCGGTCTCGTTTCGAATCATGGCTGGATTCCTGTGTTGTGTTTGTCGTTATCGCTTCGAGGGATCGGCGAGCAGCACGCCCTGCGAGAAGACGAGGTCGACGGAGCGGCCGGCATCCACCTCAAGCACGGGGAAGATGCGGTCGGCGAGTCTCAGGTAGTAGTCGGTGATGCGGTCCATGGAGTCGGAGAGGCCTTCGCCCATGCCGGACATCCAGGCGTTCTTGTATCGCTTGCTCTGCGTGCCGGTGATCGACGTCGTCACCTCCTCGGAAGAGCGGGTGATCGATTCGCCCAGACCCGAGAGCAGGCCGACGGAGAGCGCAGAGGCAATGGCCTGACCCGATCGGGTCACGAGCTTTCCTCTCACGCCCACCTTGCCGTCCTCGCCCACGGCGTAGCCGGAGACGCGCACGTCGAGTGCTTCTCCCTTCTTGCCGACGCAGGAGAGCCTGTCGAGCCTCACGAAGGCGCGCTCGGAAGAGAGGTCGCCCGTGGCCGAGGCGGTCACGTGGCAGGCCGTCACCTGACTGCGCCAGGCATTGGGCAGCACGGCCGTGTCCTCAAGACGGATCACCATCGGAAGCGGCTGGCTCGCAGCACCTGCGCCCGTGGAGGCATAGACCCCCGTCAGCAGCCTGCCCCGCACGAAGGAGCCTGCAGGCAGGTAGTCCTCGACGGTCGTGCCCGCGGCCCTGTTCACCTGCAGAGGCGTGTCGGGGTTGAGCGTGGGCGAAGGCCCCACACGGGGTGCGGGCGGCGTCGGTGGGGCGGGAGGCGGCAGCGTCACCATCGCGAGCCTCGGGCCCGAGACCGCCTGTCGCGCCGCCGCATGCGCTTCATCCGGAACCTTCACGCCGCCCGAGATGTCGGGAAGCGCGGGGACGATTGAAGAGGCGGGCTCGTTCGTGTTTCTGGCGGGATCGGTGTGAAAGACCTTTCCGGGAGTCTTCGAGCCGAACTGGGAGGAGAGCTTCGAGATGTAGGCCGCATCGTCGTTTGCCTTGAGCAGGCTCTTGATGCGGGCCTCGGTCTCCTCGGGCGTTTCGCCCGGACGGGGCGTAAGGCCCGCGCGTCCTGCGATCGCCTTGAGGTCCTTGACTTCGCTTGTCTGCGTCTCGAGCCGGGACTTCTGGTCGGCGATGATCGCGCGCAGTCGCGTCTCGGTGGCGGCGGCCTCGCGCTGCACTTCCTCGATCCTGCGGCTGAGCGCCAGGAAGTTCGCGTCATAGCGTGCGATGAGCACGTCCTTGTCCGTGCCGTCGGGGCGCAGCGTGATCATGGCCGCTTCGGGCGGAGCCTTGCGGGCGGGCTTGGTGTCGGATGCCTCGACAGCAATGAAGGCGATGATCGCCAGAGTGGCGAGGATCGTGGCGGCGAGCGCCTTCTGCTTGAACCTGAGACTGCTGTTCGAGGGCTGGGAGACGCCGTCAGAAGACGCGGAGAAAATGTCCTTCAGCTGCATGACGACACTCCGGGAAGATGGCCGGCGTCAGCGTTGCGCACGGTGCATGCGCAATCGTTCGTTCTGATCTCATTCACGGGCGTTCTCCACGAGGACGAGCCTGCAGCTGTCGCCCGGCTCAAGAGAGGTTTCGGTTGCGGCAGCAGCCCAGACCGAGCCCGAGAGAAGCTCGGGATTGATCTCAACGGGAAAGACCGTTCCGTTTTTGACGGTGAGTTCAACCGCCTCGGCATGGCGGGAGCGCCAGATGCCTTCGATGCGCACGCGAAGCGGTGCGAGCCTCTTCATGGCGGCGGCCGCACCCTGAGCGGGCTCGGTCATGGCGGTGCGGGAGACTTCATCGGTCTCTTCGCCCCTGAGGACGAGCGTCACGAGGCGTTTCATCTCGGCGGGGAAGCCTTCGGCGCGAAGGGGCGCAGCGGGCACGCGAACGGGCGCATTCGCCTGTTCGGCCCTGCGCACGCTCTTTTCGAGGATGATGGTGCGGGGCTCCGCATCCGCGGTGAAGGTGAGATGCAGGGGCGCAGTCTCGCCCGACCTGCAGGTGACGTAGACCATGGCCGAGCCCTCCATCTTCGGGAGGACGTAGAGCATGCCGCTCGCGGCATCCGTCTGAACGTCGATCAGGTGACGGTCGTAGACGGCCGAGGCAATGGGGTCGGCCGGAATGGCGACCATGGTGGTCTCGTGCGCGGGCAGCGTGAATTCAAGGGGTGCGTCGCCTTCACGGGCCGTGAAGACGGCGGCGTCGGACGACGGGGCGAAGGCCTGGAGGATCAGGACGGCTGCGCCTGCGAGCGCGAGCTTCGGGACGAATCGCTTGAAGGACTTAATGTCAGAGCGAGTGACGATCATGAGGGCTCCGTGAGGGAAGGTTTTGTCAGGACCCAGACGACGGCTGGTCGGTGAGGGACGTGAGGAAGAGGCGTCCTGCGTCGTAGCGGAACGTCAGTCGCCAGGTCTTCTTTCTCGAGCTCGTGACGGTGCTGCCGACGAGCGTCTTCTGGACGCCTTCGACCTCGACGGAGAGGTCGGACGTGTTCACGCGGGCGCGGTCGGGATAGAAGATCGTGGAGGAGTGGTCCTTCTTGATGCGGTCGGCCTCAACGATGAGGGCCTCCTCGAGCTTTCCGTAGAAGCCCGGGTCAACGTGCTGAAGGACGACGCGGCGGGAGGAGTCGACGGTTTCGGGCGTGACGCTTGCCGCATGGGAGAGGACGGAGAGGGCCCAGCGCTCGAGGTACGGCGCTCCGGGACCCGCCTCGTCGAAGGTCCAGACCTCGCGCTCTGCGGCGAGCGTGGGCGGAACGACGATGGTGCGCGTCTCGGGCTGCTGCAGGAGAAGCGCGAGGGCGAGGATGAAGTTGAGCGCAAAGCTCATCGCCATGATCACGGCAAAGCTTCGTCTCAAGCCGATGCGTTCGGCGACGATGGATGTGTAGAGCATGAGAAGGATCCCCGAGGCGGCTGCGCATGCGCGGACGTACGGCTGCGGCCCTGGGGAATGGGGGGAAGTGATTGACGTTCGGACCTGACCGTCGGCGGACGGGCTTCAGCGCACGAAGTGTCTGGCCGAGCTCGGGGGCGTCCGCCCGAAGGAAGACGCGCCGAGGTGCCAGTAGGCGAGCGCTGCGCCGTAGCCGCGGCCGTGAAGGCCCGAGACCTTGTGCCAACCGTAGGCCGACAGCGCGCCCAGAAAGACGCCGGCCCCAATGTGGTCCAGCACCGCACCGAGATAGGTCACGGTGAGGACCACGGCGACGAGGTCCGCATCGAAAAAGAGAAATCGAGGCGGATCGTCAAGGCCGGTCGGGACGCGAACGCCCTCGGGTGCCGCCATCAGACAGTAAAGATGCTGTCAATGACGGAGGGTGCGATCATCAAGGTCAAGCCGCAGGCGATGGATACAACTGCAGCATAGAGACTCCCCTTGGCGAGCCCGACAGCGAGGCCGACAAGCAGGAAGATGATGGCGATGGACTTCCCCAGGGAGCCCTGGGCCCAGCCCGTGAGCTGGGTGTACAGTTTGTCGAAGGCCTGCACGTCCCCCGCGGAAGCTGCTTGGGCGTACAGAACAAGAAGGCCTGCGGCGATCTTGTCTTTCTTTGATCCCACGGCGGATACTAGTTGATGGAAATTGATTTTCATATGATTTTCATCTGATTTTTTGAGAAAACCGCCGACGTTCGGTTGGTTCGAGACGGTTGGCGGGGTTTTTCGTTTGCCGGCGAGAGCAAATGTACGCTTCGGCAAAAACCTTTCGCCATACGGGACATTCATTAAGCTTCAGCCCCGTTGGGGAAAACCCTCGAATTTGGGTTTTCAGAGGAAGCGGTTTTTACTCCTGCAGTCGTTTCGAGCCGATCGACTGCCGTGCAAAGGTGTCAAAACAGAGCGGGTGAGCCGCTCGGGCCCCTTCGGTGAGGGGGAGCGGAGCGGCTGAGCCGTAACCCATTCATGGGATGGCGATCGGTAGAAAAACGTAAAATTTCGGAAGAGGGCGAGCCAGGGCAGCCGCTTTGCAGGGAAAAGGTCAGGGGAATTGAGAACCGGTCCCCTTCAGGGTTAACGCGAATGGGCTACAATCGTGAAGCAAATTAAAACCCTAGGACGATGGTCGTTCCGGGATTGGAGGAAATTCTCGATGTCGCATCTTTTGCAGGCCGTTGTCGGCGCAGCCGTCGGCGACGCTCTTGGCGTGCCCTATGAAGGGAAGGAAAGGGACACCTACGTCTGCGAGAACATGCACCCCCTTGGCTGGCATGAAAAGCCCGTCGGTTTCTGGTCGGACGATACGGCCATGATTCTGGCCGAGCTCGACAGCCTTCGTGAAAGGCAGGGCTACGATGCCGAGGATGTGATGATGAAGTTCGACCGCTGGCTGCACGAGGGGGCCTACACCCCCGACGGCAAGGCCTACGGCTGGGGCCGCACGACGGCCAGGGCCGTCTCGCGCCATCGCAGCGGCACGCCCGCCGACATCTGCGGCGGCGGCGACATTCTCGACAACGGCGCAGGCGCACTCATGCGCATGCTTCCCTATGCGCTTCTCAACAGCCCCGACCGCCTCGAGATCGTCGATGCGGCTGGTTCGCTCACGCACAGCCACCAGATCAGCATCGTCATCTGCCGTCTCTACTCGTGCTACGTCGACGAGCTCCTTCAGGGGCACAAGCCCGCCGAGGCGCTTGAAGCGCTCATTGAGAACCACTTCGTCGAGATTCCGGACTACTACCTCCCGAAGCTGCAGCTCATGCCGCACCTCTCGCGCGTCTCCGTGCCGAACTCCGGCTTCGTCTCCGACGTCTTCATGGCGTCCCTCTGGTGCCTCATCAACTCCGACAACTACGTCGATGCCGTCCTCAAGGCCGTCAATCTGGGCGGTGACGCCGACACGATCGGTGCGGTTACCGGCGGCCTTGCCGGCATCATCTACGGCCAAGACGGCGACAACGGCATTCCCGTCTGCTGGTCTCATGCGCTTTCCCGCATCGACTACATTGAAGAGCTCTGCACGGCCTGCGATGGCATGATGCGCTGACGACCGTGCATTTTGCGCTCCATTCGACACTCAAGAGGACTGCCTGCAGGCGGTCCATTTTTTTTAGCTTGATCCTTGATCTCGAGGGTGATTTCAGGAAGGCTTGATTTGAATCAAGAAATCGAAGTCTCGTCGATGCTCCTGATGAAATCCGGAAGTGAACATCGCCTTAAGGCCTCTGTCTTTCAGGCGTTGACGGCGATCACGTTCTATTGAAGCGGCAGAGATCTTCACCCTGATAAATTGATTTCAAAAGGCGAAAACCGCCTTGGATGCGCCTTGAGACGACATTTCCGTCATTTGCTCGGGTTGAAAACTTTTGATCTGCATGGCACGATGTTCGCGTCGCAACCGCTCAGGCGTTTCGACATTTCTTCGCAATAACACAAGCTACAGAAATGACACCATACATAAAAAACATGACCCTCAGAAAACCTGTCGTCGACGAGCAATGGCTTTCACTCAACCGAACCATCCATCAGGTTGCGCCACTCTGCAGGAATCCCGAACACCTTGAAAACGCCGCCCGCGTCCTTCAGGCCGAGGGCGGTCTCGAGGCGCTGGCGCGCCTGATCACCACCGAACAGACGGCGTTCCTCGTTCTGGCCATGCTGGAGAAGTGTGGAGCCTTTCAGCGTACGGCCGTCATTAACGGCGGTCCGTGCGTCAGGATCTCGGCCGGGGTGTCGGCCGACGCACCGAGGAAGGCGGGTGTCAAGCTCACGCGTCAACAGATGATGAAAATTCGCTTCTCGATTTCGATTTCACCTGAAATGCGCAGCATGTGCTATGACGGCAAAATACCGTATCCGGACGGCACGATCTTTGAAAAGGATTCCACCGGATATTTCCACACCAAGGGCTGCCGCCGGACCTAGTCCTGAGGGATTCGTCTCCCGCGACCCGGTCGTCACCGCTGAAGGATGACGTCGAGGAGACGTCAAATGGCGGGCTTGAGTCCCGAAATATGATCGATGATCGTTTCGATGGGGATCTCCAGGGCCGCCGAGGTCTTTTCCAGCGTTCTGTAGAGGAGCGAGGTCGTCTCGCCGGCCAGCATGGTGTCGGCCGTGAAGGAGTGCACGCCGCTCTTGTGAATGAACTCGGACTTCGTGAGCTTCTTGTGCTCCATCATGGCAATGACAAGCTCGCAGAAGCGCTTCGCACGCTTGGCTTCGGAGGCAGTGGTGCTCTTCGAGGTGTCGTATCTGAAGATGAATTCTTCGGGATCGATGCGAAGGGCCAGAGCAGCCGTGAGCTTGAGGTCGGGATCGAGCGGAAATCTGCCGACAAGGAGCCTGTAGGCGTTCTCGACGGAGCAGTTGGTCATGGCGATCCAGTCTCTGAAGCAAAGTCCCCGCTTCTGGAGCTCGGAGAGCACGATGGGCGTCCTGTCCTTCGTGCCCACGAGACTGGTGGCATGTTCACGGATGGCGTCTTCGCCGACGTCAAAACCCTGTGCAAGGGCTGCGACAAAGGCGTCGGAGGGCTTTCTCGGGGGATACATGAGCTGATCAAGAGGAATGCCCGTCATCTCCGAGAAATCGGTCATCGGAATGGACCTGTAGGTCAGGGTGTTTTTGATCATCATGGCGAGCAGGGCGGTCTCGCCCTTGGGCATCATGCCGATGACGTACTTCGTGCGAACCTTGCCCTGGCAGCGCACGCGCGTGTAGAGGTCGCGAAGCACCGCATAAGGAACGTTGAGCTCGGCTGCGAACTTCTGGATGCTCTGGGGCTTGATGGGCTTGCCGGGGAGGTTCAGATGGGTAAGAACCGTGGAGAGCGCAATGCCCGTGTTTTCCGCGATGGTCTTCGGATCGAGACCGAGCGCGGCCATGCGTTCCTGAAGATAAAGGTTGAATTCGTCAGGCTTCTCACCGGTGGGCTTGTAGGTGGTCATGTGAATCTCCATGAGGGTCGGCGTGCGCCGGCACGCGCTGCGCGGATTCATGTCGCGCATGAACCTGCCGACGACGTCGCGTCGCCGGAAGGTCGCTGGTCTATTTCTTTGTAATGGACCGGCTCAATCAGGGTCGAGCCGGTCGGGTCACGTGTTCTGACGCGCTCATTTCCTCTGCGCGGCCTCGGCTTCGGCCTTCTGCTTGTCGGCGAGGCGGGGCTTCTGTTTGCGGTTGGCGACGATCTTGTCCCAGAGGCAGTTGGGCGCAATGCGCATGGCCTTCGCGAGAAGGCCCATCTGCCAGGGAATCGTGCGGTAGGAGGCGTCGCTGTCGATGGTCTTGACGGCGCGCTCGGCGAATTCGTCGGGCGTGAGCACGAAGGGCATCTTGTAGGGATTGGCGCTCGTGAGCGGCGTCCTCACAAAGCCCGGACTGATCGTCTGGACCTTGATGCCCGTCTTCCTGAGGCCGACGCGAAGGCTTTCGTTGTAGGTGATGACGGCGGACTTGGATGCGCCGTAGGCTTCGCTGCCGGGAAGGCCTCGAATGCCCGAGACCGAGGCGATGCCCACGAGCTTGCCGCGGCCGCGCTTCGTCATCGGCTCGATGAAGCCGTGGAAGGTGTAGGCCATCGCGAAGACGTTCGTCCTGTAGATGGCTTCCATCACCTCAAGGTCCTCGTAGAACTCGGTCTTGCAGCCGATGGAAATGCCCGCGTTGGCGATCACGATGTCAGCGCCGCCGGAAAGGGCCTCGAACTTCTGTGCGGCCGCAATGATCTCATCCTTTTTCGTCACGTCGGCGGGAATCGCGTGGTAGCGAGACTTGTCGCCGGGAAGCGTGTCGATGAGGGCCTGCAGCTTTTCTGGATTGCGGGCGACGAGCCCGAGGACGTCGCCTCGCTGCGCATACTGGCGGGCAAGTGCCGCGCCGATGCCGCTTGAAGCGCCAGTGATGAAGACGTTGGACATGTTCCTGATCTTGCTTAAATAACGAATGAGCTCAAGTGTACACGAGGGAAAGGCAAAAAATACGAAGAAAACGCCCAAGGAAGCTCTTCAAAAACCCCTGTTCCCAAGCCGAATTAAACAAAATTGTTCCGTTCGGTTTTTCTTTACAACGTCAAAAAATGGTGTTTTTTTGCCATCAAAATAGTATAATTCTATTGTGCTGACGTTTGCGATCTTGTAACGCTATGGAAGAGTTGTTTAATGGTCAATTGAGCTTTGCAGACATTGACGCTGAAAAGTTCCTACATG
>OIXA01000894.1_pt1 | contig 40592 bp, 28 predicted proteins | sample 1587721 | NCBI WGS metagenome assembly OIXA01 (sample SAMEA3888900, study PRJEB22519) | human gut metagenome | biome: human gut; feature: human-associated habitat; material: faeces | place: Denmark | collected 2013
ACCCCCGGCCTTCTGGTCCGTAGCCAGACGCTCTATCCAGCTGAGCTAACGGCGCTTAGTGCGCTCCTAACGCGCCTAAGTATAGTAGCATAGCCCGGCCAGAATTGCAAGCCCTTTTTCAAAAAAGTTTTCCTTTTTTGCGTTTTTACCAGCCCATCGTGTCGCGGATGGTGTCCGTCACATCGCTGACCGTGCGCACTGCGTCTGCCACGATGTTGTTCGTGCGCTTTTTCTGCGGGTGCATCATCCAGCCCGCCGCCGTGCCGACCGCCATGCCGACACCCATGCCGATGCTCATGCCCTTGGCAAACTGCATTGCGTTCATTTTGCTGTCTCCTTTCACGTTCCTGCCTCCCTTCGCAGCTGCACTGCTGCGCGGATAGTATGTGCGCGGGCGCGCGGGAGTATGAAATCTGCGCCACGCCAGTTTCTGGATTGATTCCCCGCCGCCGTCGGTGGTATACTATTTTTATTATCTTATCAAATTTTCTTCCGATCGTATGGGAGGGGCCGTTATGATCTTGCGCATTCTGGCCGTGGGCGACGTTGTGGGCGCGCCCGGCCTGACGTTCCTGACTGAGCGCCTGCGCGCGTTTCAGGAGCAGGAACACATTGATTTCACCGTCGTCAACGGCGAAAACGCCAACGTCGTCGGCGTGACGCCGAAGCAGGCCGACGCGATCTTCGCCGCCGGGGCCGACGTCATCACGCTCGGCAACCACACGTGGACGCGTTACGAGCTGCAGCCGTATCTCGAGCAGAAAAAGCGCATCCTGCGCCCGGCCAACTTCGCGCCGCAGTGCCCGGGTCGCGGCTGGGGCGAATATTCCGTGCGCGGCGGGCCGATCTGCGTCATCAACCTCATGGGGCGCTTCACGCTCGACGCGAACACGGATAATCCCTTCCTCGTCGCGGACGACATCCTCGACCAGACGCAGGCGAAGATCGTCCTCGTGGACATGCACGCCGAGGCCACGAGCGAAAAGCGCGCCATGGGCTTTTACCTCGACGGGCGCGTGACGGCCGTCTGGGGCACGCACACGCACGTGCAGACGTCTGACGCCGAGGTGCTGCCCGAGGGCACGGGCTACCTGACCGACCTCGGCATGACGGGCCCGGCCAACGCCGTGCTCGGCATCGCGCCGGAGCAGTCGATCGGCAAGTTCCTCGGCGACCCGCCGCGGCGCTATGAGGCCGCCATGGGCGCGGCCAAGCTCGAGGGCGCGATCTTCGATGTCGACAGCGACACCGGCCGCTGCCGCGACGTGCGCCTGGTGCGCCTGAGATGAGCGTGCGCATCCTGCACGCGGCGGATCTGCATCTCGACTCGCCGTTTGAGGCGCTCACGCTCGCGCAGGCGGCGCAGCGCCGCCGGGAGCAGCGCAGCCTGCTGCGCGCTCTGCCGGAGCTGGCGCAGGCGCACGGGGCACAGATCATCCTGCTCGCGGGCGACCTGCTCGACAGCGCGAGCCCCTATCCCGAAACGGCCAAGGCGCTCGCCGAGACGTTTGCCGGCTGCGCTTCGGAGGTGTTTCTCGCGCCCGGCAACCACGACTATTACAGCGCGGGCGCGCCGTATGCGCGCCTGACGTTCCCGGAAAACGTACATATCTTCCGCTCGCCGCGCATCGAGGCGGTCACGCTGCCGGAGCTGGGCGTGCGCGTCTGGGGCGCGGCGTTCACCGACAGCCGCTGCCCCGGTCTGCTGCGGGGCTTTTCCGTGCCGAAGCAGGCGGGGCTGCTCGACGTGCTCTGCCTGCACGGCGAGGTGGGCAATCCCGCGTCCGCCTACAACCCCGTGTCGGCTGCGGAGCTGGCCGCCAGCGGGCTGGACTACGCCGCCTTCGGCCACGTGCACCGCTTCGGCGGCGTGCAGCGCGCCGGGGGCACGGTGTACGCCTGGCCGGGCTGCATGGAGGGCCGCGGCTTTGACGAGACGGGGGAAAAGGGCGTGCTGCTCGTGGACGTCGCCGCGGGCGACGTGCAGGCGCGATTCCTGCCTGTGCCTGGGCGGCGGTATGAGATCCTGCGCGTGGACGTCACGGACACGGACCCCGTGCAGGCGGCGCTCGCCGCGCTGCCGGAGGGGGCTGCGCGCAATATTTACCGCATCGTGCTCACGGGCGAGACCGACCGCGCGCCGAACCCCGCCGCGCTGCGCGCGGCGCTCGAGGGGCGGGTGTTCGCGCTGCAGCTGCGCGATGAGACACGCGCGCGCCGGGATCTCTGGGCGCGGGCGGGCGAGGGCACGCTGCGCGGGCAGTTTCTGGCCCAACTGAAGCAACAATACGACGCCGCGGACTCTGACCGCGCGCGTGAGACCATTGTCATGGCCGCGCGCTGGGGGCTTGCGGCACTGGACCACGACGAGGAGGTGGTGACGCTGTGATCATCCGGCATATGCAGGGCACGTTCGGCACGCTCGACGGCGAGCAGCTGCGGCTCGACACGGGCCTGAATATCATCTACGCGCCGAATGAGAGCGGCAAGAGCACGTGGTGCGCGTTTCTGCGCGCCATGCTCTACGGGATCGACACGTCCCAGCGCGCGCGCGCCGGGTTCGTGCCCGACAAGCAGAAATACGCGCCCTGGAGCGGCAAGCCCATGGCGGGCGAGCTGGAGCTCGAACAGGGCGGAAAATGCATCACGATCCGCCGCTGGACGGAGACGCCGGGCGCGCCGCTGCGCGGCTTTTCGGCGGTGTACACCGGCACGGACATCCCGGTGCCGGGGCTGACGGCGACGGACGCGGGCGAGCAGCTCACGGGCGTGTCGGCCGAGGTGTTCGCGCGCAGCGCGTTCATCGGGCAGGGCGGCCTCGTCGTGACGGGTACGCCGGAGCTGGAAAAGCGCATCTCCGCCATCGTGACCTCCGGCGAGGAGGCGAGCTCCTACACCGAGGCCGACGCGCAGCTGCGCGCATGGCTGCGCCGCCGGCGCAGCGGCCGGCACGGCGCGCTGCCGGAGCTGGAGGGCCGCATCACGGAGGTAGAAGAGCAGCTGCACCGGCTCGAGCGCAACGCGCAGGAGCAGGCGGCCTGCGCCGCCGAGCTCCGGCAGACAGACGCGGAGCTGCAGACCGTGACCGAGCAGATGAACGCCGCCCGGCAGCGGCAGCGCCGCGCGGCGCTGAGCAGCATGGGCGAGGAAAAATCGAACCTGCGCACGCTCGAGCAGACGCTCGAACAGGCGCGGCGGGACGCCGCGGCCAGGCGCACCGCGCTCGAGCAGACGCATTTCGGTGTGCAGACGCCGGACGAGGCGGGCGAGACCGCCGAGCGCGACGCACAGCGGGCGGAGGCCCTTGCTGACACGGCAGCCCACGGCGGCAAGCCGTACTTCTGGATCGCGGCGCTCGTGCTCTCGGCGCTGTGCGCGGTGCTGGGTTATCTTGTGGCGCAGCCGCTGTATTATGCGGCCATCGCGCTCGCGGTGCTGGCCGTCGTGCTGCTGGTCGCTGCCAATAACGGCAAGAAGCGCGCGCAGCAGGCCGCCGCCGCGCTCGGGGAGCTCCTGCGCAGCTACGGCGCGCAGGACGCGGACGGCATCTACTATCAGGCGGAGGTACACCGGGCTGCCTACCGCGCGTGCGCGGCCGCCATGCAGGCGGAGCAGAAAGCCGCCGCCGCGCTCGAGGATGCGCGCGAGCACCAGTGCGAGACGCACGAGCGGCTGCTGCAGAGTCTGGACTTTGAGAGCGGCACGGGCGAGGCCGCCGCGCTCTATCAGCGCAGGAGCGCGCTCGAGAGCGTGTGCACGCGCCTGCGCACGCAGCAGGCGCAGCTCACGGGCGCGGCCCTCGCCATCGGCGACCCGATGGCGCTGAAAAGCGAACACGCGCAGCTGCTCGAACAGCGCGACGCGCTCGAGCGGCAGTATGCGGCCATCGCGCTTGCGATCGAGACGCTCGGCCGTGCGGACAGCGAACTGCAGAGCCGCTTTTCCCCGCAGCTGGCGCAGAAGGCGGCGGACTACATGGACTACCTCACCGACGGACGCTATGACGAGCTCGTGCTCGCGCGCGACCTGTCGGCCAAGGCGCGCAGCACCGACGACCCGACGCCGCGCGACACGGCCTATCTCTCGGCCGGGACGGCGGATCTGCTGTACCTGTCCGTGCGCCTGGCGCTGTGTGAGCTGACGTGCCCGGCGGACGATCCGTGCCCGCTCGTGCTCGATGACACGCTCGTGAATTTCGACGATGCGCGCGCCGGGCGCGCCATGGCGCTCTTCCGGGAGATCGCGCAGCACCGGCAGGTCATTTTGTTCACCTGCCACGAGCGCGACTGCCCCGCGCAGGCGTAAAACACGCGAAAAAAGCAGGACCGGACACGGGACATTCCGTGTCCGGTTTTTGTCGTTGACAGGCGGGGCAAATCGCGTTATACTGACGGCGTTTTGCGTTCCCGGCAAAAACTTTATGGAGAGGGGATCCCAATGGAAAAGCTCTTTCACCTGAAAGAAAACAACACCACCGTACGCACCGAGATCGTCGCCGGCCTGACGACGTTCATGACCATGGCGTACATCATCGCGCTCAACCCGAACCTGCTGACCGGCTTCGGCGCCCAGGGCGGCTCGCAGCTGTGGAATGGCGTGTTCCTCGCCACCTGCATCGCCTCCGCCGTCGGCACGCTCGTCATGGCGTTCGCGGCCAACAAGCCCTTTGCCATGGCGCCCGGCATGGGTCTCAACAGCTTTTTCGCCGTCGTCGTGGCCAACATCGTCACCCTGACCGGCATGAGCTACCTGCAGTCGTTCCAGACGGCGCTGTGCGTCATCCTCATCGAGGGCATCGTGTTCATCATTCTCTCGGTGCTCAAGGTGCGCGAGAAGATCGTCGAGGCCATTCCGCTCGGCATCCGGCTCGGCATCGCGCCGGCCATTGGCCTCATGCTGCTCAACATCGGCATCGGCTCCAACGCCGGTGTGTACTCGAGCGATGGCGGCCCGTTTTACGTCATGCGCGATTTCTTCGGCGCGCTCACGCCCAGCCTTGCCAAGGCCAACATGGGCGACGGCTACCCGCAGATGGTGCTCACGGTCGTGACCATGTTCGTGGGCCTGTTCCTGATCGTGCTGTTCGCGCACAAGAAGATCAAGGGCTCCGTGCTGCTGGGTATGCTCTGCGCGTCCGGCATCTACTGGGCGGGCGAGGCCGTCTTCCTGCACACGAACCCGTTTGCGTCGCTCAAGGGCGCGTCGTTCGTGCCTGCGTTCGGCGACATGGCCGAGACGACCCTGTTCAAGTTCGACTTTGCCGCCCTCGGCGAGATCGGCTGGTTCACGGTCGTGACGCTCGTCATCACGTTCTGCATCATTGACATGTTCGACACCATCGGCACGCTCGTCGGCACGGCGAGCCGCGCCGGCATGGTCGACAAGGACGGCAACATGCCGCGCATGCGCGAGGCGCTGCTGGCCGACGCCGTCGGCACCGTCGCGGGCGCGTGCACCGGCACGTCCACCGTCACGACGTTCGTCGAGTCCGCCTCCGGCGTCGAGGCCGGCGGCCGCACGGGCCTGACCGCCCTGACGACCGGCGTGCTCTTCCTTGCGAGCATGTTCCTTGCGCCCATCGCCGCCATCATCCCCGCCGCTGCGACGAGCTCCGCGCTCATCTACGTCGGCCTACTCATGCTCGGCGGCCTCAAGAAGATCGACTTTGACGATATCTATCAGAGCCTGCCGGTAGCCATCATGCTCATCTCCATGCCGATCTCCGGCTCGATCGGCCACGGCATCGGTCTGGGTCTGATCAGCTATTCCGTGCTCAAGCTCTGCACGGGCAAGGGCAAGGAGGTCTCGGTGCTGACGTATGTCATCTCGGTGATCTTCCTTGTGAAGTTCTTCCTCGTTGCCTGAGGAAAAATATCCGTCCGCACGGCCGGGCGCGCCCGGTGGGGCTGTCAAAAAGTATTACTTTTTGACAAAGGGGTTGCAGTCTGCTGCGCGCATAATTTGTGCGCCGCCGGCGCACAAATTCCACACTTGCAGCCTGAGAAGTATTTTCTTCGCCGCACATGTCGCCGAAGAAAATGATCGGACTTTCTTTCGCCGCTGCGGCGGCGAAACTCTACGAGGTTTTTAAAAAACCGGCCGGGCGCGTCTTGATTGACGCGCCCGGTTTTTGCGCCGCCTTACGAAGATGTAAGCCAACTGTAAGCCAAAACGATGGCGATGTGATGCCGCCCGGCGCTATACTGATGCCAGAAACCGGGGCGGGAGCGCCCCGATGGGAGGCAAGGATCATGACAAATCTTCTGGGCAGTATCCGGCTGGCGGCTTATGCGTTTCCGCTCATCGCGGCGCTGGTGGCCGTGCCGTTTTTTGACCGGCAGGTGCGTGCGCGCTGCTTCAACTGGGTGCGCACCGTGTTCGGCGGTCTGTTTTTGTTTTACGTGCTGTGCGTGCTGGCGCTCGTGTTCTTCCCGCTGCCGGATGCGGCGCAGGCGGCGCGGCTGAGCGGGCATGAGATCCAGCTCGTGCCGTTTCAGTTCGTGGCCGATTTCCTGCGCGAGACGCCGCTCGTGCTCTCCGATGCGCGCACGTATCTGCCGGCGCTTTTTGACCGCACGGTGCTGCAGGTCGCGTGCAACATTTTGATGCTGCTGCCGTTTGGTATGTACCTGCGCTATGTCTGCGGGCTGGATCTCGGCAAGGTCGCGCTCGCGTCGCTCGCGTTTTCGGCGTTCATTGAGCTTTGGCAGCTCACGGGGCTGTTTTTCATGTTCCGCGGCTCGTACCGCCTGTGCGACGTGGATGACCTGATGCTCAACACGCTCGGCGGCCTGCTCGGCGGCGAGCTGGTGCACGCGCTGGAAGCGTATCTGCCGCCGCTCGATGCGTTCGACCGCTTCCCGGGCAGCAGCGCGCTGGCGATGCAGAGACTTGGATAAACATATTCCAACGAGGACCCAGCGAAGCGGCTCTCGTTGGAGAAAAAAACAGCATGGCGTCGGCCATGCCGTTTTTTTGCTGCCGGGGCATTATGCCTCCCCCGTGTCGCCGTCGATCTCGTCGCGGCCGCGGAAGAGCAGGGAAATGCACCAGATCGCGGCCAGACCCACGAGCGTGTAGATCACGCGGGCGACCACGGAGGCCTGCCCACCGCAGATCCACGCCACGAGATCGAACCGGAACAGACCGATGCTGCCCCAGTTGAGCCCGCCGATGATCGCAAGGATCAGCGCGATGCGGTCGATCACCTGCATATGCTTCCATCTCCTTTGCTGTGTACTCCCGGTCAGTATGCCCCGGCGCGCGAAAAAAGATTCCGCCGCCGACAAAACAAGTGTCCGACCGACACCGTTCGCTCTTTACATTTTGCGCGCCCGGCGCTACAATACCATTACAGCTTATCCAATTGACTTCCGCAGTTTGGAAGCCACGGCTCATATCTTTATCCCACGACCCTGTTTTTGGCGGACTGTTTTCAGTCCGCCCTCTTTTTTTCTGCGCGCGCCCGATTTCGCCGCGTTTTGCGCAATATGTGGATTATTTTTGTGTTGTAAAACACAAGATATGGAGGGTGTGCTATGCAGTTTTCCAACCATCGCAGCCGCGCGGATCGCGGCAGCATCGTGTATCTGGCGGTGGACGCGATCGCGCCGAGCGCGGTCCAGCCGCGGCAGAATTTTTCACCGGCGCAGCTCGAGGAGCTCTCGCGCAGCATCGCCGAGTACGGCGTGCTCAGCCCGCTGACCGTGCGGCCGCGGCAGGGCGGGTATGAGCTCGTGGCCGGGGAGCGCCGCCTGCGCGCCGCGCGCATGGCGGGGCTCCATGAGGTGCCGTGCATCATCATGGAGCTGGATCTGGAGGAGGCGAGCTTCATCGCGCTGGTGGAAAATCTCCAGCGCAACGACCTGGACTTTCTCGAGGAGGCGCGCGGCATCGCGCAGCTCATCCGGCTCTTCGGCCTGAGCCAGGAGGAGTGCGCGCGGCGGCTGGGCAAGTCGCAGTCGGCCGTGGCGAACAAGCTCCGCCTGCTGCGCCTGCCGGAGGATGTGCTCAACGCCATGCGCAACGCCGGACTCACCGAGCGGCACGGCCGCGCGCTGCTGCGCCTTGAGACGCCGGACGAGCAGCGCGAGGCGCTGGCCTATATCCTCAGCCGCGACCTGAACGTCGCCGCGACGGACGCCTACATCGAGCGCCTGCTCGAGGCCAAGACCGCGCCCGAGAGCGAGCAGCAGAAGACCTTCATCCTCAAGGACGTGCGCGTGTTTCTCAACACGATCTCGCACAGCCTCGACCTCATGAAGCAGGGCGGCATCGACGCCGGTATGCACCGGCAGGAGACGGACGAAGCGCTCATCCTGACGATCAACATCCCCAAGGCGCGGCGCAGAGAGCCGGCGCCGAAACAGGGCGAGCCCGTGCCGGTCGGGTAAAAAAATCGCGCGCAGCGCTTGACAGCGGCGCGGCAGCTTCCTATACTCTTACATAAAGAAGGGGCCGCCCGGCAGGGCGGACAAAGGAGGTCACTGCATGAAAACGCTGATCCTGTTCGCCTCGCGCTACGGCGCGACGGAGGAGATCGCCTATATGCTCAAAAGCGCCGTCGGCGGCGACGTGACGGTGCGCAACATCCGCGAGCGCGGCATCACGCTCGACGGGTACGACACGGTCATCATCGGCAGCTGCGTGTACATGTTCAAGCTCGACAAGCACATCAAGCGCTTTTTGCGCCGCAACGAGAAGACGCTGCTGCAAAAGAAGCTCGGCCTGTATCTGTGCTGCTACACCACGCCCGGCACGGAGGGGTATCTGGAGCACTTCTTCTCGCCGGAGCTGCTTGCGCACGCGGCCGCGAAGGACATCCTTGGCGGCAAGATGCAGTACGAGAAGATGAGCTATGTCTACAAACAGCTCTTCGGCGCGCTGATGACATCGCCGCAGTACCGCGCGCAGTATGCCGAGCCGAAACTCGACATCGCGCGCATCGACGCCTTCGCCGCCGCCATGCGCGGCTGAGCGGCCGGCAGAAAAAATCACCCGCATCCGACCCGGATGCGGGTGATTTTTTGCTTTTGAGGTCTCAGTACGTGGTCACGCCGGTGAAGGCGAGCTCGGCGTTGCCGGTCAGGCGCACGCCGTCGTCGTCATAGGTGACGATCAGGTCGCCGCCGCTGACCTTGACGGTGATGGGTTCGCCCTTCGGGCACAGGCCGTTTTCCGTGGCGGCCACCACGGCCGCGCACGCGCCGGTGCCGCAGGCGCGGGTCTCGCCGTTGCCGCGCTCCCAGACGCGCATCTTGATCGTCGTGCGGTTGACGACGCGGATGAACTCCGTGTTCGTGCGCGCGGGGAAGATGTCCGCGTGCTCAAACTGCGGGCCGAGGTGCGCGACGTCCACCTCATCCACGCGGTCGGCAAAGACGACGCAGTGGGGGTTGCCCATCGAGAGGCACGTGATGCGGTACTCCCCGCCGGCGATCGTCACCGGCCGGTCGATCACGCGCTCGCCCTCGAGCGTCACGGGCACATTGGCGGGCTCAAACGCGGGCTTGCCCATGTCGACCGTCACGAGGCCGACCGTGCCGAAGCGCGTGTACAGATGCAGCCGGTGCACGGTGCCGCCGGCCTCGATCGTGAGATCGTCGCGCGGCACGATGCCGTTGTCGTACAGGTACTTGGCCACGCAGCGGATGGCGTTGCCGCCCATGCCGCCGGCGCTGCCGTCGCGGTTGAAGACGCGCATTTTCGCGTCGGCCACGTCGCTGTGCTCGATGAGCACGATGCCGTAGCCGCCGATGCCGCGGTGGCGCGAGCAGAGCGGGATGCACAGCGACTCGGGGCAGGTGATGTGCCCGTCAAAGTTCTCGACGTAGATATAGTCGTCGCCGGTGGCCTGCATTTTCGCAAACTTCAGGCTCTGGCGATCGGTGCGCATGTGGTTGATGTCCACGAGCTCGGTGTTGCGCTCGTTGTAGCGGCTGGCGATGATGTCCGCCAGGGCGTTGGCCGTGTCGAGCGAGGTGAAGCACGGGATGCCGAGCTGCAGCGCGCGGCGGTGCAGGGCGATGTAATCGTCCATGGTCGCGTCCTTGAGCGCGCCGGTGTAGACGATGTAGTCGATGCAGCCGCTCTCGAGCAGGGCGAAGGCGTGGTCGCTCTCGCGGATGCCGTCGACGGTCACGACGTCGATGCCGAGGCGCGCGATGGCGGCGGCGGTCTCCTCGGTCGCATAGAGGGCGAAGTGCAGGTCGTCGAGCTTCTTGGCCAGCGACACGATCTCGCCGAGGTCGTGCGTGTCCACGCTCATAAACACGCCGTGGCGGCCGTCCGGGTGCTGGCCGACGACCATGCCGGCCGAGGTCAGGCCCTTGAACAGCGCCTCCTGCATCGTCTTGCCGAGGCCGAGCACCTCGCCCGTGGACTTCATCTCCGGGCCGAGGTAGGCGTTGACGTCGCCGAGCTTTTCAAACGAGAACACCGGCACCTTGACCGCGTAATACGGCGGGATGGGGTGCAGGCCGGTGCCGTAGCCGAGGCTAGCCAGCGGCGCGCCGAGCATGACGCGCGATGCCACGTTCACCATTGGCACGCCCGTGACCTTGCTGATGTACGGCACGGTGCGCGAGGCGCGGGGGTTGACCTCGATGACGTAGAGCTCGTTTTCCCAGATGAGGTACTGGATGTTCACAAGCCCCTTCGTGCCGAGCGCGAGGGCGAGCTTGCGCGAGCTGTCGACGATCTTGTCCGTCATCATGTCGTTGAGATTGTACGGCGGGTAGACGGCGATGGAGTCGCCGCTGTGCACGCCGGCGCGCTCGATGTGCTCCATGATGCCGGGAATGAGCACGTCCGTGCCGTCGGAGATGACGTCCACCTCCAGCTCCGTGCCCATCATGTACTTGTCCACGAGCACGGGGTTGTCGATGCCCTGCGCGAGGATGCGCTGCATGTACGTCGTGACCTCGGCGTCGTCGTGGACGATCTTCATGTTCTGGCCGCCGATGACGTACGACGGGCGCAGCAGCACGGGGTAGCCGAGCGTCTGCGCGGCGTGCAGGGCCTCGGGCAGCGTCTGCACGCCCATGCCCTTCGGGCGGGAGATGTGGAAGCGCTCGAGCAGCTCGTCAAACCGCTCGCGGTCCTCGGCGATGTCGATGCCCTCGGCCGATGTGCCGAGGATGCGGATGCCGTGGCGGTCGAGCGTCTGCGTGAGCGCGATGGCGGTCTGGCCGCCGAAGGCGACTACGACGCCGACGGGCTGCTCCACGTCGATGATCTGCAGCACGTCCTCGGCCGTGAGCGGCTCGAAATACAGCCGGTCGGCGGTGTCGTAGTCCGTGGAGACGGTCTCGGGGTTGTTGTTGACGATGACGACGTCATAGCCCATGGCCTTGAGCGTCCACACGCAGTGGACGGACGAATAGTCAAACTCGATGCCCTGGCCGATGCGGATCGGCCCGGAGCCGAGCACCATGACGACGGGCTTGCCGCTGCGCGGGAAGCTGCGCGCCTCGCAGCGCGCGTCCGCGCTGGCGTAGAAATACGGCGTCTGCGCGTCAAATTCGGCGGCGCAGGTGTCGACCATCTTGTAGCCCGCGCGGAAGGGGGGCAGCGTCTCGCTGCCGGACAGGCGGCGCAGCGCCGCGTCCGGATAGCCGAGGTACTTGCCGCGCTGATAAAGCTCCGGCGTCAGGCCGTTTTGAATGCTCGCCTCGTAGTCCACGAGGTTTTGCAGCCGGGACAAAAACCAGCGGTCGATGCGGGTGATGTCGTGGATCTCGTCGATGGACACGCCGCTGCACAGCGCCTCAAAGACGGTGAACAGGCGGTGATCGTCGCAGTCGGCGAGCCGGTCGCGCACCGGGCGGTCAGACAGCGGTTTGGCGTGCAGCGTGTCGAGATGGATCTCGGCGCCGCGCACGGCCTTGAGCAGCGCACTCTCAAAGTTCGTGCCGATGGCCATGACCTCGCCGGTGGCCTTCATCTGCGTGCCGAGGCGGCGGGACGCGCCGACGAACTTGTCAAACGGCCACTTGGGGAACTTCACGACGACGTAGTCCAGCGCGGGCTCGAAGCAGGCGCAGGTCTTGCCGGTGATGTCGTTTTGAATTTCATCGAGCGTGTAGCCGAGGGCGATCTTCGTCGTGATCTTGGCGATCGGGTAGCCGGTCGCCTTCGACGCGAGCGCCGACGAGCGCGACACGCGGGGGTTGACCTCGATGACGGCGTACTCAAAGCTGTCGGGGTTGAGCGCGAACTGGCAGTTGCAGCCGCCGACGATATCGAGCGCGGAGATGATGTTCAGCGCCGCGCTGCGCAGCATCTGAAACTCCTTGTCCGAGAGCGTCAGCGCCGGGGCGACGACGATGCTGTCGCCGGTGTGCACGCCGACGGGGTCGAAGTTTTCCATGCTGCACACGGCGATGACGTTGCCCACGCCGTCGCGCATGGTCTCAAACTCGATCTCTTTCCAGCCGTAGATGTAGCGCTCGACGAGGATCTGCGTGATCGGGGACGCATCGAGGCCGGTCTGCGCAGCGACGGTGAGTTCCTCCGGGCTGTAGGCCACACCGCCGCCCGCGCCGCCGAGCGTGAACGCCGGGCGGATGATGACGGGGTAGCCGATGCTGCCCGCGACCTCCAGTGCCTCGGCCACGGTGTTCGCAATGCCGGAGGGGATGGTCGGCTCGCCGATGGCGGCCATGGTCTCCTTGAAGAGCTCGCGGTCCTCGGCCTTGTCGATGGCTTTGGCGTTCGTGCCGATGAGGCGGACGTTGTGCTGCTGCAAAAAGCCCTCCTTGTCGAGCTCCATCGCCAGCGTCAGGCCCGTCTGGCCGCCGAGACCGGCGAGAAGACTGTCTGGCTGCTCCTTTTCAATGATGCGCTTGACGGAGGTCAGTGTGAGCGGCTCGAGATAAATCTCATCCGCGAGGGCCTTGTCGGTCATGATCGTCGCGGGGTTGGAGTTGACGAGCACGACGTTCACGCCCGCGTCGTGCAGCACGCGGCACGCCTGCGCGCCGGCATAGTCAAACTCCGCCGCCTGACCGATCACGATCGGGCCGGAGCCGATGACCATGACTTTGCGGATGCTGGAATCAATCGGCATGGTGCGCACCTCCCATCAGGTCACAGAATCGGTCGAAGAGAAAGGCCGTGTCGTGCGGGCCCGAGCACGCCTCGGGGTGAAACTGCACGGAAAAGGCCCGCAGGTCGGGGTAGTCCACGCCCTCGCACGTGCCGTCGTTGGCGTTGATGTAGCGGATGACGCCGGTCTTCACGCTCTCGGGCACGACGGCGTAGCCGTGGTTCTGGCTGGTGAGGAACGTGCGCGTGCCGCACACGTCGCGCGCCGGCTGGTTCACGCCGCGGTGGCCGTATTTGAGCTTCACGGTGCTGCCGCCCTGCGCCAGCGCCATGAGCTGGTGGCCGAGGCAGATGCCGAACATCGGGATGCGGCCGAAGAGTTTGGCGATCTCCGCGATCTGGTCGACGTTGTCCGTCGGGTCGCCGGGGCCGTTGGAGAGCATGACGCCGTCATACCCGGCGGCGAGGATATCCTTCGCTTTGGCAGAGCAGGGCAGCACCGTCACGGCGCAGCCGCGGCGGCAGAGCTCGCGCGCGATGTTGCGTTTTGCGCCGTAGTCGATGAGCGCCACGCGGTGCAGCACGCTCCCCTCCGGCTGGAGGGTGTAGGGCTCCGGCGTCGTCACCTGCGGCACGGGGTCCGTGATGCGGTAGGCGCGCAGGGGCGCGAGATCGTCCGGCACCGTGTCGCAGATGGCGGCGTTCATCGTGCCGGCCTCGCGCAGGATGCGCGTGACGGCGCGGGTGTCGATGCCGGCGATGCCGGGGATGTTGTTGGCTTTCAAAAATGCGTCGAGCGTTTCCTCGCACCGGAAGTTCGACGGCGTTTGGCACTGCTCGCGCACGACATAGCCGCGCACGCAGCACTTGCCCTCAAAATCGGCCGGGATGATGCCGTAGTTGCCGATGAGCGGGAACGTCTGCAGCACGATCTGGCCGCAGTAGCTCGGGTCGGTGAGCGTCTCGATGTAGCCGTTCATGCCGGTGGTGAACACCAGCTCGCCCACCGTGTCGCACGGTGCGCCGAAAGCGAGGCCCGCAAAGACCTCGCCGTTTTCGAGTACGAGATAGCGCTTCATAGCTCGATCTCCGCAAGCGTCGCCGCCATGACGGCCTTGATGGTGTGCATGCGGTTTTCGGCCTCCTGGAACACGACCGACTGCGCGCTTTCAAACACGTCGTCCGTGACCTCCATGGCCTCGCGGCCGAAGCGCGTGCACATCTCGTTGCCGATGGCGGTCTTTTTGTCGTGATACGCCGGCAGGCAGTGCATGAAGATGGCGTTGGGGTCGGCCTTGGCCATGAGCGCCGCGTTGACCTGATACGGTGCGAGCGCGGCAATGCGCTCGGCCCAGACGCTCTCGGGTTCGCCCATGGAGACCCAGATGTCGGTATAGATCACGTTCGCGCCCTGCACGGCCGCGGCGGGGTCGGAGATGAAGTCGAGCGTCGCGCCCGTCTGCGCCGCGATGGCCTGACACTCGGCGACGAGCTGCGCATCGGGGAAGTAGCCCTCGGGCGCGCAGGCCGTGAAGTGCATGCCCATCTTCGCGCAGCCGACCATGAGGGAGTTGCCCATGTTGAAGCGCGCGTCGCCCATGTAGACGAGGTGGATGTTCTCCAGCGAGCCGAAGTGCTCCCGGATGGTCAGAAAGTCCGCGAGGATCTGCGTCGGGTGGAACTCGTCCGTCAGACCGTTCCAGACCGGGACGGAGGCGTACTGCGCCAGCTCCTCGACGATGCACTGGCCGAAGCCGCGGTACTCGATGCCGTCGAACATGCCCGAGAGCACGCGCGCCGTGTCGGCGATGCTTTCCTTCTTGCCGATCTGCGAGCCGGTGGAGTCGAGATACGTGCTGCCCATGCCCAGATCGTGCGCCGCGACCTCGAAGCTGCTGCGCGTGCGCGTGCTCGTCTTTTCAAAGATGAGCGCGACGTTTTTGCCCTCGCACAGGCGGTGCGGGATGCCGGCCTTTTTCTCGGCCTTGAGCTGGGCGGCGAGCCGGAGCAGATAGTCGATCTGCTCGGGGGTGTAGTCGAGCAGCTTGAGAAAATCGTTGCCTTTGAGATTCATGACGGGGTTCCTCCTTATTCTCCGGCGCAGACGTCTTTGAGCACGCTGACCGCCTGCTCGAGCTGCGCCATGGGGATGTTGAGCGCCGGCAGCAGGCGCACCTTGTTCTTTGCCGAGATGACGAGCACGCCGCGCGCCATGCATTCACTGATGACATCCTTGACCGGGCGCTCGGTCTCCACACCGAGCATCAGGCCCAGGCCCGTGACGCTCCTAACGCCCTTGGCGCCGGTGAGAGCCTTGACGATGAAGTTGGACTTTTCCTGCACGGACTGCAGCAGCGGGCCGTCGAGCCGGTGCAGAATGCTCAGCGCGCCGGCGCAGCAGACGGGGTTGCCGCCGAAGGTAGAGCCGTGGCTGCCGGGGGTGAGCACGTCCTGCACCTTCTCGCCGAGCAGCGTCGCGCCCAGCGGCAGACCGCCGCCGAGGCCCTTGGCCGTGGAGACGATGTCCGGCGTGATGCCGTAGTGCATGTAGCCGTAGAGCTTGCCGCTGCGGCCGTTGCCGATCTGCACCTCGTCGCAGATGAGCAGCAGGTCCTGCTCGGCGGCGAGCTGGGCAGCACCTTTGACAAATTCCTGCGTCAGCGGGATGACACCGCCCTCGCCCTGCACGATCTCCATCATGATGGCGGCGCACTTGTGCGCGGCGACCTGCGCCTTGAGATCGTCGAGGTTATTCGCCTCGGCGTAGGCAAAGCCCTCCGTCAGCGGCAGAAAGTCGTGGTGGAACACGTCCTGCCCGGTCGCGGCGAGCGTTGTGATCGTGCGGCCGTGGAAGCTGTTTTTGAGCGTGATGATGGTGTGGTACTCCGGGCCTTTGTGGTCGGCGGCGTACTTGCGCGCGGCCTTGATGGCGCACTCGTTGGCCTCCGCGCCGGAGTTGGAGAAGAAGACCTTCTTCATGCCGGTCTTCTCGCACAGCAGCTGCGCCAGCTGCGCGTCGGGCGCGGTGTAGTAGAGGTTGGATGCGTGCTGCACGGTGCACAGCTGCTCGGTCACGGCGCGGATCCACGCGGGGTCGGCGATGCCGAAGCTGTTGACGGCGATGCCCGTCGCCATGTCGATATAGACTTTGTCGTCCGTGTCCCAGACGAGCGAGCCCTTGCCGCGCGCGATCGTCACGGGGAAGCGGGCGTAAGTGTTGGCGATATAGGTACTGTCAAGTTGCGGAATGTTCATCTGTTTTTCCTCCTTGCCCGGCAACGAACATGGTGCCGATGCCTTCATTTGTCAGCATTTCGATCAGGATGGCGTGCGGCACGCGGCCGTCGATGATAAAGACGCGGTGCACGCCCCAGCGGATGGCGTCGATGCAGCAGGTCACTTTCGGCAGCATGCCGCCGTTGATGACGCCGGACTCGATGAGCTGCAGCGCGTCCGCCGTGTGGATGACGGGGATGAGCGTAGAGGGGTCGTCCTTGTCGCGCAGAATGCCGCTGATGTCGGTCATGGCGATGAGGCTCTCGGCCCCCAGCTCGCCCGCGATGCGCGCGGCTGCCGTGTCGGCGTTGATGTTGTAGACGTGGCCCTGCGTGTCGCACCCGACGGTGGACACGACGGGGATGTAGCCCTTGTCGATCACATCGAGGATGGGGCGCACGTCGACCTTTGTGATCTCGCCCACGTAGCCGAGGCGCTCATCGCGCACGCGCGCCTGGATCATCTGCCCGTCGATGCCGGACAGGCCGATCGCCCGGCCGCCCTTGTGGCCGATGAGGTTGACGAGCGTCTTGTTGATCTTCCCGGCGAGGACCATCTGCACGACGTCGGCCGTCTCCGCGTCCGTGACGCGCAGGCCGTCGACAAACTGCGTCTGCTTGCCGAGTTTTTCGAGCGTTTCCGTGATCTCGGGCCCGCCGCCGTGCACGAGCACGACCTTCACCCCGATGAGCGACAGCAGCACGATGTCGCGCATGACGGAGTCTTTGAGCTTGGCGCTGATCATGGCGTTGCCGCCGTATTTGATGACGACGATCTTGCCGCTGTATTCCTGTATGTAGGGCAGCGCGTGGACGAGTACCTTCGCGCGCTGCGGATTCGTAATGTCCATGATGGTGTTCCTCCCGGTTCAGGTGCGGTAGTCGCCGTTGATCTTCACGTAGTCATACGTCAGGTCGCAGCCCCAGGCGGTCGCGCCCTCGTCGCCGGACTTGAGGTCGACGAGGATCTCGATCTCCTTTTCGAGCAGGACCTTTTTGGCTTCCTCCTCGGAAAACGGGATGCCCGCGCCGTCGACGCACACGCGCACCGTGCCGGCCGCCGAGCGGAAGGCGACGTCCACCTTGTGCATGTTTACAGGAGCGCCGCTGTAGCCGATGGCGCACAGCACGCGGCCCCAGTTGGCGTCCGCGCCGAACATGGCGGCCTTGACGAGCGACGAGCAGATGATGCTCTTGGCCACGGTTTTCGCGGTGCAGTGGTCGGCAGCACCGGTGACGCAGCACTCGAGCAGGCGCGTCGCGCCCTCGCCGTCGCCCGCGATCTGGCGGCAGAGCCAGACGGTCACGCTGTTGAGCGCGCTGCAAAACGCCGTGAAGTCCGCGCCGGGCGCGGTGATCTCGGCATTGCCGGCGAGGCCGTTTGCCAGCACGGCGACCATGTCGTTCGTGGACGTGTCGCCGTCGATGCTGACCATGTTGAACGTGTCCTGCACGTCGCCGGAGAGCGCGGCCTGCAGCATGGCGGGGCTGACGGCGCAGTCCGTCGTGAGGAAGACGAGCATGGTCGCAAGGTTCGGGTGGATCATGCCGGAGCCCTTGGCGATGCCGCCGATCGTGCAGGTCCTGCCGCCGGCGGTGAACTGCACGGCGATCTCCTTCGGGTGCGTGTCGGTGGTCATGATGCCCTCGGCCGCCTGGTCGGAGTGGTCGCCGAGCGCGGCGGCGAGCTGCGGCAGGCCGGAGCGGATGGGCGTGAGATCGAGCGGCTGGCCGATCACGCCCGTGGACGCGACGATGACGTCCTGCGGCGCGATGTGCAGCGCGGATGCTGTGAGCGCGCTCATCTCCTCGGCGACGGCGACGCCGTCAGCGTTGCAGGTGTTGGCGTTGCCGCTGTTGCAGATCACGGCCTGGGCCTTGCCGTCAGCCAGGTGCGCCTTCGTCACGGTCAGGGGCGCGCCCTTGACGAGGTTCGATGTATAGACCGCCGCGGCGCTGGCCGGGACGGCGCTGTAGATGAGCGCGAGGTCGCGCTTGGACTGATTTCTGCGGATGCCGCAGTGGATGCCTGCGGCGGAAAAACCCTGTGCGGCGCACACGCCGCCGGTGACTTGCTTCATCGTTCGTTCCTCCTTACAGATCAAGGCCGAAGCCCTTTTCCCTGCCCATGACGAGGTTCAGGCACTCGAGCGCGGCGCCGGACGCGCCCTTGCCGAGGTTGTCGAACACGGACGTGAGCAGGATGCGCTCGTCATTGCCGGAGACGGACACGACCATGCTGTCCTTGCCGGACATGGCGGCGGCGGACAGGAAGCCGTCGTCACACGCGGGGTCGCGGTAGGTCACGACAGGGCCGGTATATTTCGCGGCGTAGGCGGCCTTGATATCTTCGGCCGTCTTGCCGGGGCAGAGCTGGGAGGCGAAGAGCGCGACACTCGTCTCCATGCCGCTGTAGAAATTCGCCACGATCGGCGCAAACACCGGCGCGTGCGTCAGGCCCGGGATGGCGCACATCTCGCGCAGGTGCTTGTGCTGCTGCGCAAGACCGTACTGCCGGGGGGCAACGTACAGGGGGGCGAGGGTGTCCGCCTCATACTCGGCGATCATCTTCTTGCCGCCGCCGCTGTAGCCCGTGAGCGAGTAGCACGTCAGCAGGGCGTCCGGCGGCAGGATGCCCGCCTCGACGAGCGGGTAGACCAACACGATGAAGCCGCTGGCGTGGCAGCCGGGCACGGCGATGCGCTTGGCGGTACGGATCGCGGCCTCGCGCTCGGGCGACAGCTCCGGGAAGCCGTACGTCCAGCCGGGGGCCGTGCGGTGCGCGGTCGAGGTGTCGAGCACGACCGTGTCCGGGTTCTCGACCAGATCCGCCGCCGTGATCGCTGCCGCGTCCGGCAGGCACAAAAACGCGATGTCCGCGCGGTTGATGAGCTCGCGCTGGGCTTCCATGTCGTGGTGCAGCTCGGGCGGCAGGGTCAGCAGGTCAATATCTTCGCGCTGGGCCAGCCGGTCGTAAATGCGCAGGCCGGCCGTGCCGGAGCTGCCGTCGATGAAAATGGTCGTTTTTTCGTTATGCATATCTCGTCCCTCACAAGCGGATAAAAATCCATTTATATGAGGCTAATATACTACCACGCGAATAAATATGCAAGACATTCATGAAAAATCCACTGCGATTTGTGGAATTTGAAAAAACACGCCCAACGAGGGAAAAATGCCTTGTGCAGCATGTACATATCTGACCACGCGAAATTGGGACATTTGCCGGACGACGGGGGCAAAAAACCGCCGCCCGGCCATTTTTACAAATGGATAGGCGGCGGATATATGCATTAAATCTGGAATTCTTTGCTGTATTCGGAGTAGTATTCGTCAAAGCTGTGCGAGTGCATGGCCATGACGCTGTTGATATATTCGTGGGTGTCGAACGAGTCGGACTCGAGCTCGATCATGGCGACGGCGATGTTCGAGCAGTGGTCGGACACGCGCTCGCAGTTGGTGAGCAGGTCGTTGAACGCGAAGCCGTGGTTGAGCGTGCACTCGCCGGTCTGCAGGCGGTCGATGTGGTGCAGCTTCATCTCGTCGCAGAGGTTGTCAATGAGCTCCTCGAGCGGCTCGACGCGGTAGGCCGCGGCGACGTCGTTGTCGAGGAAGGCGTTGATCGTGATCTCGAGGATGCGCGTCACGGCCGCGAGCATGACCTTGAGCTCGCGCGCGCCGGTGGGCGAAAAGACGATCTTCTTCGTGTAGAGCTCCTGCGCCGTCTCGCCGATGTTGAGCGAGTGGTCGCTGATGCGCTCGAGGTCGCTGATCGTGTGCAGGTACTTCGACACGTCGGCCGTCTGGCGCGGCGTGAGCTCCTTGCTCGTGATCTTGATGAGGTAGGTGCCGAGCTTGTCCTCGTAGTGGTCGATGGCTTCCTCGTTTTCCTGCAGGGCGGCGAACTGCTCGTCACTGAACTTGTCGAGCAGGGAGAACGCGGACAGGATGTTGTCCTGCGCTTGACGGGCCATGGAGTCGATGGCCAGGCGGCTCTGCTCGATGGCCAGCGCCGGGTGCGCGAGAAAGCGCTCCTCGAGCCGGTCGATGTCGGCGAGCGCGCCGGTGGACGCTTTGTCCGGGAACAGGAACGAGACGAGCTTTTCCAGCAGGGGGATCATCGGCGTGAGCAGCAGCACGGTCGCAAAGCGGAAGATCGTGTTGAGCAGGGCGATGCTCACGGTGGTCATGGTCGTGTCCAGAAACGGGAAGTGCACGGCTGCATTGACCGCGTAGAACACGACGCCCCAGACGACCGCGCCGATGACATCGATGAGCAGGTAGACATAGGCGGTGCGCTTGCCCTTGACGCTCGCGCCGAGGGAGGACAGCAGCACCGGCACGGCCGCGCCGATGGCGATGCCGAGCGTGATGGGGAAGGCCACGGAGAACGTGATCGTGCCCGTGATGGCCAGCGCCTGCAGAATGCCGACGGCGGCCGACGCGCTCTGCAGGATGCAAGTGAACACCGTGCCGACGAGCACGCCGAGCAGCGGGTTGGAAAAGCGGGTCAGCAGCTGGATGAACGCGGCGCTGTCCTTGAGCGGGGCCACGGCGCCGCTCATGGAGGACATGCCGTACATGAGCACGGCGAAGCCGAGCAGAATGTCGCCGATGTGGTGTTTGGTCAGGTCCTTGCAGAACATGCGCAGCACGATGCCGACCACGGCGACGACGCCCGTGAGCGTCGCGGTGCTCAGCAGCGACACCCAGCCGGAGCCGCTGATGTCCGACAGGCAGAGGATCCAGCCCGTGATGCTCGTGCCGAGAATGGAGCCGAGCACGATGCCGATGGCCTGGCGCACCTGCATCATGCCGGAGTTGACGAAGCCGACGACCATGACGGACGTGGCCGAGGACGACTGGATCACGGCGGTGACGCCCGTGCCGAGCAGGACGCCCTTGAGCGGGGTGCTCGTGAGTTTATAGAGTATGATCTCGAGCTTGTTGCCGGCCACTTTCTTCAGCCCGTCGCCCATGAGCGTCATGCCGAACAGGAACAGGGCCACGCCGCCAAGCAGAGAGATCACATTGTTGATCCCCAAAACGCTTCACGCTCCCTCTGTGATATTTTTGCGCTTACCTCTCACTATAGCAGAAAGCGGTGCAAAGATAAATGCCGGAATTGAACTTGCGTGTGACAAAATTTGACGAAAAAACAGGGCGCTTTTTGTGCAGAATATGGCCTTTTCCACAAACGAACGGCTGTTGCAATCTTGACAATGTGCCGTCTGCCGTGCTATATTCCTATTATAATAATGTGTGTATATCTGCGCGCGGCTATGCGCGCGGGGAATGGAGGCACTTATGGCGGAAGAGAAGAAAAAGATCCTGATCCACACGGCGGACGGCGACCACGTGGTCTCCGTTGGGGAGCACAAGCCGAAGCAGACCTTCGGCGCCATGCCGGTCAAGGACTATGTGGCTGCGGTGGCAGATCCGGACGGCCTGCCGCAGGCGGGCAGTGTCGGCGCGGTCGTGTCGGCGCTGGCGGCGGCGATGGGGTCGCTGGCCGTGCGCGCGCTGCGCTCGGACGATGCGTCGCTGCAGAAAACGGCCGAGGAGCTGCGCCAGATGACGGACTACATGGTCTTTCAGATCGACGAGGAGCTGCGTGCGCGCGAGCCGCTCGACCGCCGCAGAGTCGAGGAGAACGTCACGCGCACCGATCTCGACAGCGCGCTGCGCGTTGCGAGCGATATTCCGAACGAGATCGTGTACATCATGTGCCGCTGCATCGAGCTCATGAAGGAGGTCGTGGACAAGGGCGACGACCTGACCGCGTGCAGTGCGCTCGCGGCCGTGCATCTGAGCATGGCGGCCATTCGCTGCATGCAGGCGGAGCTGCTGTCGTACGCCAAGATCATGGACGACGACGTGTTCGGCTACACGATCGTGCGCGAGGCCGAGCTGAACCTGGCCGACCATCAGGAGCTGGTGGACGGGCTGGTCGAAGAGCTCACGCGCCGCCTGACACGCGCGAAAAAGTAAGACATAAGGCAGAAAAGGACGCCCACCCGGGCGTCCTCTTTTTGCGGCTTGCAAAGCCGGGCCGCGTGTGCTATGATGCACACGGAAATCTGAGCAATGCATTGGACAGAGTAGGAACAGCGCGTCAAGTGCGCCGGGATGGGAAGTTGTCCGGCGACGAAGGGGCTGCGCGCCCCGCGGTGCTGTTGCCGCTTCCGCTGCCACCAAGGGAAGACCCCCGCCGTGGCAGCTGTCACGAAAGGAGTCTTGCAAATGCATACGAAATGGACCGCCCGCCGCCTCGCGGCGGACGCAATGTTTGCCGCCATGGTCACGGTGCTGGGGCTGGTGTCGATCAGCACCGGCAACCTGAAGATCACCGTCGAGGCGCTGCCGGTGTTTCTCGGTGCGCTGCTGCTCGGCCCGGTCGACGGGCTGGCCATCGGCGGGGTGGGTACGCTGCTGTACCAGCTGCTGCGCTTCGGCGTGAGCGCCACGACCGCGCTCTGGATCGCGCCGTATGTGCTGCTGGGGCTGTGCGTGGGCGCGGTGTCGGCGCGGCACGGGTACGATTGCACGCCGCGGCAGCTCGCGCTGCTGGCCGTGCTCGGTGAGCTGGGCATCACGGTGCTCAACACCGGGTCGCTGTATCTCGACAGCCTCATCTACGGGTACTATTCGCCGGTGTTCGTGTTCGGCACGCTGCCGCTGCGGCTGGCCATCTGCGCGGGCAAAGGTATCGTGCTCGCGCTGCTGCTGCCGACGCTGCTGCGCGTCACGCGCCGCGCGCTGCAGCCGCATACCAACTGAAGACCAGAAAACCGCCGCCCCGGCCGGGGCGGCGGTTTTTTGAGACTGTCAAAAAGTATTACTTTTTGACAAGGGGGGTTGCAGTCTGCTGCGCGCATAATTTGTGCGCCACCGGCGCACAAATTCCACACTTGCAGCCTGAGAAGTATTTTCTTCGCCGCACATGTCGCCGAAGAAAATGATTGGACTTTCTTTGCGCCCGCAGACGCAAACTCTACGAGGTTCCTTGACAGTCTGGCCGCCGCTCAACATGAGCGGCGGTTTTTGCGCGGCGGCACGAAAAAGCAGCCCGGCAGGTATCTGCCGGGCTGCTCCATCCCTTGGGGCGGCGGGCCGCCCCGGTTCTCCCCCCTGCTGCACAAACGATGATACGCAGCAGCATTGGCGCTTGGCCAGTGATCCGGCGCCGGGCATCCAATCCGGCACCGGGTGATAACGATACTCAGTCGAACTTCGGCTGCTCGAGATAGTCGGTATGCTCGCGCAGGAACTTCTTTTCCTCCGGCTTGAGATCCAGGCCGATCGTGCCGCCCGGGTTCATGTTGTAGTCGGGGTCAAAGTAGTTCTTGAGCACGCGGAACACGCCGTACTCCTTCTCGCCGATGTAGCCCTCGAGCCAGGGCGCGAACATCTTGCCGATGCCGTGGTGGTGGCTCACGGCCGCGCCGGAGCGCTGGATCGCGTCGAGGATCGTGGTGTGGTAGGCCTTGAAGGCATCCTCATCCTGCATGCGGGTGAGGAAGATAAAATACAGGTTTGCGCCCTGCGGATAGCAGTGCGACATGTGCGTGGTGACGACGGTGTTCGGCAGCGCGTGGCAGATCTTGCGCACATCAGCGTGCACCTGCTCCATGTTCGACCAGTTGACCGTGCACTCGAGCGTGTCGGTCGTGATGCCGAAGTCCATGAGCGTGTCGCGCAGGTAGGGGTCGTTGAAGCGGCCCTTTTCCCAGCTGCGGGTGACGTAGCCGGTCAGCGGCATGCCGCCGTGACGGAGCGCGATCTTGGCGATGTTGCGCGCGACGTTGCGGCTGTAGCCCTTCTCGCCGTCGGTAAAGCCGAGGAAGAGGCAGCGCTCCATGTCCTTGTAGCCGAACGCGTCGAGCAGCGGCTGCAGCGGCGTCTCGTCGACGTTATAGAGCTTGAGCATGAGGTTGGTCTCCTCCGGGTCGGACAGGCGGAACACGGACGAGTAGCCGCACTCGCACTGCATCATCTCGCGGGCGGCCTTCATGGCCTCGTCCCACGTCTTGAAGATGTAGGAGAAGCGCTTGCGGTTTTGCGGCATCCAGCGGAAGATGCGCAGCGTGACCTCCGTCAGCACGCCGAACGTGCCTTCGGAGCCCATCATGATCTGGTTCAGGTTCGGGCCGGTGGCCTCGCGGGAGTAGTGGCTGGTCTGGATCGTGCCGATGGGCGTGGCGTACTTCTGGCTGAGGACGATGTCGGCGATCGTGCCGTAATACGTGCTGTTCTGGCCCGCGCCGCGCGTGACCGTCCAGCCGCCGACGCTCGAATACTCGAACGACTGCGGGAAGTGGCCGCAGGTGTACTGCCGCTTGGCGCCGAAGAGCTCCGGCGCGCTCTGGAGCGTCTTTTCCAGATCCGGGCCGGACATGCCGGCCTGCACGGTGATGGTCTGGTCGATCTCGTTGAAGCTGATGACCTTGTTGAAGTTGCGGCGCATATCCAGCGAGATGCCGCCCTTGACCGGCTCGACGCCGCGGGTGACGCTGCTGCCGCCGCCGTAGACGTACAGCGGGATGTGGTGCTCGGTGGAGTAGGCCACGATCTGCTCGACCTGCTCGGTCGTCTCGGGGTAAAGCACAACGTCGGGTACGCTGTCAACGCGCTTGTGGCGCAGACGCAGTATATCGTAGGCCGTGAAGCCGTAGGCCACGCTCAGGCGATCATAGTCGGTGGTGGAGACATTGCGCTCGCCGACGATCTTCTTAAGTGCCTCGATGTGCTCCGGCGCGAGCTGCACCGGGTGGTCGGAGAGGTCGACGGGGTCAAAGCCGATGTCGTCGGAATACTCCTTGAAATCGTCGTCCGTCATTTTGAACGTCTCTTTCATGAGCGTGTACAGAGACTCTTTCGGATATTTGAAGAAGTTTGGGTCGCCCCAGCGGAAAATGGAGCGGTAGCTGTCCGCCGGCGCGGGGGTGAGCAGCCATTTCGGCTCGAATCCTTTGTACGGTTTGTTGCTCATTGTGCAATCCTCCTCTTGACTTGGATCAGTTTCTGATAGATCGGGCGCAGGCGCGGGTAGATCTTGCGGTAGGCCTGCTCGTAAATGTCGTTATATACCTCGTGATTGCGCTCATTGGGCTGGAACGTATCCTTGACGTGGACCATGGCTTTGGTCGCGGCGTCAAAATCGGCGAACACGCCCTTGGCCACGAACGCGACCATGGACGAACCGATGGAGCACGCCTCGTGCGTCTGCGAGCGCACGACCGGCAGGCCGAACACGTCCGCCGCGATCTGGCAGACCACGTCGCTCTTTGCGCCGCCGCCGCCGATGCGGATCTCGTGAATGGTCAGGCCCGAGCGGTCCTCCATGATGCGCAGCGCCATGTACAGCTCCAGGCACAGGCCCTCGATGATGGCGCGGTAGAAGTGGTAGCGCGTGTGGTAGTCGGAAAAGCCGATGACCGCGCCGAGCGAGTCCGGGTGCAGGATGCCGGCCGTCCAGTACGGCTGCAGGAGCAGACCGTCGCTGCCGGCGGGCAGGTCGCGGATGCGCTCGTCGAGCAGGGCCTCGGGCGCCATGCCTTTTTCCTTGGCATCGATGGCGTCGGCCGTGCCGAATTCCTTGACGAACCACGACAGCAGCCACAGACCGCGGTAGATCTCGATCTCGGGATTGTAGTGGTCGTTGAGCACGCCGGGGTAGGCGGGCAGAAACTGCTGCGGCTCGACGTACTCGGTCGTGCTGAACTGGATGGTGGCCGTCGTGCCCAGCGAGATCGACGCCTTGTCGGAATCGACGACGGCGAGGCCGAGCGTCTCGCAGCCCTTGTCCGAGCCGGTCGAGATCAGCGGCAGGCCGGCGGGGATGCCGGTCAGGGCACAGACTTCGTCCGTGACCGTGCCGATGACCGTGCCGGAGGGCACAAGGTCGCACAGCTTTTCGTTCGGCACGTCGCAGAAGCAGCGCGTGAGGCTGCCGGGCTTCATCCAGCGGCGGTTTTTGTAGTCGAACGGGATGTGGCCGATCTGGTTCGAGGCCGAGTCGATGAGGTTGCCCGTGAGCTTGTAGTTCAGGTACGTGGGCAGCATGACGTATTTGGCGGTTCTGGCCCAGATCTCCGGCTCGTGGCGCATGATCCAGTTGCCGACGGAGGCGGCGTAGACCACCTTCGCCGTCGGCTCCATGCCGGCGACCTTGAAGAGCATCATGTTTTTGGCAGGCATGGCGCCGTTCGGGTCAACGGTGCGCTTATCCAGCCAGAGAATGATGTCGCGCAGGGGCTCGTTGTTCGCGTCCAGACACACGACCGTGTCGCGGATGACGGTGATCGTCATGGCGATCACGTCCGGCAGCAGGGCGTTGCTGCGCGCGCACAGCTCGCGGCAGCACTCGCACAGGCGGTCGAAGTAGAAGTTCGGCTTCTGCTCGGCCCAGCCGGGCTCTTTGGAGAAGTAGGGCTCGGCATACTTGCTCTGCACGACGTCTACGATCCGGCCGTCCGGGTCGACGAGCAGGGCGCGTGCGCTCTGTGTGCCGATGTCGCACGTCAGCACCAGCGGTTTGCTCAAGATGATTCCCTCCTAAGTTTTATTTTTGCTCTCGATGCGAAAAAATCATTCAGATCTGTGCTTGAGGAGGCTGCTCGTGGCGATGATATCCACGCCGAGGCCGAGCACGTCCGGGATCACGACATCGCCGCGGCCGATACGCTCTGATACGGTGACGGTTTTGAGCGCGTCCATGACATCGAAGATGCGGTCTTTCGGAATGTCGGCCGACACGCGCACCGGCAGCACCGGCGCGTCCGGGAAGGCCGTGCGCACGGTCGAGCAGATGGTGCGCTTGGGCGCGGTCATCTCCGAAATGGCAAACTCCTTGCCGCGGGGGCAGGTGTTGCCGGTGACGGACCAGCCGTCGCCGTCGCGTTCGATTTTCAAGGTGCAGCCGCGCGGGCAGCCGATACAGGTGAGTTCTTTCATGCCTCTGCCACCTCGATCGTAAAGTGGACATCGCGCGCGTGGGCGATGCCGAGCTTGTCAAAGTCCAGTGTGAGCTGCTGCATCTCGGGCGGGCGCAGGAAGGGGTAGCGCCGCGACCAGGTTTCCTTGCCGTCGATGGTCAGCACCACGCGGCACGGGCCGAGCACCGCCGCGCTGCGGAAATACAGCGTGACGCTGCTGTTGTCCTCCGTGCGGTCGAGCCGCTGGGGGACAAGGTAGCCGAAATCGTCCGAGATCGTGAGCGCGATCTCGTCGCGCGTGTGCGCGGCAAAGTGCGCCGCGCTCTTGCCCGCCAGCTCGCCGGAGGCGGACACATAGTCCACGAGGTCATTGACGTGCAGCGCGTTGCCGCACGAGAAGATGCCGGGCACTTCCGTCATGAGCTGCCCATCGCACACAGGGCCGCGGGTGTGCCCGTCGAGCGGGACGCCGAGCGACTCCGCCAGCTCGTTTTCCGGGATGAGGCCGACGGACACGATCAGCGCGTCGCAGTCGATGCGCTGCTCCGTGCCGGGGATGGGGCGCATGGCCTCGTCGACCTCCGCGACCTCCACGCCCGTGAGCCGGTCTGCGCCGAACACGCGCGTGACCGTGTGGCTCAGGTGCAGCGGGATGCTGTAGTCATGCAGGCACTGGTGGATGTTGCGCGTCAGGCCGGAGGGGGTGGGCTTGGCCTCGTACACGCCGAGGACCTCCGCGCCCTCGAGCGTCAGGCGGCGGGCCATGATGAGCCCGATGTCGCCGCTGCCGAGGATGACGCAGCGCCGGGTCGGCAGCTCGCCGAGCAGGTTCGTAAAATGCTGCGCGGTGCCGGCTGTGAACACGCCCGCCGGGCGCGTGCCGTGGATAAAGACCTGTTTTGCCGTGCGCTCGCGGCAGCCGGTGGCCAGCACGAGCGTGCGGGTGTCATAGCGCGCGACGCCGTCGCGGCTGACGGTGACGACCGCGAAGCCGGCGGGCGTTTTCTCCACGCGCGTGACGAACGTCTGTGTGTGTGCCTCAATGCCCAGATCCTCGAGCCGGTCGATGAAGCGCTCGACATATTCCGGCCCGGCCAGCCGCTCGCCGAAGCGGGCGAGGCCAAAGCCGTCGTGAATGCACTGTTTGAGCATGCCGCCCAGGCGCGCCTCGCGCTCGATGAGCAGCACGTGCGCACCGTTTTCGTGCGCGGAGATGGCGGCCGCGAGCCCGCCGGGGCCGCCGCCGATGACGATGACGTCGTACATCATGCCTGCACCTCCCCGGATTTCGTCGGGCCGAACGTGATGGGCGCGTCGGCCGAGGACTTGCGCACTGCGCTCAGCGGCACGCCGAGATACTCCGCGATGATGCGCACCACCTGCGGTGAACAGAACCCGCCCTGGCAGCGGCCCATGCCGGGCCGCACGCGCTTTTTCACGCCGTCGACCGTCGGCACGCACACATTTGAGCGCAGCGCGTCGAGGATCTCGCCGCGGCTGATCTCCTCGCAGCGGCAGACGATGACGCCATAGTCGGGGTTTTTCGCAATGTACGCCGCGCGCGTGGCGTCGTCCATCTCCCGCAGGACGGGGATGCCCGGCCGGTGGGGGTCAAAGTCCGGATTGATGGCCACGGGGCGCTCGCGCGCGAGGATGCGCACGGCCATGTCCGCCACGTCGACCGCGACGGCGGGCGCCGTCGTCAGGCCGGGGGACTGGATGCCCGCGACGTGGATGAGGTTGTGCGTGCGGCGGCCGCGCTCGATGATGAAATCCTCCTCGAACGTAGGCGCGCGCACACCGGTGAAATAGGTGATGATGTCGCGCTCGGTCAGCGCGGGCATCGTGATCTTCTGCTTTTCGAATACGTGCGCGATGCTCTCGGGATACGTCGCCGTGTTCTCTTTTTCATAGGTCTCCACCGCGTCGGGCCCGATGAGCAGGTTGTCGTGCACGGTGTGCAGGATGCCGCCGCCCTTCGAGTGCGTTTTCGACACCATGTCGCTGCCCTTCACGGACGCGATCGAATGCATGAACGCGCCGGCCTTGCGGTCGAGGATGCTGTTCGTGCCGCGGCGGGGGTGGATGGAGAAAAAGCGGTCATCGGCCATGCGCGCCACGTCCTCGGCGAACACGCCGGCCGCGTTGATGACGAGCGCGGGGTGCAGCGTGCCGCGGTTGGTGTGCACGGCGGTGATCTGCCCGTCCGCGACGTCCATGCCCAGCACGGCGGTGTTGAGCGCGATGCGCGCGCCGTTTTGCACGGCGTTTTCCGCGTAGGCGATCGTCAGCTCGTAGGGACAGACGCAGCCGGAGTCCGGATTCGAGATGGCAAAGCGGGTCTTTTTGTTGAAGTTCGGCTCGCGGCGCAGCAGCTCCCTGCCGGAGATGAGCTCGGTGTCGGCGATGCCGTCGTGATATTTGCGCCACATGCAGTAGCCCCACACGGCGGGACGCAGCCAGCCGTGCTGGAAGCAGACATATTGCCCCACGCGGTGAAACGGCACGTCGAGCTCCTTGCAGACCTGATCGTACATGGCGTTGCCGCGGCGGATGTATTTGTGCTTGATGCTGCCGCGCCCGAGGTCGATGCCCGGGTGCACCTCGCCGTCGTTGCGCCCGGAGGCGCCGAGCGCGAGGTCACATTCCTTATCCACGACGAGAATGTCGAGCTTCTGGCGCGCAAGCTCGCGCGCGATCGACACGCCCGAGATGCCGCCGCCGATGATGAGCACGTCGGGCGTCTGCCCGTCGAGCGCATCGTCATGCAGCGCGGGCACGCGCATGGGCGCGTCCTTGCCGCCTGTGAACGTGATGTCATTGACGACATGGCACGTGGAATATTTCGTTGCGGCCATCTGGCCGGCGCGCACCACGTTGTCCCAGCGGTCGAGTTCGCCGCGCAGGACGATGCAGCCGTCGGCCAGCGCCGCCGTGACGCGGCCGCCGAAGGCGCGGTGCAGTTTTCGGTTCAATGCGGAGATCTTCATGAAAGACAGGCCTCCCGGAAGATAAGTCGGCCAAGCGGCCGACTGGATGTCACAAATATACCTTTTTTCGACCGGGAAGTCAAGGATTCGCCCTGGGTCAAATCTGCTGAAATTTCCCTGCCAGACTGGACAAATCGCCCAAAATCGCGTACAATAAGACACGATTTATCTCATAAGATCAGAAATGAGGAAAGCAAATGGCCGCTCCGCGCAACGACAATGTCAAGGAGAAGATCCTCGACGCCGCGACCGGCCTGTTGGACACGCAGACGTTTGCCGATATCTCGCTGGCCGAGATCGCCGCGGCGGCCGGTGTGTCCAAGGGGACGCTCTATTACTATTATAAAAATAAAACGGATATCCTTTTCGACCTCACCAACCGCTATCTCGACCGCCAGTGGGACGAGCTGATCGCCTGGACGGAGAATAAGGACAAGGACACGTCCGTGCACCGGCTGGTGAAGTACGTCGTCGAGCGCAACACCGCCTCCGCCGGCATGCGCCTGCACCTGATCCACGCCGCCATGCTCGGCGACGAGGCGCTGCGCGCCAAGCTCATCGACCGCTACGCCGCGTTCGAGCGGCTCATCGCCGAGAAGATCGCCGAGCGCACCGACGTCGTCTCCGCCGACTATCTCACGCAGCTGATCCTGCTCGCGTCCGACGGCATGATCGTGCAGGAGGCGCTGCGCAACGACAACTTTGACGCCGCCGCCTTCGTGCGCCAGAGCGAGGCGTATCTGCGCGTTTTGCGCCCCGCCGACCGGATTTGAGTGTCATTTCTCAACAAATGTGTCGAAAGTCACCCTCTTGTCCGGATTTGTGAAAGAATTAGCGTGTAACCGGTTGACACCGCATGGAACACGTGATATTTTTGTTATGACCAGGTGGTAGAGCAAGCGCCTGCTCGTTCCGCCGCGGTGCAGGGGACGCCGCAAAGGCTTTTTTCGTATGTCGAAGGCGCCGGAATGCACCCGCATCCCGACGCTTTTTTACATAGCTGCAATGGGAATTATTTTGAAAGAAGGGACAATATGAAAGACCTGAAACATCTGATTTTCTTCGAAAATCTCCTGCAGGACGCGCAGAATGAGCTCGTCACGCAGGCGGTCAATGATGGGAAAATCGCCCTCGGGTACAACTGCTATTACATCCCCGAGGTTCTGCTCAACCTGCCGGGCTGCTTCTCGAGCCGCCTGCGCGCGCCGCGCTGCGAGTCGACCGACATTGCGACCTACTACATGACCAGCCGTGTCTGCCCGTATGTCCGCTCCATCCTCGAGCGTGCCATTGAGGGCGGCTACAACTACCTCAATGCGCTCTTCGGCGCCGAGTGCTGCGCGTCCATGGAGCGTATGGAAGAGCACTTCTTCCTCATCAATCCCGTGAAGAACGATCGCTTCTTCGTCACGCAGATCGATCCCCCGCTCAAGGGCGATAAGACCAGCTATGACTACTACAAGGGCCAGCTGCAGCTCAAGGTCGTTGACCAGCTTGCCGAGCGCTACGGCGTGGACACCTCCGATGCCGCCATGCGCGCGACCATCGAGAAGTTCAACGAGCTGTGCGATGTCATCACCGAGATCGGCAACTTCCGCAAGCTGCCCAACCCGCCCATTACCGGCTATGAGTTCCACGTCATCCAGCTCGTGAGCGAGGTCTGCCCGCACGACCTGATCCTCCCGTACCTCAAGGAGACACTCGCCGAGATCAAAAAGCGCAAGCCCGAGAAGGAATTCCCCTTCCGCGCGCGCGTCGTGGTCGCCGGCTCCGAGATCGACGATCCCGAGTTTACGAAGCTCCTCGAGACCTGCGGCGCCATGGTCGTGGCCGACCGCTACTGCTTCGGCAGCTTCCCGAGCCGTGAGCGCATCGAGATCCAGGACGGCGAGACCGCGTTTGACGCCATCTGCCGCCACTACCTGCACTGGAACCAGTGCGCCCGCTTCATGGAGGGTGCGAAGATCGACCAGCGCCATGCTGAGGTCAAGCGCCTTGTCGACGAGTTCCATGCCGACGGCGTGATCTACGAGAACATGAAGTTCTGCGAGTTCTGGAGCTATGAGAAGGTGCTCGCCTCCCATATCCTGACCGAGGAGATGGGCGTGCCGTGCTGCACGATCGAGAAGGAATACGCGCTCGGCTCCATCGGCCAGCTCCGTACCCGTTTCCAGGCCTTCGTCGAGAGCCTGGAAATCAAGAAAATCAATTCTTGACACAGGAGGGGAATGAAAACTATGAATTGCCCTGTTACGAAATTTATTGACTCCAAGATGCAGAGATTCGACCCCCTCTGGCAGGCTCAGAACGGTGTCGGCGGTCTCCGCAGCCGTTACTATGATAAGACCGGCGTCGCCAAGTACCGTGAGTGGCGTGGTCTGCACGACACCATGGTCGACTACCGTGCATGGCTCAAAAACGTCATGTCCATGGCTGCCATGGTCGCCTCCGCGCCGATCCCGTGCCTGAAGGGCTTCTGGGAATACCGCTGGATGGGCTCCTACCTCGGCACGTTCATGTTCATCGACCGTCTGTTTGAGGGCTACCGCGGCCCCGAGCTCGTGATCGCGCACATGAATATGCACGCCATCGTGCAGAGCCTGACCAAGAAGATCGCCCTTGTGCTGTCTCACGACCTGCGCATCGGCGGCAAGGACAGCGATAAGATCATCCCTGTGGACGAGGTCATGCCGCCGCTGTTCCTGACCGGCTTCAAAGACCTGATCCCCATCCCGCTGCAGACGCTGCCGGAGTTCATCATCTGCGATGTTGACCAGCAGCTCGAGCCGTACTACATCGACGTAGCCGAGTCCTTCGGTCTGCCGGCAGACGTCTGCTCCCGCTGCGCGGCGGAGACCGGCGTTGCCCTCAACGACGACTTCCCGCTCTTCGGCAAGGCCATGCTCTCCACGAACATGCCCTGCAACGCCTCCGAGGCGACGTCCATGTTCCAGCGCCGCCGCATCGGCCTGCCGGACTTCCAGATCACCATGGCCATGATCCACAACGAGCCGGCCGCCCACCCGTACTCCGCGCAGGTCCTGCGCGACTGCATCGAATTCGTCGAAAAGGAATACGGCGTTGAGTATGACTGGAACGCCCTGTTCAAGCGCGCCAAGCACATGAACGAGCAAAACGAGATCGAGCTCGAGAAGTGGGATTACTTCAAGACTCCCTACTGCCCGCTGACCGGCATCAGCGAGACCCTGTACCGTCTGTACGCCTGGGCCTCCGCCAACGGCCAGGAGGACTACTTCACCAAGAACGACCGCAAGGTCATCAAGATCCTGCGCAAGTGCTACAAGAATAAGTACGTCCCGTATGGCGGCACCACGCGTCACCGTGCGTTCCTGTGGGGACCGTCCGCCGTGTATTACACCGACTTCCCGACCTGGACGCAGAACTGCTGGGGCATCAACATCGTCCTGAACATGGACTCCACCATGGGTCACAACATGATCAGCACGACCGACCCCGATCAGGCGCTCATGGATCTGGCGCTGTTCAGCGAAAAGGGCGTTATGCGTCACATGGCTGTCGGCGGCTGGGACAACGTCAACTCCGTCTGGGAGTGGGCCACGAACTTCAACTGCGACATGGTGCTCATGAACGACAACATCGCCTGCAAGGGTATGCTCGGCGTGCACGCCATGATGGAGGAGCAGGCACGCGACCTTGGCTTCCACTTCATCTTCATCGAGCACGACCTCGAGGACTGCCGCACCGTGCCGCGCCGCGATATGCGTAAGTGCGTCAACGAGTATATGTCCATCGTGCTCAACGAGCAGCCGCTCGACCCGACGCTGGTCGACTTCGACGACTCCGCGGCGTACTAAGAAAGGCAGGTACCGACTATGAATATGAAACTCGCTGCAAAGATCATGGGCAAGGTCGGCCTTGTCGGCTTTATCGGCTTCGTTGCGACCTTCACGATCTATATGTTCAATCTGGAGAACAAGCTCATCTACTATGTGCTGCGTCCCTTCCTGAACAAGCACTACGATTCTCAGGTGCGCGACAAGCGCATCGTCTGAGTTTTCCGCAAATCGCATAAATCGAAACCCCGCTGCTTCGGCAGCGGGGTTTTTGCGTGCGCCGCAGGCACACGCTCCACAGAGGACCGCTTCGCTGGGTCCTCTGTGGAAGAGATCGCAGCTCGCTGCAGCGCACGCATTGTACACCAAAGGCGCCCAATGCGCACGTTTGCGAGCCGAGCGGTATTTTCTCCGCCGTACACGCCGCCAGAGAAAATGATTGGAATTTCTTTGCGTCTGCGGGCGCAAACTCTGCGAGGCTTTGTGACGTCACAAATGCCGCAGGGCGCGAAAAAGCCCGCGTGCACTGCACGCGGGCTGATTTTCGCAAGGATCTTGTCCGATCTTACTTGATGCCGTACTTCTTGTTGAACTTATCGACGCGGCCGCTGGTATCGACGAGCTTCTGCTTGCCGGTGTAGAACGGGTGGCACTTGGAGCAGATCTCGATGGAGATGTTCTGCTTCGTGGAGCGGGTCTCGTACACGGCGCCGCAGGCGCAGCGGATCGTGGTCGGCTGGTAATTCGGATGGATACCGTCTTTCATAGTCATTCACCTCGTATTAGGCTGTCTTGAGCACGGGCTGGTCCGTGGTTACAAAACGCAATCTGAATTCTAGCATACCGGTGACAAAATTGCAAGCGGTTTTCGCATTTTTTTACGCATCCGGGCCCGGCACGTCGCTGACCTGGCCGCAGTGCAGAAAATACAGCACGCGGCGGCAGACCGGCTGGCCGGTGATGCGCGCCATCGCCCCGGCGTAGGCGCGCAGCTGCGCGGCGTAGTACGCCGTGCGCGCCGGCACGCCCTCGGGGCGGATGCGGTCGGTCTTATAGTCCACGATGACGAGACCGTCCTTTGTTTCGAACCACGCATCGACCACGCCCTGCAGCAGCACCTGCTCGTCCCCGGCGTTGGGGAAGAACGTCTCCGCCGGGCACAGCAGCGAGAAGCGAAACTCGCGCCGCAGCGTGCCGGCTGCCTCTGCCGCCGCGAGCTGCGCGCCGAGCTCGGTGCGGCCCAGCCGCAGGAGCGAGGCCGTGTCCACGGCCTGCGCCTCGCGCCCCGTGAGTTCACCGCGCGCGGTCAATGTCTCTACCTGCGCGCGGATGCCCTCCGGCGTGCGCGCGTCGGCAAAGCGCAGGTATTGCAGGATGCGGTGCGTGGCCGTGCCGCGCTCGGCCGCGGTGAGCTTGCGCGCGCGCGCCGAGAAGTCCGGCCGGCGAAAGGTCTGCGTGCGCGGCGTGCCCGCCAGCAGCGGCGCGCCGGCGTCCTCAGGCGGCGCATCCTCCGCCTCCAGCCGCTTGAGCTCCGTCGCCGTCACCTTTGACGGCAGGTCGACCGCCTGCGCGTGCGCGTAGCGGAACGTGAGCGCGCGCTCGAGCTGTGCCAGCAGGGCGGGGTCGGGCTCCGGCAGCGCGGGTCCGGTCTCCGTCTCCGCGCGCTCTGCCGCGGCGTCTGGCTTCAGATAGACGTAGTTCCGGCGCAGGAAGCGCTCGTCCCGGTCGAGCAGCGCGCTCTGCAGCAGCCAGAACAGGGGGCTGGCCATGCCGCGCAGCAGCTCCGGCGGGAGCGGCGCGCTCGCGGTGGCCTCCAGCCAGCCGGTCGTTTTGGCGATGCTGTGCGTCGTGCCCGTGATGATGAGGCGCTCCTTCGCGCGCGTCATGGCCACGTACAGCAGGCGCATCTCCTCCGAGAGCGTCTCGGTCAGCAGCTGCGCCGCGATCGCCTGCCGTGCGATGGTGGGGTACTCTACGCCGTGCTCGAGATCCGTGCACTTCGGCCCGAGGCCGAGCGCCGGGTGCACGAGCACGCTCGCGCGCGTGTCGGATTTGTTGAACAGGCGCGCCGTGTCGCACAAAAACACGAACGGGAACTCCAGCCCCTTGGATTTATGGATGCTCAGGATGCGCACGCTGCGGCTCTCGCTGCCGGGGACGGTGGGCTCTTCGCCCTCGGCCGCCTGCCGCTGCATCCAGAGCAGGAAGCGGTGCAGCCCGCGCGCGCCGGTGCGCTCAAACTGCTGCGCCAGGTCGAGCAGGAGCAGCACGTTGCGCCGCCGCAGCTCGCCGTCCGTCATCGCGCTCGTGAGCGCCATGACGGCGCGGTCGTCCACGACGTGCCACAGAAATTCGCCCAGCGGCAGCTCGATCGACAGCGCGCGGTAGCGCGCGAGCACGTCGAGAAAGTCCCGGCAGTCGTCGCGCGTCTCGGCGGCGAGCGTGACCGCAGTGTAAAAATCGTGCTCGCGGTCGCACGTGCGCACGGCGGCCAGATCGTCCGCCGTCAGGCCGAACAGCGGCGAGCGCAGCGCCGCGATCAGCGGTACGTCCTGGTGCGGATTGTCCACCACCGCCAGCAGCGAGCAGAGCACCGACACCTCCTCGGACGTGTAGAACCCGCCGCTCGTCTCCGCCGATACGGGGATGCCCTGCGCCTCGAGCGCGGCGCGGTACACGGGGCCGACGCTGTTGGCGCTGCGCAGCAGGATGACCACGTCGCCGTAGTGCGCGGGGCGCTCGGCGCCGTTTTCCCACACGGATGCGCCGCCGTCGATCAGCGCGCGGATGCGCCGCGCGACGTAGTCCGCCTCCAGCGCGGATTTTTCCGGCGTGGGCGCGTCGTCGTCCGCGTCCGGCAGTTCGAGCACGGCGAGCTCCGGCTTTTCGCCGTCGTCCGGGTAGGGTGCTCCGGCGCGCAGGCGGGCCGCGTCGTCATAGTCCAGCTCGCCGAGCGCGCGGGACATGATGTTGGAAAAGACGTGGTTGGCGCCTTCCAGCACCGCGCGGCGGGAGCGGAAATTCTCCCGCAGGAGGATGCGCCGCGGCGCACCGGGCAAGGCTGTGCGAAAATCTGCAAAGCACGCGTATTTGTCGAGGAAGATCGTTGGGTCGGCGAGGCGGAAGCGATAGATCGACTGCTTGACGTCGCCGACGAAAAAGAGGTTATTGCCGTCGCGCGACACGGCGCGGAAAATGAGATCCTGCACCTCCGACACGTCCTGATATTCATCGACCATGATCTCGGTGTAGCGCCCGGAGAGCTGGCGCGCCAGCTCTGTCGGCGCGCCGTCGTCGTCCGTGAGCAGCTGCGCAGTCATGTGCTCAAGGTCGGAGAAGTCCACAAGGCTGCGCCGCCGCTTTTCGGCGGCGTAGGCCGCGCCGAAGTCCAGCGTCAGTGCCAGCAGTGCCTGCATGGCCGGGGCGGTCGTGTGCAGGTCGGCCAGCGCCTGCGCGGAGGGGACATTGATCTGCTTTTGCAGCGCCTGGATGGCCTTTTTTGCCGCGTCGCGCTGCGCCTTGACGCGGTCGCGCACGTCCGGGTCGGGCGGCTTGCGCGTGCTGCCGAGGCGCGGGAACGGTACGTTCTGCAGCGCCGCCACGGCAGCGTCCCAGCTTTGATCGCAGGCGCGCACGACGGCGCGCAGACCATCGGCCGTCTCCGCGAAGCTCGTGCCGTAGATGCCGTAGAGCCACGCCATGTCCTGCGCCGCCATGATGTCCAGCTGTTTATCGAGCACGCCTACCCAGTGCGCCGCGCTCTCGCGCACGCGCGCCAGCAGCGCCTGCCCCCACGGGGTAGCGCCGGCGTCGGTCACGCCGTCGAGCGCGAGCAGGTCCACCTGCCGCTGCGCCCACTGCTCGGGCCGTGCGTGGCACTGCATTTTGTCATAGAGCGAGAGCACCAGCTCGCCCAGGCGCGCATCGTCGCGCCCGCCGCCGACCGTGTCGGCCAGCAGGCGGAAGGGTGCGTCGGTGTCGAGGCGTGTATAGGCGCGCTCGAGCGTGTGCTCGAGCGCCGCTGCGCGCAGGGCGGCGCAGCGCTCGGTATCGGCGACCTGAAAGTCCGGCGCGAGGGCGAGGGCTGCACAGTTGGCGCGCAGGAAGTCGGCGCAGAAGCTGTGGATCGTGCCGATCTCGGCGCGGGCGCACAGCGCGACCTGCCGCCGCAGGCGGCGGTTTTCGGGGTCGGACGCAATGCGCGCATAGATCCCGTCGAGAATGCGGCTGCGCAGCTCGGCCGCGGCCGCGCGCGTGTATGTGATGACGAGGAAATGGTCGATATCGACCGGATGTTCCGCGTCCGTGAGGTAGGCCATGAGCCGCTCGGTGAGCACGCGGGTCTTGCCGCTGCCCGCCGCCGCGGACACGAGCACGGTGCTGCCGCGCGTGTCGATCGCGGCGCGCTGCTCGGGCGTGAAGTTGAGTTCAGGCATCCGGCGCGCCTCCTTTCAGGTTGCTCCAGACCTTGTCGGCCGGGAGCTTGGTGAGCACACGGTGGCAGTCGCCCCCCATGCCGGGCGTGAAGTGGCAGACGGTCAGGTAGTCGCAGTGCGTGCAGGCCGTGTCCTGCCCGGAGCGGAAGTAGGGGTCGGCCGTGATGCTGCCGCCGCGCAGCTCGTGCGCGAGGTCGAGCAGTGTCGTTTCAATATGCCGCGCGAGCAGGCCGAGCTGCTCCGCGCTTGCGAGCGCGTCCGTTTTGCGACGGGGCGAGACGGGCAGGTACTGCGGCGTGTCGCTGTGCTCCATGGCGTGCAGCACGGCGGCATCGTCGAGCAGCAGGCCGGAGCGGCGCACCGCGCCGGCGCGCTCTCGGGCCGCCTCCTCCGGCGAGAGCCGGCGGTCGGCCGGGATGAGCACGTCGCGCGCCGGAACGTAGAGCACGCCGGCCGGCACGATCTCGTGCCCGTAGCGCGCAGGGCCGGAGCGCTCGAGCGCGAAGAGGTACAGCAGCATCTGCAGCCCCATGCCGTACCACACGTCCGAGAGCGAGAACGCCTTGCGCCCGGTCTTGTAGTCGACGACGCGCAGGTAGAGCTTGCCGTCGTGCAGCCAGCCGTCCACGCGGTCGGCCACGCCGCTCATGTTGAGCGTCACCTCACCGTCCGAGAGCGTGATCGGTGCGATCTGCTCGGGGTCTGCGAAGTTGAGCTCAAAATCCAGCGGCACGAAGTCGCCCGCGCGCAGCTCGTGCGCCATGTCGGCCACGACCTGCCGCACCTGCCGGCACAGGCGGCGGAAGAGGTAGGTAAAGCGCGCGGATTTCTCCCGAAAGTCATTGAGTTCGTCGTGGATGTAGCGCTGCGTCCAGCGGTCGGTGAACGCGCCGAGCTGCTCGTCCGTCACGGCGGCGAAGCCGCCGGCGTCCGTCACGTCCTGCGCCGTGTGCTGCAGGACGTAGTGGAAGAACGTGCCGATCTCCGGCGGCGTGAAGCCCGCCGGTTCATACGGGCGCGCGTTCAGGCCGTACTGGCAGAAGTATGCGAATTTACACGATGCGAATTTATCTATCCTCGACGCGCTCAGCTTCAGCCGTCTGCCGTACAGTGCGCGCACCGCCTCCGGTGACAGCCGGCCGCGGCTCATCTTCGCGGCGGCGGTAAGCTTACCGAAGCGTTCGGGCTGCTTCCGGCGGAAATACTCCGCGGCGGAGCGCTCGCGCGCCGTACCGCCGCTCACCGCGTGCGCCGCAAGCGTCAGCGCGGGCGCTTCGGCGGACATGCGCAGTTCGGATATATCCGCGTGCCGCGGCTGCAGGCCGAATATCGCCGCCGCGCGGCGATATCTGCCGGGCCAGCATCTTGCTTTTCCCGAGCCTGGCGCTCCAGAACGGGATCAGCATGGTATGCGCCGAACCGGTGACCGGATCCTCCCAGACCGCTTCTCCCGGGGAGAAAAAACGGCTGACAAAGTCATACTCGCCATCGCCGGATGCGGTAATCGTCACCTTATGCTCACCGGGCGTCATTGCCGCGATAGTCGGGCGCACGGCGGCAACCTCCTCGCGACTGGCCAGCTCGATAAGCCATGCCCGGCCACGGCGGGCGCTCACGTACCGCTCAATGCCTAATCCGGCGAGCAGGGCCGCAGGCGGGGTACTCTCTTGCGTGGCACAGGCCGGGAAATCCAGGGTCAGCCAGTCCCCTTCCCGGCTCACGGTCAGGCGACCGGAGGCGGTCGCAAAATGAATCGCCGCATGAGGGAAGTCGAGATGATGAAAAATGACGTGTGCGCTGGCGAGAGTGGCGTGACCACACAGGTTCACTTCATTGCGGGTGGTGAACCAACGTAGGGAGAACGCCTCTCCCTCGCGCACCACGAAGGCGGTTTCAGACTGATTATGCTGCTGCGCCATTTTAAGCAAAATATCATCCGCCAGCCACGCGTCCAGCAGGCAGACCGCCGCCGAGAAGAGGTTGGAGTTTTCGGTGTAGAAGGTCAGGGCCTGCTCGCCCACCGCTTCCCAACTCATCCGGATGGCGATGGGCTCCATCCGCACCACGGCCAGGTTCAGCAGGATGGACAACA
>OIXA01000895.1_pt1 | contig 40578 bp, 55 predicted proteins | sample 1587721 | NCBI WGS metagenome assembly OIXA01 (sample SAMEA3888900, study PRJEB22519) | human gut metagenome | biome: human gut; feature: human-associated habitat; material: faeces | place: Denmark | collected 2013
TCTCATATCTTCGGAACTCGTAGCAGAGATCAAAGTAGGTCTGCTCGTCACTGTCCGCCGTCACTTCCCAATCCGGATCTTTATCGAGATCCGGCAGCCAGGTGTCTGCCATGTACTCGTAGTCGATCCATGTGATGTGGGCTGTATCGCAATACGGGAGAAATGCCTCATAAATTTCCGCCCCGCCGATGACATAGATATCCTCAGACTTGAACTGCTTTAAGTATTCCATAGTATCCTTCAGATTGTGAAAGATCTCGCATCCCTTTACCTTGTACTCCTCATCTCTTGTGAGAACCACATTTTTTCGTCCCGCCAATGGCTGCCCTGCCGGAAGACTTTCCAGTGTTTTTCGTCCCATGACGATGACTTTTCCCTTCGTCTCCTCACGGAAAAGCTTCTGGTCATCCGGGATCGTCACCAGAAGTTTCCCCCTGTTTCCGATCGCCCAGTGTTTATCCACCGCCGCAATGATATTCATGGCTGTTTCCTCCTTTATATTGATGGCAAAGCCACTCTTCTTTCTTTTTTCCCTATTATAGCGAAAAGACGCCTGAATCGCAAGCTGTCATATCCGCATTCCCGATCTGCCCAGAAGAACAGCCCCAAAAGCATGTGATCCTCCTAATTTTCATCTTGTATCCTCCCACAAAACCCGTTATAATAGGGAAAGCATCCGGCGCAGGACAGACGGTTGGAAAATCCTTCCGCTGCTTTCTCTTCCGCCAGACTTTTTTATGAAGGAGAACACCCATTATGATAAAATTTGAACGCACAAGCGTCATGAATTTCGAGAACGCCATGCGCGGCGCAAGAAACCCGATGAACAGCTGGGCACGCATGGACAGCAGCTACGATGAGGATGGAAATTTCGTCTTCGGCCCGAATGACATCGATCTTGCGAAACGTCTCCGCATGGCCGGAAGCGACCACCGCAAATTCATCCGCCAGATCTTCGTCTCCGTGGACATTACAGCTCCGCTCTACTGGTGGAAGGAATATGATACCTACAAGGTGGCAACGGTGGCAAACTCCACCAGCACCATGCATAAGATCCACAGCAAACCCTTTGAGTTAGATGATTTCAGCCATGACCATCTGACACCGGAGAGCGAGGCCTATATGCAGACCATTGTGGATCAGCTGGAAAAGATCCGCTTGAAATATGTGGAGACCAAGGACAAGGCATACTGGTATGACATGATCCAGCTTCTGCCCTCCAGCTACAACCAGATGCGTACCTGCACCTTAAATTACGAAACCCTGATCAATATCTATTTTTCCAGAAAGAACCATAAGCTGGATGAATGGCATACCTTCTGCGACTGGATCAAAACCCTGCCTTATGCAAAGGAACTGATCCTGGCTGAGGAAGAGGAGGCGTAAAATAGCGTGAAACTGATTGCGGCAGTAGATAAAAACTGGGCCATCGGCAGAAACAATAAGCTTCTGGTGAGTATTCCGGATGATATGAAATTTTTCCGCGAGACAACGACCGGGAAAGTGGTTGTAATGGGACGTAAGACACTGGAGAGCTTTCCGGGAAAGAAACCATTGAAAAATCGTGTGAATATTGTGCTGACAGGCGATCGCAGTTATCAGGCTGACGGTGCAGTCATTGTACATGATATGGAGGAACTGCACGAAGAGTTGAAAAAATATCCGAGCGAGGACATTTATGTCATCGGCGGCGAGAGCATTTACAAGCAGCTTCTGGATGAGTGCGACGTTGCACACATTACGAAGATTGATTTTGCTTACGAGGCAGATGCCTGGTTTCCGAATCTGGATGAGAAAGAGGCGTGGGTGGTTACCGCAGACAGTGAGGAACAGACCTATTTCGATCTGGAATATCATTTCTATAAATATGAAAAGAAGGCATAACGGATGAGCAATTTTTTATTTAGTATCAATGTAACGATACCGATTTTTCTCGTTATGGTGATTGGATATTTTCTGCGTCAGATTGGTATGTTGAATGAAAATTTCGTTACGGTGGCAAATAAGTTTAATTTTAAAGTGACGTTACCGTTTTTGCTTTTTCGTGATCTGTCAACCGTTAATATCCAGGAAGTATTTGATCTGAAGTATGTGCTGTTTTGTGCAATCGCTACTTCTGTCTGCTTCTGGAGTGTGTATGGTCTGACGAAGATTTTTATGAAAGATAGATCCATGACCGGTGCTTTTGTTCAGGCATCCTTCCGCAGCAGTGCGGCGGTCATGGGACTGGCATTTATCCAGAATATTTACGGGCAATCTACAATGGGCTCACTGATGATCATTGGTGCAGTTCCGTTGTATAACATATATTCCGTGCTTGTATTGACTTTTGAAGGGGATTACCCGGAGAATGAGCGTGATACAGGCAGAATCAAGCAGGCTGGTATCAATATCCTGAAGAACCCGATTATCATCGGCATAGTCCTTGGTCTGATCGTGGCATTATTACATAATCCACTGCCGGAACTGGTAAATTCGACCGTAAACAATGTGGCAAAGATGGCAACCCCACTTGCATTGATCGGACTTGGCGCGGGATTTGAAGGAAAAAAGGCACTGGCCAAAATCAAACCTACCCTCTGGGCTGCTTTTATCAAGCTGATTGCCCAGGCAGCAATTTTTATTCCGATTGCAGCTGCTCTTGGTTTCAGGGGCGAAAAAATGGTTGCTCTCGTAGTCATGCTGGCAGCGCCGGCGACCCCGAGCTGTTATATCATGGCGAAAAATATGCATAACGACGGTGTGCTGACGGCAAGTATCGTGGTGGCTACGACGCTGCTGGCTTCTGTAACACTGACGGGATGGATCTTTTTGCTGCGCACGTTAGGGTGGATTTAAAAGGAGAGAGTTGAATGGATATAACAGGAAAAAAATTATTTGTAAAAGCGCTTCTTGAAGAAGGCGTAGATACTGTATTTGCCTATCCGGGCGGAACGGTAACAGATTTGTTTGATGAATTATATCTGAATGGTAAGATTGATCTTGTATTGCCGAGACATGAACAGGCTCTGGTGCATGAAGCAGAAGGTTACGCCCGTGAGACCGGTAAAACCGGTGTATGCCTCGTAACAAGCGGACCCGGTGCGACAAATACTGTCACAGCCATTGCAGATGCTTTTTACGATAGTATCCCGCTGGTTGTGTTTACCGGGCAGGTACCGTTAAATCTCATTGGCAATGATGCGTTCCAGGAAGTGGATATCGTAGGTATGACGCGCGGTATTACAAAATATAGTGTAACGGTCCGCGACCGCAAAGATCTTGGAAGAACGATCAAGATGGCATTTCATATTGCAAAAACCGGAAAACCGGGTCCGGTCCTGATCGATCTGCCAAAGGATATCCAGACTGCAACCGGTCCGGCAGAATATCCGGATCATGTGGAAATCCGTGGTTATAAAATTAATGAAGGTGTTCATCTTGGACAGCTGAAAAAAGCAACAAAATTACTGAAGGTAGCACGCCGTCCGCTGATCCTTGCCGGCGGTGGTGTTAATATTGCAGGTGCCAGTGAACTGCTGGAGCAGGTAGTAAATATTACACATGTTCCGGTTGTTACGACTGTTATGGGAAAAGGCGCAATTCCTACAGATAACCCCTATTATGTGGGAAACAGCGGCATGCATGGCCGTTATGCGGCAAATATTGCAGTCAGCAAATGTGATGTGCTCTTTTCCATCGGAACCCGTTTCAACGACCGTATCACAGGTGACCTGAATGAATTTGCACCAAAAGCGAAGATTATTCATGTGGATATCGATGCGGCAGCCATTTCCCGTAACGTTGTGGTAGATGTGCCGATCGTAGCCGATGCAAAAGTTGCCCTGCAGCAGATGCTGGAATGGGTGGAACCGAAGGATACGGAGGAATGGGTAAAACAGATTGCAGCCTGGGATCATGAAAATCCGCTGGAGATGCGCCGGGATAAAGGCATGACACCGCAGATGATCATGGAAGGCTTAAATCAGGTTTATGATGAAGTTACATATGTTACTGATGTAGGTCAGCACCAGATGTGGGCCAGCCAGTATCTGGATGTAAATAAAAATAAGAGGATGATCACTTCCGGTGGCCTTGGAACAATGGGATTTGGTTTTCCGGCAGCACTTGGTGCAAAAATGGGACACCGGGACAGAGATGTCGTATGTATTACCGGTGACGGTGGATTTCAGATGAATATTCAGGAATTTGCAACCGCAATGTGTCAGGAGACGAATATTATTGTCTGTGTATTGAATAATTATTATCTCGGGATGGTACGTCAGATACAACAGCTTTTTTATGGAAAACGCTATGAGGCAACCTGCCTGAAAAGAAGAAAGGCATGTCCGCCGCGCTGCAAAGGACCGGGAGCGGACTGTCCGCCATACGAGCCGGATTTTGTAAAATTAGCAGAGAGCTACGGGGCATCCGGAAAGAGAATTGAAAAGGAAGAAGAGATTCTGCCGGCATTGCAGTGGGCGAGAGAGCAGCAGACACCGGTGGTACTTGAATTTATGATAGCAACTGAGGAGATTGTGCTTCCGATGGTAAAGAGCGGCAATCCGATGAGTGAAATGATCTTGAAATAGGAGGAAAGAGATGGAACGAGACATGAAGAACCGCTGGATCGCATTATATGTGGAAAACCAGGTCGGTGTGTTAGCAAAAGTGTCCGGACTTTTCTCCGGAAAATCATATAATCTGCAAAGTCTGACGGTAGGTACGACAGAGGACGAGACGATTTCCCGTATGACCATCTGCGTAACCAGTGACGATATTACGTTTGAGCAGATCAAAAAACAGTTGAACCGTATGGTGGAGGTCATTAAAGTGATCGACCTTACGAATATCCCAATCCATATGAAGGAGATCCTGTTTGCAAAAGTAAAAAGATGTACGGCAGAGGAAAAAGCGGAGGTCTTTCAGATCGCACAGGTATTTCAGGTACAGGTAGCAGATATCGGAAAGGACAGTGTCCTTTTAGAGTGTAAGCTGTCAGAAAGACGCAATAATGAACTGATTGCACTGTTAAAGTCAAAGTTCAAACAGATAGAAGTCGTACGGGGCGGTGCAGTTGCGATTGAATCCATAAGTACATCCTGTAGATAAAATAGGAGAGGAAATGGTTGGATGAGAAAAAGTAATTTTGAAGCTGATACAAATATGACAGATATGGTCTGCGATTTTTTGATCGGGATTGCTGTGGTCATATTGAGTTATCTGTTTTTTGGCAGAAGTGGGGAGTTTTCCCGCTTTTTCTGTTATGGTTTTGCATTTTCCGTTATTTTTATCTTAGAAAAAAAGGACGCAGGCTTGTATGACAGGACAAGATTTTTCTATATAGACAGAACCATTAAAAAAGTGACGTTTTCGTGGATGGTTGCCGGGGGTATTTTGCTTCTTTGCATACTTCCGAGCGGAGAAATAAAGCAGGACAGAAAAGCCTTGATCTTCTGTGCGATACTGTTCTACATCCTGTTTGTGATGATCGCATTGGCAAGGAGGATGCAGAGTCAGAACCGTAACCAGACAAGAACGCTTTTAGTCGGAAACTGTGAGGAATATGAAAAATTTCGTCATTTTTTAAAAAAGACAAATCTGAATCTGAATATCGTCGGATATGTTGGCGATGGAGAAGAGCCGGAATATGTAGGCACCATGGAGAATTTAGAAGAACTGATCCGTGAGTATGCGGTGGAGCAGGTGTTTTTCATGCAGAATATCAAAAATCAGGATTACAGAGGACAGATCGCGCTCTGTTCCCGTATGGGTGTCAGTGCAAGTATCGTCATGGATCTGTACCAGTCAAATTATGGTGACAGCTATGTCAATGCACTCGGAACTTATCCGGTAATTACATACCATACCGTAACACTCAATGTATATAAACGCAGTATTAAGAGAAGTATGGATATCATCGGAAGTCTGGTGGGGATCATTTTAAGTTCTCCGATTATGTTAATTGCTGCGATCGCAATTAAGTTAGACTCTCCGGGGCCTGTTATTTTTAAGCAGACACGCGTGGGCAAGAACGGAAGACATTTTACAATCTATAAGTTCAGGACCATGTGTCAGGATGCAGAAAAGAAAAAGGCAGAACTGCAAAAAGAGAATGAAGTGAAGAGTGATCTGATGTTTAAGATGGAAAATGATCCGAGGATCACGAAAGTAGGAGCATTTTTAAGAAAGACCAGTATTGATGAACTGCCACAGTTTTTTAATATCCTTTTAGGAGATATGAGCCTGGTGGGAACACGTCCGCCGACATTAGACGAGGTGCAGAAATATCGTGCGGATCACTGGCGCAGGATCAGTATTAAACCGGGACTGACCGGAATGTGGCAGGTCAGTGGAAGAAGTCAGATCACATCATTTGATGAGATTGTAAAGCTGGATGTCAGCTATATTGATGAGTGGAGCTTAGGACTGGATATCAAGATTTTGATCAAGACAGTCTTTGTGGTACTGAAAAGAAAAGGTGCTTATTAAGAGCAGAAGGAGGCAATGATGGGGAAAAAAGCGGTAGAGCTGTATCGCTGTAAGAATCAGCATGTTACAGACGCATATGATAAGGCGGTATTTAATATTTGTCTGCAAAGAGAAAAAAATGGCTATAAATCTTTCCATTTATGCGGATGTGAGCCGGGAGTAGGTACGACCTCCGTGGTAATGGAGCTTGCGATCTCATTATCCTGTGCAGGCTGGAAAACCGTGATCTTAGACGGAGACTTACGAAAAGGAAATAATTACAAACGTCTGAATGCAGATAATAAAAAAGGATTGGCAGATTATGTCCGGGGAGATATTGGAAAAAAAGATATGATATATAAGACGAACTGGCCACTGTTAGACTATATCCCATGTGGAACTATCAACGGAGAGAATCCGCTGCATCTTTTATATGCATCTAAAATGGCAGAAGTCATGGAAATATTAGAAAAGAAATATGACTTTGTACTCATTGATGTACCGTCTGTCAACAGTTCCGTAGATGCAAATATTTTTGCCGTAAAGTCGGATGCAACGATCATGGTTACGGCAATGGACGGTTCTTCTAAAAAATGTTTAGAAGATGCCTATGAGGAACTGATCGCAAACAGTGCAAATGTTGTCGGAGTGATCGAAAATAAGATCAGTATGGAAGAATACAAACGTTATCTGAAGGATTATGACTATTTTGACAAGAAGAAGTTCGTAAAGAACCGAAAGGAGAAATATGAGGCAGATTAAGAAGATCATTGGAGGAATGTTGTGCTGTGTACTGATCACGGGATTGTTTTCTGTGCCGGTTGATGCAAGTAAGAAAAAAGCTGCAACAACAGATACGGAAACAACAGAAACGGATACGACAAAGCAGGATGACAAGGACAAGAAAGAGACAAGCACAACTACAACGCGTGTAACAAGCAGTGCAAAACCAAAAGACGGTGAGATTTCTAAGGTGATCGTTGAGTCCTATGAGATTGAGGGAGATACTTCACCGGGAGATGAGTTTACCATTAAGGTAACGATACAGAATACCAGCAGCCAGTTTGATGCAAAGGATATCGTTGGATTTATGTATTTCCCAAACGGTGGTCTTTATATCCAGAACGGTGAGGCAAATGAGAAGTTCTGTGCCGTTCTTGCACCGGGAGAAACCACGGTATTAGAGTACAAATTAGGCGTGGCAGAGACTTGTTTAGATGACACGGCGTTGATCGAATTAGATATTGACTATTTCAGTAATAATAATGCCAATGTAACGAATGCCAACTTCACACCGGCAATTGTACAGAGCGGTGATCTGTCTATAGATCTCTTGTCTGTAGCAAAAAGTGTGGAAAATGGTACGAAGCTGTTAGTCAGCACCCGGTATGAGAACAAAGGGGAAAAAGACATTAAAAAAGTCATCATGCATGTGACCGGAAGTGTCAAGGGCGGAAAAGCCGATATCAAGTTTGACGAAATTGATGCAGGCAAGGTTCAGACAAAAGAAGGGTTTGTGGAGTTAGAAGGCTCCGGTATGCAGCAGATCAAAGTTTATTTTACCTATGAAGATTCCAAGGGCAACCATTATAAGACGAAAGAGCAGACTTTTAAGGTGGAGATTACCCAGAAGGGTGTCAAAGAGAGCAAGTCAAGGATCAAGAAATTTATTGATGAGATTAGCAATCCATTCTGCTTAACGATGATAGCGGCAGCAGTGGTGTGTCTTGTGATCGTATTGTTATTTGTACTGGATAAGAGCCACAAATCAAAGCTCAGTAAGCGGAAAAAGAGAAGAAAGGAAGATCGTGATGAATAATAAGCGTTTGATAGAAATTGATGTACGCAGATGTTTCAAGGCATTAAAAACACATCTGTCCTGGATCTTTATGTCGGCAATCCTGTTTCTTGCAATCGGAATCGTATTTGCACTTGCCACCGAAGAAAAACAGGATATGTATAAGGCATCTTCGAGTGTGTACTGTATCACAGAGGGCGGGGATTATTCCGCAACTTATGACAGTACTAAGCTGATGATGACCTATGCAGAGATCGGAAAGAGCCAGACGGTCTTAGAGAGAGCCAATCAGATCATGGGTAACCGTTATGAGAGCACACAGGATATTTTAGATTTAGTGGATATTGATTATGACGAGAGTGCAGTGATTGAATCCGCATTGCTCCGTGTGAATGCTGTCGGACCGGATAAAGATGAAGTGGTAGAGGTTGCAAATGCCGTAGCAGAGGCTTTTGTGATCGAGATGTCAAACATTACGGAAAACGGAGATGCAAGAATTTTAGATAAAGCAAAATTTGCAGAAAAAGATGTGAATGCACAGAAGAATATCTTAAAAGTTGTCGGTATCTTTGCCATAGGAGGTGCCGTGCTCATGTGTATCTATCTGGTATTGAGAGAGATTTTCTCAAACAAGTTAGTAACGGTAAAAGACGGAACCCTCTATGGAAAGATCAATATCATTGGTGTCATACCGGATTTTAACAATACGGATGATTAAGGATTTAATTTAATGACAACTAATTCCGGTGGATTGTTAAAACGCGGAATGGAGGCATCTCCAAGTCCACGGCTTGAGATCAGGGTGGCATCACCGATGGTATATTCGCCTCCGGCATATTCCGGGAAGAATGTACCGTCATTTCCAAAAATTCCGCCCCAGATTGGGAGTCGGACAATGCCGCCATGTGCGTGGCCGGAGAGGATCAGATCATAGTGATATGGTGCAATCTCTTTAAAGTTATCACTTCCATGATAAAGAAGAATGTCAAAATCTTTGTCAGAAGCGATCGGAAGGGAGTCGGTCAAGTACTGTGAAAAGTATTGTCTGCCATACAGAGTAATGGACTGACCGCCCTTTTTTAATTTTACCGAATCATTATCCAAGTCAGTGACACCGTATTTTTGAAAGAGAGCTAAAAGCTCCTGATACTGGGTTGCAGCAAGAGAGGTAAGCTCATGATTTCCGGTAACAAAATAGATCGGTGCAAGGTCTTTGATCCCTTTTAAAAGGTCTTCAACACTGCTGATGGAATCGTGGTCTTCATCTACGATATCACCGGTCAGTGCAATCATGTCCGGTTTGGCAGCTTTTATTTTTGAGATCAGTTCTGACTGGTTTTTGCCGAAATTTTTGCAGTGGAGGTCAGAAATCTGTACAATCGTGTAATCGGAAAATGCCGATGGGATTTTTTTATTATGATAATTGTAAGTTGTGACAGTCAAAGGAGTCTGCAGGCCGTGATAAATATAAACGGCAAGACACGCAAGCAGCACAAAAACAATGAGTGATATCATTCTGGATTTTACTTTCGATCTGGATTTTTTACTCATATGAAACCTCCTGAAAACTAGGTGTATCATATCATAGCTATGGTCAAAATACAAGGTGAGGGAAAACAATGAAAAAAAAGATATTATACATAGCAGAGGCCTTTGGCGGCGGTGTATTTACCTATTTTACGGAGCTGGCAAATGCAGTCGCCGAAGAATATGAAGTGCTGATCGCTTATGCGAAAAGAGCAGAGACACCGGAAAATTTTGAACGTTTTTTCCGCCCGGATATCCGTTTTGTGGAGATTTTGAATTTTCAAAGAAGCGTGAATCCCCTGCAAGATTTTAAAGCCATGCAGGAAATCCGTCATTTAGTGCGCGAATATGACCCGGATATCATCCATCTTCATTCGTCTAAGGCAGGTTTTTGCGGAAGAATGGCGATTAACTGTAAAAAACACAGAGTCTATTATACGCCGCATGGCTATGCTTTTTTAAAACAGGATGATTCTGCCCTCAAAAGAAAGATTTATTTTTTAGCAGAAAAGGTTCTCTCCATGAGCCATGCAAAGGTGATCGGTGTATCCAAAGGAGAATATGAGGAAGCATTAAAACTTACAAAAAATGCAATGTATATCAACAACGGAATTGATATTACAAAGATCCCAAAGGGCGGTAAAAAAGAATTTGACAGGGAGCATCCGGTCATCTGTACTTTAGGAAGGATCAGCTTTCCAAAGAATCCATCGATGTTTAACCGGATCGCAGAGACATTTCCTGAATGGAAATTTATCTGGATCGGGGATGGAGATCTGCGGAGTGAACTGACCGCATCGAATATTGAGATCACCGGCTGGATGGACAGAGAGGAAGCCACAGAACAACTTGCAAGAGCAGATGCTTTTCTGATCCCCTCCCTTTGGGAAGGACTTCCGGTGGCACTGTTAGAGGCAATGTATCAGGAAAAGCTCTGTATTGCCAGCCGTGTCATTGGAAACCGGGATGTGATGATCAATGGGGAAAATGGATTTTTAGCAGACCGTTATGAGGATTATGTACGGATATTAAAGGACGTTTCAAGCGGTAAGATTCCGGTGGAGGAGATACAAAAAAGAGCAAAGCAGGATGTGATAGAGTCCTATAGCACCACGAAGATGTGTGGAGAATATTTGCGTGTTTACAGAGAGGATACGAAATGAGTCAGAGTTTGATCAGTGTAATTGTTCCGGTTTATAACGTCAAAGAATATCTGAATACTTGTGTGGAGAGTATTTTAAACCAGACCCATGAAAATTTAGAGGTTATTTTAGTGGATGACGGGTCTACCGATGGCAGCGGAGAAATCTGCGATTCTTATGCAAAGACCGATACCAGGGTACAGGTGCTGCATACCAAAAACGGCGGACAGGCGGCGGCTAGAAACCGCGGGATCGAGGTCAGCAAAGGAGAATATCTGACGTTTATAGACAGCGATGATTCCATGGAGCCGGAATTGATAGAAACGCTGTATCTTGCACAGAAAAAGAGCGGTGCGAATCTGGTATCCTGCCGCTGGAGAAATGTCTATGAAGATGGCAGGATCGAGAGAAGCAGTGGTCAGACCAGTGGAAGTGTAAACGTCGGCAAAGAGGAAGCCTTAAGGCGGATGCTTTATCAGATCGATACCGATGTCTGTGTCTGGGCAAAGCTGTATCAGAGAGATTTATTTAAGAGTCTGCGTTTTGAAGAGGGAAAAATCTATGAGGACTTTGCCATTATGTTTCCGATATTAGAACAGACCCAAAAGGTTACTTTTTTAGGCTATGACGGTTATTGTTATTTACAGCGGAGTGCCGGAACCATGCGGCAGAGTTTTCACCGAAAAAAAATGGCACTGATCGACTACGCGGAAGTCATGTATCGGCACATCAGTACAGTTTATCCAAAGCTGGCAGAAGCGGCGGCATACCGTGCGGTAAGAGCGGATTTTAACATCTATTTACAGATTCCGAGAACGGCAGAATACAAAGAGGAACGAAAAAGAGTCGAAAACTGCATCAAAAAGTACCGCAAAACCGTGTTAAGAGACCAGTATGCAGGCTTTGGAACCAAGGCACCACTGCTTTGTACATGGATCAGTTTCGGACTGGTTTACCGGTTAAAGGATATGAAAAAATTAGGAAAGAGGCAGGGACAGATATGAAAAAGAGAATTGCACATATTGCAGGCGGCTTAACAACCGGTGGTGTAGAAGCTGTGATCTATAACTATTTTTCTAAAATAGACCGTAAGGACTATGAGCTGTATTATCTTACCTATGATACACCCGATCCGGCGGTAAAAAAGAAATTTGAGGATATCGGATTTCATGTCTATGAGGTAACGAAAAAGAAGGAAAACCTTAAAAAGAGCTGCAAAGAGGTTTATACGATCTTAAAAGAGAACCACATTAATATTGTACATTCCCATATGACCTTAATGTCGTTTGTGACCTCTTTTTTAGGCAAACTCTGTGGAATTAAGGTGCGGATCGCTCATTCCCATTTAGCGTTATACCCGACAGGGATCAAGAAGCCGGTCTATGCATTTTTTAAGTTCTGCACCAGAGTGACTTCTACCGATTATATGGCATGCGGAAAAAAAGCAGGAGAATATCTCTACGGTAAGGCAAATATGAAAAACGGCAGAGTACGGATCATGAATAATGCCATTGATACTGAAAAATATGCATACAACGAAGAGATACGGAATAAGAAACGCGAGGAGCTTCAGATCGGTGACCGTTTTTGTATCGGACATGTCGGCAGATTTGCAGAGCAAAAAAATCATGCATATTTAATTGATATTTTTTATGAGGTCCATAAAAAGAAAGAGGATGCGGTTCTGCTTTTAGTCGGTGACGGGCCGTTACAGGAAGATGTAAAAGCCAGGGTACATCAGTATGGCTTAGACGATGCGGTTATTTTTGCAGGCTCAAGGGATGATGTGGGAGAACTGTATCAGGCAATGGATTTATTTGTACTTCCGTCTTTATTCGAAGGACTTGCACTGGTATTAGTTGAGACACAATGTGCCGGATTGAGGATTCTGGTATCGGATGCCGTAACAGATGAGATCAAGATGACAGACCGCATGGAATATCTTCCATTGCATGATAAAAAGGTATGGGTCAATAAGATCCTTTCTATGACAGAAGAGATCAAAGAAGAAAATCTTGCATTACGGAGCAGGGGAAGAGAAGAAGTAGCGAAAAGCGGTTATGATATTATGATCGAAGCAAAGAAGCTGGACCGGTTTTATGAAAAGAGACTGGAAGGACGGCGTTAGGAGAAGGATATGGCAGTTTACATCATTATGACAATTATATCGATGCTGTTTGCCGGCTATGCACAGAATGTTAAGGAAGTGGAAAGTCTGGATTCCACCTACCGGATCCTCGGTGTGATGGCATTTTTACCATTTGCGGTTGTGTCGGCACTCCGTTATCAGGTCGGAACAGACTGGCCGATCTATAATGATTATTTTCATTCAATCCCGGCAGGAGGCAAGAAATTTACGGAACCGTTGTTCAATCTGTTAAACCGTTTTCTGTATCATTTTACACAGAATTCATACATCTTGTTTGCCGTGGTAGCGGTACTTTTGCTGAGTTTTATGTTTTTGACCATTTTTCAGCAGTCAGAATATCTTACGCTTAGTATTTTGATCTTTGTTGTCAGTGGAGATTTTTTTAACTCACAGAACCAGATCCGCCAGATGCTCGCCACGGCAATCCTGTTGTATGCTTTAAAATATGTCTATGACAGAAACTGGAAGCACTATTTTTTACTGTTACTCATTGCAGCGGGAATCCATATCAGCGCATTGCTGTTTGTACCGGTATATTTTATCTATGGAAAAAGGGTCAATATCAAAAAGCAGATCATTGCCTACCTGATCCTTGGCATATCGGTGCCGATTTTAGGAAAACTGATACTGCGTCTGATCTCTAAGACAAAGTACGGATGGTATATCGGTTCTATGTATGATACGAATAATTTCTATCTGATCGGATTTGTGTTTACACTCTTTTTCTTAGCGATTTTTTATTACTATGTATATTGTAATCCGGAGCATGATGTAAAGTATGAGTTTTATGTAAACCTTTACTATTTAGCGGCGGTAACGGTCCTGTTTTCTTCCGTAGTGCCGCAGGCAGATCGTCTGATGAAGCTGTTTGCATCTATTACCTGTTTAGCAGTTCCAAAGCTGGTATTCAGGGAAGAGGACCGCAATAAAAGGATTCTTTTGTATATGTTAGTAGTAGGGGCGTTTACGGTGAAATTAGTTTATGATGTGTACAGAAACGGCTGGTATGATGCAGTACCGTATCAGACGATTTTTTCGACGCTGTAAGGAAATAGAATTATGAATCAGAAATTTCGCAATTTTTTAAAAAATTTCATGCATGCACTATCCGCGAATGTCATCCGTCTGATGATCTCCGTGGTGATGACACTGGTACTTCCAAGAATTTTAGGAGTAGAGGAATACAGCTACTGGCAGTTATATCTGTTTTATGTGACGTATACGGCATATTCATCGATCGGCTGGTGTGAGGGTACTTATCTGAAATATGGTGGAATGGAATATGCCAAGTTAGACCGCAGCCGTATGGCAGGACAGTTCTGGGCATTGGCAGTCTTTCAGTTGATCTTCTGTACGGTTTTTGGTACGGCAGCTCATTTTTTGATCGATAATCCATATAAAAGTACGATCCTGATGCTGGCACTGGTATCTTCGATGTTTGATATCCTGCGTTATCTGCTGCAGAATATCCTTCAGACAACCGGACGAATCAAGGATTTTGCAAGGATCATGACTTTAGAAAGAATGTTGTTCTTTGTATTATCCGTTGGAGCATTGTTGTTAGGTTTCCGTAATTTTTATGTTCTGATCTTTATGGAGATCACAGGCAGGATTCTGTCCATGTGCTACGCGATGTATGTGTGCAGGGAGATCGTCTTTGCAAAATTAGACAGTTTTCATGAGATCACAAAGGAATCAAAAGAGATTATCGGCATCGGCTATAAACTGTTAGTCGCTTCCTTTGCAAGTCAGCTGATCATAGGAATTGTCCGTTTTGCGATCGAGCAGAAGTGGGGAACGATCGTATTTGGAAAGGTTTCACTGACACTTAGCCTTTCGAACATGGTCATTACCTGTATCGGTGCGGTCAGTGTGGTACTGTTTCCGATGTTGAAAAAAATGAAGGAAGAGACCTTAGAGGAATTGTTTTTGACCATGCGAACGGTTCTGACCGTTCCGGTTTTAGCAGTGCTGATCTTTTACACACCGATGCGTTGGATCTTAGAGCTTTGGCTGCCGCAGTATCATGACAGCCTGCACTATCTCGCAGTGCTGTTCCCGATCTGTGTCTATGAGACACGTTCCGTTGCCCTGATCGACACCTATCTGAAGGCTTATCGGAAAGAAAAACTGATCCTTTTTAACAGTCTTGTGACAGTTGGTATCAGTGCATTGCTGTCCTGGATCACGGTATTTTTAATGGGAAGTCTGGATGCGGCAGTGATCAGTATTGTGCTTTTGATGATGTTTAAAAATATTTTTTCCGAGAAAATGTTACTTCGAAGCAGCCTTCCTGTCAAAGTCTGGAAGGACAATATTTTAGAGGTTGCATTGACCGGGATTTTTATTCTGGTGAACTGGAAGATTGGTGGCATTACTGCAATGCTGCTTTATACAGCGGCATATATCATCTATGTGTTACTGAAATCAAAAGATATTAAGCGGGAAATGAAAAATCTGAAAAAAATTGCAAGAGGATAACAGTTATGGCAAATGAGAAGAGAAATGCATCCATTGATATAACAAAATTTATACTGGCACTGATCGTTGTAATGCTGCACAGTGCAACGGAATGTCTTGGAACAGAGCATATGGCAGTCCGGGTGATCGAATACAGCGGACGTTTCGTTGTACAGTTCTTTCTGATGGTTTCCGGGTATTATTTTACGAAAATGTTAGTGGAAAAGGGAACCGGTTTTTTGAGATTTTTCGTGCGGATGATGAAGATTTATCTGCTTTGGTCAGCCGTTTACATTTCTCTTAGTTTTGCAGTGAATGTTCTATTAAATGGAGAGAATGCAGGCGAGGCAGTGCTTGGCTATGTAAAGAATTTTTTCTTTGTCGGAAGCTATTGGCATCTGTGGTATATGGTCGGATTGATCTATGCACTCTGTCTGACGGCACTATTTTATAAGATTGCAAAAGAGCGGGGACTACGGATCTTACTGGGGATCAGTATCGTATTTTTTGTATTCGGAGCACTCTGCTATGCCTATACGCCGCTTATGGAGCGGATCACATGGCTTAGACCGTATCTGGATGCTTCCTGGTTTTCCTCGTTTTCAGAGATCCTGTGTCTTGGAATCCCATGTTTTATCTGGGGATATGCAGTGGTTTTATTCCAACAGAAAAATGCAATGAACCCGAAAGGGGATGGCAGATTGCTGATCCTTTCGTTGATCTTATATACGGTAGAATTCTGGAGTATCGTAGGTCTGACCGGAAATACACATATACGAAGCTTACTCAGCACACATTTTGTTACATTTTTCCTGATGCTGGTATTATTAGAGCATCCGGCAAGTACATGGGAAAAACAGGGACTCTTGTGTAAGGACTATTCCACCTATCTGTATTTAGCCCATCCGCTTTTTATTGCGATCTTATCTGCCGGACAGGATATGATCGGCATTCAGCAGCCGGCAGCACTGTATGTTTTAGAAGTACTGGCGTTCACATTGTTCAGCAGAGTGGTGCTGCAGTGGTGCAGACAATTCAGGGTAAGGAGAAGGGGTACGAATGAAAAATAGAAATGTATCGGTAGATTTATTCCGCTTTTTGGCGGCACTTAGTATTATGTTTTTGCATACCTGCTGGGGACTGGATGACAGCCTCTTAGATGCCTATCCGATCATTGGGATTGTCATTGGACGATATCCGGTCATTTTATTCTTTACGATATCGGGATATTATTGTTTTTTGCAGATTTCAAAGGGACGCAATGCAGCAAAGACACAGATACGCAGTCTTTTGAAGGTTTACTGTGTCTGGACGGTGGTCTATTATCTGATGAGTTTTGTCTTGAATGTAGCAGCAGGACATGAGCCTGTTGGAAAATTCTTCGCGGAGAGAGTGCTGTACTTTTTTACCGAGGGCAGTTATCCGCACCTTTGGTATGTGGTTTCTTTGATCTATGTTATGATACTCATCTGTCTGGTATATGAATTATGCGGTGAGAAGGGAATCCGGATTTTGGCTGCGGTATCGATGATCCTGTTTATGATCGGTGTCCTTGGAACATCGTATCTGCCACTTGGAGAACAGATTCCGGTGTTGGGAGATTTTTACGGATGGAAATATTATTTTGTATTCCGCAACATTTTCTGTTTAGGGCTGCCGGGAGTGATGTTTGGTTATTATATTGTAAGACTTTTGCCTGTAATAGAAAAAAGACCAAAGCTGGCAGAAACAGGATTTTTTATCACGTCCGTTTTAGGTATGATAGAAGGAATGCTTGTTATTCAAAAGGGATGGATCTCTGATTTTCCGAGTATGTTTTTGATGCCGTTTGTACTGATCTTTGGAATGTCCTGTCTGATCAGACATCCGTTAGGGCAGTTAGAAAGTCATGCGGTATTTTTAAAAAGGATGTCGTCGTATATTTATTTTGTACATCCGGCGGTGATCGCAGTGCTCGGATTTTTACTACAGGTGACAGGTGTGCACCTTTCTTATTGGATGGATTATATCATTGTTGCGGGGCTGGTGTTATGCTCCGGAATCATTTTGATGAAGATAAAAAGACCGTGGACAAAGCTGTTTATTTAGAAGAAAGTGGTGAGAAAGAAGATGAAAAAAGCGATCAGGATCTGGGGAGGTCTGCTGTGTGCCGTTGTTTTATTCGTGGCAACAGTCGGATGTACCAACGGCATGAAGGGAAAAAAGGAGTCCTATCTGTATCAGTTTGAAGGATATGACTATCAGTATGCCATTACGAAAGACCAGCAGGAGAAAGTGTTTCGGATGACGCCTGCAAAACGGACGGTCGAGGTATTAAATGGAGTCGGAAAATATACGATTTTAGGAGAAGCGGACAAACCGCTTTATACAACCGATAAGATGAAAGATTATACGGTGGATGAGTCGGGGAAAAATCCGGTTGTTACGGTGCATTATGCGTTATCGGACAATGCCGGGGATGTGACTGCGATCTATACGCTCTATAAAGAGTACATGGATGTTGAGATTTCTTTAGAAAACTACAGTGGAAAAGATGCTGCTTCGGCATACTATGTCAGGGAATTCACAAAGAAATATCAGAAGGTGGAAAAGCGGAGTGTCGGAACGTGGAAATTCCCGGAAAACGATGATTTTCCATATCAGACCTTTGACAGTCTTGCCTGGATCCACAGATTTAAAGATGGCGGAAGTATGTACACGTTCTATGAAGGTGAGGAGGCACAGCCGAAGAATTATTTAGAGGCTTACCCGGAGCATGCCATTCCGCTTACAATGTCAGACGATAAGCAACCACAGGATAAACTGCATCTGGCACTGGTATTTTCCACAAAAAAAGACACCAAAACAGCCGACAATCGTGTTTTGTTTGCGAAAAAGAATTTGGACATGGCACTTTCGTTTCAATGTACTACGAAGGGAACCGGAAGTGCGACTCTTTATACACAGAAGGATTTGAATTTTTCAATGGAAGTGGAAAATCTGACGGATCAGAAGAAAGACGCAGAAGTGTCCTGTCAGATTTACGGATATGACGGAAGTACCTGTTTAGAAAAGACGGAGAAGTTCTCTGTGAAAAAACAGGGAAATGCACAGAAGAAAATTTCTTTTAAAGCACCTTCCTATGGGATTTATTATGCGATCCTGACGATGCAGTCAGGAAAGGATACCTACAAAGAGGTGTATCCGTTTGCCGTTTTAAAAAAGCATACTTATCAATATACAAAGAGCAGTCCGTTCGGCATCAGCGGTGTTCATTTTGGACAGTATCAGCCGAATGAAGATACGATCTCTATTTTACAGGAGCTAGGTGCAGCGAATGTGCGTGTCGGACTCGGCATTCCGGAATATGCGGAAAAGGATACAAAACTTTTAAAGAAAAATCTTGCCAGCCTGAAAAAGAGCGGTATCCGTATCAATGGTCAGTATCTGCTTTTAGACGACTGGTCGGAACCGCTCGACCCGAAGGTCTATGAACAGGCAATCCGAAGTGTGTTAGATGACGTTGGAGATTTACTCGATGGCTGTGAGGCGGGAAATGAGCCGAATCTCTATGCAACTTATTATGGTTATTCCAAAGAAGACTATATGGCATATTATTATGAAGTGAATTATACAGGGGCTTATCCGGCAATTAAGGATGCCGGACTGAAGTATTTAGGAGCCGGTGTCTACCAGGGGGAATCGATTTGGTTAGAAGGTCTGGACTACTATGGCATTATGGACAAACAGGATGTGCTGGTAACACATGGCTATGCATTTCCATATTCCCCGGATCTGACGAAAGATCCACAGATAGAGCTGAGTTTTGAAAGCAGTCTGGTAAGGACGCGTCAGTTCCTGGACAAAATCGGTGACAAGACGTGGTACTTAAATGAATGTGGACTGCCGACGACTCCGGAGCAGACGGAGGGAATCTCAAGCGGCGTGGATTTACGAACACAAGCAGATTACATGGCAAGAGAGCTGTTGTTAGCGTTATCCTATGGTGTCGATGAGATAGAGGTCTATTCAATGTTTGACCAGCAGAATCTCTATCATACCATTATGCCGGAAGAATATGAGAACAATTTTGGACTGTTTTATCAGCAGGATTACAGTGGAAGAATTTTTCCAAAGCCATCTGCCACAGCCTATGCAAATATTACTAGACTTTTAGAATCAGTGGAAAGCTGTGAGGAAATCTCCACCGGTTCCGATACGGTGCGGGCATTCCGATGTGGCTTAAAAAAAGAGAATGAAGAGATGCTGGGTCTGTGGAGTACCAAAGAACGACTGAGCAACGACAGTAACGAGAATATTGTAAGGACACCAAATCTTCCATGGGTTAATCAATGGAAGGAAAAGGAGACGGTAACAATTTCCGTAGAAGCGAAGTCTGCAAAAGTCTATGACTTGATGGGAAATTCCTATAAGATTCCGGTTACGGATGGAAAGATTGAGGTGGAAGCAACCGGTTCTCCGATGTTTGTGAAGTTGGAGAAGTAGGGACTATAGGCGAACGCCAAAGAATAAAAGATTAACAAAGGAAAAAAATCCCCCATAAGCAGATTTGGGTTATTTACCGTATCTGTTTATGGGGGATCCTATTGTAAGTCCACATCCTTGTGCGGCTTATTGTTTTAATATCATATCTGATATCATTTTTAATGCTATCTTATTGATCACACATCAAAAATGTCCTATTTAGCGGGCAAGGATGTCTGTGATCTCACCAATATACATCGTGTGATAGTCATCCAGATTTGCCTTGGAATACCATTTCTCATCAATGTCCATGTCAATAAACATATCTTTGGTGATCGGAACGGCTGCCATTTTTTTACAGATAAATGCAAGATTTCCTTCATCAACAAAAGGAACATCATTGTGATAATTCAGATTTAAGCCGGAAGTCTTGAATTTGTCTTCCTGCCGTCCTGAAACGGCTCCAAAATATTTTAAATCATTTTTGTACTTCTTATCGAAGAAGGTCATGGAAAATGTCTCTCCATTGTCGATGAATTCTTTGGTGTAGCGGGATTTACGGATAAAGATAAATGCAACGTTTTTGCCCCAGAGAAAACCGAGTCCGCCCCAGCTTGCTGTCAGTGCATTTGCTTTTTCTCTGTTTCCGGAAGTGATCAGCATCCATTCGGAGCCGATTTTTGTAAATGGGTCAATCTCGAACATATCGGAAGGATAAGTCTGAAATGTATGCATAAAGATACCTCTCTTTCAAAAAATATTCATTCGCGGTGCAATGTGTTGAGTAATGCACGGGCATTCGCCCTATCATCCAACAAAAATGTAACCGACTTTGTGCAAGCACAAGTCTGCTACATTTTTATTAGATGGCACTGCTCATTGCTTACGCTCATCACTTCGTGAGTGGACTCACTCAGTAATTTCGTCGCTCGTCAATCATGCGAGTATGTTGACTCGCTTGCACTCATTATATCATATGTGTCAGGGGCATGTCAGTAAGAAAAGAAAAGTGAGATATAAATAAAAAGCATAAAAAGGGCATAAACTATAAATGAGAGTTATATTCTACATAAGCCATCGGAATAATCTTGACACCATTCAAAAAAAGTATAATAATTGACAACAGATATAGAATTAATACGTTAGGATGGAGGCTTATTTATGGAAATAAGAATGGAAAAATGTAAGGAATTAAAGCAGAAACCGGATCAGAAGCATTTAGGCTTCGGCAAATATATGACGGATTATATGTTTGTAATGGACTGGACAAAAGATGAGGGATGGAAGGATGCAAGAATTGTACCATATGCACCGATCACTTTAGAACCGGCATGTGTAACACTTCATTATGCACAGGAAACTTTTGAAGGTATGAAAGCATACCGCACGGCAGAAGGAAAAATCCAGTTATTCCGCCCGGAGATGAATGCAAAGAGAATGATCAACTCCAATGCAAGACTTTGCATGCCGGAAGTGCCGGAAGATATGTTTGTAGAAGCAGTAAAAGCATTAGTAAAAGTAGAAGAGGACTGGGTACCGTCAGAGCCGGAAACTTCTTTATATATCAGACCATTTATGTTTGCAACAGAAAGTGCTCTTGGAGTGCATATGGCAACTGCATACAAATTCATGGTCATCTGCTGTCCGGTAGGAGCTTATTATGCAGAGGGTATCAACCCGGTTAAGATTTTAGTAGAGGATGAGCTGGTCCGTGCCGTAAAAGGTGGAACAGGATTTACAAAATGCGGTGGTAACTACGCCGGTTCTATTTTAGGACAGGTAAAAGCAGAAAAAATGGGATATTCCCAGGTGCTTTGGTTAGACGGCGAGCATCGTAAATATGTAGAAGAAGTCGGAACCATGAACATCATGTTTAAAATTGACGGCGAAATCTATACAGCACCAATCGAGGGAACTGTTCTTCCGGGTGTGACCAGAGATTCCATGATCCATATTTTAAGAGACTGGGGTTACAAAGTAAATGAGACAAGATTATCCATCGATGATCTAATGAAAGCCGGACATGACGGAAAATTAGAGGAAGTATTTGGAACCGGTACGGCAGCCGTAATTTCTCCTGTTGGTGAGTTACGTTATAAAGATGATGTGATTACGATCAATGACTTCAAGATCGGTGAATTAACCCAGAAATTATACGATACACTGACCGGAATCCAGTGGGGCAAGTTAGAAGACAAGTACGGCTGGACGGTAGAAGTAAAGTAGTATCCGTTTGACCATAAGTCAGTGACACATTTTTGATTTTTCCTGCATAAAATATTTTGAAGAAAAATATGAGGTTTTCTATGGCAGGAAGCAAAATCAGAGCCATGCAGACCGAAGGCGTGGACAGAGGAAAACTACAGGTAAATGTAACAGGAAGCAGGAGGCACAGACCGATTCCAAATGCCCGGATCCAGTTGTCCTATACAGCAGACCCGGAGACGGAGTTAGAGGAATTAGATACAAATGAGTCAGGGCAGACGGAACAGGTAACCCTCCCAACCCCTCCCTTAGAATATAGTATGCAGCCGGGAGAGCAGCAGCCATATGCAGAGTATACGATCCAGGTAACCGCAAGAGGATATCATCCGGTCAATGTTTCCGGTATCAATGTGTTTGCAGATGAGACAGCAATCCAGGAAGTTGAGTTAGAACCGACCGGAGAAATTGAGGAAGAACAGGAAAACATTGTGATTCCGGCAAATACACTGTTTGGAGATTATCCACCGAAAATTGCAGAAGCAGAAGTAAAACCGGTAGCAGAAACCGGAGAGATCGTACTTAATCGCGTAGTCATTCCGGAGTATGTGATCGTGCATGATGGAGCACCAACGGATTCTACAGCAAAGAATTATTATGTACGTTACAGAGATTATATTAAAAACGTTGCATCCAGTGAAGTTTATTCCACATGGTCGGACGCAACACTGCGGGCGAATATTTTAGCGATCATGTCCTTTACATTGAACCGTGTCTATACGGAATGGTATCGGAATAAAGGCTATGATTTTACCATTACATCGTCAACGGCATTTGACCATAAATGGGTATTTGGACGAAATATTTTTTCCAATATCTCAAGAATTGTCGATGAGATGTTTGTGAACTATCTGTCCAGACCAAATGTAAGGCAGCCTATTCTGACACAGTATTGCGATGGTGACAGGGTCTCTTGTCCGAACTGGATGACCTTTTGTCATTTGCGTACCAACTTTAAAAAGCCTGCTGTTTATGGGCAGTTTGCGAGATAAAAGAAGATATTCACGGAACCGGTAGCACGGTCAAATACGATTTTTTCAATAATGCTTCTGGCGGCTTTGTTCTTTTCTTCCATGCCAATATCAGGATTGGTTATAACCTCATATACATTTTTGATACGGTCCATCATAATAGGTTTTGCTTCCTCCGGGGAAAGAGCAGGTTCTTCGATATGCTCTATTTTTTTCAAAAGCATTTCTTTTTCAGTCTGAATAATGGATTTGTTCTCTTTGTATTCTTCTAATGTGTCAATTCCATCCCGATATGCTCGTTTAATGCGCACCTCTTTTTTTTCAATCTCATTTAATCTGGTCAAAAGCTGCTGCTTTTGGGAAGAGTCCAACGTAGTCGGATTTAAAACATCAAAATGGATCTTACCGCTGGTCATAGCATCTTCTAAAGAGTGCATGATAACCGGCTCTAATTTTATTGCAGAGATGGATTGATTCGTATTACAAATTCCTTTTTGATATCCATAACATTGAAAATTAATATACATACGGTCCTTATTCTTAGAGGCGGTTCGTTTTACCACAAGTGTGCGTCCACAGGAAGAACACTTTAAGAGACTTGAAAGCCAATGATGACATACAGAAGTAGGCTTGCGGTAGGCAGGCTTATAGGTACTTTCTATTCTTTTTTGAGCTTTGTCAAATTGTTCTTTGGAAATAATAGGTTCATGTTTTCCATCTGCAATAATCCATTCAGACTTATCACGGAGTTTATGATCCTGATCATGTTGATTCCAAATAGTTTTTCCAATATAAGTAGGATTTTTTAAAATATAAGTAACGCTGCGTCTTTGAAACGGCTTTTTGTGCCCAGTCTGGTATCCATGTTCATTTAAATACCGGACGATTTCAAAAATCCCCATTTTTTTCTCGGTATATAAGTCAAAGATCAGTTGAATGAGTTCTGCTTCTTCCGGAACGATCACGGGAGTCTGACGATAGCCGGGAATGCGATAGCCTAGAGGCGGTCTTGCCTGATAATTTCCACGCATTGCATTTTCAGCCATACCACGAGATACTTCACCGGAAAGCCGGATAGAATAATACTCGTCCATCCATTCTATGATACGCTCGATCAAAGAACCAAATGGATCATCACTTATCGGCTCTGATACGGAAATGACATCGACATTTTCACGTTTCAACATGGATTTGTATACGATAGATTCTTCCTGATTTCTGGCAAAACGGCTGTACTTCCAAACGAGGATAACATCAAAAGGATGTTCCTTTGATTTGGCTTCAGCGATCATATTATTAAACTGTGGACGCTGTCTTGCACTTCTGCCGCTGATCCCGCTATCGATATAAATGTGTTCCTTTAATACAATGATGTTATGAGCTTCTGCATATTCCATAAGCAGGCGTTTTTGAGCATCCGGTGAAAGCTCTTCCTGCAAGTGCGTGGATACGCGGATATATAAAGCTCCATTTTTTACTGGTTGGATATTTGCCATAACGTGCCTCCTTCTTATAATATATTTTTTTGTCATCCATGTAAAATCCTCCTAGTATGCAAAAAAGCCTTGAAAGAAAATTCCAAGACTTTTTTGCGACTGGACACCAGTCATTCGCTAATTAACTACATTATATCATATGTTAAAGTCTTGCCAAGTATTCGCAGTTGAAAATTTTTAGGCTATACAAATTTATTTATATCATTCAAGCATATCTAGTGGCTCAAATTATACATATAAGTATCTGTAGTGTATATTTTATTTTACTAAATCCTTTGTAAATTTTTCTCTTTTAGACCACATAACAGGAATAACATCGTAATTATTCATAGATGTAATGATACTAGAAGATATTTTTTTCCCTTCATCCTGGAGAAAAACATATAATGTGGAAAGGTAATCTTTCCTTGCTTGACTTGTGTCATTCCATAAAAATAGAATACTATTAGTTTGTTGTTGGTCTATATTGTTTACAACCTTTATAATTCGTTCAGGAGCGTTTTTGGATTTTGGAATAAGAAAATCGTAATTTGTGGTTAATCCGCTAATGCCAGAAAATGAAACATTCTGAGAATAGCGAATATCGTTTTTATCTAAAAATAACTGGACATCTTCTATAAAAAGAGACTGTACAGTATTTTTTGCAGTATAAAATAAATCACTTATTTTTATCATACATTGTGTAAGCAGATGGATTTTTTGATACAGTTCTTCTTTTGAGCATGTGATATATAGTTCATCATCATCAGATTTTTTTACTCCATGCGAAAGAAGTATTTGATTAAATATTGTAGTTCTTTTTTTGCTAGAAAATAAATTAAAATTCGATAAATATAATTCACTTAGAGTTTCACTATCATCTGTAATAATATAACGATTTCCATCAAATTTAATAAAAATTTCAGTACAATCATTATTTCTGTCTAAATATGGAAGTGTCAATCTAGATATATTATTATTTATATTAAATTGTTGTGTATTATCATATAGCCATTTGAAATATCCATCTTTAAAATTGTTTTTCATATCACATCACACCTTGTATAATAACATTTTCTGTATTTATATTGCACATATGGCAAAAATCAATAAAAACAGTTGTAAAGTCATTTATATTTGAGAATAGCTTACCATATTCTCCATCTAAATCATATACTCTATTGCCATAGTTTTCGTCAAATATGTGTATATGATTTCGAGATGAAAGAGAACCATCTCTATACATATGAGGTTTACAATCTATTTCTAGTCGAATCATAATTGTATTTGAATTAGAATGCCGGTTTTGTAGTTTCTTTTTTGAAATAGTTATACTGCTTTTTCTATCTGTATCAATTAAAAAAGTATCTCTTGTTGAATCAGACAAAACAAGAATTGGATTTGAAGCTTTTTCGCCAGCTATAGGTAATTCTATCTTTTCTTCAAAAAAATGTTTTTTTAAGAGAATTAATTGCTTATATTCTTCATTTGTCATATCTACCTCCCATAATAATGTGCCTATTTTCTTTTTGTCTTAATAAATTCGGCAAAAGACTTAATCTCGTCAAGTTCTTTTTCGGTATATCCATCTACGTCAAAGTAAGCTACAGTGGTTGCTGGTTCTGCTGCCTTATCCTCAATCAAGTCGGATTTATTAATATGAAAATAATCAGCGAGAGTTTGAACCTTTCCCATGCGTGGAATGGCAATTCCTTTGCACCAAGTATTAAAAGTCTGAGGAGAGACGCGAATGTTTTTAGCAATTTCCGATTGGTTTTTTCCACTTTTAGTAACATAGGAGTTTAAATTTTTTGAAAAAATAGCTTTCTGTTTATCTTCGCTCATATTTAATCTCTCCTTACATCCTAATAATAGGGTTTAATTTTATTATAGTCAACAAAAAACAAAAGAAATTTGATGTAAACTAGCAGATATTAAAGGTATTGTGATAAGGATTAGGGATGCGGAACTGGAATATATTTCTGGTTTCGCATTTTAAGAAAACAGGGTAAAATAAGTTATGAGGTGCATCATGAAAATTTTACTGGGAGAGATTATGTTTGAAAAAAATATCACATACCCAGAACTGGCGAGATTAAGTGGTGTGAGCAGATCAACACTGCACAGGATGGCGAATGGTCAGAAAACGAACTCAATTGAGCATTTAGAGCAAATCGCAAAAGCTCTGAATATGAGAATATCTGACCTTTATGAATCCGATTGGAAGTAATTAGAAATCGTCAGATGCACTTTTTTAAATACAATTTCCCATATCCGGGAAATCTTTCAAAAATTGTAGAAAAAATCCGCTTCTCTCTCTATAATAAACGTAGAGAGGAGGGAGAGGGTTATGACAGATTATCAGAATAGCATTTACCGACTGGTCAAAAACATTCGGTCAGAATCAGGTTTGAAACGCATTTATAAACTGGCGTTGTTTTTATATTTGAAAGAGGAGAGCTGAATAGTTCTCCTCTTTTAATATTACAAGGCTTTTTTTATAATAATTGATTCCCCGTTAAATTCAAGAGAAAGGGATTTGTTGTCAGGAGAAATTCCAATTTGATCAGCCCATAGCTTAGGAATGGAAACCTTGCAATTATAAGCATTCTTACTTGAATTTCCGCCGCATTTTCCAATAATCATATTCGCTTTTCTTTTTTCAGTCATCCCAGTTAATATCCTTTGCATTAATATATTCACCGTTTTCTGCTTTTTCCAGTTTTGTACGCTCTGATGGTGTGAGCTTAGTATAATCCGGGTCCCATGCGAGAACAAGGCGTTTTACAAATTCAAGGGCAAAATTCTGCTCCTGTGCCGGAAGCATTTCTAACATAGATACTGTTTGTTCAATCGTCTTTGTCATTTTTTTCCTCCTTTGGAGGGGATTATTTATATATATCCCCTCGACTTCCAATGTCCATTATGTAAAGTATTTCAAGTTCGTTATCAGAAAGATATTTATAAATGATACGGTATTTTCCAACCCTTAGTCGATAACGACCATCTTTATAACCACTCATCTTTTTTATATCTCCCTCAGCAGGCTTATGAGTGAGTTTTTCGATAGCATTCAAAATCAAGTTACGTTGCGGCTTTTGTAATGCTTTTAAATATTTAACAGCTGATTTTTCATATTGTATTTCCAATTCCATTCCTCCTTCATCTGTATATAGTATATACAATTGGTAACCAATAGTCAAGAATTTTTTACATTTTTTCAAAAAAAGAAACCGCTGCATCACGGTTTCTCTTCACGAATTTTCTTAAATTTCTGTATTATCCGGTCTATTGCTTCTAAATCTTCAATGTCTAAGCTGGCTGCACCCTTCAAGATTGTCTTGTGCAATTCATTTTCGCCTGCCATGATCCTGTCAATCTGCTCCAGAAAAACTTCGTCTGAATCTTGAAACATTTCGCCTGATCCGGTGGTTAACCAAATATAATCGACATGGAACTCACGGCAGATTGATTTTATCATTTGATCTGTTACTCCGCGTTCATAATGTTCTATCTTGCTGATGGCAGTTTTTCCGACTCCAAGTCGTTCTCCAAATTTTTCAAGTGTCAATCCCAGTTCTTTTCGTAAAATTTTAACTCTGTCATTAATGTTTTCCATCTAAAGCCTCCTCTCTATCTGACCTCATATTATCACTTAAATTCTAAAAAATCAAGAAAAAAGTTGTCAAAGGGGATTTTTATATTGACAATAATGGCAAAGGGGATTATAATGTACCCATAGACAACAGATGAGCAACTATAACGAGGAGGTGTTTTTATGGAAGACAGAAAAAAAGAGTTGTTAAAAAAAATTGCAACCGAATTTCCTGCTCTGAAGGAAAGTGAAAAGTATTATATTGCCGGTTATATTTCTCACGCCGAGGATACCAGAGTGGAGAAAATGGAAGTAAGAACAGCGTAGAGTGCGAGAAAGGAGAATGCCTATACAGAGGATTTTATCACTGATGGATGTAATTCACAATAACAATAGAAGGGAGAACGAAATTGAATGATATTGTAGCACCAAATGTAAAAAGAATTATTAAGGACAGGTGCTTAAAGCAAGGCGCAGTAGCGAAGAAAGCCGGATATTCAGAGCAACAGTTCAGTGCAATGATGAACGGGCGAAAGATTATCAAGGATATTGATATTTTAAGAATCGCTACGGCTTTAAGCGTTGAAGCAAATGAGCTGTTTAAGAAGGGAGATGAGTAAGATAGATCAGCAGGGAAAATATACTTCCCCACATAGAGTAAATATATGGGGAAGAAAACGGTATTCTGTAGAGACAAATGCAAATGACTATTTAGATTATAGCTTAGATGATCTTTGGAAGTCGGTCAGTAAATTGTGGGTACTGACTATAGTGATAGGAGTTATGGTCTGTTGTTCAAAACATAAATGATATGATCCAGACATTCTTTTAATAGAATGTCAAATTCCAAATCGTTAAGGTTTTTGACAGTAGTAATAAGACAGCTAAGAATTTTTGCAAGGTCACCAACTGCTTTCAAATTGACTGAGAAAATTTTTGAATTTTCTGGAGATTGTTTTTTTAATTCAGTACATAACTCATACAATTTATTTTTAACATCATCAGGAAGCTCGATAGATGCGTTCTCGGCTTTGGCAATCAGTTCGTATTTGTCCAAAGATAATTCTTGATTTTTAAAAGCAGATAATTGTTTATGAGTAAAATTTTTTAATTCAGAATGTCTCATAAATGCCCCCTTGTCGGTATATGAATACAAAAATTTTAACATTAAAACAGAAATTTATCAATATATAAAGATTTTAATTCAATAGAAGGGAGAGAAGAGGACTTAACAGTTATATGCAATGCAAAATAGTGCGAAAAGAGGACAAGAAAACCACATACAGTGTAAGGGAGGCGGTGTAAATGAGAATTATAAATGGATTTAAAGTAAACATGTATGTGAGGATCGGAGATCAACCACCTAAAAATTGGGAAGAGTTTACAAAAGAGGAACAGAGAGAAATTTCGCAAAAATTAAATGAACAGGCAGCAAGGTCATTTGCTATCAAAGTTAAGTAGACCGCTGAAGCGGTCAGAGGTGGACAAGCATGAGAAGAGTAGAAGACATTCTTTTTACATTTGGAATGACAGTCTTTATCATAGCCGCCTGTGGCTACGATGGACAACCTGTAATATGCGGGGGTATATCCATGATAAGTCTGTCGTTGGCATATTTTGAGTATTGGAAGAAGGTGAAAGAGAATTGAAAAAAGAGTTAAAGGATTTTGAAACATACGAGTTAGTAGAAGAATTAAGAAATAGAGAAGGAGTGGAGTTACATAGGGCAGATCCATATGAAGAAAAAGAATACAGTGTCAATGGTCCTGCCCTTGTACTCATCATTGTTGATTAACGAACTCTTCTGTAGCGGTAAACACCCTTAATATGAGCCGCTAAATATCCGCCTTTAGAAGATGCATTCATTAAAGACGAGTATACCGATTGAGGAACACCATAGTATTCATATAAACCACCGGAATGGAAAAGAACAGCTAGAGTAGTTCCCTCATATCCAACAGAATGGATGTTGGATGAAGTTACAGGAATCATATTCATAACTCATACCTCCCCTCGTTATGTACTCGGCATTTCTGTGCCTGTACAAACATTATAGATGGGAGAAATTGGAAAATCAAGGAAAGGGGGAATCGTAGATGAGTTGCATAGAAAAGAAAATAGCACCGCTAAATTCTTTGACGAGAACCGGTGCTATTACAACTAAAAATACATAAAGCATTTTTATGTATTTTAGCACAGGAAATCAGATTTGAAAAGGAGATTTTATGAGTTATTACAGGAAATGCGAGGACTGTGGATGCACACTGGATCCCGGAGAGGGACGTATCTGTGATGAGTGTGCTGAAAAAATGCGGCAGAAAACAGATCGCAGGGCGGTGCTCCGTAAAATGATACTCTCGACAAATTATAAACAGATGGAAATGGAGGAATCTTTAAGATGATCACAACAAAGATTCAGATCCGGAATCTTTTCGGAATCAAAGAGTATACGCAGGATGGAGGTTCGGTAGAACTTTCCGGGAAAAACGGAGTAGGAAAAACATCCGTGATCGATGCTATCCGTTTTGCGCTGACAAATAAATCAGAGAGAGAATATATTGTCCGCAAAGGCGAGACAGAGGGAGAGATCCTGATAGAGACAGATACCGGATTACGCATCAATCGAAAAGTCAGAACTGACAGGGTAGGTTATAAGAGCATAAAACAGAATGGTGTAGAGGTTGGCAGTCCGGAGGCATTTCTCCGTGATATTTTTACACCGCTACAGCTAAATCCGGTTGAATTTATGTCAATGGATAAAAAGAAACAGAATGCCATCATTCTTGATATGATTGAGTATTCATGGGATATGAACACGATCAAGGAATGGTTTGGAGAGATACCAAGCTGGGTGTCTTATGACCAGAACATCTTACAGGTGCTCAATGACATCCAGAGTGAAAAAGGAGAATATTTCATGCATCGGCAGGATGTCAACCGCGACATTCGTACTAAAAGAGCATTTATTGAGGAGATTGCAGCGGGAATACCGGAGGGATATAGTGCAGAGAAATGGGAAACGGCATCTACATCTGCTATATATCACCAGATTGAACAAATACGGAGCGATAATCAGAAGATTGAAAAAGCACATTTACTCAAGGATGCAAGGGACAGCAAAGTACGTTCTTTTGAAGCGGACAGGGAGATCAGCAAATCAGCACTTGATACGGAATTTGATAATCGTTCTCATCAGATAGATAAAGATATCTTAAAACTGGAAGAACAGATCAAAACATTGAAAACCGAACAGGAAAGTCTTGACGGAAAGAAAAAGGACAAGCTGGAAATAATAGAACAGACATATAAGGCAAATGTGGCGAAGTATGATGCCGAAGTTGCTGATTATGCACAGTATCTGGATATGGAGAAAAAGGATGTATCAGAACTGGTGCATGAAGCATTGTACATGGAAGACATGAAAGGCCACATCAATGAGTACAAACGGATGGTTGACCTTCAGAAAGAAGTGGAAGGACTTGCGGAAGAGAGCAGTGAGCTGACACGCAAGATTGAGAAAGCACGCACACTTCCGGGAGAAATCTTGCAGAATTGTACGATCCCGATCGATGGTCTTACGGTTGAGAATGGAATACCTCTCATCAACGGACTGCCGGTAAGCAATTTGTCCGAAGGAGAAAAGCTGGATCTTTGCATCAATGTTTCTATCCAGAAGCCGAACGGATTAGACATCATCCTGATCGATGGAGCTGAAAAGTTAGCATCCGGATTGCGAGAGAAACTGTATCAGAAATGTAAGGAGAAAGGGTTACAGATGATCGCAACCCGTACTACAGATAGTGACACAATGGAGATCATTGAATTTTAGGAGGATTATTTATGAACGAGGTAAGTGTATCGGACGGAAATGTAATGACCAGAAGTTCGCAGACGGAAATGATGATCAGCCGGCAGGCACAGGAAGTGCAGGCAGCTATGGTTATTGCAAAGAAATTTCCACGAGATGAGTATGAGGCAACAGAAAAGATCAAGAGAACGTGCCAGAGGTCAACCCTTGCAGAGCAGGCAATTTATTCTTATCCACGCGGTGGTCAGAATGTCAGCGGACCGTCTATCCGACTTGCGGAAGCATTAGCACAGAACTGGGGCAATATTGATTATGGGATCATTGAACTGGAACAGAAAGACGGAAAGTCGGAGATGATGGCATATGCATGGGATTTAGAATCAAATACCCGTGTGACAAAGATATTCGGTGTGGAGCATAAGCGTGATACAAAAAAAGGTTCCTATGTCCTTACAGACAGCAGGGATATTTACGAAGCCACAGCAAACTTTGGAGCACGCCGGATGAGAGCATGTATCCTTGGAGTGATTCCGGGAGACGTTGTAGATATGGCAGTCAATGAGTGCAGAGAAACACAGAAAAAAAGCTATGGAGAACTGCCAAGTCAGGAAAAAATAAAAAAGATTGAGAAGCTGTTTAAAAAAGACTTTGGGGTTACCAAGGAACAGATCGAGAAGTATGCAGGACGTAACATGGGTACTTTCGGTGCAGAGGAATGTACGGACTTGTGGGGCGTGTATACAGCATTAAAGAATGGACAGGCAAAGGTAGAGGATTATTTTCAGACAAAGGAAGAAGTGCCGGATCCATTTGCCAAGACAGGTGAGACGAAGGAATTATCCAAGAAAGAAGCAATAGAAAAAGAAGCCGAGGAGGAATTTGAGAATGCAGTTGACTAATGAAAATTATTATAGCAAAGAAGCCAATGAAGAGTATCTGTCCGTCAGCCAGTATAAAGATTTTATGGGAACATACGGCAAGCGTGGCTGCGAAGAATATGCCCTTGCCAAGATAGAAGGTACATGGGAAGAAAACATGGAGGATTCTGACGCGCTGATGGTCGGCTCCTATGTGGATGCACATTTTGAAGGGACCTTGGACTTATTCAAAGCAAAACATCCGTGTATGTTCAAAAAAGACGGAGGTCTGATGGCGAAATATCTGAAAGCTAATGAAATGATCCAGAGATGTGAACGGGATGAGGTATTTTCACATTATATGAGTGGAGAAAAGCAGGTCATTATGACAGCAGATATGTTCGGGGCAAAGTGGAAGATCAAGATAGACAGTTACCATCCAGGACAGTGCATTGTGGATTTAAAAACCTGTCAGTCTATCAACAAAGTATTTTTCCATCATGATATTGGATATATGAACTTTTTAGCAGAGTGGGGGTATTACATACAGGGTGCCGTTTATCAGAAAGTTGTGGAGATCAATACAGGTAAGAAACTTCCATTTTTCATAGCGGCAGTGTCTAAGGAGAAAGTACCGGATATTCAGGTGATCGCAGTGGAACAGAATCTGTTGGATGAAGCATTAGCAGAAGTGGAACACAATGTGCCAATGATCCTTGCATTAAAAAATAAAGCAGCAGATCCTACCCGATGTGAATGTTGTGATTATTGTAAACAGACAAGGGTTTTAAAGGCTCCGATATGGTCAAGTGATCTGATAGGAGATATTTAATGAAAGATTCGATTGTAATTAGTATGGATTATGCCGGATATGACATCATAGACGGAACACCAAACGTACAAAGACATCATATCTTTGGTGGGACTGCAAACCGCAGACTGTCGGATGAGGATGGTCTTTGGGTACCGTTATCGGATGAACATCATCAGGGAAAGATGAGTGTTCACATGAATAAGGAAATGCGGGTACTTATGCGGATCATCGGTCAGCTTGCATGGGAAAAGCATTATATCGCAGAAAACGAAAATGTAAGCGAGGATGATGCAAGGGAAGCATTCAGAAAAAGATATGGCATTAGTATGCTGTAGGTTGAAACACCTGTGCACTTGAGGGTGTGTACGAAAGAAACTGCTTATCGGTAATATATCATGCCAATAAAAGCCTCTGCCAAATGGCAGAGGGGAAAGGAGCGGTATGGAAAAATTAATGTTTACGATCCTTGGAAAGCCGATCACGAAAAAGAACAGCCAGAGGATCGTGGTCTGCAAGAACAGACCTATGATACTGCCATCTAAGGCATATTTGAAATATGAGAAAGACTGTAAAAAGTATATGCCGGATACAAAACAGATTGATTATCCCATAAATGTCAAGGCTGTCTATTACATGCCGACACGCCATCGGGTAGACCTTACGAATCTTCATGAGGCACTACATGACATTTTAGTTAAATATAACGTCATAGCAGACGATAACTGCAAGATTATTGTAAGCACGGATGGAAGTCGTGTACTGTATGACAGAGAAAACCCACGGACAGAGGTCACGATTACGAAAGCAGGTGGTGTTGTTGAAAATCATTGATTACATACCGGTCGGACATAAGAATGCAGTAACCAGAAAGCAGCTTGTTATTTTAACAGGACTTTCCGACCGGAAAATAAGAAATATGATCCAGGAAGAATGTAACCGGGAACATCCCATTTTGAATATGCAGGACGGAAAAGGATACTTTCAGCCGGCATATGATGAGATGCATTTGGTAAGACTTTACCGGGCACAGGAAAACCACAGAACCCTTACGAATCGTAAAAAGGTATCTGAGATAGATAAATACTTAAAATGCCAAAACAATGAACTGGAGCGTAATCAAATAAGCATCTCTGATGTGATAGGCGGTGGGAAATGAGAGAAAGTGTTGTTTTTTACCGCAGCTTTGCAGAAGCGATCAAGGCTCTTCCAAAGGAGGAGCAGTTAAAGGCACTGTGGGCAGTTATTAATTATGGGTTGGATGGTGTGATTCCAGAGGAACATGGAGTGCATACGGCGATCTTTTTAATGGCGAAGCCACAGATAGATGCTAATAACAAGAGATACCAAAACGGAACCAAAGGTGGAAGACCTGTAACCAAAGACAAACCAAACGATAACCAAGATGAAACCAAACCAAAAGCAAACGATAACCAAGAAATAACCAAAGAAGAACCAAACCAAAACCAAGATAAAACCAAAGCAGAACCTAAGGAAAAGGATAATGTAAAGGAAAAGGAAAAGGTAAAGGTAAAAGATAATGATAATAGTGTGGTGCGTTTCACGGCGCCCACAAAACAGGATGTGATGGACTATTGTCAGGAAAAAGGGTACACGGATGTTGATGTTGAGAGGTTTATGAATTACTACACCTCTAACGGGTGGATGGTAGGGAAAAACAAGATGAAAGACTGGAAAGCTGCAATGCGAAACTGGGCGCGGAAGGATATGGCCGCCAAACCCAATAATACCAACGGAAATAGGTTTTGCAATTTTGAACAGCGCAATTATGACTATGATGCCTTGGAAAAGAACCTCTTGCGGAAGGGAAGTGGTTAGATGAGTGGACGAAAGCGAGGATGTATGCTTGATAGTTACCGTGGCAGGGTAGAAGAACTGCTGGATGCAGGCTGTACTTTCGCCGACATTTCTGACCACATGGCAGAAGAGGAGCAGATCTATGTTGAGCCTACAACGGTCGCATATTTTGTACGCAGCCGTAAATTGTCCAGCAAGGTTACACAGGGATGCAGGAATAACAGGATTGATATACCGAAGTGCGCAGAGTGCGAGTACCGACATCTGGTCACGGACCAGTACAAAAAGCCGAGCATTTATATCTGCACCAAGATATGGGTCAGAATCAATAGTGGCTGCAAGTCCAGTCCGATGAGCTGCCCGAAACGGGATATTGAGAGGGATTGTGGACTATGAAGAAATTAACGGGTTTGAGGGGATTTGAACCCCTCGGTGTTCAAAATACTACTTACACCTTTGCTCCTGAATCAGTGGTTCTGTGCAAACCCACAACCACCTGCACCCGCCGAAACTTTTTGTAATTCTGAAAATATTGTCATAAGTGTACCTCCTGAAAAAATGAATCTAAAACTAAGGTCATCGTTTAGGTTGTACGACCACATGACAGAGCAACAGGATAAAAACATTGTAAGTAATATAGATGTTGGTAAAATAATTGTTTACTACATTATAGGTTTTTAAAAGCAAAAATGCAAGAAAGGAAGAGAAGTAGGAGAGATGGAATCAGTACAGGAAAGAATGGAGCGGCTTGGAACAAAAGAAAAGATTGCAACCTTCATGCAGAAGGAGAAACAGCCGTATGAATTTAAGCGAAAATATGCACAGATCAGGGCAGAGGAGTTTGCAAGTGAGTGCGATGGCAGAGGATTGAATTATCATGTGTCTGTCGGAGGATTGGACAGCATCGTCTTATATCTGTTTCTGCATGAGATCTGCCATATCAATGCTCTAGGTGTGAGTGCATCAACGTTAGAAGACAAGAGTATTCAGAGAGTACATAAAGCACTTGGAATCATAAATGTTCCGCCACTAAAAAGGGAGGATGGGACTTACTGGACAAAGCCAAGGGTCATACAGGAGTTTGGGTTTCCGGTCATATCAAAGGAGGTAGCAGGAAAGATTGAATTGCTGCAGAATCCTACCGAGAAAAATAAAACAGTGCGCCATGCGATCATAACAGGAGAGACTGGAGCATACGGCGGCTGGCAAAAAAATTCCAAAATGCAGTTAAAGCAAAAGTGGCTTGAATTGTTTGGTGGATATGAAAATGAGAACGAAGGATGTGATTATGAAAAACCGGATTTCAAAGTGTCATCAAAATGCTGTTACTACCTCAAAGAAAAGAACTGTGATGATTGGGGTAAGGAGCATAACAGTGTACCGTATCTTGGTTTAATGGCATCCGAGGGCGGCAGACGTGCAAGAAGCTTGCGAATGAATGGGTGTAATTATTTTGGAAAATCGACTATCAGATCAGCACCGTTTGCCATTTTCCATCGGCAGGATATTTTACAACTTGCTTTGGAGATGGACGCACTCTGGAAAGAGGGTCTTAAAGAAAAATATCATGAAAAGTTACTAAAAGAAAACTGCTTGTCAAATAGTTTTAAGATGCCTGACAGCATCATTCCGGAAATCTATGGAACGATCGAGAAAAAACCAGATGGAACGTTGTACACGACCAAAGCACAGCGTACCGGATGCAGCATGTGTGGGTTTGGAATCCACATGGAGAAACGACCACATCGATTCGATTTACTATATGAGAGTAACCCCAAAGAGTGGGATTATTTAATGTTTCACATGTGCAAAGACAAAGACGGAAATGACTACGGATGGGCGAAGGTACTGGACTACATTGGAGTGGGATGGGACCCTACAACCATCGGCGGAAATTGTAAAGGGCAGATTTCGCTTCCATTAGATCAGATGGTGTAAATATATAAAAAGCACCTAATTGCTTAGGTGCGTTATGTTCAATAGTGGGATTCGAACCCACGACCATGCCTTTATAGGAGGCGCGCTCTATCCACTGAGCTATATTGCTAAATATTTTAGAAATTTATTTTAACACGAAATCGCTATAATTGCAAATTTTATTAGAAAGGAGCCGGAACCTCCGGCCGGGGTAACGATATATCGGGTTCCTTTTGGAAAAATGACATATAAAGAATTTTTAGCAAGTAAGAGATTTGTATTGGAAAGCAGCGGATTTGATATTGAAAAGTCAGAGTTGAATCCGATGCTGTACGAATTTCAGAAAGATGTTGTGAGATGGGCATTGAAGAAAGGCAAAGCGTGTATAAGGTTGTTCGTGGCGATGTTGAGACGCATACTGTTCAAAAGAGAACATGGACATGCGGTGGAAATAATCGAGGATATGACCTTGATGGAGATGTGACGTGGAATTCTCAGATCGGCAAGATTATATTCACTAGCAGAGAGCCAGCAGAGCGAGTAGCGCAGGAATATCTTGCAGAGTACGAACACATCCTTGCAGAAAATATCAGGGCAACAGGGGTTATCGCATATCGATATGAGTATAGAGGTCGAGAGATTGTTCAATCGTATTCTATTCTTGAAGATGGAACTTTTTATTTCAAATATGGAATTATGTATGAACATATCGGTAAGGAAGTTGAAATCAAGAAGTTTGAGGAAGAACGCCAGCACTGTATTGAACGTAATGATACCTATGCAGTATTAGAGAATTACAAGCCGCAATACAAGAATATGTATAAATGCGGGCATAGTTCTTGGGTGTATGCAGAAGCAAGATATGAGTATATCAATGATTGACAGACCGGACAGCTCCGGTCTGCCTAAGAAGTTTTAAATTTTAGAACCAGATAACAAAACCAAGCAATCATATAGCACCTCCTGCTTTTATTATAGGCAGGCAACGTAAAATGATTCGCTTGTAACAATTAAGATTTAACGGAGGTTGTAAAAATGAATGCACGAGAGATTGCAGATGTGATCGCAGAGTACCTTGTAAACGAAAAGGACCTTGCTATTGCAATGATTAAAAACAATGACAAGGAAGAACTTGCAGACGAAATATATGATGAATTAACTGAAGTATAGAATTTGAGCGATTCAGGAGGATTTTATGAAGAAATGCCCATACGAAGAAAATAAAAGATGCACCAGGGACTGTAAATACGCCATGACGTGCATCCAGAGAAAGTCAAAAAGGGAAAGGAGCAGGTAGAATGATTGAATGTATGAGAACAGAAGCAACAAGAAAAACGGTCACGGAACAAAGGTGGATTCCGGTAAGCGAGAGACTGCCGAATGAAGATGAATTTATAAAATCATATCGAAGAAACAAGTATGCTGCGGAATTTATAGTGATGATCAAGGGGGCAAACAGACCGACCACATTATATTTTACACATGACGGGTGGTGGACGGACAATATGAAAGATAGATACGATGTTACCGCTTGGATGCCACTGCCGGAGCCGTACCTGGAAAGTGAGGAAGAACAATGAACAAAGATTTGAGTGATAAGGAAATAGAAGATTTTAGTAATCTGACAAATAAGGTATTGGCAGAAATATGTCGTATATCTGATGCACACAATATAGACAGAGATAGCGCATTAAAATACTTTGCAGATATGCTTACGGCTTTTACAGAAGTTGCGACTATACAGAATTATGACAGCAAGCAGACCAACGCAGACCGGATCAGGAGCATGACGGACGAGGAGCTGGCTGATATGCTTCACAACAACGGAAGCTATGTAAAAGATGAGGAACCGAAGTTAGAAATGTGGATTAAAGAAAAACAGATAATCATTGATGATAGCTTTGGCTGCATTCTTGAATGGCTTCGGGCAGAAAGAGAGGAATAGCATGGAGAGATTAACATATGTGGCAGAGAATGGAAAAGTTTTATTTCATCCAGCAGATTTACCGGATGATGAGGGAATTACCATTACCCAACTTGCGAAAGATGGAAGATACAAAGCCCTGGAAGAGATTGCGGAAAGACTTGCAAATAGAGAGCAAGCCGAGGAGCAGGGATTACTTCTGCGGTTGCCGTGCAAGGTGGGAGATAAGGTATATCAGATAAGCGAAAACTTTATTGAACCATGTACGGTTGAGACAATATTCTTGGGAAATTATAGGGATGGAAATGGAAATTGGTGTAACATGGCAGAAATTCATTATGACAGGGATGATTGCCCTTATGTGTCTACAGAGATATATTTCACTGATATTGGCGAAACGGTATTCATCACAGAAACTGAAGCTGAAGCCAAACTGAAAGAAATGGAGGAGAATCATGGAAGATAGATATTTATCCAAGGCAAAGAGAATTGATAATGGAGAGTGGGTGGAAGGGTATTTGATATTTTCATTTACCGGTATTCCTTATATTGTTCAAGAGTATGATCATATTCTTGAAGTTATGCAAATGTATGAGGTAGACATATCCACTATCTGCCAGTGCACCGGACTTAAGGACAAGAACGATAAGCTGATTTGGGAGAATGATATTTGCGATAGAAAAGAACAGTATCCAGAGATTGTAGAATATCGCGATGGTGACTGGACATTGGATTACAGTTATGTAAGCCATAAGGAAAGGGGGGCTTGTTACTGCAACTTAGGATTTTATGCAGAAGAAAGAAAATGCGTAGAAGTTATTGGAAATATTTTTGATAATCCGGAACTGTTGGAGGTGCAGGAATGACAGAGAATGAGACAAAAGCAGTAAAATTTATTGAGAATATCAAAAGCCACGCAACGGTAACTCTTGACCATATCGCCAAAGAAGAGCCAAATGTAAGCCCGCTTGTTTATAAAGGTAGAGAGGAAAAGGCGAACACTATATTGGTAATGGTGGAAGAGTTAAAGCAGTACCGCGCAATCGGCACACCGGAAGAATGCCGGGCGGCTGTGGAGAAGCAGACGGCAAGGCGACCGGATTACGAAGGAGACGGATACGCCGACGGACATCTTGTGTATGATACATGG
>OIXA01000902.1_pt1 | contig 40313 bp, 27 predicted proteins | sample 1587721 | NCBI WGS metagenome assembly OIXA01 (sample SAMEA3888900, study PRJEB22519) | human gut metagenome | biome: human gut; feature: human-associated habitat; material: faeces | place: Denmark | collected 2013
GTCATCAACTTTCAATTTGATAGTGGGTTTTAGTTTTTCAGTGCCCTCCCAAGGGAGGGCATGGGGAGGGGCTTTTGGGGTTGTGGCTGGGGCTTTCCCTTTTACCTCCCCGCCCTCTCAATCATCTCACTGATATGCTGGGAGAAATGAGCGTCGGCAGATAGCTGCTCTATGGTGATGTGCATACGGTACCGCCAGTAGTGGTGAGGGTTGGCGGGGATGTTGATGCGCTCGCCGTTGGGGTCGGCCAACCGCAGACGGTCGTCGAGAGCGAGCCAGTCTTGCAAACTCAACACACAGAGCATCGAGGGCGAGGCGAGATGAGCGGCTACCACCTCCTCTGCCAACGACGCAGGCATGGGGTGAGGCGCCTCGCCATCGTGGTGGAGCACAGAGGCATAATAGTCCTGCGTGCGCAGCGGGTCCTCGTCCCACCACTGACGCAGGGGCGCCATATCGTGCGACGAGAAGGTGCAGACCGAACGGTAGGGATAGCGGCTCACATCGGCAAAGCGCGTCGAGGCCTTGGGCATGGTCTGTATCTCCAGACTCAGGATGCGCAACTGCTCCATCACGGGCGCCACACACGACGGCACCATGCCCAAGTCTTCGGCACAGGCGAGCATGTGGGTGGCCTCGATGAGCGGCGGCAGTTTCTTCATCGCCTCGCCATACCAGAAACCGTTGTTGCGGTGGTAGTAGAAGTCGTCGTAGAGACGGTCAAAGGCGCGACGGGCACTGTCGGAGAGACGGCGGTAAGCCCAGGTCTTGCGGGCTAAGATGCGGGGGTGATAGGTACCCGCCACGCGGTGGTCGGCGAGGAAGAGCACATCGTCGACGAGGGTGTAGAGTCCGCCGAGCAGCTGACTGTCGCAGCGGCCAGCCTCGACGAGGTCGGCTATCTTGCGCTCGGTGTCGTAGTCGGCACGCAGCGTGTAGGTACCGTTGCCCACAGCGTCGAGGCAGTAGTGGCGCACGCTCCCGGCACGGTCGCCGAAAAGGGTATCGACCATGTCGTCGGTGATGACGGGGGCAAGCATGGCGGTAGAGAAATGGAGCCCGTAGGACTCTATCTCCTCGGGCGTAAACGCCAGCGCCGGGGCAAACTGTCCGAGCAGTCCGCGCACGGCGTGGATGGGTATCTCCCAGATGCGGAAGAAGCCAAGGACGTGGTCTATGCGGTAGGCGTCGAAGTAGTGTGCCATATTGGTGAAGCGGCGGTTCCACCACTGGCAGCCGTCGTCGAGCATGGCCTGCCAGTTGTAGGTAGGGAAGCCCCAGTTCTGCCCATCTGCGGCAAAATCATCGGGTGGAGCGCCCGCCTGACCGTCGAGACAGAAGTAGCCGGGCTCCATCCACACATCGCAGCTCTGGCGGTGAACGCCGATGGGTATGTCGCCCTTGAGGATGACGCCACAGCGGCGGGCATGGTCGTGGGCATCCGTCATCTGGGTATGCAGGATGTACTGTACGAAGTAGTAGTAAGCCACCTCGGCATACTCGACGGAGCCTGGGGTGGAGAGGGCTGCGCGGTCGGCCTCATCCCACGCCGTATGACCATGCCAACGGCTGAAGTCGGTGGTGCGCGTGGTGTCGCGGAGCCTGCAATACTGGGCGTAGGGCACCAGCCACTGGGCAGCCTCGTCAAAGAAGGTGCGGAAGGCGTCGGTGGCCATCATCTCTGCACCCTCCTGGTCGTAGAGTTCATGGAGATAGGCTTCCTTGGCCTGCATCATGCGCTCATAGTCTATCTGCTGAATCCCGTTGAGCTGCTGCTGCAGACGGGCATAGTGGTCGCGGCGGCTGGCAGAGGCAAGCGGCGGCAGCTGGCGCAAGTCGGCATACTGCGGATGCAAGGCAAAGACGCTGATGCAGCTGTAGGGATAGCTGTCGGTCCAGGTGTGGGTCACGGTGGTGTCGTTGATGGGCAGCACCTGCAGCACCCGCTGTCCGGTGGAAGCCACAAAGTCGACCATCGCCGAGAGGTCGCCGAAGTCGCCCACACCGAAGCTGCCCTCGGAACGGAGCGAGAAGACGGGAATGAGGGTGCCTGCCACGCGCTCGTCGGAGAGGGGATAGAACGACTGGTCGAGCTCGTAGACCGCAAGCCCGGAGGCAGGGGTGACGGTGAGATGGCGGTTGGGGCATTCTTCCCAGATGGGGGAAGAAGAGTCGTCGGGGATGATGACAAACTTGAACTCGAGGTGGGTGTCGGTGAGCAGGTCGGCGGCTATCTCTGCCACCCACTCGTTGTACCCGTGCTCGGTCATGGGTATGCCCTGCTGCGGGTTCCACTCGCCGAGGATGCGGTCGGAGCCGGTGAGCACCAGCCGGTGGCCCGAGCGCAACTGCGGGGCACGGCATACCAGTCGCACGCAGCGGTCGCCGGGCGAATGGACGGGGTGTACGGGATGGGGATGGAGGCACTCGGTGAATGCCGAACTGTATCTATAGGTGTCGTGGGGCATGTCTATCCATCGGCAATAGACCCTCACCGAGGTCTGCGGGCGTCGCGGCAGGTCGAGACGATGACGGATGGCAGTCCACTCGCGCCTCAGCGTGGTGCCGGCATGCTCAATGGTGAAGAAATAGTCGGCCGCATCGGCAGTCCAGTTGTCGGCGTTCCAATCGAAGGTCCAGTGGGCGTTGTCATCGGTGGTCATCAGATGACGGTGGAGGGTGACGCCGTCGGCGGCATCGACGATATTGATTGCCACCTGTTCGCCGGCGTAAACGTAATACTCGATGTGAAAGATTATGTCCATGAGAGTTGTATAGATTGGTTGTAGAAGAAATGGCAGCGGCGGACGCCATCTGCACCATCGTGGCACAGACGACATCCGCCGCCGTTTATATTATAATCAGGTTCATGCTACTGAGCCAGCACTTTGACTGTGGCTCCGTCGGCGTAGCGCACAATGTAGAGCTGGCCGCGCTGGGTATCGCTGACGCGCTGTCCGTTGATGTTGTATACAGCCACTACGCGACCGTGGTCGCCGGTGGTGACAGAGCCTATGCCATTGGTCACCGTGGGGTCTACGGTGTACTTGATATTGTAGACGGTATGGCGCTGCAGGTCGTCACCGAAAGCCACGAGACTGATGGTGCGTGCAGCCTTGTTGACAAAGGTTGCGGTGGTATAGCCTGGGGCTGTAGGTACGACCACATCGGCGGTGGGCTCTTCGGGCACGCGGATGTCGTAGTCGCTGACGGCGGGATCGAAGTTCTGGACCTCATTGCCGAAGACGCGTATGCCGCGCACCTTGGGCAGATAGACCAGCTCGAGGTCGTCGATATACAACTCGTCGCCGGCACTACCCTTGCCGGGGTGGGCATTGGTAGACATGGTCACGAGGATGGCGCGCGCCTCGGCACCATTGGCCTCATAGGTGGCGTAGTCGAAGGGGATAGACAGGCGCACCCACTCGTTCTGGCTGGTGATGAGGGTGTCGGTAGCTTTGGCCACGATGTTGTCGTACTCCTTGTCCTGTGGGTCCTGGTATCGGGTGCCGTCGGTGATGATAGCATTGAGGCTGGCATGGGGGTCATCGGGCTGGGCTACAGCCTGGCGGAACTTGACCCAGACGCCCAAAGAGTCGGGGCGGCCGGCGAGCCGGGTGTAGAAGGGGTCGCCGTGGCCATCCTTGTCGGTATTGCTGAGGTCGAGGAAGGCGTGGTTGAGCGGAGAAGTGGCATCGAAATCACCGGCATTCATGCGGCCGGTGGTGATGGTGCCATTGGCTACGATTTCAAAGATGCTGGTGGCCTTGACGAGGATGCTCGACTTGCCGACAGTGCCGGGGCGCACATCTTTGCTGACACTGGTGTGGATGTCACTTAAGGCATTCTGCGAAAGGGCCCACATGCCAGTGGCGCTGAGGAAGGAGTGCCAGTGGTTGGGCTCATAGCCCGACTTGCTGCCCGACTTCTCGATGTGGAAGTCCTCGAAGCCCGAGTTGGGAATCTGCAGGACGGTCGAGTTGAAGAGCACGTCGATATCCAGACCCATCGTAGCAAAGGGGATGTGGATGCTGGCACGGAGAGCATTGCCCTTGAGGCTGGCCTTGAGTTTGACGGGTATAGGGGTAACGCTGAGCGCGGGACCGAGCCACATCTGGTCGGGATCGCTGCCAGGGGCTATGGTTATCTGCTGGGTAGTGCTGAGGATGGTCTCGTCGTTGCTCTCGACAGCCTCGACGTTCTGCATGTCGATGGTGCCCACGTAGAGTTTGCCGTCGCCGTTGGGCATCACGAAGTCAGCGAGCTTAAGTTCATACTTGCCGTCATCCTGACGTATTACCTCAATATTGGCCTGCTGATAACTGGAAGGGGTGCCGTTGAGCACCACGGACAGACCGCCCTTATAACCGGTGGCTGTCGCACCAATAGTGCAGGCCAGGGCAGCACAAAGTGTAAGTAGTTTTTTCATCATAATCGTGTGTTTAGAATATTTATTCTGTTATTACTTGAGTCTGTAGATGACACCCACGGTGCCGAAGATGGGATAGAGCGTCTGCTCGATGGTGTGGAACGAACTGCGGTGTACGCCCGTGACGCCCCACGCCAGGTCGGCATAGACGCCCCAGCGGTGGTGGAACTGCCAGTCGGCACCGAGGTTGACACCCAGCTGCAGATGGCGCATCTGGTCGCTGAAATCGTAGGTTCCCCAAGAGTCGGGCGTATTGCCCAGCTCGATGCGTGTGCCGGTGGGGTCGCCCTCGCGCAGATAACCGTCGTAGACATGGCCTTTGAAGACGCGCGTGGAGACATAGGAGATATAGGGGCCACACTTGAGCAGCACATTACCGGTACGGAAGGTGGCATTGACGGGCACGGTGAGCATCCACTCCTCGCACTCGGTCACCAGATTGCCGGTGTAGACGCCCTCGATGCGGTCGCCGTCCTTGGTCATCTCCATGTGGTAGTTCTTGACGGTGGCGTCGATCTTCATCGCCTTGTTCTCGAGGTGGAGACCGGTGAGCAGACCCCACGAGCCCCACATGTCGCGCTGGACATCGATGCCCAGAGAGAAGTTGGGCTTGAAGTAGAACTTGTTCATCTTGCGGATGGTGGCAGGCATGCCTATGGGCGCCGTGCCACCGATGTTGTAGCCCAGACGGACGGTGTAATTGAGGCTGTCGGGCAGGCTGATGGCGCTGGCGGTGAGCGCCAGGGTCATGAGCAGGGTGAGTATGGTGATTTTCTTCATTGTCGTTGTCATTGGATGTATGGATGGGGGTTACTCCTGGGTCTCACAGATGAGACGCACCTTGTCGATGTCGAGGGTGCTGCCTATGGCGCCCTGGAAGTAGGCTCCGTCGGCACTCGATGAGAAGACGATAGCAAGGCTGTAGCCTCGGTTCTCGAGCAGGTCAAGGTCTATCTCAGAGAGATAGGTGAAGTCTACGCTGAAGGGGGTCCACTGGGTAGTGGGGGGCACCTCGGACATGATGGCCTTGGCGACGATGAGCGGGCTGGACTGGATATCGGCACCATTGAGGGTCACGGCATTGCCATTGCCATCATGGTTGCGATAGAAGATAGCGTAGATGTCGGCGACATCCTTCTTGCCCTCAACGGGAGAGCCATCGACATTCTGGAAGGTGGGACCGGGGGTGTAACGATAGTAACCACTCAACTGCTTGGGACGCTTGTCAAACGGACGGCCGAAGCGAGTGGCGTTGAGGGGGTCCTGAAGGGCACCGAGGGGGTCGAACTCGCCGAGGAAGAGGTTGCCCGCGGCGATGCGCTTGTTGAGCGTCTGCGCCAGGGCGCCGGTCTTGCGCGTGACGAGGCGCACGGCATTACCCTCGAAGCCTTTTTCAAGAGGAATGGTGGGATATTCGAGGGGGGCGGCATTGGAGTTGGAGACGTTGAAGCCGCCATTGCCTGATGCCCAGATGTCGGTCATCACGCCATGCTCCTCGTCGCTCCAGACATAGTACTTGTTCTTGCTGTTGAGACGATAGTTTTCAAAGTCATAGCTATACTCGTCGCTCACGGTCTGGGTGACAGGGACGACAGACACGGCGTAGTCGCGGTGCCAGGCGCCATCCTCAGAGGTGACGCGATAGACGACAGGGCCCTGGGAGAAATCGTGGACGCTGCCGTTGGCGGGAGTCATGACGGCTCCGGGAGTAATGGCAAAGTGGGGGGCAAGGGCGGTGATGTCGGCCTTGCGGCGGACGGTGAAGCGGATGTCGGTCTTGTCGGAAATGACATAGACAAGACTGTCGCTCGCCTGGTAAAACATGGCGGAGGGGTCGTCGGCATGTATCCATGCTTGGACGATGTCGCACTCGGCATTGGGAGCCTCGTCTTTGAAGCAAGAGGTGAGCGTGAGCAAACTCAGGCATCCCCATAGGATATGACTTTTATTCATTTTCGCTCTATTATAACGATTATTGTGATGCAAATTTACGAAATAATAGTGTTTGCCCGAAATAAAAATGGAGATAAATAAAAATATTGGCCGTTAAAAAGTTTTCATCCGTACCTTTTGCTTAGTAGACTTGGCAATTAGGGATATAAATGGAGATGGAACGGATGCGGAGATATGGGCGGAGGATGACTGCAGGATGACTGGACATGACGAGTTTGTGGCGTTTTCCACTTTTTTAACCATCGGCATAGCGGCGAGGCAGAAAGAAATGGCTACTTTTGCAACTATAATAATATAAGGTATGAAGACAAGAATAATCACAATCATGGTGGCACTGATGGCGGTAATAGCCCATGCCACGGCACAAGATTTGGACGAGAAGTATGCCACCGACCTGCTCAAGGCAGGCACCGAAGCCCCCGACATGAGGGTGGGCACCGGCAAGGACGGCAAGGCGGTAAGGCTGAGCGACCTGAAGGGCAAGTATGTGCTCATCAACTTCTGGGCATCGTGGTGCCCCGACTGCCGAAGGGAGACTCCGGCGCTGCAGCGACTGTGGCAGAAGTACGGGGAGAAAGGTCTGCAGATAGCGGGTATATCCTATGACACCAACAGAGAGGCTTGGCAGAAGTATATCGCTGACAACAAGATGGTGTGGTGGCAGTACAGTGAACTGAAGAAGTGGAAGAAAGAGACCCAGAGCGACCGGCTGTATCACATCAACTGGATTCCGACGCTCTATCTCATCGCTCCCGACGGACGGGTGGCACTCGCCACGGTGATGATGGACAAGGTGGAGGCTGAACTGGCCAAAGCCTTGGGCGACTGACACGGCAAGGAACCGACCGACGACAGCTCGCCGACGCCGCAGCGCCACCGCCACGGCGGAGAAGGCAAGCGCCAGCAGGACAAGACAACGAGGGCAACCCTCACCCACAGGCTCAGAGCCTGCAGGGGTGATGGTTGCCCTCAAAGGTTTATGTCAGAAAAGGTCTACGGCTTACAGCAGACCGGCCACAGTGGCTGCGTCGGCTTGTTCGTAGACAGAAAGAGAGGTAACGGGAGTGGCGACGAAGTTGCTGTAGCGGAAGAGCTGCATGGCAGCAAACTGGTGGTCGGCAGAGAGGCACACCTCGAGGCGCAGATTGCCGATGTCGTGGCTCTTGAGGGTCTTCACGTTGCGGGCGGCATCGGCGAGGGCTGCGCCAGTAAGGGGGAGCAGATGCTTGAGCTTGTCTTCCTCCTGGGCGGAATACTCGTAGACGCTGGAGGATATCTTGCTGCCGGTGGGCACATAGACTGCCTTGCTGGAGAGTCCGAAGAGGGTGCTGACAGTGGTGATACGGGGGTCGCTGAGCAGCTGGCTGCCCATAGTGAGATTTTTGATATTTGCCATAATAGTCTTGTTGTTTATTTATGTAATGATAATTGTTATTGGTGGACGCGTAGCAGGCCTGGGGGCCGTCGGCATCCATGGCGGCACGGCTCGCGGAGCCACGCCAAGGGGTGGAATATAAATAAAGGGGAACGGCGACGCGACAGCCACACACGGCAAGGCAGCAAGTGGGGCACAGGCTGGGCAGGCGGCGGTGGGCACGTCGGCATCAAGACTAAAAGGGTCAGCGAAGGATGTGCCGGAGGGCGTAGACATAATAGTCGGCCCGGGCATGGGGATGACTGGCCTTGAGAAGACGGCGCAGCCAACCATAGGGGAGAAGATTATAAGGATTGAACTTGTAATAATCGGGGATACGGGATGTGGGGCGGGGCTGATGAGACTGCGGGGCGGGCTCGTAGTCATGGCGTGGCGCCGCACCGAAACGGGCGTGCTGGGGAAGGAGCGCTGCACGGTCGCACGACGGACTGTCGGCTCCCCACAGACGGTCGCGACGCTCATGACTGGGCACGCAATGGGTGACATCGTCGCATGCCACGGCAGAGTCTACCGTCTCGGCAAAGCCAGAGACGGAGGCAAGCAGGAGCGCCATCAGCAGTAGCAGCAATCGTAATGTCTGTTTCATCGGTCTGTGTATAGTTGTATCAAGTGGGGACAAACCCCGGGGGTGCATTATGGGTGATGGGGTGTGGCAGAGGGGCTGCGGGTCAGTAGAGAAGCATGAGTCCGGCAAAGGCGGCAAGGCATATCATCTGGATGGGGCCCACCTTGACTATCTTGGTGCCCACGAAGGTGGCGACAAAGAGGCCGATGCTAATCCAGAACTGCCAGGGCGACACCTGCATGACGCCGAAGTTCTCGCCATTGCAGAGCATGAGCGTGGCGGCAGCCAAGAGGCCCACAACCACGGGGCGGAGTCCGGCGAAGACGCTCTGCACCAGCGCGGTGTGCATGTACTTCATAAACATGCGGCTGATGAGTATCATCAGGATAAACGACGGCAGCACCAGGGAGAATGTGGCGACGGCAGAGCCAAGGACACACATCACAGAGTCGAACCCCGCGTTCTGCATGGCGGTGAAACCGCAGTAGGTGGCAGAGTTGATGCCGATGGGGCCAGGCGTCATCTGCGAGATGGCAACCACGTTGGTAAACTCGGCAGACGAGAGCCAGTGGTGGTGGACCACCGTCTCGGCCTGGATGAGCGACAGCATGCCGTAGCCACCGCCAAAGCCGAAGAGGCCAATCTTGAAGAACGTGACAAAGAGGCTCAGGAATATCATCGTTACTCTGTAGGTTTAATGATTCGACCATAGAGGTAACCACCGATGCCTGCGCCGATGAGCACGTAGATGGGGTTGACATTGAACGCCCAGATAAGCAGTGCACTGACAATGGGTATCCAGCAGTTGGTAAGGCAGATGCCGGTGCTCTTGGCCATATTGAACGTGGGAACGGCTATGAGCGCTACCACGGCAGGACGGATGCCCATAAACATGGCTGAGACCCAAGGGATGTCGATGAAATGGCGGAAGCACATGGCTATGGCAAGGATGATGAGAAACGAAGGCAGCGCGGTGCCCAATGCTGTGCAGAGGGCGCCGGCTGTCTTGCGCATCTTGTATCCTATGAAGACGCTGATGTTGATGGCAAATACGCCCGGACAACTCTGGGCGATGGCGAGCATGTCGACAAACTCGTCCTTGCTCACCCACCCTCTCTTCTCTACCACTTCGGCTTCGATGAGGGGTATCATGGCGTAGCCTCCACCCAGGGTGAAGGCGCCAATCTTGACAAACGTCTTGAATGCTTCTAAATAGAAATTCGCCATTATCGCTTGTTCTCAATCCATTTGCGCGCATTGACGAAGGCCTCTATCCAAGGAGTGACCTCGTCGCCACGGCGGTCGGCAGGATAGTAAGCCTGCTGCCAAGGGAAGATGGCGCGCTCCAGGTGGGGCATCATGGCCAGATGACGGCCGTCGGCAGAACAGATACCAGCGACATTGTAGTCGGAGCCGTTGGGATTGCCGGGGTACTGGGCGTAGCTGTACTTGGCCACGACGTTGTAGGCGCTCTCGCCCTCGGGCAGAGAGAAGCGGCCCTCGCCATGGGCTACCCAGATGCCGAGCTTGTCGCCGCTCAGGCTGCCAAACATGACGCTGTTGTTCTGGGGAATATCGAGTCCGAGGAAGGCACTCTCAAACTTGTGCGACACATTGTGAAGCAGATGGGCACGCTGCTCGTGCTCAGGGTTGATGAGGTTGAGCTCGACCATGAGCTGGCAGCCGTTGCAGATACCCAGCGAGAGCGTGTCCTCACGGGCATAGAACTTGTCGAGGGCTTCCTTGGCTTTGGGGTTGAAGAGGAAGGCGCCGGCCCAACCCTTGGCAGAGCCGAGCACGTCGGAGTTGGAGAAGCCGCCACAGAAGACAATCATGCTGATATCCTCGAGGGTCTCGCGGCCACTGATGAGGTCGGTCATCATGACGTCCTTCACATCGAAGCCAGCCAAGTAGAGCGAGTAAGCCATCTCGCGCTCGCCATTGGTTCCCTTCTCGCGGATGATGGCGGCCTTGATGCCCGACGGCTTGCGACGGTCGGCGCTGATGCCATACTGGGCGAGCGTACCGGTGAAGTCGTCGTTGAACTTCATCACGATGGGCTGGTGCTTATAGTTGTCGCGGCGCTCGCGGGCCATACCATTCATGCTCTGTTTGCGGTCGAGCAGATAGCTGGTCTTATACCAGGTGTCGCGAAGGGCGTCGATGTCGAAGGTATGCTGGTAGTCGTCTTTCTTGATGACGATGGTGCGGCTGTCGGGGGTGGGATAGCCAATCTTGGCATAGCCGATGCCGGCATCCTCGAGGAAGGCGCGCAGCTCCTGCTTGTGCTCGTCGCTCACCTGGATAACCACGCCGGGGTTCTCGGCGAAGAGCAGCTTGACGATGTCATCGTCGGCGATGTCATGGAGATTGACGTGCATACCGCCGTGGGTGTTGGCAAAGGTCATCTCGAGCAGTGTGGTGATGAGACCACCGGCAGAGATGTCGTGGCCAGCCATAATCCAACCGCGGTTGATGAGCTCCTGCACAGCCTCGAAACAGTCAGCGAAGTACTCGGCATTGGCTACGGTGGGCACATCGTCGCCTACCTTGCCGAGGCTCTGCGCAAAGGCGGAGCCACCCAGACGCTGGGTGTCGAAGCTGAAGTCGATATGGTAGAGGGATGAGTTCTTGTCATTGACCATCACGGGCGATACGACCTTGCGCACGTCGGAAACCTCGCCACCAGCCGAAACGATAACGGTACCGGGAGAGATAATCTTATCGCCATTGGGGTACTGCTGGCTCAGCGAGAGGCTGTCCTTACCAGTGGGCACGTTGATGTGGAGGGCGCAGCAGAAGTCAGAGAGTGCCTCAACAGCCTGATAGAGGCGTGCATCCTCACCCTTCTGCGAACGGCAAGGCCACATCCAGTTGGCACTGAGCGACAGGCTTTCCATGCCGTCGGCAAGGGGAGCCCAGACGATGTTGGTCAGAGCCTCAGCCACAGAGAGCACACTGCCTGCAGAGGGATCGGCGAGACCTGCCTGAGGCGCGTGGCCCAAGGCAGTGGCGATACCCTTGCGTCCGCGGTAGTCGAGAGCTACCACGCCACAGTCGGAGAGGGGCAGCTGTATCTCGCCCTGACACTGCTGACGGGCAATCTTACCGGTAACCGAGCGGTCTACCTTGTTGGTAAGCCAGTCTTTGCAAGCCACGGCTTCGAGCTGAAGCACGCGCTGCAGATACTCATCTATCTTGTCTTGTGAATAAGTCACGTCTTCATAGTGGCGCACCACGGTCTCATCCTGCATCACGGTCTTAGGAGAGTGACCGAACATCTGTGCCACATCGAGGTCGAAGGGCTTCTTGCCGTCGCCCTGGACGAATGAGAAGTGGGCGTCGCCAGTAGTCTCGCCGACTACATGGAGCGGGGCACGCTCGCGCTCGGCGATACGCTGCACATGCTCGAGATGCTTCTCGTCGATGAGCAGACCCATGCGTTCCTGGCTCTCGTTGGCGATGATTTCCTTGGCGCTGAGGGTCTTGTCGCCGATAGGCAGACGGGTCATGTCTATCTCGCCACCACAGTCTTCAACCAGCTCGGAGAGGCAGTTGAGGTGGCCGGCAGAACCGTGGTCGTGGATACTTACCACGGGGTTGTTGTCTTCCTCGACCAGAGCGCGCACGAGGTTGTAGGCACGCTTCTGCATCTCTGGATTGGCGCGCTGCACGGCATTGAGCTCGATACCGTTGGAGTAGCGTCCGGTATCGACCGAAGAAACGGAGCCGCCACCAAGACCGATGCGATAGTTGTCGCCACCGACCACTACGACCTTGTTGCCCTTCTGGGGCTCGCCCTTCAGACAGTCGCGCTTCTTGCCGTAGCCTACGCCGCCGGCAAGCATAATCACCTTGTCATAACCCAGACGCTGGCCGTCGCCACCATGCTCAAAGGTGAGCACAGAGCCGGTGATAAGGGGTTGGCCAAACTTGTTGCCGAAGTCTGATGCGCCGTTGGAGGCCTTGATCAGAATCTGCTCGGGGGTCTGGTAGAGCCACTGGCGCACGGGGAGCAGGTCTTCCCAGTCGCGCTCAGCGATGGTCTTGCCCTCGTCGTCGGTCAGACGGGGATAAGAGGTCATATAGACAGCCGTACCAGCGATGGGCCATGAGCCTACACCGCCACCCATACGGTCGCGTATCTCTCCGCCGGTACCTGTAGCGGCACCGTTGAAGGGTTCTACTGTCGTGGGGAAGTTGTGGGTCTCGGCCTTGAGCGAGATGACGCTCTCGATGTCCTCTATCTGGAAGTAGTCAGCGGTAGACTGGTCCTTGGGAGCGAACTGCTCAATCACGGGGCCTTGGGCAAAAGCCACATTGTCCTTGTATGCCGACAATATCTTGCCGGGGTTCTCCTTGGTGGTCTTCTTTATCATCGCAAACAGGCTCGATTCCATCTCTTTGCCATCGATGATGAAGGTACCGCCGAAAATCTTGTGACGGCAGTGTTCAGAGTTAATCTGGGCGAAGCCAAAGATTTCTGAGTCGGTGAGCGGACGGCCGTTCTGCTTTTCTATCTTGTGCAGATACTCTATCTCCTCGGGCGAGAGGGCAAGGCCTTCCTGCTCGTTGTATTCCTCCAGATTGTCAACGTACTTGATAGGTTCGGGCTCGTGGTTCACAGTGAACACGTTCTGGTCTATGCCCTCGTACATACGCTGGAGCATGGGGTCGTGGTCGGCATCAGCGCTGGCCACAGGGAAGAACTCCTCTATACGCGAAATGCCGCTGAGGTTCATATTCTGGGTAATCTCAACGGCATTTGTGCTCCAAGGCGTAATCATTTCACGGCGTGGGCCCACATAGAAGCCCTGCAAAGCCTGCTCCGCCATGAGGGTGGCGTCGCCATAAAGCCAACTGAGTTCGTCGATTTCCTGCTGATTGGGCTGATGGTTGATTTCAGTCGCAATCACATGCTCGTTCTGAGTCTTGAAGAAGAGAATCATATTATTCTTACTGTATTTATGAGTTTTCTGACTGCAAAGTTAGTGCAAGTCGAAGACAATTCAAAGAAAAAACATGGTTTTTTCAACTTGAATTGTTGAGACGCAGCCTAAATTATTGAAAGTTAGTGCAAGTCGAAGACAATTCAAAGAAAAAAGCGTGTTTTTTCAACTTGAATTGTTGAGACGCAGCCTAAATTATTCAAAGTTAGTGCAAGTTGAACACAATTCAAAGAAAAAGCGCACCGAGTTTGCGACTTTTCCATTGATCCACCGCCTATATATATAATAAGGTGTAGGTATAGAGATGCCCATTGAACTCTTCCCCATGAGAAAGACAAGAAATGAGGTGACCCATATCCTCATTTTCCACTATTTATTGCGCCTGCGAGGGTAATGAAATAAATACAAAAAGCCGTGTGGCGGATGGCGGCTTCACCTTGGCGTGGATGGCGGTGCCGACCGTCGGAAAACGAGTTTTCCTCCGTGCCGTCTCCACCATCCCCACCGTCATGCGGTGCATGACGCCATCCGCCACGACGGTAAAAAAAGCGGCCTTCGGCCGTTCAAAAAGTCCGGCTTTCGCCGGTACAAAAACAGCTGATTATTGGAGGCTCCTCCCAAAGCCTTTCTAAAGCCCCTCCCCATGCCCTCCCCAAGGGGAGGGAGCCCCTTTCTACTGTGTTTGAGGTGGTTGTGTGGCGCTCTCTCCCCTTGGGGAGAGTTGGAGAGGGGCTTCGGAGGGGCTTCGGAGGGGCTCCAGAGAGGCTTCGAGTCATCCTACACCTTATTATATATATACGCGCGCGAGGTCTCGGTGGTCACAGTAATGACCGCCTTAACTTTTGTTGGCACGAATGGCGGTGGCTGTTAACAGAATTTTGCGGGTTACGGCGCCTGCTTTTTTGGTAACGGCGATGAATGTGACTACCTTTGCATTGTCAAACGTTCCGGAGACGATGACAACAAGAGAACAAACACACAATGTCAAACTAACAAAAACAAATCATTATGTTGAAGTACAAATTGTATAAGGACACCCGCTCCAATTCCCAGTTCAAGGGATGCTGGTATGCCCGTATCGCCAAGAGCGACATCATCACCACCCGCCAGCTTGTGGCACACATGGCCAAGCACGGCACCGCCTACTCCAAGGGTACTATGTGGGCTGTGATAACCGACATGATTACCTGCGTACATGAGCTTATCCTCAGAGGGCAGGCGGTCAAGATAGACGACCTCGCCATCTTCTCGATAGGCATCGTGAGCAAGCCCGCTCCCACTGCCAAGGAGTTTGACGCCCACACGAACATCGCTACCTTCAAGTTGCGTGCGCGTCCCACCGGCGAGTTCACCAAGGCACAGTTGATGCGCGTGGCCAACATCATGGAGGCTACCTACTACAAGCCTGTCGCTAAGACCACTGCAAACGACGGTAAATAGAAGGTGTAATCCCCTCGAGCCCTGCCCAGACAGTGGGCAGGGCGGTGGGGACATCGTCAAGACACACATCATCACTTAACCACTAATCACTAAAGAAAGGACAATCACTATGAAACAGGAAAAATGGAAGACCATTATACAGATAATCCTCTCGATGCTCACCGCACTTGCCACTACGCTCGGCGTCGCATCTTGTCTGTAGAGATAGCGTAAGGCTCAGCCTATAGAGAGCGAGCCAGCTCCTGCCCCGGCACCTCAACCACAGAGGTGCCGGGCTTTGCGGAACGCCAGAATAAACAGCCCATCGGTCGTCAGACCGAAATGAGTCGCAAACAAAACCAACCCAGACATGAACTGAAATCTGACGACCGATAAGCGTAGATAGCTATAGACCGTAGGGGAAGAAAAAAGTTGGGGATGATGACGCTAATTACATCCTTTTGGTGTAATTTTGCATATTGTATCATTTATACCTATTATAATATATGCTGTCACGATTGAAATCACTCCATTTGGAGCGCTCGGTATTTGCGCCATTTATGGCCCTATCGTTGAACATCCTCCTGGTGTATCTCGCCTATAGCATAGCGCGTGTAGAATATCTCCTGGAGAATTACAGTTACTTTGCCCAGAGTGTGAGTGAAGGCCATCTGCCCCGCCTGCTCTGGGGTGGTGTGGTCTTTGATACTCCCGGTATCATGTACACCAACGCCCTGTATATCCTGCTGCTCATGCTGCCACTGCACTGGAAGGAGACCGCCGTCTACCAGCGCGTATGCCGTTGGGTGTTTGTGGTGGTCAACGGCCTGGCCATCATCGTAAACCTCGCCGACTCGGTGTATTTCCGCTACACCCTGCGCCGTACCTCTACCAGCGTGTTTGCTGAGTTTAAGGGCGAAGACAATATCGGCTCGATACTCGGTGTCGAACTGCTGCACCACTGGTATCTCGTGGTGCTGGGCGGACTGATGATCTATGGTCTGTGGAGGCTGTACAGCACTCCGCGTATAGACCGGAGGCAGACCAATAAGATAAGGTATTATCTGGTGATGACGGTGACCTTCGTCTTTGCCGCCGTGCTCTGCGTGAGCGGTATCAGAGGCGGTCTGCTCAACCACTGGTACAACTATATTCTGGCCATTTATACCGCCTATCTAGCCTATATCGCCTGGCGCAAGAGCATGAAGGCGGTGGGCAGGGTAAGTCTGGCGCTGACTCTGGCGCTGCTCATCACCGCCCCCATCGGCGGCTGGCGTCATCGCGACATACGTCCGGTGGCTCTGGGCAATGCCAACGAGTACACCTATCGTCCCACCGAGGTGGCGCTGGTGCTGAACACCCCGTTCTCCATCATCCGCACCTATGGCAAGGCTGTCTTCACCGACCCCGGCTATTACGGAGACAAGCGAGAGCTCGACGCCATCTACTCGCCTCTGCATCTGCCCGACCACAAGGGTATGGCCAAGCGCAAGAACGTGGTGGTGATTATCATAGAGAGCTTCGGGCGAGAGTATATCGGTTCGTTGGCGCGTACCGCCCTCGGCGATGGTTATAAGGGCTATACCCCCTTTGTAGACTCGCTGGTGCAGCACAGTGCCACCTTCCGCTACTCCTACTGCAACGGTCGCAAGAGCATCGACGGCATGCCCTCGATACTCTCAAGCGTACCTATGTTTATCAAGCCCTTCATCCTCACGCCCCAGTCGCTCAACCATCTGAGCGGTCTTGCCGGCTATTTGGGCAAGAAGGGTTACTATTCGGCCTTCTTCCATGGCGCCCGCACCGGAAGTATGGGCTTCAACGGTTTCAGCAATGCCACCGGATTCAAGGGCTACTTCGGCCGAGAGGATTTCAACCAAGACAAGCGCTACGGTGGCGACAACGACTTTGACGGCTACTGGGCTATCTGGGACGAGCCGTTCATGCAGTATTATTCGACCAAGATGAGCGAGTTCAGCGAGCCCTTTGTCACCGCCCTCTTCACTGCGTCGAGCCATCACCCCTATCAGATACCCGACAAGTATAAGGAGAAATATCCCGAGGAAGGCATCGTGATACACAAGTGCATACGCTATACCGACAATGCGCTGCGCCGCTTCTTTGACACGTCGCGCAAGCAGCCCTGGTTCAAGAATACCATCTTTGTAATCACCTCGGACCACACCAATCTGAGCGACCACGCCGAGTTCTCTTCGGATATCGGCGGTTTCTGCTCGCCCATCATCATCTATGACCCCTCGGGCGACATCAAGCCCGGTATGCGCGACGCCATAGCCCAGCAGATAGACATCATGCCTACCATCCTGGGGTATCTGGGTTATGACGAGCCCTATGTGGGATTTGGCTGCGACCTCTTCCATACGCCCGCCAACGAGACTTGGGCCATCAACTATCTCAACGGCGTGTACCAGTACTGCAAGTATGGCTATGTGATGCAGTTTGACGGTCAGCGCGTGATAGGCATGTATCGCCTGGAAGACTACCTGATGCGTAACAACGAGGTGGGTCATGTGGCTGTGCAAGACAAGATGGAGCGCGAGTGTAAAGCCATCATCCAATCGTATATGGACCGCATGATAGGTGATAGACTCACTCCCTAACCCCATAAAACAGAAGATAATGCTATTTGTAAGAGACAAGGGCCGTATGTGCAACAATATCCTGCAGTATGGCCACGTATATGCCTGGGCACGAGAGCATCGGCGTCGTTCGGTGTCGATGCGGTTTGCCTACAAGTATCCCTACTTCCACATCTGCCACACCCGTTACCACAACTTCGTGGTATATGTGCTGGCTAAGTTGGCTGCCAAAATCGGTCTGCTGCCTGTGGCCACCTTTGACCATGTGGGCGACAATCCCGAAGCCCAACGCCTGATGGACTCGCGCCACTGGCTGATGGTAGAGGGTTGGGAGGTGAGATACTACGACCTCTTCCTCAAGTACAAGCGGGAAATCAAGCAGCTCTTTGCCTTTGACAGCGCCATAGAATATCATGTAGACCACCTGCTTGCCAACACCCGTGAGGGCGACGTAATGCTGGGTGTACACATACGCCGTGGCGACTACCGCACCTGGCAGGGCGGACGCTACTACTTCGGTGATGACGTGTATATCAACTACATCAAGCGGTTTGCCGAGCAGCAGAAGGGTAGGGTGCGCGTCTTCATCTGCGGCAACGACCCCACGCTCGACCGCGACAAGTTCTGCCGCGAGCTCGAGGGTATGGACGTGTCGTTCCCCGATGGCAATCCCGGCGAAGACCTGTGTCTGCTGTCGCGTTGCCACTATCTCATAGGCGCTCCGAGCACCTTCTCGCTCACTGCATCGATGTATCACGACACCCCGCTGTGCTGGATGATGGCTCCGCTGGGTGAGGGCGACGATGTGAAGTTTGATGTCTTTGATAACCTGTTCAGGCACATCATCTGAGGCCAAGAAGAAGGTCGCAAATCGGGCATCGAAAATCACGGAAACAGACGGCAGGCGGGCGATTTTAGTTAAAAATTGTCTTACTGATGACCATAATGCCCTCTTTGTAGATGAAATTAGACGAAAAAGCAGTATTTTGGCACGGATAATTAAACCATTGACGCAGAAAGACATCCTATGGTTGTCATAACGTCAATTATCAATAGGAGAAAACTATTAGCTTAGGATGAAGAGAGTAATCACGTTGCTTGTCTTGGCCGTTTGCCTGACACTAAGCGTCAGTGCCCAACGCATCAATCTCAAGACCAATGCCCTGTACTGGGCTGCCGAGACTCCGAATATAGGAATGGAGTTCAGAATGAATCGTCATCTCACCCTCAACATGGAGGCGATGACCAGTTTTATGAACATCAAGGACTACAAGGTCAAGGGCTATGCCTTCACGCCCGAAATGCGCTATTGGCTGAGTGCCCGTCCGCAAGCTGGCCATTTCATCGGTCTGATGGGAGTGGCTGCCGACTATGACCTGACCCACAAGCAGTGTCATCATGACGGCGACGCATTAGGCGTGGGTCTCACCTACGGCTACAGCTTTGTGTTGGGCAAGCGTTGGAGTCTCGAACTCACCGCCGGTGCCGGATTCCTGCATCGCAAGGAGAAATATTATAATGTGGAGAAGGGTCAGGCCGAGCCTGAAAAAGCGAATAATACCCGCTGGATGGCTGCGCCGCTCAAGGCAGGCGTCTCCTTTGTATACATTCTGAAGTAAGGATAACATCCCCATTATCAACAACAGACATTTCATAACAATTATGACTCGTACTACAAGTTTGCGGACGCTGGCGCAGCGTTGGTTGTCTGCACTCGTTCTGTCGTTGGCCCTCGTGACGGTGGCCTCAGCACAAGAGACGATACGTATCACCGGTAGGGTGGTATCGAAGTCGGACAAGGAACCCCTGATAGGCGTCAATATCACCGATGCCCATGTGAAGCGCGCCTATGCCGCCACCGATGTAGACGGCCGTTTCGCCTTCAACGTACACCTGGGCACTACTCTCAAGTTCAGTATGGTAGGTGCCAAGAGCGTGAATGTCAAGGTGAAGAACCATAAGTTTATGGAAGTCGAGATGGAAGAAGAGAACATCTCCCTGGGTGAGGTGGTGGTTGCCGCCAAAATCATCAAGGACAAGATAACGCCCGAGCCCACCGATATCGAGGTGAAGGGCAACTACTTCCACGTGAGAACCCGCGTGAGAGTGCCTCGCGAGATGTTCTCGCACGACACACGACTCGTGGTGCAGCCCATCCTCAACGACGTTACCCGCGGTGAGCTGAAGCTGATGCGTCCGCTGGTCTATGACGCCAAGGGATATAACACCACCCAAGACCGCATGTATGGCTTCAATATGAACGACAGTGTAGCCGGCGACCCTCTGGCACGCCATGTCACCGTGAAGAGCAAGGCGATGAGAGAGAAGAACCGCACCAATGACATCATAGGCTATTCGGACTCCATCTATGTGGAGCATGTCAAGGACGAGTTCTCCTGCGATGTCTATATGGCTATCGAGAACTATAACCGCATACTCTACCGCGACACCACCATCATAGCCCGTGGCACGGTGAACCCCCTGCGCTGGCTTGACTATTCGTTTGCCGCCGGAGAGATGAACGACTCTGCCTACATCCCCAAGCCCGAGATGCAGCTGCGTGACAGCCGTGGCGAGGTCAATCTGAGATTCCCCATCGGCAAGAGCGTCTTTGACACCAATGACTCGCAGAACGCGGCAGAGGTGGAGAAGATGCGCCAGCAGATACAGCAGATAGCCGGCACCAAGGACGCCACGCTGCAAGCCCTCTCTATGGAAGGTACATCGTCGCCCGACGGCCGCTACAACTATAACCTCACCCTCGCCCAGCGTCGTATGGACTTTGCGGTCAACTATCTGCGCCAGCTGGTTCCCGAGGAACTGCGCCGCGATATGCAGTTCAAGTCCAAGGCTGCCGTGGCCCCCTGGAGCGATGTGGTCAAGCTGATGCGCGCCGACAGTCTCTATGACGAGGCTGCCCAGGTAGAGCAGATCGTCAAGCGCTATGGTAACATCGACCAGCAAGGTCGCGCCATCCGCAAGCTGCCCTTCTTCGGCCGTCTGCTTGAAGGCAAGTATCTGCCCCAGTTGCGTAAGGTAGGTTACGTGATGAACTACTCTATCTTCCGTCAGCTCACTCTCGAGGAGATAGCCGAGCTGTACGAGAAAGACTACAAGCAGCTGTCGCGCTTCGAGTTCTTCAAGCTCTACCGCAATGAGACCGACCGCAATAAGCGCGAGAAGATACTGCGCCAGTCGCTCGAGATGTATCCCTCGTTTATGGCTGCCGCCAACGACCTTGAAGCCCTGCTCATCAACCGTCAGGCCTCTGACCCCGACATCCTGCGCCGCTTTGTGGGACGCAGTGCGCCACAGGTGGTCAATACCAACCAGATGATAGCTCTGCTCAACGCCGGACTCTACAGTCAGGCTGACTCGGTGGCTGACTTCGTGGCCGACAACGAACAGTCGCATCTGCTCCTCGCCGTCAACGCTGTGCTCAACGGCCGCTATGAAGACAACTTCAACACCGTGGCCCAGACTGGCAAGCGCAACGAGCTCATCATGCTGCTTGCCATGAAGCGCAACAAGGAGGCTTCGGAACTCAGCAAGACTCTGCCCGAGGACGAAGCACTGACCCACTATCTACGCGCCATCTGCCTGAACCGTCTCGATGACCCCGTTGATGCGTATAAGGCACTGAAGAAGGCACTGGAGATGGATCCCTCGCTGGAGAAGATAGCCCATGTCGATGGCGATGTGAACGACCTGCTGTTAGATAAGAAGAACCAACCAAACGAGCAATAATACCACTATGAACAAGATAAAGAGAATCAACATGCTGTGGCTCGCGCTGTGTGCCGTCGCCCTGACGGCCGCAAGTCAGGTGCCCGGAAGCGCACTCGACCATATGCTGCAGCGTCCCCGCGTAAGCAAAACGTATAAGGACAAGACACTCTTCGACCATCTGTTTGTCGATGCCGGCTTGGGCATAAGTGCCATGGGTCCCGGTGGTATCACCACCAACGGATTGGGCGAACTGAATATCGGCGACTGGTTTACCCCCGAGCATGGAATGCGCCTCCATTTCGATGGCGGTATATTCAAGCCCGATGGCCTCAGAACCAAGTATGTGGGAGGTGGTCTGGACTATCTGCTCAACCTCACCGCCCTGTCGCAGTATGGCAACGACTACCAGCCCCGCACCTTTGAGCTCTATGGCATCGCCGGACTGGGTTACCACTATTCACGCCAAGAGGGTGTCAGCGCCCGCGGACTCGATGTCCATATCGGTCTGCGCGGTCAGGCAGCCCTCTCTCCCTTTACCTATTTATATATAGAGCCCCGCGTCGCGATTATGGACGACGACGTGGCTCAGGGTGCAACCTGGCATGGCTACCGCCCCGTGGCTTCGCTTTCGGCTGGTTTGGGCTATCGTCTGCCCCAGCATCGCCTCAGTTATACCGAAGACAAGGGACATGTGGGCTGGGCTGACAATATCTTCATCGGTGTGATGGGCGGTCCTACTGCGCTGCTCAGCTCAGACCCCAGCAACTGGAGCGACTATGGCGGTCTGCGTCTTGCCGGTACTCTTGGCAAGTGGTTTGGCCACACCAATGGTCTGCGCCTCAATGTCAACGGCAGCTACTTCGACCAGAAATACCATAACAAGGTCAAGGCCATCGGCGCCGGACTTGACTATATGCTCAATATGCACAACGCCTTCGGTGGCTACAATCCCGACCGCAGGTTCTGGGTCAACGCCCTTGCTGGTGTGAGCTACAACTACACTTCGGTCTATCCTGGTATCCATGGTCATGCTTTCGGCTATGGCGGTGGTTTGCAGGCCAATGTCCGGTTGAGTCGCGATATCGACTTTGTCGTTGAGCCCCGTGTAGATTTCTATGGCAACAGCTACGCACCCTATGCCAACTCCTTCAATCAGCGCGATGTGATGGGCTCAGTGCTTGCCGGTCTCGTCTATACTTATCACGACCGCCGTGCGCTGCGCGACGATGACACCTTCACTCAACAAGCCTGGCACGACCATATGTTTGTCGAGACTGGTATCGGACTCAATCTCCCCGTCATGGCCTCTTCCCTCAAGCATCCCGGCGATTATCTCCGTCCGTCGCTCTATGTGGCTGTGGGCAAGTGGTTCAGTCCGCTCCATGGTATGCGTCTGTGGGGTCAGCTGGCTCAGACCCAGTACGATGTCAACGACCGCAACCGTTACAAGCATGTCTCTGCGGGAGCCGACTATCTGCTCAACCTCACCAATGCGCTCTATGGCTATCGTGCCGACCGCAAGTTTGATGTCGTCGGCGGCTTGGGTGCCAATGTCCTTCGTCGTGAGGGCAAGACCAGTCTCTTCATGGGTCTCAATGCTTCGCTCCGCGCCACCTGGCGTCCCAACCGCTTGATGGGTTTCTTCATCGAGCCTCGTCTGCAGGGCTATGGCGACAACCTCCTGCCCAGTACACTCAGCTTTGCCAAACTCGACCTCATCGCCGGCATCCAGGCTGGCGTGCAGTTCAATCTCGATATGCCCGACAGCTACAAGAAGGCTGATGGCGACAACCGCCGCACCTCTATCATGATAGCTGGCGGCGTGACCAATCATCTCGGCGACCTGCGCACCGCCCGTGCCTACAGCCCCATCGGCCGACTGAGCTATACCCACTGGTATTCCAATACCTCGGCATGGCGTGCCAATCTCCAGGGCTACATCCAGCGCGCCATCCACAATAGCCGACAGGGTCAGGTGGGTTTCGGACTCGACTGGATGACCGACTTCACTGCCCAGACCTATGGCTACGCCCCCGACCGTGTGCTCAGTTTCAATGGATTTGTGGGAGCCAATGCTGGAGTTGATTTCGGCGATGGACGTACCTGCTTCGCTCCTGATGTGCATGTGGGTACACAGATGTCGCTGCGCGTCTCCGACGCCGTGAGAGTGGTTGTCGAGCCCCAGTTGTCTTACCAGATGTCCAGCCGATGGAACAGCCAGAGTCAGCGCGTGATGCCTCAGCTGCTGCTGGGTCTCGACTACAGCATGAACCGGCATCAGAGCAAACGCGACAACCACGGCGCTCCCGCCCATAGCAATGTCGTGATGGCCGGACTGGGTGTCGGTACCTATTCGGGCTCGTTCCGCGAGGTGAGTCCTTACCGCAACAAGTTCACCTTCAATGCCGACTTGGGTTATGGTCGCTGGCTCGACCAGACCAATGGTGCCTATGTGCGCCTGAGCAACCTCACCGCCCAGCGCCGTGGCGAGCACAACCAGAGCATCCACTCTCTGCAGGCTGGATATATGCTCAACGTCAAGAGCGCCATCACTGGCGAGTCGACCGAGAACGATGTGTTCCAGCTTACCACCCTCCTCGGTGCTTCGATGAATGTCGCCACCCGTTCGGGTCATGGTCCCACCTACGCCCCCGGTCTCCAGGCAGCCGTCCAGGCTGGTGTGCGTGTCGCCCCACAGGTTGAGATATATCTCGAGCCATCGGTGGCAGCCTTCGGCAAGACCATCGAGCGCTCCCACAACTCCTATCCCGTCGAGGCGATGGCCAAGTTGAGCCTCGGCACCAAGATTAGCTTCTGATAGATTATCATCGCCTATATAGACTCCGCAATACATCATCGTGTGTATTGCGGAGTTTGTGTTTATATCGATGAAAATTATTTCCCCGAAGGAGTTGTTTTGTCGGAATTAATTTGTCAATTTGCTGCGTCAGTGGTAGAATTGCTCTTGTTCGTCTTCGCAACACAGGCATAAGAGGTTTCTTCGACTGGACACTGACTCCCGATTACAGGTAGTTACTCAATCATCCTAAAGATATCATTAACCATAGTGTTGCACATTAACTGATTTTCTAACCAAATGTACAAAGCGAACATGAAACACTTCCTGACCCTACTCATCGCTGTGCTTTCGCTGCTTCCTTCGACCATGAAGGCTGCCGGCAACAAGGTGATAACCTCTCTCGACCTCACCATCCCGGTGCCCCAAGCCTGAATGACTTTGCAGGAGGGCGAAGAACTCAAACTCACCGCCGCCAAGACCTCTTATGGCGACCTGGTCCAGCAGGGCATCGCCTCAATCATGAACATTATTTGGGAAGGCGAGTTTGACACCAAAGACCCTTCCCACCCCAAGTTTAAGGCCGGCTACTCCTACAGGGCATCAATCAAGGTGATGCTCGACACCAAGGGCCCTTACACCCTCAAGTACCAGATGCGCGACGGCGACTATTATGTAGACGACACCATGATTAAGATTACCGTCAACGGCGCCCCCGCCCGCGTGAATATCAGTGGCCCTTATTACCCCAGTTTCAGCGTTGTGTTCACCGTGCCTGGCGGCAAAGGCGGCAACCTGGAGAAGGAAAACCTGTTTGGAGATTACATCGCCAACAAGAAGAAAAGTCGTGCCAGCCATAACATTTATTCCACAGCGACGGCCGATACCTGCTGTGGCTCCTTCCATCCCCACGATGTGGTCACCATTACCGAGACCCACGACCCTCTGCCTGAGTTTGAAGGCCCCAACCGTGTCTTCCTTACCAAGGTCATTGTAGACACTGGCGACGAGGCTGTCTACAAGGAGTTCGCCAGTGCACTGAGCCTGTATCAGTCTGGTTATTACAATCTCAAGGAGGTGTGGCTCAGCGACAAAGTCAATGCCGTGACGTTTATGCGCGTCCTCAACGAGGGTATGAAGAACCCTATTTGGCCCGATAGCTATTATTACCAAAGCCACAGCACCATGTTTCTTGCGGGCGATGCCACGCTGTGTGTGCCTGCCAAGCAGGGCGAAGCTGTAAAAGCGCTCATGGCGAAGCATGCCAAGTTTCCGCCCTACACCGTGAGAACCTATACGGGCAATGTGGCCGACGCCCAGAAGGCCGGACTCAAGGCTACCAAGAATCCATGCACCAAGCACAACTTTGTGTCGAGGTTATTCACCGCCGACCGTATAATGCAGCATTACACCTGTACGCAAGCCCCTAAGGTGTATTATTCCTGCAGCATCTGCGGCCAGTGTGAGCGTAATCCCAATCACACCTTCATGTTCCTTAAGCCAGAAGACGAAAAGACTTACATTCCTGGCGTCCATTACTTCAAGGCCAACCTTGCCACCGACCAAGCCTATGTGGGCACCAATGCCGCCGGCGAGCATATCTACTGGCAGAGCTGTATATGGTGCGGCATGTCGTACAACTATGAGCAGCGCCATCTCACCGAGAAGCATCGTCGTGCAGCAGGCTTTGGAGGCACGCTGCCCCTGTTCCGTAAGCACATGGAGGCCCAGCTGAATATGCGCGAAGACAATGCCAAACTGGCTACTACCCCTCAGCCCGATATGTTCACGCTGCCCGTCCGCAGCACCGTGAAGAAGAGCGTATGGGCAGAGGACGAGGTGAACCGTGCCCTCTGCGACAACCTCATTGACGAGCAGCTCTTGGGCAACGACTACACCGTTACCGCCACACGACAGCAGGTGGCATCGATAGCCCTGAGGCTTATCAAGGAGATGACCGAGAAGAACGCCGATGAAGGCAAGTTGAACCTCTTTGCCGACATCGCCGATGGCACTCCCGATATGTCGGCTTCCATGACACGTCAGGAGATGGCAACCCTCATCTATCGTGCCCTGCGCTATATTGAGCAGAACTCCAAGTATACCTATACCGACTACAACTCCAACCTCACTGCCTATACCGACAGCCCTCAGCTCAAGGAGTGGGCCAAGGAGCCCATGGCGTTTATGGAGGCGCTGGAGCTTGTCGACCCTGTAACCAAGACCACCCTGGCACCCAACGCCCCTTGCTCTATAGAGCTGGCGCTGGCTACTGCCGAACGTGCCACCATGGCACAGCACACAGGTTGGGCGCAGACGGTGTCGGATGGCGATAAAGAAGATTACATTACCACCTATACGCGTCACGACGCCCTCAGCACCATGCCCCGCAACACCGGTGTCACCAATTCTTCATTAGGTTTCTACGAGCGTGTGTGGGTATATCGCATGAAGGGCTACAACGGCTCTACCGAGGTGAAAGACAAATATACTGGTCAGCACCTCTATTTCGAATCTAAGTATCTGCAACCCGTGCGCTGGCGCGGCTCCAGCTTCTCTAACACCAAGCAAAAGGCGAAGAACGCCAGCACCAAATCTCAGAAGAAGAGCGGTGGCTTGAAGAAAGGGTTGGGTGTGTTGAAGAGCATCCTGATGTAACCTCATTACCGCCAATACTCACTAAAGATACAGCCGCCTTTGTCACAATGACAGAGGCGGCTGTTCTTTTGTCAACTGCCCATCAGCAGTCGTTGCTGGAAGGCAGTAATGTCATCTCTCAGGCCATCGTCTTGCAGGAGGATGGAACCAGGTTTGAGATACGTCTTCTTGTTTACCTCCAGCATCAGTGAGTGATAGCCGAAGTCGCAGTCGGGAGTCTCCGAGTTGCTGTATGGGTAGTTTACGCCCACCTTGTAACCCCTGTCCATAAAATGGTTGACAGCCATATCTATAACTTCATGAGATGGCTTCGACCAGTCTTCGTTGTAGCCGAAGCAGATGTCCACATCGCTCAAGTCATCTGGGAATGAATGACAATCGAGAAGCAGCGCGCCTTCTTGCAGCGCATGTCTGAGGCGGTCTTGATGCCAGTGCCACAGATTCAGGAGATGCTGTTCCTGGTCAGAGGGGATGGTGCGCCTATAATCCTCAAACTCTTTGTAGACGATACCTTGCCCGATGCTTTCCATGGGGTCGTTCCAGAGTCTCTCGGCGTCAACGATAAATCGGGAGTAGGGAAAGCGTACAGTTCTAATGCGGCTATCCTGCAATCCGTGGAAGAGATAGTCCGTATGCCAGTCGGTCCACTTGATTACTACATTGTTCAGAAAATCGGCATCGATATTCCAGAAACTCTTTTCCGCGTCATACAGACCCTCCATAGAGGCGTGCGGCTCATTCAGTACAATGTGTTCGTACATCTTTGTCAGTTTTAATTGTTCTACAATTCGCATCCAAACTGGACCACCGTGGCTGACAGCTCGGTTGGCGTACCCAAAGGGTAACTCTGCAGATGCTATATCGGTTGCAAAGTTACATAATAATATCCATTGCCCAGCAAATAAATCGAAGATTTTGTTGAAGCAGCTTGCTTTCGCACCGTGAGCAATCCATTGCCCAGCTGGCCGCAGACATTTCGCACCTGCATCGTTTTCCCATAAACTCATTATCGTACAACGCATTTTTCTGAGGCATACACATACCTGCTCCTGATGCGTCTATTTCTGATAATCAAATCGTGAATTATGTGAATACATATCTGCAACCATGGTTTCAGCCTTTTAATCGGCTATTTCACGACGCCATTTGCGCCCAGAATGGCCCGTTTTGATGAAATCTTCTTATGCGTGTCAATTTCTTTGCCGATTTCAGCCGCAATATAGAAAATATCACTATCTTTGTCGTCGGCGTTTGCCGACCGTAGGCTGCTGACAGTAAGCATATATGCCTTACGGTGGTTTCCGCCGGCATCATAATCGTCTACCACCTATATTTACATCGACTAAACAGGAATTGATACATGAAGACTATTACCGTTTTTCTTGCCTCGAGCAATGAGTTGAATTACGACCGCAATAGTTTCCAGGCTTTGATAGCCAAACTTGACGACATATACGAGCCACGGGGTATCCGCATCAAATGCCGCAGATGGGAGGACTTCCCCGCTTATTGCACAGGTGAAAGGACGCAGGATGTCTACAATAAGACCGTACGCTCCTGCGATATGTGCATCTGTATGTTCCATAAAGAGGCTGGACAGTATACCATCGAGGAGTTTGAACAAGCTCTGGATGAATACAGAACCAATCACAGTCATCCCAAGACCTTCGTTTATATACGCGCTCTTGTAGAGGGCGAGGTCGAGACTGACGAACTCAAGGCGTTCAAGGACCAACTCTTCAAGAGCATTGGCCATTATTGGTGCAACTATGCCTGTGATGACAGCATGAATCTCCATTTTGTCATGCAACTTGAGCGACTCATACCTGACATGGGGCTGTCTGCAGGCGACAGCAGCCAGTTGAAGGTGGAAGAGGGCAATGTCACGCTGCAGGGCATCAAGATAGCCGATTATACCAATCTGCCTTTTGCGGCAGCCAATCCCGAGTACTGCAATCTGAAGGAGAAATATGCCCAGCTCGACAAGGACATCACCCAACTGCGCGCATTGGGAATAGACGACACCCACGACCTGCTCAGAGAAAAGGTCATAGACCGACAGAAATGTCATGAGCAAATCATCAATATGGAGAAGCAGTTGCTTGACATGGCCTTCCAGGTAAACAAGTCAATCAGCAGCAATAGCCCCATGAGCGAACGCAAGCGTCTTGCCATCGAGATGTTTGAGCAGGGCAACATCAAGGGTGTCATCAATGTCCTCAACGAGGAAGACATGGTTTCTGAAGCCAAGCAGGCAGAACTGGAGATAGCCCGAGGCCGTCAACTGGTGCAGAGCGGCAATGATCTGATAGAAAAAGGTATACAGACCATCCAAGCCCAGGTCGAAGACCACATCCTGCGAGCCAAAGCCTTGATGCTGGACTTTGACAATGCCGATAGATTTTCACTCGCCTGCAATGCCTACGAGCGGGCTGTCGAGCTGACGCGAAACCATTTGTCGCAGGCAGAGCTTGCTTACCAGTTGAATGAATATTATTGTTTCTTGTCTGATAATAACCAATTCACCAAGTGCGAAGCATATATCGAAGAGAGTGTGTCTATCAGAGCAGAGTTGTGTCGCGAGCACCCCGAGATGTATGAGCCGGACTTGGCTGTTTCATATAACAACTTGGCTAATCTATATGGCACTACCCAACGTTTTCATGAAAGCGAAGCGATGTATAAATCGGCATTGGCTATATATGAACGCTTGGCAAAGGAAAATCCACAGTCAAACGAACCGGACTTGGCTGATTCGTATAACAACTTGGCCGTTCTATATTACAATTTGGCCCTTCTATATTACAATATTCAGCATTACAATGAAAGCGAAGCGATGTACAAATCGGCATTGGCTATACGTGAACGCTTGGCGAAGGAAATTCCGCAGATATACGAACCGGACTTGGCAACCTCATATAATAACTTGGCTAATCTATATAGCGATACCCAGCGGTTCGAGGAAAGTGAATCTATGCACAAATCGGCAATAGCTATACGTGAACGCTTGGCGAAGGCAAATCCGCAGGCATATGAGCCGGACTTGGCTGATTCATATAACAACTTGGCCAATCTATATAACGTTACCCATCGGTTTCAGGAAAGCGAAGCGATGTACAAGTCGGCAATAGCTATACGCGAACGCTTGGCGAAGGCAAATCCGCAGGCATACGAACCAGACTTGGCTGATTTATATAACAACTTGGCAGTTCTATATAGCGATACCCAACGGTTCCAGGAAAGCGAATCGATGCACAAGTCGGCATTGGCTATACGTGAGCGCTTGTCAAAGGCAAATCCGCAGGCATACGAGCCGGCCTTGGCTCGTTCATATAACAACTTGGCACTTCTATATAGCTATATTCAGCGGTTCCAGGAAAGCGAAGCGATGTACAAGTCGGCAATAGCTATACGCGAACGCTTGGCAAAGGCGAATCCGCAGGCATATGAGGAAGACTTGGCTAATTCATATAACAACTTGGCTAATCTATATTTCGCTACTCAACGGTTCCAGGAAAGCGAAGCAATGTACAAGTTAGCATTGGCTATACGTGAACGCTTGGCAAAGGCAAATCCGCAGATATACGAGCCGGACTTGGCAGTTTCATATAATAACTTGGGTAATCTATATAAAAAGACTCAGCGATTCCAAGAAAGCGAAGCAATGTACAAGTCGGCATTGGCTATACGTGAACGCTTGGCGAAGGCAAATCCGCAGGCATACGAGCCGGACTTGGCAGCTTCATATAACAACTTGGCTATTGTGTATTACTGTACTGAACGGATTCAAGAATGTGAAGAGCTGTTCAAGGCGACAATAGCTATACGTGAACACTTGGCAGAGGGAGCTCCACAGGAATATGGGCCAGCCTTGGCACAAGCATATAGCAACTTGGCAATTCTGTACAATGAAACCCAGCGGTTTGCGGAAAGCGAAGAGATTGCTAATGCTGCAGCGGAGATACGTGAACGCTTGGGCATAGAATAGCCACGCGGCATCACTACTCTGAAAGCAAGTGTCTGCAAGCCATTAAGAGGCTATTATCCGTTTTGCGTCACGCTGTATAGGGTGGCGCAAATGGTATATAGCCTGCGGCAGTCACCAAGGATAGCCAAAGCCAAAGCCCGAAGTCCGGTCTTGCCGGTCTTCGGGCTGTTTGTATCTTCGCGTTGCAGTTGCTGACGGCAACGATACTGCCGCTCTCTGTTCAATCAGTCGGTCGGGGCACCTCACTCCAACTCGTAGAACTTCACCCAGTCTACCTCCATTTCCACGGGCAGCTGCTTGGGGTCGGCCTTGCCTACCCACGAGCCCTCTATCTGCATGTCTATGAGCAGGTAATAGGGCGTACCGAATGGGAACTGGCCCTTGTCGGTGGTCTCTATCCTGGGGTAGACCAGCGATGTCTTGCCATTGATAGACAGGATGATGGAGTCGGGCAGTATCTCCACCGCATAGGTGTTGAAGCCGTCGCGGTCTATGGGCAGCGTCGAGCCGTGGGGCGGATTCTGGTCTTTCTTGAGCACGTGGGTGTAGTATGTGTGTATGGTCTGATAGGCGATGGTGTCGTGGTTGAGATGCTCCATGATGTCTATCTCTCCGCCTTCGGGCCATTTTATCTCAGCATCGGGCAGCATCCATATTGCGGGCCAGGCTCCCTGTGCGCTGCCAAACTTTGCGCGTACTTCTACCTTGCCGTGCCTGATGGTGCGCTTGTGCTTGGTGTAGAGTCCGCCGGTGACATAGCGGGCGGTGTCGGCGTCGCGATGGGTGTTGACGGCGCCACGCAGCACCAGTCTGCCGTCACGCACGGCGTAGAGCGAGTCGGCGTCAGACATGTGGCGTTTCCAGTCGGCATTGCCACGTGTAATCTTCGACCACGAGAGGTTGTCATAGGTGTTTCCGTCAAAATTGTCTTGCCATACGAGCCGGTACTTGTGTGGCGATGATGCGAGTGCGGCAGTGCAGAACAGCAGTGCGGCGATGGTTGTAGTAATCTTCATAAGAGGTTTTGTTTAGACAACTGCAAAGTTAGTATTTTTAATTCTTCTACCGTCCTTTGCCGCCATTTATTTGTTCCCCGATGGCCCACAACAATGAAAGGGCCTGGAGCTCCACGCCTGGAGTCAAGCCCTTTCTAACCTAATTAACGCTTATTTATAAAAGAATGTGTCTTGTTACATTTCCTCCCCGCCCGAATACTGTTCTGAGGGATTCATGCCGTCCATACCCTGCTGGCGCTGCGGCTTCTTCTTGGTGTTGCCGAAGTTGTAGGTCACCGTGAGGTTGACCTTGCGACCGCCCCACTTGTTGATCTGATGGCGGGTGAACGACTCGCTCGATGTGAATGTCTCCCACTTGCGTGTGTTGAACACATCGCGACAGTTGAGCGACACGGTAAACTTGCGGTTCATGAAGTTCTTGCGCACTCCGAAGTCTACATTGTAGTTGCCCTTGCGGTAACCCTGGGTGATGACCTGGCGCGAACGATAGCGTCCGCCGAGCTGTACCGAGATGTCGTAGGGCAGGATGAGGCTTGCCTGCATACGCGCGTTCCATGTGAAGCTGGAATTGCCCTCGCCGGTGATGGTCTGGTCGTCTATCACGTAGCTGAATCCGTTGAGCTTGTAGTAGTAGGCGTTGATGTTGGTGGTGAGGTCCAGTATGCGGAACAGCTTGTTCTTCAGTGTCGCCTCGATACCCTCGCTCTGGCTCTTAGCCACGTTCTTGGTGGTCTGGTACATGATGCCTGTGGCGGCGTCGTGCCAGTTGACGCGCTGCATCACGTCGGTCGTCGGACGGTAGTAGGCGCTTACCAGCAGCGAGTGCTCGGTCCAGGTGCGCAGATAGTTGAACGAGAACGAGTTGGAGAACTCAGGCGTAAGCTCGGGGTTACCGAACGAGATGGAGGTGGCGTCGCGCGTGTCGCGGAACGAGTTGAGCTGTCCGCCCCAAGGACGGCGCAAACGACGCGTGTAGTTGAGCTGCAGCTGGTCGTTGTCTGTCAGCTGATAGCTCATGAAGATACTGGGGAAGAGCTGGAAGTAGTCCTTGTCAAAGGCCTTGTCGCGCTTCGACGGGTCGCGCTCCTGCTCCCAGGTATAGCTCTCCGTGTTCACGTGCCAGTATTCGCCGCGCAGACCACCCATCACGCCCAGCTTGCCAAGCTGGTATTGGGCGGTGAGGTATACGGCGTGCAGGTCCATGTCGTAGATGAAGCGGTTGTAGAAGGCGCGGTCTTCGCTGGCGTTGAGTCCGTTCCAGCTCTGGTCGGCCCACGACTCCTGCGGCGTGTTCTCTTCAGAGAAGTTGCCCTCATATCCCGCCTGTATCTTGGCGTGCTCGCTGATGGGGTTCTCATAGTCGAGCTTCACCGTCCAGCGGCGGTTGTTGATGTGCATGGGGCGATACTGGTAGTTATACACGGTAGGCATATCGCCTGTGATATAGTCGGTAGAGTCCTGATACACATTGTCATCATCGCTCTTCCACTTGCTCAGTCCCACCACAAAGTCCAGATAGTGCTTGTCGGTGAAGTTGTGGCGGTAGTTGAACTCTCCGTAGAGCATATCCATATTGCCTATGCCCGATGTGCGTCGGGTCATGATGCGGTCGGGGGTACTGCTGCCTGTAGTGCCATACTGGTAGGGCGTGAGCGACCAGTTCTTGTGGCGTCCGTCCATAATCATACCACTCAGAGAGATGTCGTCTTTCTTGGTGGCGTGCCACGTGATGCCAGCCCGCGAGAAGATGCCGTTGCCCATGCGGTCGTTGTCGGCGGCATAGCGCTGATACTGCGAGGTCTGGGGGAAATACTGCTCGCTCTGGCTGTGTCCGCGGTTCTTGCGGTGGCGGTAGCCCACGTTGAGATAAGCGTCCAGCTTGCCGCTGTTCATATTGATGTTGAAGCTCGTCGTAGCGCCGCCGCGGGTGTCGGCACCCGCCTCTACCGAACCGTAGTAGCCTGCCTTGCGGTCTTTCTTCAGCACGATGTTGATGATACCCGCCGAACCTTCAGCCGAGAACTTGGCCGAGGGGTTGTCGATGACTTCTATGCGCTCGATGCTCTCTGCCGGCAACTGCTGCAATATCTGCGCGCGGTTGTCGCTGGTCAGACCGCTGGCCTTGCCGTTTATCCACACCTCTACGCTCTCATTGCCGCGCAGTGAGATGTTGCCGTCGTTGTCTACTTCGACCGAGGGGATGTTGTCCAGCACGTCTGAGGCAGCCTGGCCCGAATTGGATACCAGCTGGCTCACGTCAAACGACTTGCGGTCTACCTCCAGTTTCATCGTGGCGCGCTGCCCTGTCACCTTTACTTCCTTGAGCATGTGGGCGTCTTCGGCCATGTAGAGCACGGCAAACGACACGGTGGGCGCGGCAGCCGTGATGGCAAATGTCCGTCTTATCGACTTGTAGCCCAGGTATGACAGTTGTGCCACGTACTTGCCTTCCTTCAGGTTGCGCACGGCAAACTTGCCGTCGGCGTCGGATATGGTGCTGCCAATGATTTTGGTAGTGTCGTTCTGGGCTACCACCAGAATGTTGACAAATTCGAGTGGGGTGCTGTGGGCCTTGTCCAGTATGCGGCCCTTCATCACTCCCTGCGCCATGATGGTCATCGTGGCGAGGGCGAACAATAATAATATGTATAGTCGTTTCATACAATCTATTTGATGCATTTGGCGTACCAATGGTTTAACGCGCCAAAAGAAAAATCGATATTTTTTCTTATATTTTGATTAATATGCTTACCTTTGCAGTTGCGTTGGTCCCGTAGTTAAATGGATAGAACGGAGGTTTCCTAAACCTTTGATCCGAGTTCGATTCTCGGCGGGACTACTACACATGAAAGAGGATGAACCTTCATGATGGAGGGGTCCATCCTCTTCTTGTTTTATCCCTTCCGGGCTGTGGGGCTACAGCTCGCGCGAACCCTTGAGGTGCTCTTCGGGCCAGAGATGCTTGGCATAGGTGTAACCCTTGAGCTCATAGATGGCGCGCAGACACTCCACACGCTTCACAAAGTCCTTGAAGTCCTTCTGTGCGGGCTCCATCCACTGCACCTCGCTCAGTGCACCCATTCTGGGCAGCACTTGATACTCAGCCAGAGGTTTGGACACGATGTACTCGCTCCACAGGTTGGCCTGCACGCCCAGGATGTGCTTGCCGGCTTCTGCCGGAGTGCCTTCGGGGATGGGCTCAAAACTGTAGGTCTTCTCTATAGGCAGGTCGCCTCCGATGAGCAGAGGCTCGTTATGATTGTTGGCGGTCTGGTAGTAGTCGAAGTAGGCGTGGCTGTTGGGCGTCATGATGACGTCGTGACCCAGAGCGGCTGCCTGGGCGCCGGGTTCGGCTCCGCGCCAGGACATGATGGTGGCCGACTGGTCTACGTTGCACTCCAACAGCTCGTCCCAACCTATGATCTTGCGGCCTTTAGCAGCCAGATACTTCTGCACTTCGGTAGCGAAGTATCCCTGCAGACGGTCTTCCTTGCTCTGCTTGTTGCCAGCCACGATACCCTTGTCGCTGATCATCTGCTGGCACTTGGGACATTTCTCCCAACGCATCTTGGGAGCCTCGTCGCCGCCGATGTGTATGTACTCGGAGGGGAAGAGGTCGCACACCTCGTCGAGCACGTCCTTGATAAACTGATAGGTCTTGGGATTGCCGCCACAGAGGATGTCGCGGTACACGCCCCAGTAGTGGCCCACCTCATAGGGACCGCCGGTGCAGCCCAGTTCGGGATAGGCGGCAAGCGCTGCCAGCATGTGGCCGGGCATGTCTATCTCGGGGATGATGGTGATATAGCGGTCGGCAGCATACTTCACGATGTCGCGCACCTGCTCCTGGGTGTAGAAGCCACCATAGCGCACGTGGTCGTCTACATCGGAGTTGCGGCCCACGGTGGTACCGCTGCGCCATGCGCCCACCTCGGTCAGACGGGGATACTTCTTGATTTCGATGTTCCATCCCTGGTCTTCGGTGAGATGCCAGTGGAAGCGGTTCATGTTGTGCAGCGCCAGCATATCAATATACTGCTTGACAAAGTCGGCAGAGAAGAAGTGGCGCGAGCAGTCGAGGTGCATGCCGCGATAGGCGAAGCGGGGTGCGTCGTTGATGACCACGGCGGGCAGAGTCACCTCTTCGGTCTGGGTGAGCACGGGCAGACTCTTGCGCAGGGTCTGTATGCCGTAGAAGACGCCCTGGGCTGTGGCGCCGCTGATGGTGATGCCACGGGCAGATACCTCGATGCGGTAGCCTTCGGCCTCCTTCATCTTGGCGTCGGTGCGCAGCACGATGTTGCCGCGCTGGTTTTTCTTGTCGGCCACGGCGGTGGTGAGTTTCATTCCTGTCTTCTCAGCGATATACTCTGCCAGGAATGTGGCGTTGCGCGCCATGTCGGCGTCGCCCAGATACACTATACGGGTCTCGCCGTTCAGCCTGTACGCGCCGCCCTTGGTTGCGGCAATCTCTCTTGGCAGCGGTACTACCCTATAGTCGGCATTGGCGGCTGCGGCAGTGAGGCCCAGCGCCAAGGCCAGTGTCATCATTACTTTTCTCATTATACTGTAGTTTGGTTATTTTACGATTTTGTCTTCCATCTTCCAGTCCATGATACGGCTTATCTGCGGTATCAGCTTCATGGCTATCTTGCGATGGCCCTGGTAGTTGGGGTGGCCGTCGGCGCCATAGTCGCGTCCGTCGCGCAGCACCTCGAGCATGGGTTCGGCAAAGTAGACCTGCTTGTCGTCATAGCAGCGCTCGCGCAGGATGGGGAAGCAAGCCTGCAGATATTTGCGGGCAGAGTGGGGCATGATGCAGAGTATGGGCACGTTGCCGTAGTGGCTGCGCAGACTCTTGATCATCTTGACATAGTTGCCCACATACTGGTCGGGAGTGGGAGTGACCTCACGCGAGAAGTCGTTGGTGCCGAGATTGATGAGCACGATGTCGGGGCGGTATGCCTTGAAGTCATATTCCACCGTCTTGTCGTTGTCATACACCTTGGTGTGGCGGTCCAGCATGCTGTAGTCAGAGCGCTGCTTCTTGTCGCCGTAGTTGCGCACCATGCCCTGTCCCGAGTGTGCCTGGATGGCATAGTCGGTGTCGAAGTAGCGGGCTATGAGGCAGCCGTAGGCGTGGTCCACGTTCTCGGTCTCTATCTTGAAGTGCTCGTTCTGCGTGGGCGAGTCAGAGCCGTAACCGCAGGTGTAGCTGTCGCCGAAGATTTCTATCATGCGGCTCTTGCGCTCCACGGCCTTGAGCCGCGCACCTTTGGCACCGTAGAAACCGTGGATGGTGGTGATGCCGTTGCCCTCGCAGGCACGCTGCAGACGCAGACGGTGGGTACCCTTGCCCAACTTCTCTGCCAGCACGATGCGCTGGTGGCTCAGACTGTCGGCAAATATCTTCTGGGTCCACTCTCCGTCGATGAATACGTTGAAGTAGCAGGGACGGGTGCTGCTCATGTCTACGGCGATGGTGCCGCCGGTGAAGTCGGTCTGCGCATATACGCCTATCCAGTCGAAACTGACGCTGCCGTCAGCATGGGCGAGGGTGCGTCCGGTATAGGTCACGCCCTGGGTGATGAGTCGGGTGTAGTCTGTCTTCTGCGCCATGGCCTGGAGCATCAGCACCAGCAGGCACAATAATAGTCCATGTCTTTTCATGTGGTTTCTTGCTTTATGTTGTGATTGATTACTGTATGCTCAGGAGCGAGAGTGCCATCACGATGTAGCGCCCCAGCCGCTCGTTGAGCATCTGCAGGGCGTGCTTGATGTGATACTTCACCGTGTTGACCGATATGCCCAGTTCGAGGGCTATCTCGGCATGTTTCTTGCCGGCAAAGCGGCTCAGCTCAAACACCGTGCGACATTCTAAGGGCAGGGCGGCTATGGCTTCGTCCAGCTTCTCTGCCAGCTCCTTGTCCAGCAGCTGGCCCAGCGGCTGTTCGCCGTTGCCCGTCACCATGGTTTTGTCTGAAGAAGGGGGGATGGCCTCGGTGGCGATTTCGTATTTCTCGCGGTTCTTGCGCAGATGGTCGAGACAACTGTTGCGCACGCAGCGGATAAGATAACTGCGCAGCGACACTTCGACCTCTATGCGCTCGTGGTTTTCCCAGAGATGGAACATCACGTCGCCCACCACCGACTCGGCGAGATAGTCGTCGCGCAGATAGCGGCTGGCAAAGTGGCAAAGCACCTGATAGTGGGTATCATAGAGATACTTGAAAGCCTTTGTATCTCCTTTGCGCAAACCGTTTACTACCAATTTCTCCGAATAGTCCATCGTGTATACAAAATAACCGCCGAAGCAGCATGCAAATATACAACAATAATTTTGTATATCAGCCACTGTCGGCGGTTATTTTATGTTGGGTGCTATAGTTTTTACTCTACGACAACCTCGTCGATAAAGAACCATGCCGGGTAGCCCACTCCGTAGTGCCAGGGAGGACATACGCCGATGGTCTCAATCTTGACGCGCACATAGCGGGCGGTTACGGGCTGGGCGGCGGTCACGGTGCCGGGGATAAACTTGACCTGTATGTCTTTGTCTTCGGCAAAGTCGATGCGGCCCATGTCGGTAAAGGTCTTGTTGTCCATCGAGTACGAGTAGCTGATGCTCTTGGGCAGCAATACCCATGCGCCCAGCTGCTGCAGGAAGTCGGTGGTGACGGTGCTGAAGGTCTTGGCCTCGCCCATGTCGAGCACGAAGTCGGCGTCGCGGCCTTCCCATCCTACCCAGCTTTCCACAAAGGTAGTGCCGCCATAGAGTCCGTCGGTCAGGGCCTTGTCGGCGATGGGCTGGTAGGCCTTGTCGGGAGCGCTGTGCCATATCACCTTGGCGCCGGAAGCCTTGTTGGTGTCTGGGTGGGGCAGGAAACGCTTCTTGTAGAGGTCGCAGTAGTCGTCGTAGCGGTTGTTGCGCTCGTTGAGGCTGGTGATGCCGTACTTGGCACACTGCTCACGGAATATCTCGAGCTTGCGGCTGGTGGCTTCGGCGTCCTGACCGTTCTTGGTGCGGGTTATCTCCAGCTCGCTGTAGCGCAGAGGCAGACGAGCGGTCTGGACACGGGCAAGCAGGGTGCTGTCGCCGGCCACGGCAGCCTCGGCCTGGTCGAAAATCTCGGCATAGACCTTCATCAGACGGTCGTTGAGCATGCCGTTCTTGTGGGATATGGGTGAGTCGTATATCCACAGCGGTGTCGACGATGACAGCAGCGCTCCGGTGAGCATCATCTGGTACTTATATATATAAGGTGCAGCTGCGCCATAGTATCCCTTCATGAATGTGCGCATCAGCGAGTCGGCGTTCTGATAGGGGTCCCACATGAGTTTGGCTATCATGTAGGCACGCATCTCGCCGAAGTCGGTACCGTGCTGGCGGCCGCCGTTGATTTGCTCGAATATCATGGTGGCGTGGTGCTCCTTGAAGAGCTGTATGTTCTTCTGGATGATGTGGAAGTTGGGGAAGGGAGCCACCATGTTGTCAAAGTTGATGCCGTAGTCCCATACGAAGATGTTGTTGCTGATTTTGCTCCAGCCCTCGAGCGCCCGCATGAAGTCGCGGCCCGACTCGTTGTCGGTCAGAGGCACCTCGCGCTTGCAGTCTATGTCGCAGAGCATGATGTTGACGTTGGGCAGCGGTTTTACATGCTTGGGTGGGTGCATGCTGTACAGGTAGGCGAGGGTAGAGAACTGCTTGTCGGGGAAGCGCTTGGCGAGCTTGTTGACAAAGCGGATAAGATTACCCGAGGGGGCACCCTCGTACTCCTCTATCTTGGCGCAGGCCTCGCAGTGGCATTGGGTGTTGTTGCCGTCGTTCTGGCTTACGCTAATCATCTTCATGCCGGGGTTGGCCTTGAAGATAGAGTCTATCTTCTGCACGGCCAGCTCGTAGACCTCAGGATTGGAGAGACACCACTGGCTGTGGCTTCCGGGGCGGCGCTTGCCGTTGATGAACGAATAGTATTCGGGGTGCTTCTCGCCATAGACCGACGAGGGCAGGATGCGGTTGAAGGTATGTACCCACAGATTGCCTGCAAACTCGTCCTGACTGTTCTCCAGGCGGAACCAGCGCTCAAAGTCGGGGTCCTGACAGCCATAGCTGTGGGTCTGGCGGAAACGGAAGGCGGGCTTGTCGCTCATCTCGATTTCGGGCAGCTCGATGTTGGCCGAAGGGGTGAGCGTGTAGGCCTTGTAGGCATAGTAGCTTACGCCCATATAGCGCTCCAGCAGAGTTACCACGCCATAGACGGCACCCTTGCCGCCACCGGTTTTGATGTGCAGCGCGCCGTTCTTGCAGACGAGTTCAAAACCGTCCTCGGCGGGAGTGGCTGCGGCTTCGCCTATCACGATGGCGCCACCTTTGGCCTTGGTGGGAGCTATCTCCAGCTGTGCTCCTGAAATCTTGTTGACAAACCGCGCCAGCATGTCGGCTGCTTCGCGGTTAACACTGTTGTCTTCGGCCAGCACGATATACGCCTTGGCCTTACCCTTGCTCACCAGGGTCATCTGTGCAAAGGCTGCCGACGTCATCATTACCAGTGCCGCCAGCAGACCCAGTCTGCGATACATTTTCATTGTCTGTTGTTTAGATTGTTAATAGCTATACCTTTGTATTGGTTTACAAAGGTACTCATTTTGAGTGGCACAGGCAATTTTTTCATGGTTTTTTGCTCGATTGTCGGTTTTTTCATTTACCTTTGCATCCGCATTCGGGATGTAGCGCAGTTGGTAGCGCACTACGTTCGGGACGTAGGGGTCGGGCGT